>Ga0081539_10001517_pt1 | contig 38990 bp, 41 predicted proteins | sample TabmetS4T2R2_FD_71023 | JGI IMG/M metagenome (GOLD analysis project Ga0081539, IMG submission 71023) | Tabebuia heterophylla rhizosphere microbial communities from the University of Puerto Rico - S4T2R2 | ecosystem: Host-associated > Plants > Roots > Rhizosphere ... | reverse complement strand
TCCTATTGCTACGCCTGGCGTGAAGATCGTCTGTCGTGAGCCCTTCACGCGTCCCGAACAGTACGCCGACCATCCGTTGAGTTCTCGTTTTGATGAAACCGACGCAGTGGTCGTGTTTGATGATGTTCTGGTGCCGTGGGAGCGCGTGTTTTTGCACGGCAACGTCAAACTCGTCGCTGGCGCATATGCGCAGACGAAGGTGCGTGAGTTTACCACGCCACAAACGAATACACGTTTGCTTTCGAAGATTGAGTTTGTCTATGGCGTGTTATGCTTGATGGCCGAAGCGATTGGCGTCCACAGCGCTCCAGCAGTGCAAGAGATGCTAGGCGAAGCCGCTAGTTATGTGGAGATCATTAAATCGGCGACGCTCGCTGCTGAGGCAGAAGCCACGATCGATTCGGCTAATGGCGTCATCTATCCAGCGCTCCAATCGTTGCAAGTGGGTCGCGTGTGGGGACCGCGTATCTATCCGCGCATGATGGAGATGGTCCGCCGCTTAGGCGCAAGCGGGTTGATGCAACCACCCGCAAGTCTCGTTGCCTTTGACAGCCCCATTGGTGAAACCCTACGCAAATACTATCGTGGAGCTAAGATTCCTGCCGAAGAGAAACAGAGTCTCTTCAAACTAGCGTGGGACCTATTAGGTTCTGACTTCGGCTCACGTCACACCCTGTATGAACTCTTCTATGCCGGCGATCCGAGCGTGGTCACAGCAGGATTTCACCGCGAGTTTGAGAAGCAGGCTTTCATAGAGCGGGTGCGGGGTTTTCTTTCAGCATCGAAAACGTAAAACGTGCTGCGGAATCGGGTTACACGCTAGTCCATTGAAACGCTCCTCTCCCCATGCTTTCTGCGCACAGCGCACGCTACTGCTACGGATTCGCCTTTCGCCGTCGATATTTCTCGACCATATACGAACCAGCCGCAACTGACCCGCCATCGACAGCTAGCACGGTTCCAGTAATGAAACCTGAATCCGGAGAAGCAAGGAACAACGCAGCATGGGCAATCTCGTCAACCGTGCCAAGCCGCGCAACAGGCATGTGCTGTGCGCGTTCACGCAAGGCGTCAGGCGGCCAGGTACGTAACAGTTCGGTATCAATCGGCCCCGGTGCAATCGCATTGACTGTAATTCCGTAGTCAGCAAGATCAAGCGCAGCGGCACGTGTCAGCCCGATAATCCCGGCTTTGGCTGCACCATACGGCGCGAGATCGATCGGGCCAATTAAACCAGCAATCGAAGCGATGTTGACGATGCGGCCGTAGTTGCGTTTCGCCATTTCCTGGGCTGCCGCTTGCGCGCAGTAAAATGTCCCAAAGAGATGAATTTGCAGATGTCGTTCCCAGTTCTCTTTGGTGATCTTGAGGAAGTGTTGCGCTTTGCCAATGCCGGCATTGTTGACAATCACGTCCAGTTTGCCAAATGCAGCCGCTGCCTCATGAACAGCAGCTTGGGCTTGTTCGTAGTCGCTGACATCAACGGGCTTGGTGAAAGTTTCTCTCCCAAGTGCTTTGATTTCTTCACTGACAGCGTGCGCCCACTCTCCATTCAGATCCAAAATAGCGACATTCGCACCTTCACGGGCGAAACGGAGTGCAATCGCCTTACCGATTCCACGGCCTGCACCAGTAACTAACGCAACTTGTCCTTGGAGTTGCATGCCATATCCTTTCTACAACGTAAAGCGCGACGCCGCGCCACACCTTCTTTGACGTTTTACGTCTCACGTTTTATTTAGAATCCCTTTCCTGCCATAAAACCACCATCGATCGGGAATGTTGCTCCGGTAATGAAATCGGCTTCGGGCGAGGCCAGATAGAGAATGAGATCGGCAATTTCTTCGGGCTGCGCCCAACGTCCGGCCGGATGCGCCTTTTTCAGTCCTTCAATCACTGTCGGTTTGTCGAAATACGACTCTGTCATTGAGGTGCGCACGACACCCGGAGCCACCGCATTGACCTGAATGTTCTTGTCTGCCAATTCAAGCGCCATTTCCTTGGTTAAGCCAACGACAGCATGTTTAGAAGACACATAGGCCGCACGATTCGGCACTGCCGTGAGACCTGCAACTGAAGCCAGGTTGATGATCTTGCCTCCCTTTCCTTGTTTCACCAGATACTGCGCCGCCGCCTGGCTACATAAAAAAGTCCCAGTCAGGTTGACCGCAATCACCCGTTGCCACTCCGCAAATGGCAATTCAAGAAAGGGGATGATCTCGCGCACCCCAGCGCTGTTAACCAGAATGTCAATCGCGCCCAGCCCTGTAACAGCCTGTGTGACCATTGCTTGCGTAGAGGTCGGATCAATGACATCAACGCATAAGGCAACAACTTTCCTGCCGCCGCTTCGCACCTCTGTGGCGACAGCTTCTGCCCTTTCAGCATCAAAATCTGCAACACCAACATCCGCACCTTCACGAGCAAACGCCAAGCATGCTGCGCGGCCAATGCCACTGCCGCCACCGGTGACAAGAGCGACTTTATTCGTGAATTTCATAGATTACGCCTCCTTAATATGTAGTGCGTGTTGCGTGTTGCGGATTACGCTACGCCATACTGTTCTTCGTCTTCTCTAACGAAAGAACCTCTTTGGTAAGGAATTATGACAAGCAACAAGCGGATGATCTTTGTAAGTAGTTCGAGGCGATCATCAGTTATTGCTCCACTAAGCACATGGCGAGCTTTGTAGTACCAGTCTCGACTTTCTCAACACGCAACACGCAACACGTCCCGCTTCACGTTCCACGCGACACGTCTCTCATTTCCTAAACGCCGGCATCACTTCCTTGGCAAACAACTCAAATGCCCCTGTCGCCTTCTTGGGATCGAGCCCCGGAAGCTGCGTCAGCATGATGAAATGCGTACATTGGAACTCTTTCTGGAACTGCTCAATTTTGCGGGCCACTTGATCAGGCGTGCCGACCATCGCCGCACGACCAAACGCGGAGTCACGAATCTCACTATGATGTTTGAAGGTCCACACATCTTTATCGCCTGGCGCGTCGTTGGCTTCAGCAAGAATATGGCCATAGAATTCCATCATGCTATGCAGATGGGGCGCGACATTCTCCCAAGCTTCATCTTCGGTTCTCGCGGTATACACTAAGCGAAGCTGCGCGATGTTGAAGTCTTGGGGATCATGTCCATTCTTCTTGAGTTCGTCGATGTACCACGGTGCAGGATCGGGACCGAGAGTTGCCATCAGATGACAACCCTGTTTCGCCACACGGCGGGTCGCTTTCTCTGCACGTGCGCCGATCCACATCGGCATGGGATTTTGCACCGGTCGGGGTGAGAGGGTCATACCTTTGACCTGCGTGAACTTTCCATCAAACGTTACCTTTTCCTCATTCCACAAGCGCTGAATCAACTTCACCCCTTCATGCATGCGCGCAGACCGCTCTTCACGTTTCATGCGGAACGCATCGAACTCCATATATGAGTAACCTTGGCCGACACCAAGGTCGAAACGGCCATTAGAGAGAATATCGACACAGATGGAATCTTCAGCCGTCCTCACAGGATGTTGGAACGGTAAGAGCAGGATAAACGTACCAATACGAATGCGGCTGGTGCGTGCCGCCACAGCGGCAGCAGTCGGGAGAATCGACGGATTGTAACCGTCTTCGGTAAAGTGATGTTCAGTCAACCAAATGTTATCGTAGCCAAGTTCCTCGCAGCGGACGATCTGATCAAGAATTGCTCTGTACAACTCAGGAAACGGACGCCGCCACTGTTTGGGATTACGAAAATCTTCCATGAAGCCAAATTTCATGTGAGTCTCCTTCCGTGTGCATGGCTGCGATACGATACCTCTCTCGATCACGAAACGCAAAGCTTCGACAAACTGATGGCTGCGAAGTAGTACCTAAACCTGATCACATCACATTGGCACATGCGGGGTAGCGTGCGCTGCGCGCACGACTATCCGATACGTTATGCTTCTCGTGCGCATGGCGCACGCTACGAACTGATGACCTTGCTTCACAAAAGCATCTCATACAGAAGAAAATGAGGTTTCCTAAAAAGGAGGAATAATATGGAAGAATTCATGAGATCTTATAACTCACAGACGTACGCGCTCATGCGCATTGTCGTCGGCTTCTTGTTTCTCTGGCATGGCTCCCAGAAACTTTTCGGATTTCCGGGAACGCCGCCCGAAGGCGTACCGGCATTCGTCATCTATGTTGGCGGCTCAATCGAGTTGATCGGCGGTATCCTCATCATGATTGGTTTGTTCACCCGTTGGGCGGCGTTCATCTGCAGCGGTGAGATGGCAGTAGCCTACTGGATGGCGCATGGTACCAATGCGCTGCTTCCTATTATCAACAGGGGAGAACTTGCTGTGCTCTATTGCTTTGTTTTCCTTTTTATTGCCGCGCACGGCGCAGGGATATGGAGCGTGGACGCAGCGCAAGGCCGTACCTGAAAGAGGTTTAGTTGTGTGGCGGGCACAGCCCGCCCTACACTGCTTCTTGGGTCGGAGCGGTACGATACCTCCCTCGCTTCTGAAACGCAAAGCACTCGCAAGCTGGTTGTCTCACCTCTATTTCAAGACGGGGATAGAAGCGAGCGGTCTTGATCTTTTTCCGCACCTGTTTCAAAAGGAAAAAAACAGCCCTTTGGTGGAGAAAAGGAGAACGATATGTTTATTGTTAAGCGGCTGGCTCAGTTAGCAGTTGCTCTTTCCTACTTGGTAGGACAAACGAGCTTGGCAGCCGTCGCCAAGGAGATGACGTCTATCATTAACAAAGACCTCGGCAAAGTCTCACAAGCCTCCGATTGGCATACAGACCAAGGCCGGATCTTTGAAGAGCGCCCCCTCCTGCAAGTTGCACAGACGCGGTTAGAACGGAATGAGTTCAACCAAAAAGTGATTACCGAATTCCGAGCGAACCAAGGAAAGGTTGGCGGTCAGTTTGCCAACCGACCCTTGCTATTGTTGACGACAACCGGCGCGAAGAGTGGCAAGACTTACACGAAACCGCTTGCGTACACAAAAGATGGCGATCGTTTCGTCGTCATCGCCTCTTTCGGAGGAGGTCCCAAGAACCCCTCTTGGTACAACAATTTAGTCGCCCACCCTGAGGTGACAGTCGAAGTCGGAAGCGAACGCTTTAAAGCCAAGGCTACAGTGCCGACTGGCGCAGAGCGTCAGCGCCTATACGACCAACAAGCGAAGCAAATACCGGCCTTTGCCGAGTATGCGAAAAAGACTACCCGACAGATCCCGGTCATCGTGCTTACGCGCATCAAGTAAAATCAATGGCGCGTGGTACGCGCCCTACGGGAGCTATTTCTCTCGTTCATCGCTTGGGAGGAAGGATGTCAGACACAGCGATTCGTTGCCCGTGCGGAAGCGTAAGAATCTGACCGGCGCGAAACGTACGCACGCGACGATACTGGCCGGTAGCCGTATCAGGGGAAGACATGGCTTCTACGCGGCGACGCCTGAGCTCCACCACCCAATAGTGAGGAATGCCACTGCTCGCGTACACACGAGCTTTCTGTTGTCGGTCTTGTCGCACGCTGCTGTCTGCCACTTCGATAATCAAGAAAATCTGCTCGGGGCCAGGATGGGCTTCGGCGTAATCCAATGGATCGGGAGCACAAAGCACTACGTCAGGTTCTGGCTGGTTATGCTCGTCAAGTGCAACAGGAGACTGGACGCGAATATAGACCTCGGGGCCACACAGTTTCATAAGCTGATAGTTGAGGCGATTCACCGTCGCGGCATGAGGGGTGTTCTGTGGAGACAGGGTTATCACCGCACCATCGAGCAGCTCAACTTTTTCTCCAGCAAAAAGCCCAGAGTCAATCATTTGTTGGAATTCATCGCGTGAGAATAGGCGTGCGATGGGTGCAGTTGCCGATGCCATACGCACCTCACGCCTCTTCCTGCTGGAGCATAATCTCCAAGGCGCTGATCAGGGGGGGCAAATCATCATTGATGGTATCCCATACCCGATCAAGGTCGATATCAAAGTATGCATGAACGAGCCGATTCCTCATCGCGATGATGCTTGGCCACGGAATTTCAGGGGAGAGTTGTTGACTCTCATTTGTAATCTTGGCAGCAGCTTCTCCAATAATCTCGATAGATTTTACAAGGGAAAGCACCAGCATCCGATCATTATTAAGATCGTCCCGAGTACGATTCTGAGCAAATGATCGAGCTTCCTGGGCGGCTTCCAGCATGTGTCGGACGCGGATCGTATCATCCTTGCGCATACTGGACCTCAGCCGAATCCAGCACCTCTTGCCGGAAGTAGCGGCTTAAATCAGCAGGGGTTCTGAGGTCAACCTTACGTCCCATCAGCTGCGACAACTCAAGCTCTATTCCTGCAAGTCGGATGAGTCCGATCGAGGAACCGGGCTCGAATTCTACCAAAACATCGACGTCACTATCGGGTCGGAAATCGTCTCGCAGCACTGAGCCGAACAGAGACAACTTCCGAATGTGGTGACGACGACAAAGTTCAGCAACCTTCTTATGATCGAGAGCAACCCTAGCTTTCATTTTGCTGTCCTCTTTTTGCCTCGCTAGTATCACTTCTGATGGTGTACTTTGATAAGCTACCTACTCTTTTCTCTGTTTCGGTCTCTTGTTCTGTCTTCTTGTTTTCTGTCTCTTACTCCGTCTCTGTCTTCCTGTCTCTTCAAGCTCCTCCAGCAGCGCTTTGGCTTCTTGCATGTCCTTGGTGTCAAACCCTTCAGTGAACCAGTTGTAGACTGCGGATAACATGCTGTGTGCTTCGCCAAGTGCTGCACGTGAACCGTGGTGCGTGTCACGTTTTGTGAGAGACTGGGCTTGGTATTGTCGTAGACGTACCAAGCTCATTACCGCACGCAATTCCAGTGACTTTGCTTGTTGCTTGCGAGAGATTCCGATGGCTTTGAGGAAACATTCCTCTGCTTCGGCTTGGGGGTCTGGGGTCTGGAGTCGGAGGTCAGTTTCTATCTTTGCTCCCTGCTCCGTACTCCATGCTCTTTGCTCTTTGCCTTTTTGCAGCGTCAGCTCGCCTTTGAGGCGGTAGAGTTCGGCTTCCCATGCACGTTCCTCGCTCTTACTTACAAAAACCAGTGCCTCAGAAAGAACAGCCAACCCCTTCTCCGGTTGTCCCACCATTCCATACGCTTCGGATAGCAACACAAAGTGATATGATCGTGCTAACTTTGCTCCTGTAGCTTGGTAAGCAGATGTACCTTGAAGTATTAGCGCAATGCCTTCATCCCACTGTCCTTGCTTCACCAGTGCCCAACCCCGCAGATACGTTCCAAACGCCACCATGAGAGCAAACCCGTGTTCACTCCCCAACGTAATCGCTGCCTCTGCTCGTTCTCGCGTGATCTGCTCCTCGCCGCGGTACTGGTAGAATACAGCAGTGAGGTTCAGGGCAAAAGTCCAACTGAAGGGATGAGCTAAGTCCTGGGCGAATCTCAAAGCCTCGTGGCTGCTTTGTAAAGCCTGGTCAGGATAGCCAAGCTGCCAGAGGATCAGAGCCATAGTAGACAGGTTCATTATTCCAGGATCTTGCCCGTAAAGAAATGCGTGAGAGTGATACTTCTGGGGATCATAAAGGGCAATAGCTTGTTCCACTTGTTCTCGGGCCAAAACGAACTCCCCCATGAAGTATAAAGCATTGCCTACAGAGTAAGCTTCCAACAGGAGCCCTGGGTCTTGAACCATCCGTGCCAAGCCAATAAGCTGCTCGGTTAGCTCACACGCAGTTTGATACTCTGCTCGTACTTGGTAAAACTGCCGTAATCCCCATAGTACAGGGAAGAGCTGGGGAGTCTCACCTAGCTTCTGGCACAACTCCCGAGCACGGGAGTAGACTCTTTCCACCTCGGGAGCCGCAAAGCCTTTGATAGTCATTAGTGGAGCACCTAGAGCAAGTTGCAGTGCAAGTTCGCGCTGGATACGGTCGGAACTGTCTGGCAATGTCTTGAGCAGTTCCAGTGCAGATGAAAGATGAGCAACTGCTTCTGTGTTTGCTGACCGCTGTACGGCCTGTTGCCCCGCAAGCTGAAGATAAACAACCGCTTTTTGCGTATTTCCACTGCGGCTGTAGTGTGATGCCAACTCGCTGTATTGATCTTCTAACCGACTGTGAAAAATTGTCTCGATTGCCATGGCTGCACATTCGTGCAGCACTTTGCGACGCTCAACCAACAGAGAGTTGTACGCCACTTCCTGTGTCAGAGCATGCTTGAAAACGTAGTCTGGTTCAGGAAATGCTGGTTGTTCGTAGATAAATTCTGCATCCCGCAAACGAGAAAGCAATCGTTGTAGCGTTTCGTCAGAGTGATCGATAACCTGCTTGAGCAACCCCAGAGAGAATTCTTTGCCGACCACAGCGAGGGTTTGCAACAGGTCTTTTTCGTTTAGTGATAACCGATCAATACGGGAGGCAAGAACCGCTTGAACGGTGGGAGGAATATGAATATCCATCGGTAGGGGTACGGCGCGCCGTACCCCTACAGTGTCAGGGGTTAATACACCTTGTTCCACCAACGCCTGTACAATCTCTTCCATAAAGAAGGGATTGCCTTCGGTCTTGTCGAGGATGAATTGGTGTAGGGGCGACCGGCCGGTCACTCCTACCTTTTCGGTAAGTAATGCCGTCAACATCTCCTCGGCATCTGCCTGGCTCAAGGGATCAAGCCGCAGTTGCGTGTAATACGTCTTGCTCCCCCATTCATGGCGATACTCAGGACGATAATTCACAAGCAGAAGGATTTTCGCGCTCGCAAGACTCTCACTGAGCAGAGTCAAAAACGCCTGAGTCTCGTTATCAAGCCAATGCAAGTCCTCAAACACTAAGATCAAAGGCTGATTCAAACTCTCACGGAGCAAGATCCGCTTGATCGCTTCTAACGTGCGTTTGCGGCGAATCTGCGGGTCCATTTGCTGGAGAGGCGAACTCGGCTCAGCAATGCTTAGCAAGTAAAAGAGATACGGCAGCGTATCCTCTAAGCTACGATCAAGAGTAAGAATCTTGCCGGTGAGCTTCTCTCGTCGTTTGCGTTCGTCATCGTGTGGAACAAGTTGAAAGTAGTTCTTGAGCAGATCGATCAACGGCAAATACGGATAGGCTTTGCCGTGCGAGACAGAAAAGGTTTCGAGCAGGACACAACCAGTTTGGTGAAGCAATTTGAACTCGTGAAAGAGCCGTGACTTGCCTACCCCTGGCTCGCCCATGACCCCGACAATCTGCCCATGTCCTGCACGTGACTGTCCCAACGCATTTTGCAGAGTCTCCACTTCCCGCTGGCGCCCAATGAAACGGGCCAGCCCTCGCCGGGCAGCGACTTGTAATTTTGTCCGAAGCGGTCCGATACCCACCACTTCGTAGATTGTGAGCGGACCGCTAACTCCTTTGACCTGGGCTCCGCCGAGCGATTTGAACTCAAAATATCCGTCAGTGAGCTTGTATGTATACTCGCTCACCACAATACTGCCCGGTGTCGCCAGACTCTCCATCCGTGACGCGATGTTAGTAGAATGCCCTACCGGCACGTAGTCGGTATGCAAATCATCTTTGCGGATCGAGCGCACGACTACTTCCCCGGTATTGATCCCGACACGAATCTGGACATTGACACCTTTTTCCAGCCGTAACCGCTCTGCCTGCTTCTTACTTTCCTCTTGCATCAACAATGCTGCATATAAGGCACGAAGTGCATGGTCTTCATGAGCAATCGGCGCGCCGAAAAGAGCGAAGATACCGTCACCAAGGGACTGCGCGACATAACCCTCATAGCGATGGACGGCATCCATCATCACTTTGAGTGCAGGGTCGATAATCTGTCGGGCGTCTTCTGGATCAAGGTCTTCGATAAGTGCAGTCGCACCTTTGATGTCAGCAAAGAGGGCAGTGATGGTCTTACGCTCGCCATCTGCTATGCCCCGCGCTTCCATTGCGAGCTGCTCAGCACGAATACGTTCGGCGAGGTACGCGGGAGTCCAGCGTCCCGGGTCCGAGGTCTGATATCGAGATAAGTGGTCCTCCTTTTCGCCTTTTCCCCCTTTCGCCGTTTCGCCCTTGGTAAGGGACGTTCCACATTCGTTACAAAATTTACTCCCGTGTGGATTTACGGTGGCACAGGCAGGGCATGCGATCTCTAATTTCGTTCCGCACTCGTTACAGAACTTTGCCCCGTCTTTGTTGTCGTGTCCACATTGGGAACAAATCATGAATCCCTCACAGCAAAATAAAGTCGGAGGTTGGCATTGCTCGGATCCAGTTACAACTTAAGCCGTCAGCTGTACAGCAATTCCCTCTCCTACAGGGAGCGGGCTAGGGTGAGGGGATGAAAATAGAGGTATTTACTTTTTGGTCCCCTCATCCTGACCTTCTCCCGGAGGGAGAAGGAACCCGTACACGCAGCACAACAACAAAAAAACCAAGTATCTACTCTTAAGTCGTGGCCAGTGATTGCCCGCCCTACTCTACCTTACGCTAGCCCTGCGAGCGTTAAACCAGCTTGTGCACACTCGCCATCCTGCTCAGGCGTTCCACCGCTTGCGCCAATGGCACCAACCAATTCTTCACCTCGCCGAATCGGCAGCCCGCCGCCTCCAGCGATCAACGGTACAGAGCCAATGTTAACAATACTTCCGAAAAATTGTGGGCGGGTCTCAGCAAGTTTTCCTATTTCGGCGGAGGTTCGCCGGAACATAGCGGCAGTGTATGCCTTACTGTGTGCGACACTCGGCGTCAGGAGACCGGCACCATCCATACGCATGGAGGCAATGAGATAGCCTCCCGCGTCCACAATGGCAAAACTCATAGGTGTATTTATTTCTCTCGCTTTTGCCCGCGCGCCTACGAGAATCTTCTCTGCGATGTCTAAATTCAGCGCCATGATTCACCTCCTGCTTCTGACATGAGACGTGTTACGTAGTACGTATTACGGCCAAAGTCCACGTCAAAGATCACGCACCATGTCCCACGTTTCCCTTTTATCCATTATTCCTTTCCTTGTTTTCATTTTTTGATTTTTGCCTTTTGCCTTTTGACTTCTTTTCAGTACGTATCCGGTGGTAACTTACTGTGGTCCCAACTGGTGATCTTCTCGGGCGTGATCTTTAGCACTGCACGTTTCTTAGCTCGTTCCTGCACAATAGCGCTGGCTGGCGCTGGAGTGCCGCCTTCTTGAAACGCACGGATTTCACGCATGATTTTCCACACTTCATCGGCGTCGTCGATGACTTCGCAGCGGCCACGAATCATCACACCTTTTAATTCATTGTAAGCAGTCCCGGTTTCAACCATCACCGCCACTTTTGGATTACGTCTGGCATTCACCACTTTCTGTGCTTTCCTGAAGGATGTCATGTACACACAACCATCTTTCACCATATAGGCCATAGCAACAGCGTGCGGAAATCCGTCTTTGTCGATAGTACACAACATCATCGTGCGTGCTTTGTCAGTGAGAAACTTGTGGCGCTCTTCCGGGGTCATTTTGATTTGGCTTTGGCGGTTCATAAAAAACTTCTCTTTCCTTACTCCTCATCTGGTACCTGAATCTCTTCTGGCTTTATCCAGTGCATCTTTCCGTTTCGCCATTCAACGATCGCATTACCTGCACGCTTATGTTGTCTGAGAGCGTCCTCCACTGCCTTCTCGATCGCACGATCAATAGGCGTTCCTTCGGCAAACGCTCGGTCAATTCGGTCCTGGTTATCGCTGCGCATGTTCTGCCTCCCGGATCTGAGTCCACAGGGCTTTATCAGCTACCCAAATGCGTCTCGCCTGTCCTCCACGGGCGAGTAAGCGAGGCCGAGTGCTGGAATTATCATAAAATCGCCAGGTCGTGGCTAGAGGTTGGTATAAGGCAAAGAAATTCTCAATGCCACGGTGATACCGTCGTCTAACGGTCTCTGCGGGAACGTCATGGCCTCCTAAACGTACTCGCTCAGAAACGCGAGCAAGTGCAAAATCCGCACTGGGAAGCCAGAGAAAAACAAGATGAAAGGCATACCCTACCTGCTTCCACTTCACTATTTGTGGAGCGAAAGAACGGCTCGCCAAGGTTGTTTCGAACGCAAAGTTTCGCTTGTGCGACGCTAACTGACGCAAACGAGTCAGCATAATACGTCCCGCTTCGATGGTGGCTTGCTCAGGAGAGAAGGCAGAGAGACCGCGAGCGATTGTGTCGGCATTCACAAATTCCATAACTCCGAGTTGGCCTTGCAACAGCGCTGGAGCAGCAGTCGACTTCCCTGCCCCATTTGGCCCAGCCAACATAACGATATGAGGGTGAGCGGAACCACGACGCGCTTGTAGCCTTGAACGCACCATTCTTTAGGCCAGCTCCGCTAGTAACGCCTTCGCCTCTTGCAAATCCTTGGTATCAAACCCCTCGGTGAACCAATTGTAAACCTCGGATAACATTCTGTGTGCTTCGTTAAGCTTTTCGCGTGATTCGTGTTGCGTGTCACGTGTTGCGTGTTGCGAAGCCTGCTGTTGCCACAGGCGTGCTAGGCTCATCGTCGCGCGCAATTCCAGGGATTTGGCTTTCTGCTTGCGCGAAATTTCAATCGCTTTGAGGAAACATGCCTCCGCCTCGGCTTGGGGGTCAGGGATCGGGGATCGGAGGTCGGCATTTCCTACTTCGTGCTCCTTACTGCTTACTCCTAACTCTTTACTTTCTTTTGCTCCCTGCTCCGTGCTCCCTACTCTTTGCTCTTTGCCTTTTTGTAGCGTCAGTTCGCCTTTGAGCCGATACACCTCCGCCTCGTAAAACCGCTCTCCGCTTTCGTCCATCACCATCAGCGCTTCTGTAAGTGTGGTAAGCCCTCCCTCTGCCTGTCCCGCTTTCCCGTAGACCTCGGCCAGCAGGAAAAGAAAATAGGATTGATGTAGCCCTACCTCTACGGCTTGGTAGGTGGCTAGTCCCCGGCGTATTTGGCTAATCCCCTCTTCAGCCTGTCCCTGTTCGGCCAGCGCCCAGCCCTGCAGGATAGTCCCTTCCCCTAACCACACTGGAAATCCGTGCTCACTCGCGAGGGTGATCCCAGCCTCGGCCCATTCTTGGGTCAGGGCTCTGTCCCGGCGGAGCTGGTGCAACAGAGCACCATAAATCCAGGCGGCGCCCACACTGTATAAATAAGACAGCTCTTGGGCCAGGGTTCGCGCAGCCTTGCCCTTCTGGAGCGCCTGGTCCGGATAGCCAAGGTGCCACAAATCCCAGGCTGCATAGATGAGGCCAGCAACCCCCGACTCTATGCCACCGTAGATGAACACATGCGGGTGGTGACGCTGAGCATCATACAAGGTCAGGCATTGCTCCAGATGCGCCTGGGCCGCGCCGAACTCACCCAGGTGGAATAAAATACTGCCCAGCGCCCGATATGTCCTCATGAGCAATATCGGGTCTTGCTCCTTCTGGGCCAAGCCCCGGAGTTGCTCCCCTAGTTCGTGCGCCGTGCGAAACTCGCCCCGTACCTGATGAAACGTCCGCAGCCCATCGAGGGCCGCGAAGAGATGACGGATCTCCCCGACCTGTTGGCACAGCTCCCGGGCACGGGTATAGGTAGCTTTCACTTCCGGCGAGGGAACACCTCTGATAGCCTGTAACGGCGAGCCCAAAGTGAGGTGTAGCAGGAGTTCTTGTTGGGCGCGCGCACGGGTGTCGGGTAATGTTGTAAGGAGATCTAAGGCGGTCGTCAGATGTGTGATCGCCTCCGCATTGGCTGATCGCCGCACCGCTTGTTCTCCAGCAAGTTGGAGATACTCAATCGCCTTCTGCGTATTGCCACTGCGGCTGTAGTGCGACGCAAGTTCACTATACTGGTCGTCTAACCGATTGTGAAAAATTGTTTCGATTGCCATGGCTGCGCGTTCGTGCAGCACCTTGCGTCGTTCGATAAGCAGGGAGTTGTAAGCAACCTCCTGCGTCAAGGCATGCTTGAAGACGTAATCCGGCTCAGGAAAGGCAGGCTGTTCGTAGATAAACTCGGCATCACGGAGACGAGCAAGGAGACGTTGGAGCGTGTCTTCCGAATGGTCGACTACTTGCTTGAGAAGACTCAAAGAGAATTCTTTGCCGATCACAGCGAGGGTTTGCAACAGGTCTTTTTCGTTTAGTGATAACCGATCAATACGGGAGGCAAGAACCGCTTGAACGGTGGGAGGAATATGAATATCCATCGGTAGGGGTACGGCGCGCCGTACCCCTACAGTGTCAGGGGTTAATACACCTTGTTCCACCAACGCCTGTACAATCTCTTCCATAAAGAAGGGATTGCCTTCGGTCTTGTCGAGGATGAATTGGTGTAGGGGCGACCGGCCGGTCACTCCTACCTTTTCGGTAAGTAATGCCGTCAACATCTCCTCGGCATCTGCCTGGCTCAAGGGATCAAGCCGCAGTTGCGTGTAATACGTCTTGCTCCCCCATTCATGGCGATACTCAGGACGATAATTCACAAGCAGAAGGATTTTCGCGCTCGCAAGACTCTCACTGAGCAGAGTCAAAAACGCCTGAGTCTCGTTATCAAGCCAATGCAAGTCCTCAAACACTAAGATCAAAGGCTGATTCAAACTCTCACGGAGCAAGATCCGCTTGATCGCTTCTAACGTGCGTTTGCGGCGAATCTGCGGGTCCATTTGCTGGAGAGGCGAACTCGGCTCAGCAATGCTTAGCAAGTAAAAGAGATACGGCAGCGTATCCTCTAAGCTACGATCAAGAGTAAGAATCTTGCCGGTGAGCTTCTCTCGTCGTTTGCGTTCGTCATCGTGTGGAACAAGTTGAAAGTAGTTCTTGAGCAGATCGATCAACGGCAAATACGGATAGGCTTTGCCGTGCGAGACAGAAAAGGTTTCGAGCAGGACACAACCAGTTTGGTGAAGCAATTTGAACTCGTGAAAGAGCCGTGACTTGCCTACCCCTGGCTCGCCCATGACCCCGACAATCTGCCCATGTCCTGCACGTGACTGTCCCAACGCATTTTGCAGAGTCTCCACTTCCCGCTGGCGCCCAATGAAACGGGCCAGCCCTCGCCGGGCAGCGACTTGTAATTTTGTCCGAAGCGGTCCGATACCCACCACTTCGTAGATTGTGAGCGGACCGCTAACTCCTTTGACCTGGGCTCCGCCGAGCGATTTGAACTCAAAATATCCGTCAGTGAGCTTGTATGTATACTCGCTCACCACAATACTGCCCGGTGTCGCCAGACTCTCCATCCGTGACGCGATGTTAGTAGAATGCCCTACCGGCACGTAGTCGGTATGCAAATCATCTTTGCGGATCGAGCGCACGACTACTTCCCCGGTATTGATCCCGACACGAATCTGGACATTGACACCTTTTTCCAGCCGTAACCGCTCTGCCTGCTTCTTACTTTCCTCTTGCATCAACAATGCTGCATATAAGGCACGAAGTGCATGGTCTTCATGAGCAATCGGCGCGCCGAAAAGAGCGAAGATACCGTCACCAAGGGACTGCGCGACATAACCCTCATAGCGATGGACGGCATCCATCATCACTTTGAGTGCAGGGTCGATAATCTGTCGGGCGTCTTCTGGATCAAGGTCTTCGATAAGTGCAGTCGCGCCTTTGATGTCAGCAAAGAGGGCAGTAATAGTTTTGCGTTCACCGTCACTCGCGCCTCGAGCTTCCATTGCGGTTTGCTCTGCACGAATGCGTTCAGCGAGATGGCTAGGTGTGTAGGCAATTGGGTATTGGGTATTGTGGGTACTAGATGATAAGGTCTGGGATTCTGGGGAAACACTTCTGCCTTTTGCATTGCCTGTCAGAGCCGTTCCGCATTCGTTACAAAACTTACTTCCGTGCGGATTTACGGTGGCACAGGCAGGGCATGCGATCTCTAATTTCGTTCCGCACTCGTTGCAGAACTTCGCCCCGTCTTTGTTGTTGTGTCGACATTGGGTACAGAGCATGAATACCCCTAGCGATGATCCCACCGCTCGTGTTACGTGTTGCGTGTTACGTGGCGTTGCATTGTTCTTCATCTTCTCTCACGAAAGAACCTCTCTGATGCGGAATGATGACAAGCAATAAGCGGATGACCTTCGTAAGGAATTCAAGGCGATCACCAATTACTGCCTCACCAAGAACATGGCGAGCTTTGTAGTACCAGTCTCGACTTTCTCTCGCTGAGCCAAGTGCGTATTCATAGAATCGTGCTTGGTCCTTTAGCGAACTTCGACTGTAACCCTCAGCGATATTCGCACTGATTGAACCAAGTGCTCTGAAGAGTTGATCGGCAAGAGAAATCGTACGTCGGTCCCGAGAAAGCATGACAATATCTTGCCAACCTGCATCCGCTGCGAACAGTGCCAACCGATAGACTTCCATCTTCCACAACGTGTCTTTTGAGACCGTGGCAGGAACTGATTGAACCCAATCCTGGTAGTCCATAATTTAGCTTTCTTGTTTTCACGCAACACGTTCCACGCAACACGGTTCTCCTTCACGTACCACGCACCACGCCTAATACGTATCCGGCGGTAACTTACCTGTGATCCCAACTCGTCACCTTCTCAGGTGTAATCTTCAGCACCGCCCGCTTTTTGGCTCGCTCTTGGACGACGGCACTGGTTAGTGCTGGCGTACCGCCTTCCTGAAACCCACGGATCTCGCGCATGATCTTCCACACTTCGTCGGCGTCGTCGATCACTTCACACCGACCACGGATCATTACTCCTTTTAACTCGTTGTAAGCCGTACCGGTTTCCACCATCACTGCCACTTTCGGGTTACGCCGAGCGTTCACCACCTTCTGTGCTTTCCTGAAGGACGTCATGTACACACAGCCATCTTTGACCATGTAGGCCATCGCGACGGCGTGCGGAAATCCATCCTTGTCGATGGTGCACAGCATCATCGTGCGGGCTTTTTCAGTCAGAAACTTGTTCCGTTCTTCTGGGCTCATTTTGATTTGGCTTTGACGGTTCACGGTTGTCCTTTCTTCTTATGCGGCGTGGTGTAACTTCTCTACTTGTTCATCCAGGGTCTTTAAGACCGCTTGAATTCCTTCCACGGCAGCCTCTTCAAAAAGGGGCTCGCCATACTGCGGACATACCCATGCCGGTACGTCTTGCAATACCAATACATAGCCTTTGCGGCTATCCGTAAAAGTCGCAGTTCCCCGTTGAAGTTTGGCGTGACAGTGAAAACAGGTCATACTGTTCCCTTTCTGCGGACTCGGCGAGTATCGTCCCACTCCGTAGTATTTGGAATATAGGCGGTGATGATGGCAAGATAGCCTTCTTTTGGTGAACATACTACGTGAATGATACGGTCAGAAGAAACCTCGCCTCGCAACAGACAGCTATGCCCACGAGGATCTTCAGGGTAGTACTCAATCACCTCAATCTGCTGCACCACCTCTCGCACTTCTGTAGCGGTAATCATACGGTCGGGTTTATTCCTTTGCCGAATCGCACGAGGAAGAAACAACAGTTTCTTAGCCGCCGATTCACGGACGAGGTGATGGATTGTCGGTGTTTCACTCATGGCTTCGTCGCCAGCTCCGCTAGTAACGCCTTCGCCTCTTGCAAATCCTTGGTATCAAATCCCTCTGTGAACCAGTCGTAAACTTCGGATAACATCTGGTGAGCCTCGGCCGCCTTGCCCTTCTGTTGCCACAGGCGCGCTAGGCTCATCGTCGCGCGCAATTCCAGGGATTTGGCTTGTTGCTTGCGGGAAACCTCAATAGCTTTCAGAAAACACGCTTCAGCTTCGCCTTGGGGATCTAAGATTGGGGAGTGAGGATTTAGATCTTCGGATTTTTGACTTTTGATTTTTGACTCTTGATTTTTGACTTCCTGCGATAGCAGGAGATCGCCCTTAAGCCGATAAAGCTCCGCTTCGTAGAAACGCTCTCCAGTTCTGTCCACAAAATCTAACGCTTCACCCACTGCAGCCAGCCCTTCGTCCATCTGCCCCGTTTTTCCATACGCTTCGGCCAGCAAAGCCAGAATATGCGACTGACTCACCTCCGTCTCCGTAGCCCGGAAGGCGTCCAGGCCCTGGCGCAACTGGGCAATTCATTCCTCTCCTCGTCCCTGCACAGCAAGCACCCACCCCTGCAGGATAGTGCCAGCCGCCAGCCAGTAGGGAAACCCTTGCTCGGTACTGAGCGCCACCAAAACCTCGGCCCGCTTTTGGGCTGCAGCTCCCTCGCGACGGAACTGATGAACCATTGTCGCCCAATACAACACATTGGCGAGGCTGTGTGGGTGAGCCAGCTCCTGGGTAAGGGTAAAGGCAGCCTCGATACTTTTGAGCGCCCGGTCGGGATAACCCAAATACCCCTGGGCCGCCGCTCCATAGCAGAGACAAAGCACCCCGGGATCCTCTCCATAGAGTGTGGCTAGAGACCCATGCTTGGCTGCGTCGTAGAGGGCTATCCCCTGTTCCGTATATTCCTGGGCGGGGGTCAACTCTCCGGGCTCGAACAAGGTCAATCCCAACATACTGTAAGCTTCTACCAGGAGAGCCGAGTCTTGTGCGCTCTGAGCTAAGTGCAGAAACTGTTCTGCCAACTCGCGCGCCATCTGGAACTCTGCTCGTTGAATATAAAAGGCCCACAGCCCCCAGAGCACCGGAAAGAGCTGCGGGGTCTCACCGATCTGCTGGCAGAGCACTCGGGCACGGGTGTACACTTTTTCTACCGCTGGAGCGGCGTAGCCCTGGGTGGCGATCGACACGTTGCCTAGGGCGATTTGCAGCGTCAGTTCTCGCCGCGAGCGCTCAAGGGTGTCCGGAAGAGTATCGAGTAGTTCCAAAGCTATAATCAGGTGGTTGATCGCTTCCTCATTCGCCGACCGCTCGATGGCCCGCTGCCCTGCCATCTGCCAATATGGAATGGCTTGCTCGATGAGTCCAGCTTCGGTGTAGTGATGTGCCAACAGTTCAGGCTGTGTCGCTTTGATCTCAGCAAATCGTTCTTCCAGCACCTGGGCAATCTGTTGATGCAATTGCTGGCGACGACTTTTGAGTAACGATTGATACGCGGCGTCTTGAATAAGTGCATGTTTGAAGATGTACTGCCTGTGAGGCGGCACGCCACGTTGGTACATCAGTTCAGCATCTACCAGTTGTGCGAGCCCCTTTTGTAATGCGTTTTCGTCCAGTGGCGAAATAGCTCGCAGCAATTCATGCGAGAACTCGCGTCCCAACGTTGCGCCAAGTTGGGCGATCTCTTTGGCTGCACCCAGTCGATCCAGCCGGGCCATAAGAGAGTCTTGGAGTGTGGCGGGAATTGCTAATGATTGGGGCACCGCACGCCGTGTCCCTACATCAGTCTCTGCGTCCAACACGACCTTGGTTAGTTCTTCGACAAACAAGGGAACACCATCGGTCTTGGCGACAATTTGCTGGAACATTTCGCTCGGCAAGGTCCGATCACCCGCCACTCTCTCGATCATTTGGGTTACCTGACCACGACCAAGACGACTCAGAGTAAGGTGGCTGATGTGCGAACGCGTTCCCCAGAGTGGTGCAAACTCAGGCCGAAACGTGAGCAACAGATAGAGACGTGCGGTCGGTATTTGTTCAATGAGCAGCGTGAGCAGTTCTAACGTCGAGGGATCAGCCCAATGAATGTCTTCCCACGGACAATAGAGTGCCTGCTGTTCTGTTGCTTCAATCAGCCAGGCAACCAACAGTTCTTGGGTCTTCTGCTTTTGTCGCTGCGGACTGAAATTGAGGATCGGATATTTCTCTGGATGCGGTAGAGATAATAGTGCGGCCAGTAAAGGCACCGTGTCTGCTTGTGGAAACTGATATGAAGTTAGTGTCTGTTCTAGTTTCCTAAGCCGCTCGGCAGCAGAGTCGTCCCGGTCAAATTGCAGTAGACGATGCAGATGTTCGATGATCGGATAAAATGCGCTGTTCTGATGATAGGGCGAGCAGCGAAACTCTAATCGTAGGGCGGCGTCTTTCTCGGCCTGTTCACGTATGACCTGGACAAGACGTGATTTGCCAATACCGGGTTCACCGCTCAGGAGGACAACTTGTCCTTCTGCGTGTTTGGCACGGTCCCAACGTTCGGTGAGCAAGCCAACTTCCTGTTCGCGTCCGACCAACGGAGTCAGCCCCCGTCGTACAGCCACCTCAAAACGGCTCTGCGCTACTTCCTCTCTCACTACTTGATACAAAGACAGCGGGTTTGAGATTCCCTTTAGTGATCGTACGCCCAATTCCCGACACTCAAACAATCCTTGCACAAGCTGATAGGTCGCGGCACTGATGGCAACCGTATTGGTAGCCGCTTGTCCTTGCACCCGGGCGGCGATATTGGGCGTTTCGCCGAGTGCGAGTAGTTCACGGCGCTCTTTACTGCCGATCTCGCTAATCACCACTGGACCGGTGTGAATACCGATGCGGATTCTGAGGTGGCTCTCACCCCAGCCCTCTTCGGTTGACACGGGAGAGGGAGCACTCAGTCTGGAAATCTTTTCGCCGATCTCCAATGCTGCCCGTACCGCTCGAGCCGCATCATCCTCATGTGCCTGAGGATAGCCGAAATAGACGAGGAGCCCGTCACCCAAATACTGCGCGATGTAACCTTCAAAGCGTTCGATGACGGCAGCACTGGTTTGTTGATAGGTACGCACGACCTCGCGATACTCTTCAGGGTCGAGTTGCTCGGATAGCACAGTAGAATCGACCAAGTCACAGAACATCACCGTCAGTTGGCGGCGCTCGCCAACCTGGGGGTTAGGGGTCAGGAGTCGGGGGGCAGTCACTAACAACTGACAACTGAGAACTGACAACTTCTTCCGCTTTTTGCCTTTTGAGTTTTTTGGACTCTGGGCTCTAGACTTCCCGGTCAGAGGCGTAGCACACTCATTACAAAACTTGGCCGCTGGTGGATTCTCCGTCCCGCACGACGGACAGAGTGACGGTAGCGGTGTCGCGCATTCGTTACAGAACTTCGCGCCTGGCGGATTGTTGGTAGAACAACGTGGGCAGTGCATTCCTCACCCGTTCAGTTGTCAATTAGCAGAGGAATTGCGGCAGGACCAGGGCAAATGGTAAGAAACGTAATGCGTAGACTATGACACGAAGCCTACACAGTTGACTACGTAACACGTACCACGCAACATGTCCCACGTAACACGCAATACGCAACACGTTCCACGGAACAGGAGGCCCCCATGGATTTTCAGTTCACCGAAGAGCAGGAAGAGATTCGCAAACAGGTTCACGCGTTGTGTTCACGCTTTCCTGACGAATACTGGCGCGAACGGGACGAAACCGGCGAGTTTGCCTGGGATTTCTATCAAGCTGTCGCCGAGGCCGGGTATCTTGGGATTACGATCCCACAAGAATACGGTGGCAGTGGACTCGGGATCACCGAAGCTGCCCTCGTCATGCAAACTATCGCTGAGTGTGGCGGTGGCACGCAAGCCTGTTCGTCAGTCCATCTTGGCATCTTCGGGTTGGAACCTCTCATTAAATACGGCACCGCAGCTGCAAAAGAAAAATACCTCGCGAAAGTGCTGAGTGGTGAAACACATGTGTCGTTTGCTGTCACCGAGCCAGATGCAGGCACCAACACGACACAGATTTCGACCTTCGCCACGCGCAAAGGTGACGGCTATATAGTCAGTGGCCGTAAGGTCTTCATCACCAAAGCCCGAGAGTCCAAGAAGATGCTGCTGCTGGCACGGACAACGCCATACGATCAAGTCGAGAAGAAGACCATGGGAATCAGCCTCTTCTTCGCTGATATCGACCCCAAAGCAGTTGAAGTCAGGGAACTGCATAAGTGCGGACGGAAATCAGTCGATACTAACATGTTGTTTATCGACAACCTCTATGTCCCAAAAGAAGACCTCATTGGGGAAGAGGGTAAAGGCTTTTATTACATCCTTGACGGCATCAATCCCGAACGTATTTTAATTGCCTCAGAATGCATCGGCATGGGCAAACGCTCGATCGAAAAGGCGGTGCAATATGCCAAGGAGCGCATCGTTTTTGGTCGCCCGATCGGTATGAACCAGGGAATTCAATTTCCCTTGGCAGACTCTTGCGCCAAACTCGAAACCGCAGAACTGATGGTCTACAAAGCCGCGTGGCTCTACGACCATCACAAGCAGTGTGGCAAAGAATCTAACATTGCCAAATACATGGCCGCCGAGGCCGCATGTGAAGCGGCAGACCGTGCCATGCAAGCACATGGTGGTTACGGTTACATCAAGGACTACGATGTCGAGCGTTACTGGCGTGAAGCTCGCCTATTCCGTATCGCGCCGATCTCACAAGAAATGATTCTCAATTACGTTGGCGAGCATGTTCTTGGTCTCCCCAAATCGTATTGAGAAAAAAGTGGCGAAGCGCAGTCCACGAAACTTGGGCGAAAAGGGAAAATGGGGAAAGGGCGAAAAGAAAAAACTCAGATCGCCATAGGTGAAAATTCCCCTTTTCCCCTCTTCGCCATTTCGCCTTTTCCCCCAGTTCTCCGAACACCTCCAGCACTGGTTTACTTCTGTTCGCTGAGGATTTTGACTATTTCATCCCACCCATAATCACGAGCCTTCTCCAACGCCGTCTCTCCCTTCACTGTGCGCGCCGTTAGGTCTGCTCCACATTCAAGCAAAAAGGTTACGGTCCGAGGGTCTCCGTAACATGCGGCCTCGATTAGCGCCGTCCAGCCTTTGTTGTTGGCTGCGTGGATATTTGCTCCCGCACTAACCAGTTGACGGACGATATCCCCGTTACCGGATCTACACGCCACCAGAAGCGGTGTGGAACCTTCGAGGTCCCGTACGTTCACATCAGCTCCGGCTTGAATGAGCGCAGCACAAACCTCTTCTCGTTCTCCGTTAGCCATCCCCATGTCCGCCGCCCAGTGTAAGGCGGTCCACCCGCTTTGGTCCTGAACATTCACATCAGCCCCTTCGCGGATTACGGTGAGAACTTCAGCCAGATCACCACCGTAAACAGCCGCAAGCAGCTCAGTCATTCCTCCTTCGCCAGATTTTGGTTCCCAGTAGGTAGGTTTGTCTGTTATTACTTCATCAAGCACATCTGCTCGACGCTCTTTTTCACCCCCGTGCTCTAAGAGCTTATCGTGTTTGTCGGTATCCTTTTTATTGTGCATGCGCAGTTCCTTCTGATTTTACTTAGCAAGGAGATCGGTATGCGTCACAAGCTGCTCGTACTCTCCCTCATCAACAATGTCCATCGGGTGATTGTCCCATTCGGGCTTCGGCGTGATTTCCCCTTCTCTCCCAATAAGTGATATCTCGCAGGAACTTACCTCTTCTGGGAAGGCCCGGACTTCCTGAATGATGCCACCTCTGATGATTACGCCTACGTCCACGAATCCGTGTTCACAGTTAGGGCATCGCTGGCCGAACAACTCGTCCTCGCGGATGAGGAGATCGGTGTACATGGGGTCGCCAATATTTCCCCCGGTCCCACCCCAAAAATAACTCCATGGAGGAACAGCACCATCACGGTCGAGCCGCCAGCGTAGAGGATCACCGACCCGATACATCACAATCGAATTCCCCAGCGGAACGAAACAATAACCCCACTGGAATCCAACCGAGTGCTTAGGCAAGAGGGAGTCACAACTCGGGCAACGGATATCAGCTTCAACGGTAGCAAAGGTCGGCATTGGACAGACCTCCTCTCACGAAGTCCTTGACCACCATGAACCAAGCGGTAGTGCTGGAGGAATCCTCGAAAATTCTTCTTCACGACACCGAGTTAGCGTCCTGACTTCCATGGCCCAAGTGGTGGTGCAGGAGGGGTATACGGCCGGTCAGACGGTCCGGAGCCGGGAGGGGATGCCACCGGAGCATTCGATGACTCATTCACGACCGGGGGCGGTGGAGGTGGCTGCACCTGCTGTGATACCGGTTGATTAGTGGCGCGCTCGCGGGTGCCAAGGTTTGAGAAGTAGATGGCAGCGATGACAATCACAATGATGACGATAGCAACCAGCGGCGAGCCTTGTCTCTCTGTCACCGTTGGATTGGATGCAACATGTGCTACCGCGTCATGGCCACAGCTATCGCAATAATTTTTACCTGTTGGAATTGTGACCGTACACGAGCAATACACACATTTCGTCATCTTGCGGTTCTCCTTACCTAGTCACCGACAGTTATAGTTCCACTGCATGCGGAATTTGCCTGCCGCCCCTCCGTGTCTTACTCCACCAACCACACTGATAGGACCACCGGCGTATCGTAACTTGAGTGCTTTGGATTCCTCGGTAACCGTGCTACTCGCGCCGTAACCCCATGAGCCTTTGGTTTCCCATTGAACCTCGATGCCATTGGGCTGATCATTGTGGGTAGCCCAGCTCATCAACGTCACTTCATCTCCTATGGTTATGCTCGGCGGCGGTGGGTCCCAGCGGATGGTATTCGTCACGCCAGTATCAGGGCTTGTGTAGGTAAGGATATTGCCTTCGACCGCAATGGCGCTGCCTTTCTCTAGCACAACTCCCTCACCGCGCGTGCAGCCTTGAGGGAGTTGTGGTTGTGCAATATGCGCGTTAGCGAGCGAGGCATTCCACGTGCCTGACCATGTCCGTCCCTGCCAATTCCAGGCCACTTCACCCATGAGCGAGGAGCCCACAAATCTGCCGACGTAGCGAGCCGTCAGGCCTCCATTCGTGCCGCCGTCATCTCGTCTGGTGAAGACGACCTGGTTCTGATCCCAGTATTCCAGCCGCAGCAAACCACCCGAACCGTCCGCCCATTCGCCGCGTAGTTCCCCGCTGGCGTTGAGCACCAGGTTGCCTTTTACTGTGGTTTCTGCCGTTTCCGTTTGTTGCCACTCTCCCGCCAATTCTGGCAGCAACACCGACCGGGTGACCCAACCGAACGGAGTATCATCGGATCGCACATCATAGTCGAGCTGCACGCGCGTTTCGGGCTTGTTCACGTGGCGCTTCAAAGCAATCAACTTGGTGAACGCGTTATGAGGGTCGGACTCAAAACCGTCGTTGAGCCACTGCCGAACGTAGACTTCTGTGTTCGGACCGGAACCAGGGCGAATACTTCCGTCCGGAGCACTAGAGAAGTCTGCTAGCTTCGCTTCGTAGCCTCCCGCGCCAGCGCTTCCCATGATTTTGTCTCTGTACTCGACCGCCTGCTGGACTGTTGGAAAACGAACGACTTGCCACTGAGTTGCGTACCAGACGCGATAACTGAAATTGCGAACGGTACCTTCGGCTGGGCTCTGTGCGTGTGTAGCGCCGAACCCTGTGAATACCAATGCGAGCGTGGCCCAAGTGACGAACAACAGCTTGACAGCTCGACTCATACCAGATCCTTAGCGCTGATAGGGGAACGATCAATCAGTTTGACGAACAATTCTAACTGCAGCTGTAGTTCCACTCGATGCGAAATTTACCCGTGGCTCCTCCGTATCTAATCCCGCCGGACAACTTAATCGGTCCACCGGTGTACATTAATTTGGTCTCCTTGGATTGCTCCTTAGCGATCTCGGGATTTGCGCTTCTCCCGCCGCTACTCGCGCCGTAGCCCCATAAATTTTTTGTCTCCCACTGAACCTCGATACCGTCTGGCTGCTCATTGTGCGTAGCCCAGCTCAGCAACGTGACTTCCTGTCCTGTGGTTATGCTCGACGGCGGCGGGCTCCACCCGATGGTATTCGTCACGCCAGTGTCAGGGTTTGTGTAGGTAAGGACATTGCCATCGACGATAATCGCACTGCCTTTGTCTGTCAGAAGCCCTTCACCGCGAGTGCAGGTTTGGCTGATTTGCGGCTGGGGAGTATTGAGCGTAGTGTTGACAGCCGAAGATGGAACAGCTGTCTTCCCATCGTTTCTGCTGGGTAGATACTTATACGCTCCATACAAAAGTAGTGGTATGAGGACAATAGCCAGCCAGCCTCCTAAACCGATTCCGAGCCCTGCGCCGCCCGCTCCCCCACCAGCGGCGGCGGCTTCTGCGCCGATTTCGACGCCCGCCGCTGCGCTCGCGGCCGCGGCTTCTGTTCCGAGGGCCGCAGCAGCCTCGGCGATCATGGACTCCCCTAGAGTTGGCCCGACCGAACGGATGAGCGCTTGTCTGGCCAAGTTACTCACAACTTGTTTTCCAGCTTTATTTGCTGCCATCTCCGCGAGCATCCCCTGGATCGTGCCGACTGACTTTCCAGTCATTTGCGCAGCCTTGGCCATGCTCCACGTTCCGTCCGCCAGCTTTTCCGCGATCAGATACCAGGTCCATGTGTCTGCCGCCATTGTGATTCTCCTTTAGGGCAAAAGACTGCTATTGACTCACAAGCGGACTAGCGAGGATTACGTGGGACTCTATTGATGTCATCCCAATTAGGGTCCCCCGGGGATGAGGGAGTGGACGGCGGCGCGGAGCCTGGAGTTGGGGGGGATGGAGGCTCGGTCGACGCCCATCCTGACAGCATTACAACAGCGGCCGCTTTGTTGGCTTGAGACTTCAACTCTTCTTGGGTTGATGGGCTCGCGGGGAGCGTGCGCAGCGTGTTCTTATACAGGTCAATAATAGACTTTAATACGTTCAGCCCATTCGTATACGACTGACCACCATTCGGGTCTTGCTTCATTAGGTCGACGGCATACTCCCTCGCCCTGCGATAAGAATTCATTGTGGGCAGCTCCTCGCCTAGCTGGAGGAATCGGACTGCAAGATCAGCCATTGCATAGGGGTCATGAGCCTCCGTAGCCAGCGCGTAAGCGCGAGCGTAATAACCCACGGCCTCCTTCGCAGACCCACTTTGCCGAAGATTGTCGCCGTAATTGACCCAGTCTCTTGGATTCGTTGACTCATTCGCAACCTCCGCATTGGCGTTTGTAGCAAAGACCAGAAGACCGAACATTACAGCCAAGGCAAAAGATGTCTGAGTTCTCACGGTTTGTTTCTTCATAGTTTTGCTCCCCTTATTAGATAGGGTTTATTTGCTGAGGATCGTTGCTCATGGTTCTGTCAAAACGATCCGGTAGTGCCCGGCGGCATCGACTTCGTACCCAGAGTTCCCAAGAGCACGCACAGGCCAGGATAGCGATTGACTCGCTGTCATAGCGGCAATGCCCCACTCGGGTGTGATCATAAGCGGGGACCGATCCGGTTGGGTTAGGTCTCCAGAACCGGGGTTCAACGAGAACGTCAGATAGGGAACAGTAAAGTTGCCGGGTTGATACAGCCAGATCTGGATCACCTGCCGGGTCCGATTCTCAACCGTGAGTGGCTTGCCCGACGAGGGCGGAGGCATTCCAGGAAGAGATATAGGAACACACTGACCAGACATCGAGATCATGCCAACTGGGCAATTGACCGCCGGAGGGGGGCCCTTTTCAGTAGTTACCACCGGCGGTGGTCCAGGTAGAGGCCAGACAGCAACGCACTGGCCAGAGAGCCAGGTAGTGCCAGACGGACATTGAACCCCGAGGGGACGGCCCGTAGGATCCGCGACAGGTGGTGGTCCCGACAGGTCTGGTGGTCCAGGCCGTGGCGACTCGGTGATCGGTTTGCACACCCCTTGTGCGTCTGTTCCCTCCGTCCGGAAGTACTCACAAGTGTAGCCGCTTGGACATTTTGCTCCTACAACTCCACCACAAATTTGCCCTTCAGAAGGGTAGTAAACGACGTCCGCCCTCACAGCGGTGGAGCCCGCGGCGGCTGTAGTGACCACAGCGGCACACAAAACCAGCAATTGGCGAATCAGGAAGAAATCCTTCATGGGCATGCCCCTCTCAATCTCATTAGTAGCATAAACACAAGTCAAGTTGAAAAGGTGCTCACTGCCTATCCCATAAATATGGGAGGGCACTTTCGTGTCACTCTCGATTCTGTCTCCAGAGCATGAGCCAGCCATTCGTCATGATGCTCCACACAAAGATGATTGCCGCCGGCAACACTCCACACACGAGAATTCGCGTGCGCCAATCAACCTTTTCCCACTCTTGCGCCAGCGCAGGGGCCGCACATGAGAGCACCCACGTGACAATCCCCTCACCAGCCGTTAGCACCACGCCAATCAAGGCTAGAAAAGGAGCCAGTTCGACGTCATTTTGTCGAATGTAGGCAATGTAATCAGAGGTTGTTTTAATGAGACGACGAAGGAACATAGAAAAAGCATTCTTCTATGATCAGTCACTCCACCACTGTCCACCTTAGCACTTCGGTATCTTTCCCAACTAATACACGCGCACATACCAATACGCCTGCATGAACGGGACGAGCTGCGTGCTGGGATACTCGACCCTACCTCGGGTTGTGACATTCTGTGACGAAGGCCAAGGATCACGGACAACCAAGGACTGGAGGACCGGCCCTGTGGGAGACTGGACTACCTGCGCACCGGTAACGATTACTGCATGGGCAGTCGTGGGACTTGAGAGATAGCTGACAATCACGGGATGCCCTTGCCGTAGTTCTTGCAAGAGGATGGCTGGTGACGGCGCTCCCCAGTTCAGAGTTGACCTTACTACATAGGTTCGTCCAGCGTTATCGATGCTCCAGTTGTTGAGACTCAGTGAAATTGTCTCAAGGCGACCAGCCGAGTCTGGCAGGTGACCGTACGGATCTGTTCCGTACGTCCGAGCGACGATTTGTTCCTGGAGGACATTTACACCATAGTAGTTGAGCACCATTTGAATGGCCGCCGCCCAACACCACTGCGAGTTACGTTGTGCGGCAGCAACAAAGTCTATTCGCGCAGACGGGATGCCGATATCTCCTCCGTACGTTTGTTGCCCATAAGCGAGAGTGGGCAAGAAAAACAGCGTGACAACGATGATCATGATCTTTCTCGCCAGTTTATACAGCCCAGACGCGACCATGATCATAACAACAGCTCCTTATTCCGCACGAGAATCTCAACATCTACATACAATGAACACTCACTCCTTTTTTCAGTTGCACCGAGCTTCATGATCGGTCTTCAACAGCAAACCATCATTCATATGGAGTACCTGCTCCTACGTCGTGAGGTTAGGGGAGAGAAAATTTGCCGTCTATCCCATAAGTATGGGATAGGTGTTTGCTCCTCTGCGCATTGACATACTCTTGTGGTTGGCCTAGCGTCGATACGTCTTTCGACGTATCGACCTTGCCTTCAGCGGGCCCAGGAGCACCAGCAGTGATAGAACACCTCACCCAGCAAGATTTCCAAGTTGTCCTGGAATTCCTCGGAGAGATTTACACTATTTGTGACTTTCGTACCTTTCATAGTAGGCTTGATATGAAGCATCAGGACCCGTGACGCGCGCAGGGGAATATGGCTGAATATAAGATTCGCGCTCTGGATATCTTGGGACAGGCAATACAAGAGGCGCAGCAGCTCGAAGATGACCCTTACAAGATCAAGGTATTCCAAGAGTCTGACAAAACAACGGCGCTGGTCTACATCGCATTAGAGCTGGTAGAGGTGGATCCCGGCCTTGCCATCCAGGTAGCAGAGAAGGCCGGGGAGCAGGGTCACTGGGCAAATAAGTCGCTTGTGCTGAGCCGCGCTGTACCTGAACTAGCGAAGACTGACCCAGAGCGCGCCCTGACGGTGGCAGACCAGATTAGTGATTACAGAAAATGTTCCAGGCTGCACGCGATCGTGGATGACCTGGCGAAGGCAGACCGGCAGGGCGCACTACCACTCATCGAAAAGGTCCTGGAGATTGCCCGGCGCAGTGGTTGCTACGGCGTTCTCCTCCACATCGCAGAGCAGCTTGTGAGCACAGATCCAGACCGCGCCAAGCGGATGATTGATGAAGCCCTTGAGATAGCGCGGCTGAGTAAATACGAGTGGGTGCTCGAGGCTGGGGTTATTGCGGGGACACTCGTGAGCATTTTGGATCGATTGCTACGAGTCGCAGAGCGATTTATTGGTACGGCCCCGGACTATGCCAAACAGATTTTCATGCAGGCTCTGGGGTTCATACGGTATTTCGAGCATAGACAGCATATAGAAGCTGAGCTGTCCATGGTTTTACCAAAACTCGCCAGAGTTGACCTGGATGGCGCTCTGGCATCTGTGGAGCCTTGTTTAAGTTGGCTTTCGGAAGAGAACGAGTATCTCAATTTCAATGACTTTGAACCCTCGCCGGACGCCGCTGAGATGACTGCGTCGAAATGGCGCTTGATTGGAGATATTGCGGCCGAGCTAGCAGAGGAAGAGACAGAGCAAGCACTAAAGGTCGCTGGGAAAATCGAGGATCAAGGAATTTATTGCGGAGCGCTGGTCTCTATCGCGAAAGAATTGGCGGGGACAGATCCTCAACGCGCCAAGCAGATTTTCGACCTTGCTGTTCGTACCGCCGAACAGCTCGATGACAGACAAAGTGTGTCGTCTTGTCTGGCCGATATTGCCCGTGGACTGGCGCAGATAGATCCTCAACGTGCGAGGCAGATCTTCGACTTGGCCGTTCACGCCGCCGAGCAGATCAGTGATTCATGGAAGAGATCATTCCAGTTAGAGAACTTTGTGTGTTACTTCAGGCAAGTAGTAGATCCTGAGCGCGCGCTAAAGCTGGCTCAGGGGATCGATGAGGCAAGATGGAGATGCAGGGCGCTGTGCGTGGCTGCCATGGCATTACCCCAGGCCGACGAGAACCTCCTTATGCAGCTCTCTGGGGAGGTGGCTTCGTTGATGCAGCAATTCAGCATAACCTCCTCAGAGTTTATCATGGGGGCAGGGTTGGCAGATTTGCTAAAACGACTGGCCCAGTTAAATATTGATCGCGCCTTGGAGACTGCGGAACGAATGGAGGAACCACTCAGAGGGGAGATGCTCGGCCATCTCGCGCTTGTAGTGGCGGAAAGAGACCCGGAGCGCGCATTTCTGATGGCGGAGAAGTCTATCCTACCTGGGCATTTACAGCTGGGTTCTATCGCAGTCGAGCTGGCGAAGGCAGACCTCGACCGCGCTCTCAAGATCGTGGCAAAGATTGAACCCACCTACTCAGCTAACAGCAGAAAAGTAAACGCATTGAAAAAGATCGCGTCAGAAACGGCGAAGATAGACCTTAATCGGGCGCTGCTGATCGCAAACGAAATTGAAAGGGGTCCGGAAAGATGTCGAGCTTTAGCGGCAATCGCCGGTACTCTTTTAGCGCTAACAAACGAATGAAACTTTGACCAGAGTGCGGATGTACTATTGTACTCCACTGGAGAAGGCCAGTGCCTCTACTAATACTTGTGCACAAAACCTCTTGTCGGAAACTTTTACTACTGGAACTTTTACCGCTGGTAATCCTCCTTATATCATTTCGCTTTTGAATTCGTCCATAATTGACGGGGCCCTGGGCTTCAGTCACAAGAAGGGGATGAAGAAGGAGATTCCGGAAATTCGCGAGAGCCTCCCTGAGCTGAGTGTCTGCCTCCGCCACGAGCGCGGGGCCCATCGGCGGACCCGTTTGCAGGTCCTTTACCTGTTGAAGAGTGGCCAAGCCCGCACGCGTCAAGAGGTGGCGACTCTGGTGGCGGTGCATCGCCATACGATTGGCCGCTGGCTGGACAGTTACGAACACGGAGGGCTGGGGGCCCTGTTAGCAGTGCACACGCATTCTAATCGCCGTCCCATTCTGTCCGCCACCGTACGCCAGGCATTAAAGAGAAAACTGCAGGACGTCCAGGGGTTCATCACCTACGGGCAAGTGCAGCAGTGGTTGCGAAAGCAGCATGGGGTCAGCAGCAAGTACAAGACCCTTCATCGTCTGGTGCGCTATAAGTTCCAAGCCACGTTGAAGGTGCTCCGCGCCAGTCATGTGAAAAAAACGCCGCGGCGGCCCAGGCGTTCCGCACTACCTTTGGGGCGCGGCTCCAGCACCTTGGGAACCAGCAGAGGCCAGGCGTAAGCGCAACGAGTGGAGGTTCTTTCCTCCAGTTGCGAGTCTTCAGCCAAGATGAGAGTCGCCTCGGCTTACTCCCCATCCGCCGCTGGCGCATCACGTTGCGCGGAGTCAAACCCCTGGGGCACGTACAGTACCACTTCATGAGTTACTATTTGTTCGGAGTCGTGGAACCGACTAATTGTAACGAAACTTTCTTATGGCGGAGGTAGCGGCAAAGACGGCGAAACAGGATCGGGCGGAGCGCGGGGCGGAATGCGAGCCGGAGGCGGCTTCGGGCCCGGTGGCAGGAAGCAAACCCACGCGTTGGGTCGTTCGGTCGCACCTGGCGTGCGATGGCCGCAGGCTCATTGTGTTGCCGGCGGCACCGGTTGCGGCCCTGGAACCTCTACTGCCCAGGACTCTGCGGCTTCGGCGCGGTGGCGGTGCAGAAGACCGACCAGTCACTGGCCGCAGACGACGGCTTGCTGCGCTGGGTGGAGTCGATAGCCAAGACCTGCCAGGTATAGCAGGCGTTACTGGCAAGCCCCTGTGAGCTAGTAAAAGTGAACGATGCTCCCGAGGCCCAGTCTGTGAATACAGGTTCCCAGCGCTGGTTTTCGGAGTCCCATCGGGCAAGGGTAATCCAGAAAGCCACCGGGTCTCCGTCAGGATCCCCGTTGTTCTGCCAGCGTAGCTCGACGGCGGCCTGCCGCGGGTCGATTGCGACGACCGTCTGAGAGGTGTTGGGCGGGCTGAGTAGGAGCGGCGGCCGCGGGGGCTCGTTTAGCTTTTTACATACCCCTTGCGCATCGGTCATATCTGTCCTGAAGTACTCACACTTATATCCCGGTGGACATGCAACGCCGGCGACTCCACCACAAATCTTAGGGGGTGGGCCAACGTCTGCTGTGGTGTTGGTGTAGGTGGCTATGATTGAAGCCATGGTCATTGAACAGCACAGGATAACCGTGATCTTCCCGGTAACCTGGCACACGGTCTGTACCGCCGTCGTCATCCCTTTTATCTCCTCGCGCCGCGATTTTCCTCTCCGCTACGCACCGGCTCAGCCTTTCACGAATAAAAAGATCTCGTAGGGTGCACTCCGCGCACCCTAAAGCCAAGGCAAAGAAACGGTGCGCAAGCACACCCTACAAACTTATTTTTTCAACTCAGGACTGAGGTTAAGTGAGGCCAGCTTGAGGGGTGGCAATGCGCATATAGGGTAGAGACGCGAACGGCGTTAGTTGGAATACGCCGTTGCGGCTCGTGGCATTTGCTTTCTCACGTAGGGACACCACAAGCACCGAATAGCAACACGCTACCTCGTAACCCACCACCTGCCGTCCTTTTTCACCATGTCGAAACCAAGTTGGGTTTCCTTTGAAGTGCCCAACACCGCATCCGTTCCGGCGCTTCTCCCAATAAGCCTTACGCCTGCTGTTTCACCATTTATAGTAATTTCAAATCCTATGTCCGCGGGAAGGGGAGGAAATCCTCCTTCCGCAACCTCATTTCTTATCGCTTCGTGGTCGTCGGCATGGACGCACGCGAGAGCAGCGTCTAGATTCTTATCGCGCATCGCCTTGACAAATACCTCCGCGAGTGTCCGCACTTCGCGTGCCTCGTCCGTCTCGGGCGGCACCGCCGACAGTTCGTCTGTTGTTTCCGCCGAAGGCTTGCGGTACAGCACTTGGATCTTTCCTGCACCTTCCTGCGGCTTGTATTCTGCGACCGTCTCGCTCACCTGACGCACGGGCTGACCGAGCACTTTCTTCACGTCGTCCTTCGTGCTTTTGCCGGGCTGGAGTCCGAGATAGTGGGTCTCCCCATAACTAACGATAGGAAGAAGCATGTAGGGAAGCATCAGGGCAAAGATAAACACTAACCTGCGCTCAGCCGGCCATCGAACAATTCCCCGACTCATATTTATCTCCCCTAATAATCTTTCCTGCTCAGTTAAAGTTGGCCCGAGGTTGTATTGATGTCTATTGGCGCCGAACACGCGAAAAGTCGAATCTTCCTGGCGTAGTCGCTCGAGTAGTACTTTCAAATCCTGGATTTCTTTCGGAGTCATATATGGAGTCTCAGAAACTTTTGCTACTAGGAATCTTCCCTACCTAACAAGGCACACTTTTGATCCTCATTCTTTATTACATTCTACCTGCTTCCCGACACGGGTAAACGCGATTCTTTGAACATTTCCCGTTGTGAGAGAGGTTGGTTCTGAAAAAGTACCGGTCATACAGTCGCACTCGGTAGGGTTGAGGTCGAGGGAAAGCTTATCAGTGAAGGTAATGTCATTACCGGCGCTATATTCGATCCGTCCTGCCGTGAGTTCTAGGTGTTTACCGTCGTATGGGCCTGTCCAGGTGTACAGGTCCTCTGAGCTTTGACTGGCACCCGGCTGGGAGAGGGCTGCTGTTTGGCCCGGTTGCCCGGCCTTGAATTTCCAGACGGTTTGGCCATAGGAATCGGAGGTGCTCCATTCACTACCAGTGAGGTCGGAGCAAAGACCAAGCCGAACCTCCTTTTCCTTCGGCTCGTACCCATACAATTGCACAGAAACCTTCCAGACCAGGTTGCCTGATTCGAGATCCTTCCGACTCCGTTCGATTTCTCTCACCACGGTCTCGTGGTCTTCTCCGTTCCACCTCGGCGTATGCCGAATTAGGGGTGTTTGCTGGTCACTGAACTCGTCCTTTTCGATAACCGGTAAGGGGGTCAGGTAGGCATCACCGGAGCCGTCGATGATATTGGCTAATCCGGAGATTTTGTACCGAAGATTCAGGCGCAGTTTAAAGTAGTCAGGGTGCTGCTTGTTCGACTCCATCTCGAACTTTTCTTTAAGAAATTCAAGTTTTACCTTTTCCACAGGTCCCGTATCTGTTTGCTCAATACGTCCTTCAGGACTGTAGCCGTACTGGTACCATTTCGGCGGCAACAATGGAAAACTTTCAATCTTTTCCGGCCAATGTTGCAGGCGGTCCTCTCGTTCATCTTCAAGAATTGCCTCATCTATCACCACTACCGAATGTCCCAAAGATGGAGCAGCCCGGTCCGGCCCTTCCACATTAAAGTTCTGGGTATCCCATTTAAAGGGTTTGGGGTTGATTTTAATTAACCGGGCCAGGACAGTCGAGATACGATTCCTATCTGGTGTCCTCGGTTTTTGCCGCAAGAAGGGTTCGCTGCCTGACTGCGGCTCAGAGGAGAATGTTCCCAAAGAACTCCTGAATTTTTGCAGCTCCAGAACCGTATCATGCGTCATGCGGATTGCCTTACTGTGATTAAAGCTCAAAAAATCTGGTGCATGACCAGCCAACGCATGGCCGCGAAAGTTGTTATATAGAAAATGTGGGTAATAATCCTGAACGTAATGTAGTAAAGGTCCAGGATTGCGCTCAGCTAAGGCCAAGCCTCTTAATGCTTCCTTTCTACCATTCCGTTCAGCCTCTACCTTAGCTTTTACCTCATCGGGGCACACCACGCGAATCGCCGGCCGTTTAGGATTAGTGGGATCAAAAGTACTAAAATCTCCGGTCAAATTTCCTTCTAACGCCTCTTCTACAGTGGTGAGGCTACAACCGGAGGCGAGAGCCTCATTGGAAAAAGCGTGAAAATCGGCCCATATGGCTGCAATCTGTGGATGCTTAGTCCCGAAGAGTCCTGGGTGGTTGGCTCCGATGATCGCATCTCCTGGTGTCGCCTCCATCGGGCCCGTGTCTGGGTCCCAGTCAATCGCATACGCCGCACTGGCAATCTGAAAGGCTTGGCGTTTCGTGAAGCCGACGTGCAGGGCAAGGTAGTATGTCCAGGCGTAATGATCCCCTTCGTATGCGTGAACGGCATTCGGTAGTGCCCCAGTTATGACAGGCATCAGCAGGAAAGACGAGAGAAGGGGTAACAAGAAGATGCGACGGAGACCCTTCCGGCAGAATCGTTGACCTGACAAGAGGCACCTCCTACTCATTCGTTCCCCAACTCGGCAGCTCGGCAAACTTGGCGGCAAGTTCGGCGGCCAACGCTGCGGTAGCCGGGTCCTTGGTGATTTTCTCAAGGTCGGCTGTCGCGGCTGAGTTATCTGCGGGTGGCGCAGGTGAGGTCACCGTAGAGGGTGATGCTCCCTGTGCTACTGGACTAGTCTGCTCCGCGTTACGATGGAGTGTGAACCAAGCGCCCACCGTCAGTACGATAAGAGCCGTCGCTAAAAAGGCGATGATGTAACTCTTAGTGAATTGTGGATCGCTAGTCACGTGTTGAATCTCGCCCTCGACAGCGCCAAAGTTGATCGTAGTCCCTGCCCCCAGTTTCACGCTTTTCCCAGGATCAACGTGTCGTTGCCCACCGCTGGGTCCTGTGGCCGACCAACCCTGGCTTGACAGGTTCTTAAGCCCGAGGATCGTTGGATCTTTAGGATTGCGTGTGACTTCAGCGATCAACCTTGCAGAAGAAGAGGTGCCCATACCCAGAAGATCGTTTGTGGTTAGCCTCACGCCTGCCGTCAGAGGAATCACTCGCCCAGGCGTGAGGCTCAGAGAGAACCTACTTGATCCCTCTCGTATAGTCCCTCCGAACGAGCCAAAGTTGATCGTGGTCCCGCCTATCAGTTTCAGGCTTTTACCCGGCTCGAGCTGCTTTTGACCACCACTAGGACCTATGGCAGACCACGCCTGGCTTGAGAGATTACGGAGTCCGAGGACCGCCTGCTCACGAGGGTTGCGGACCACCTCGGCAAAGGCATGGTCGGCGGCGCTCGTCCTCACGTCGAGAATGTCCTCTGCGCTGAGCCTCACCCCTTCCCGCAGTTGAAAGGTCCGACCCGATGACAGACGAATAGCAAACTCCTCATGCGTGCCCATGGGACTGCCACCCTTCACTTATGGTTACTTTGCTCACGACCTCTTTACTTGCATGGTGGTTCTCTCCCCGCCTCTATTATCGGGGAGCTCGTGGACGAGCAGTTCCTCCGCAGACACCGAGAATAGCGAGGCTGCCGTCCCGGCACCGCAGCGGCCCCGTCCCACTCCCCGTGTTTGGAGTCGTGGGCCCAGTCTTCTGCCTCGACTGCCCTTGTGTAGAGTCTCCTCCACATGCGACCCCCACGGCCTGCTCAAAACTAGGGTAGTCGCCGCCACCGATTGCATGCCCCCAGTCCGGCGGATGGATGGCCCTGAACCCTGGACGATTCACATATTGATAGATGTAGAATTGGCCACCATTTTCCCCTGCACCGTTGCATGTGACGACATGGATGACTGAAGCCTCTACCGTGATTCTACCGTACGGATCACGGGATTCGGGCTGGCTGGCGCTTTGAGAGATCTGGTAGGCATGTCCAGTAGCCGGGGTAACAATCAGCATCATACCGGTAAGCATTGCAAGAACTAACTGCAGTATTGTGCCCTCCTCTACGACAATTCTGAACTGTTTTTTCATGACACCCTCCTTTGTTTCTGCATAGCTTGAACAGTAGCAAACAAGGTTAGGGAAAGAATATACTAAGGAAATAAGCCCTGCGTACTACCTGAGATTGCGCCTAACTGCAGCGACAGACGGTTCTAGTGCAAGAAAAGAGAAAGTCTATGAACAGGAGTTCTGTATCAACGATGTCACCCCAATAGACAAGCTGTTCCAACAATAGCCGACTATGAAAATCGTGCCTATATTTTTTCTCTGCGATGTCAATAAGGTTATCTAATGACACCTGGCGCTCTTCTAGCGCGTAGCGCGAAATATACTTCGTCGTCTCTAGCTTCTCGCATTAACAGGCCCGATCATGCTTCATGAAGTCGGGAAGTTCGCAAGTCCCTACCTGTACGAAAAGTGTTGGCGGAAACTTTTACTACTGGAACTTTTACCGCTGGTGATCCTCCACCTGCTAGGCCCACGTTCGCTCTTCATTCTTTACTACATTCTCCCGCCTGCCGCCCAACACGCGTGAACACGATTCTTTCACCCTTCTGCGTTTCTCCGTCATAAGAGGTACCGGTCATACAGTCGCACTCAGTAGGGTTCAGGTCGAGAGAGAGCTCGTCCGTGACCGTAATCTCAGCACCGTTGTTGTACGTGATACGCGGTGCCCTGAGCTCCAAGTGTACGCCGTCGTATGGGCCTGTCCACGTATACAATTCCTCTGAACCTTGATTGGCACCCGGCTGGGAGAATGCCGCTGTTTGGCCCGGTCGCCCGGCTGTGAATTTCCAGGGAGACTCACTCCCGAGATCGGAGGCAGCATGCCATTCACTATTGGTGAGATCAGCACACACGCCAAGTCGACCCTCTTCTTTCTCCCCTGTTGATTCTTGTTCGGCTGTCGGAGCTTGACCTGATATGCCGCCGTCCGGTTGGGAAGGGTCTGAGGCTTCAGGTTCGCTCGTAGGAGGCGGCGTTGGTACCGGTGCGGCCTCTCCGGATCCCGCTGCACCGAGCCCAACGCCGGTTGCGGTCCCCACGACCACGGCGGTTTGCGTCCCGATACCGCCCGAGGCAACGATTACCGCCGTCAACCCTGCGATGAGTGCTATACCGACTAGCCAGTTCGGTATGGAGAAACGATTAGGACTCTTACCCCAATTGCCGGGGGGCGAAGGGGGGGGAGCAGGGTCATCAATGTTCGGCTCCTTGGAATTATCCTCGCGGCAAAGGGGATTGGGACATATACCAGAAGAACCCACCCAAAAACGACGGCACTTCCTGCACCTCCAGGATTTATCGCTTACACCACTGCCCGAGCCGCCGCCACTGCCGCCCGAGCCCCACCCGAGTATATTTTTAATCCATTCCCACATACTGCATCCTCCCTTAGGGGTTCAGCGCGCGAGGGTGATCGCACCTGGCCTGTTAACGTCGAAGTTGTTGATCGATACCCGAACGGTTCCTACGCTAGCTACGCCAGGCAGGGTCCGATGCTCACCCTTAGCCGTCACGAAGACCAAGGCTCTCTGGCCAGCTGGTATGGGCAAGGTGAGCTCGATAGGCTGCGACAAGACCGTGTCGGTCGGTGTCAGCTCGTAGACGAATAGTAAATATATCGTGCTTGCTCATGGGACTGACGGCCTTGACGCAAGGTTATTTGCTCGCCGCTTGTTCAATTATTAGTGTTCTTCACACCACCGTATCGTTAGGATTATCTTGATGGTCTTGGGAGAGCAGTCCCTCCGCAGACACCGAGAACAGCGAGGCTACCGTCCCGGCACCGCATGGGCCCTGT
>Ga0081539_10001516_pt1 | contig 39008 bp, 33 predicted proteins | sample TabmetS4T2R2_FD_71023 | JGI IMG/M metagenome (GOLD analysis project Ga0081539, IMG submission 71023) | Tabebuia heterophylla rhizosphere microbial communities from the University of Puerto Rico - S4T2R2 | ecosystem: Host-associated > Plants > Roots > Rhizosphere ... | reverse complement strand
GAGCGCCGCGCCGTCGCCCCCGGCGTCGAGCCGCGGCGCGACGGCCAGCCCGATGCCGACGTCGACTGGGCGCCGGCGGCATTCCCGCACGAGCCGGTCGACGTCGAGCCACCCGCCCCCGACGCCGAGCCCTACGTCGAGTGGACGCCGCCCGAGACCGAGACGCCCCCGGCTGCCGTCGAGACGCCGGAGCCGGCCATCGCAGCCGTGACGCCGGACGAGCCGGCGGCTGCCGTCGAGCCGCCGGAGCCCGCCGACGCGGCCGTCGAGCCGGAGGAGCCGGCGGAGGTCGCGGCCGTCGAGTCGGAGCCGCCGGCGGCCGTGGCGCCTGTCGTCGCGCCGGCGGGCCCGCGGATCGTCTCCGCGACGGGGCCGCCCGCCCGGGGGCTGATGCTCGGAACCGACCGGCGCGACTACCCGCTCCTGCGGGGAGCCCTCGTCAAGCTCGCCCACGACGACCCCGACCTCGCCGGCCGCCTGCTGGCCGCGCTGCTGCCCGCCCAGGGCGCCGCGCTGGACGGCCCGCTCGGCTACGACATCACGATTCGCGGGACCGGCACGTACGGGGTTGCGATCGCGGGCGGCCGGGCCGGGGTGGAGGCGCTCGACGTCCCGCGCAGCCGGCACGTCGCGGACTTCCATCTCACCGCCGACCCGCTCGTCCTCGCCGAGCTCCTCGCCGGCGTGGACCACCGGATCGGGCGCTTCTTCGGCCCCGTGCGCGTGCGCGGCCGCAAGCGCGCCGTCAAGGGGCTCGGCGCCCTACGGACGAGCACGGCCTCGCTCGCCGACGCCGCCCGCGCCGGCGCCGACCTCGACCCGGAGCTCGTCTACCGCACGTTCGCGTACGCCGTGCACCCGACCTGGACCCGGGGCCACGACTTCACGATCGCGCAGTCGATCCCGCCCGAGACCTGGTACCTCACGGCCGCCGACGGCGCCGGCGTGACCGTCTCGTCCAGCGCGCCCGCAGCCGCGCCCGTCGCGACCGTCGAGATGTCCCGCGACGCCTTCCGCAAGCTCCTGCGCGAAGAGCCCGTTCCGCACGGGCAGCGCCCGACCGTGCACGGCGACCGCGGGGCGGTCGCGCTCATGCACGAGTGGACGCAGCGCGCTCGCGGCGCGCACTGACGCGGGCTCGGGCTGGGGAGGGTGCATTTCGTCGCAATCCCGACGGCCTCGCCGAGGATTGCGACGAAACGCGCCCCATACGGTGCGTTTCGTCGCACGCGGCCCCGGCCGCGGAAGATTTGCGACGAAATGCACCCTCCACCTCCCCCGACCCAGCCGGGGTTGACGTCTGCGCGCGCGGCGGCGTCGTCCCGCGTCAGCACCTCTGGTTCCTACGCGCCAGCCGGCGGCGGTTTGTCAGGCAACGAACACAACTGCGCGCGCGAGCTCCTCGCCGCGCGCGAGATGGTCGAGCAACGCCGCCTTCGCCTCGGCGAGCGATCCGCCGCGGATGACGTCCACCAGGTGTTGATGGTCGGCCACGAGGGCGGGCATGTCGTCGGCCACGCGGTCGGCGACCGACAGCACGAGCCGAAGCTCCATCAGCGCGCCCTGGGCGGCGCGCGTGAGCCGTCGCGAGCCCGCCGCCGCGACGATCGCCAGGTGGAACGCCATGTCGGCCTCCACGAGCGCGCGGCCGTCCTCGGCGACCGCCGACTCGCCCATCCGGTCGGCGGCCGCGGCCAGCCAGCTCACGTCCACCGGGAGCAGGCGCAGCATCGCCTCGAGCCCGGCCGTCTCGTACGCCCGCCGCGCCGTGTAGATGTCCCGCAGCTCCCCGCGCGTGATCCGCGGCACCTCGATGCCCCGGTGCAGGGAGTGGACCACCAGCCCGTCGTGTGCGAGTTCGGACAGCGCTGCGCGCACCACACCGGGCTCCGCGCCGACGAGCTCGGCCACGTCGCGCTCGGCCATCGAGGATCCCAGCGCGAACATCCCCGAGAGCAGCGCGTCGCGCAGCTCCTCGGCGACGGCGCTCACCGCGGTCGTCCGCCGGATCGACTGGACGCTCATCGGCTCACGCTAGTCACGCACGATGCGACCCGTCAACCCGGCTTCGTCCGACCGAGTTCGTAGGGTTGTCGGCCCGTGTCCACGTCCGGCTGCGCCCACCTTCACGTCCACTCCGAGTACTCGCTGCTCGACGGCGCGTGCAAGATCGACAAGCTGGCCGAGCGGGCCGCGAGCTTCGGCCAGGGCGCCCTCGGCCTGACCGACCACGGCGTCATGAACGGCGCGGTCGAGCTCTACAAGGCGACCAGGAAGCACGGCATCAAGCCGATCGTCGGCCTCGAGGCCTACTTCGTCGACGACCGCCGCAGCCGCGAGCCGAAGGTCGAGCGCAACCACCTGACGCTGCTCGCGGAGACGGACGTCGGCCTTCGCAACCTGGTGAAGCTGTCCAGCGCCGGCTTCCTGGAGGGCCTGCACCGGGGCAAGCCGGGCGTCGACCTCGAGCTGCTCGCCCAGCACGCCGAGGGCGTGATCTGCCTCACCGGCTGCCTCGCCGCCCGCGCCAGCCAGCGGATCGTGCAGGGCAAGCTCAAGGACGCCCGCGCGCACCTGGACGACCTCGTGCACGCGTTCGGGCCGGAGGACGTGTACTTCGAGGTCCAGCGCAACGGGCTCGCCGAGCAGGAGCAGGTCAACGAGGCGATCCAGCGCTTCGCGGCCGAGATGGGGCGGCCGCTCGTCGCCACGGCCGACGTCCACTACCTGCGTCGCGAGGACTACGACCACCACGCGGCGCTGCTGTGCGTGCAGACCAAGTCGACGCTCGCGCAGCCGAAGATGAGCTTCGAGACGAACGAGTTCTTCCTGAAGTCCACGGAGGAGATGGCCGAGTCGTTCGCCGCCATGCCGGGCGCCGTCGCCGCGACGCTGGAGATCGCCGACCGCTGCAACGTCGAGATCGAGCTCGGCAAGCAGCTCATCCCGCGCTTCGACTGCCCGGACGGCAAGAGCGAGAAGGTGTACCTGCGCGAGCTCGTCGAGGACGGCCTGCGCCGCCGCTACGGGCACCCGCCGCCGGCCGAGGCGATCGAGCGCATGGAGATGGAGCTCGGCGTCATCGACAAGATGGGCTTCAACGCCTACTTCCTGATCGTCTGGGACTTCGTGCGCTACGCGAAGGAGCAGGGCATCGCGGTCGGCCCGGGCCGCGGCAGCGCCGCCGGAAGCCTCGTCGCCTACTGCCTCCAGATCACGGACGTCGACCCCCTGCGCTACGACCTGCTGTTCGAGCGCTTCCTGAACGCCGAGCGCGTGTCGATGCCGGACATCGACATCGACTTCTCGGTCCGCGGCCGCGAGCGCGTGATCCGCTACGTGACCGACAAGTACGGCACCGACCGCGTGGCGCAGATCATCACGTTCGGAAAGATGTTCCCGCGCGCGGCCACGAGGGATGCTGCCCGCGTCCTCGGGCACGAGTACGGCGTCGGGGACCGGCTGGCGAAGCTGATCCCGGATCCGATCATGGGCCGGCCGCCGAGCTTCGACGAGTGCCTCCAGCCGGGTGCCGACCTCGCGACGGAGTACGCCAAGGACCCGACGGCCAAGCAGATCGTCGACGTCGCGAAGGGCCTGGAGGGCATCGTCCGCAACGCCTCGATCCACGCGGCCGCGGTCGTCATCTCCGACCGCCCGCTGACCGACATCGTGCCGCTCCAGCTCGCCGACGCCGGCACGGCCGAGGACGGCCAGAAGGCCTACCGGACGGTCACGCAGTACTCGATGAAGCCGGTCGAGGAGATCGGCCTGCTCAAGATGGACTTCCTCGGCCTGCGCAACCTCGACGTGATCGAGGACACGCTGGCGATCATCGAGCGCTCGACCGGCGAGCGGCTCGACATGACCACGCTCCCGCTCGACGACGAGAAGACCTACGAGATGATGGCCCGGGGCGACTCGGTGGGCGTGTTCCAGTTCGAGTCCGAGGGCATGCGCGAGGCGCTCAAGAAGGTCGGGCCGACCGAGTTCGAGGACCTCGTCGCGCTCAACGCGCTGTACCGGCCGGGGGCAATGGACCAGATCCCCACGTACGCGCGCGGGAAGAAGAACCCGGAGACGATCACCTACATCGACGACCGCCTGCGCCCGATCACCGAGCCGACCAAGGGCGTAATCCTCTACCAGGAGCAGTCGATGCAGATCGCCAAGTCGATCGCCGGCTTCTCCGGGCCGCAGGCCGACGACCTGCGCAAGGCGATCGGCAAGAAGAACCGCGAGGCGATGGCCAAGCTCAAGCCGCGGTTCTTCGAGGGCTGCCAGGCGTCCGGTACGGCGCCCGACGTGGCCGAGGCGCTGTGGACGGTCAACGAGCGCTCCGCCGACTACTCCTTCAACCGCTCGCACGCCGCCTGCTACGGGCTGATCGCCTACCGGACCGCCTGGCTGAAGGCCAACTACCCGGCCGAGTACATGGCGGCGCTCATCTCGAGCGTCATGGACACCAAGGACAAGGTCCCGTTCTTCGTCAACCAGACGGAGAGCATGGGGATCGAGATCCTGCCGCCGGACGTCAACGAGTCCGACCACGAGTTCATGGTCGTCGGGGGCAACATCCGCTTCGGGCTCGACGCCGTGAAAGGCGTCGGCTATGCGGCCGTCGAGGCGATCAAACGCGCGCGCGAGGACGGCGGGGCCTTCACGTCGCTGTGGGACTTCTGCGAGCGCGTCGACTGCCGGGCGGTCAACAAGAAGGCCATAGAGGCGCTCGTCAAGTGCGGCGCGTTCGGCTCAACAGGCGCGACCCGCCGCGGCATGCTCGAGGTGCTGGAGTCCGCCCAGGGCGCCGGCCAGAAGGCCCAGCTCGACGCGCAGATCGGCCAGGGCTCGATCTTCGACCTCGGCGGCCTGGGCGGCGACGAGGCGGCGGCGAGCGCGTTCGCCCCGGCGCATCCGCCGATCCCGACCCACGAGTACGACCGCCCCGAGCTGCTGGCGATGGAGAAGGAGTCGATCGGCCTCTTCATCACCGAGCACCCGCTCAAGCGCGTCCGCGAGGCGCTGCGCGTGAAGGCCGATTGCACGTGCGCGGCGGTGATGGACCAGCGCGACGGCGACTGGGTGAAGGTCGGCGGCATGATCACCGAGTCCAAGAAGATCCGCACCCGGAGCGGGACGCCGATGATGTTCGCCACGCTCGACGACCTAGACGGCAGCGTCGAGATCGTCGTCTTCGAGAAGGCCATGCCCGCGGTCGAGGACCTGCTGGGCGCCGACGCGATCGTGCTCGTGCGCGGGCGGGTGGATCACAAGGAGGCCGGGAAGAGCTGCATCATCGTCCAGGACGCCGAGCGGTTCGAGCCGTCCGAGGGCGAGATCGCCAAGGCGAAGGAGAAGGTCGCCGAGATGGCCGCCGCCGCCGTGCCGGTGCCGCTGTGCCGCGCCGTCGACGCCGCGCGGCTCCAGCCGACGGTGATCGACGAGCTGCGCGACCTCTTCGAGCGCTACCCGGGCGACGCCGAGTTCGTGCTCGAGATGCACACCCGCGCGGGCGTGCGGCGCCTGCGCTTCGGCGACGGCTACAAGATCGCCGGCCGCAACGGAGCCCTGTCCGCGGAGCTCGACCGCCTGCTCGGCCCGGCGCCCATGCCCGTCGCGCCCGCGGCGGCCTGAACATCAACGGCGGCAGGGTAGGGAGGCGAGGTCCGAGAGTGGGGTGTGTCCGCTTATCCGCGACTATCGCGGTTAACCGAACCCACCCCCTCCGGCGCCGCTCCTGCCGCCGCGTAGCGAGCGTCAGCTGCGCGGCTTGCGCGCCTTCAGGCCCTGCTTGCGGAGCTTCCAGGCGTTCTCGATGTCCGGCCGCTCGACGTTCTTCCCGGCGTGGCCCGGGCCCTCGAAGATGCACGGCAGGCCCTCGAACCGCGGCTCGGACAAGAACGCCGCGCACCCCTTCTTGCCGAGCTCGCCCTCGCCGAGGTTGATGTGGCGGTCGACGTTCGAGCCGAGCTTGGTCATCGAGTCGTTGACGTGGAGCGTGCCGAGGCGGTCGAGGCCCACGACGCGGTCGAACTCGTCGACCACGTCGGCGAGCCCCTCGGCGGTCCGGATGTCGTAGCCGGACGCCAGCAGGTGGCAGGAGTCCAGGCACGCGCCGAGCCGCTTGCCGCCGCCCGCGCCGTCGATCAGCGTCGCCAGCTCCTCGAACGTGCGCCCCAGCGTGCCGCCCGCGCCCGCGGTGTTCTCGAGGTGCAGCGCGCAGCGCTCGGACTCGGCGAGCGCCTCCTTGATCGTCGCGGCCGCGCGCCTGAGCGCCTTGTCCACTGAGCCGCCGTTCTTGAGCGCCGACCCCGGGTGCAGCACCACCGACACGGCGCCCAGCGCCGTACCCGCGCGCAGCGAGGCGACCAGCGAGGTCAGCGACTTGGAGCGGATCTCCTTGTCCTCGGACGCGCAGTTGAGCAGGTAGACCGCGTGGATCACGAGCGCCTCGAGGTCCGACTCGGCCATCGCCTCCTTGAACGCCGCGACCTTCTCGTCGTCGTAGACGGTCGGCCGCCACTGGCGCGGGCTCTGGTTGAAGATCTGGATCGAGCGGCAGGCGCGCTCGACCCCGCGCGCGACCGCGTTCGCCGGGCCGCCGGCGGGGGAGACGTGGGCGCCGATCAGCATGGGCCGGGAAGGCTAGCGGCGGCCGGAGACTGCTCCATACGGGCCTAACGCGCGCGTGCGATGCTACCGGCATGCGGGTACGGTTCCCCCCGTCGCCGACAGGGGCGCTTCACATCGGGAATGCGCGGACGGCGTTGTACAACTGGCTGCTGGCGCGGGGCCACGGCGGCCAGTTGGTGCTGCGGATCGAGGACACCGATCGCGAGCGCTCCACGCCGGAGAACGTCCAGACGATCTTCGACGCGCTCGCGTGGCTCGGCATCGACTGGGACGAGGGGCCGACCTACCAGTCCGAGAACGGCGACCGCCACCGCGAGGTCGTCGAGCAGCTGCTCGACGGCGGCCACGCGTACCGGTCGACCGCCGGGCCCGAGGAGGTCAAGGCCTTCAAAGAGGCCGGCGGCGGCCGCGGGTTCCGCGGCGAGGACGAGGGCCGGGGCGCCGTCCGCCTGCGCGTGCCCGACGAGGGCGCGACCGTGGTCGAGGACATCATCCGCGGCGAGAGCGCGTTCGAGAACGCCCTGCTCGACGACCTGGTCATCGCCCGTGCGGACGGGACGCCGGTCTACCACCTCGCCGTCGTGGTCGACGACGCCGACGCCGGCATCACCCACGTCGTCCGCGGCGCCGACCACTATTCGAACACGCCGAAGCACATGCTCATCCAGCAGGCCATCGGCGCGCCGACGCCGCAGTACGCGCACCTGCCGCTCCTGCACGGCCCGGACGGCAAGAAGCTCGCCAAGCGGCACGGCGCGACGTCCGTGCAGGACCTGCGCGACGCGGGCTACCTGCCCGAGGCCGTCCTCAACTACCTCGCGCTGCTCGGGTGGGGATACGACGAGGAGACGACCTTCCACACGATCGAGGAGCTCCAGCAGCGCTTCAGCCTCGAGCGGGTCTCCAAGTCCCCGGCGGTCTTCGACGAGCAGAAGCTGCGCTGGATGAACGGCCGCTACCTGCGCGAGCTCGATGTCGACGATCTGACGTCCCGCCTGGAGGCGTTGACCGGACGGAGCGGGCTTCGGGGCGCGGTCGAGATCTCGCAGGACAAGATCTCGACCCTGGCTGAGTTCTGGCCCCTCACGCACTTCTTCTTCGACGGCCCGGCAGACGACCCGGCCGCACGCGAGCGCGTGCTGGAGGCGCCCGGCGGACGGGACGCGCTGGCGGCCGCCCGGGCGGCGCTGGCGGACGTCCCGGAGCCGTGGACGCAGGACCGGTTGGAGGCCGCGCTGGGCACCGTGGCCGACCGTCTGGGCGTCAAGAGGAAGAACGTTTTTCAGCCACTTCGCGTCGCATTGACTGGAACGACCGTCTCACCGGGTATCTTCGAGACAGTCGCGCTGCTCGGGCGCGACGAAACCCTGGCTCGGGTGGACCATGCGCTCAACGGGAGGAAGGGGACGTGACACGGCGCGAAGGCGGGGCTGGCGGCTCAACGATCCGTCCAGACCTGCCGATACGGCTGGAAGGCGGGGCCATGCCAGGCCAAGACCCGCCTGACCATAACCCTGTGCCGACTGACGATCGACTGATGCCGCCAAGCGCACCCCCTGCCAGCGCCGCCCCCGAGGTGGCGCGCGCCAAGGGCGGCTCCCGCGAGCCGTACGCCGTGGTCGGCCGGTCCCGGAACGAGGGTCACGGCAAGCGGCTGACTGCGGCCTTCGAGGCGCTTGAGCTCTTCCCGGCGCTCGCCGAGTCCCGCAACCGGCTGCTCGCCCTCATCGCCGAGGAGCGCCCGTCGACCAGCGAGGTCGTGCGCGCGATCGAGTCCGACGTCGCGCTCGTCATCTCCGTGCTGCGCCTCGCCAACGGGCTCGAGTCGCCGCGGCGCGGGCAGGTCGAGTCGATCGTCGGCGCCGTCGAGGTGCTCTCGCCGGAGGCGGTCCAGCGCCTGGCGTCCAACGCCGAGACCTTCGAGTTCTTCGAGCGCGGGAAGACCTGGGACGCGGCGCCCGAGCGCTTCCGGCTGCACGCCGTCGCCGTCCAGCGCGCCGCCGACCGGCTCGCCGCCGCGTCCGGCTACGCGCATCGCGACCGCCTGCTCGTCACCGCCCTCCTGCACGACGTCGGCAAGCTCGTGCTCATGCACGCCTACCCGGGCTACCCGCGCCAGGTCCACGGCCCGGCGCGCACGCCGGAGGAGCGGCTGCACTACGAGCGGCGCGAGCTGGGCGTCGACCACGCGCTGGTCGGCGGCGTGCTCGCGCGCCGGTGGAACCTGCCGAAGGCGGTCGCGTCGGCGATCGAGCGCCACCACGCCGAGGACGCGGCGGGCGACAGCGCCTTCGTCCGCCTGGCCGACATGCTGGCCCACTACTCGCAGGGCTCGCCGGTCTCCTCGACCGAGCTGCTCAAGGCCGCCCGCGCGGTCGGCTTCGGGCCCAGCGAGCTGCGCGCCGTGCTCTACGACCTGCCGTACCCGAGCAAGGACCGCCCGCGCTCGGTCGAGCCCTGCCCGCTCTCCTCGCGCGAGCTCGAGGTCCTCAAGCGCCTCGCCCAGGGCATGGTCTACAAGCAGATCGCGCTCGAGCTCTCGCTCTCCACCAGCACGGTGCGCACGCACCTGCACAACATCTACGGCAAGCTCGGCGCGGTCGACCGCGCCCAGGCCGTCCTCCACGCCACCGAGCGCGGCTGGCTCTAGGCGGCCAGCGCCTCGTCGACCAGCTCGTAGACGATCTCGGGGGCGAGGTCGATCGTCGGCAGCCGCCGTGCGGCGGCGGCGATCCGCTGGGCCGCGGCGCGATAGGACCGGTCCGCGAGCAGGCGGCGGACGGCGTCGCCGAGCCCCGCGACGGAGTCGAGCGCGATCCCGGCGCCGAGCTGCTCGACGCGCCGCCCGTTGTAGGGCTGGTCGGCGAACAGCGGCACGACGACGGCCGGGACGCCGGAGCACAGCGCGGTGCGGACCGTGCCCGACCCGCCGTGGCACACGATCGCGGCCGCGTGCGGCATCACGTCGTCCTGCGGCACCCACCGCGCGACGTGCACGTTCGGCGCCACCGGCCCGAGCTCCCGCGGGTCGCGCTCGCGGCCGACCGTCACCAGCACGTGCACGGGCAGCAGCGCCAGCGCGTCGAGGGCGTCGCGGTAGAGGCCGGGGAAGTAGGGCATGGTCGGGGCGACGGACCCGAACGTGAGGTACACAAGCGGCCAGTCGCTCCCGTGCCACCAGTCCGGCAACGGGCGGGGCGGCTCGCGCTCCTCGCGGAAGCGCATCGCCTGGGCGATCGCGCCGCCTCCGGGGCCTTCGAGCTCGGCCGGCGTGAGCGTGAAGTGGGGAGCGCCGGTGAGCATGTCCAGGTCGGGGTCGGGGCGCAGCCCGAAACGCGCGCGCACCCTGTCGAGCTCGGCGGCCATCGGCGCGCCGTAAAGCAGGTCCATCTCGCCGCTGACCGTGATGCCGACACACACCGCCGGGATGCCGAGCGCCTCGGCGGCGAGCGGGGCGGCGAACTCGGTGACGTCGTAGAGGACGGCGTCGGGGCGCCACGCGCGCATGGCGCGGAGCACGCGCGGATACGCGTGCGTCGTGTCGATCCGGATGAACATCTGCGTCAGGACGAGCCGGTTGCCGTCCTCGAAGCTCAGCTCGCGGGCGCGCCGCATGATCGCGTCGCGCCCGGCCTCCGGCGGGTCCGGATAGGGCAGGTGGTCGAGGCCGGCGGCGTGGACCATCTCCGCGGCGCCCTGCGGCGCGACCACGACGACGTCGTCGCCGTTGCGCAGGAGCGCCTTGGCGAAGGGGACGAGCGGGCCCAGGTGCCCGGCGCCGCGTCGGGTGCTGATCATCACTCGCATACGAGAGCGAGGACGCCCCGCGCGCTGGTCTATTCCCGATTGCTGGCAGGATGAGGGGGTGCTCTCGATCACGACCAAGTCGCCCTATGCGGTTCGCGCGCTCGCCGAGCTGGCCCGCAGCGGCGGCGCGGGCCCGGTGCCGATCGCCGAGCTCGCCAAGCGCCGCGACATCCCCGTCCAGTTCCTCGAGCAGCTCTTCGCCGCGCTCCGCCGCGCGGGCATCCTGAAGTCCCAGCGCGGCGTCAAGGGCGGCTACTCGTTCGCCCGCGAGCCCTCCGACGTCACCGTGCTCGAGGTGGTCGAGCTGCTCGACGGCCCGTTCGGCGCCGGGGCGGAGTCGGTCTTCTCGGAGGCCGCGGCCGCCGCCCGGGCGATCCTCCAGCACGCCACGATCGCCGACGTCGTCGAGCGCGAGAACCGCGCCGCCGGCGCGCTCATGTACCACATCTGAGCGCCGCTCCGCCTGCCCGGGGGAATCGATGTGTTCGGTTCGCTTGCTTTCCAACTTACGAACAAATCGATATTCTTGGTTCGGTTCAGATGGATGGCCCCGTTTCGAACAAATCCAGCGTGGCTCGTCGCGGTCGGCCGGCGCGGGAAGTCGTGTACGAGCGGCTCCACGTACAGGTCCAGGAACTCCGCGACCGCCTCGGCGGCTTGCCATCTCCGCTCGAGGCTGAGGGAATATGGCGCGGGATCTGGCACGAGGAGGCGCACCACTCGACGGCGCTCGAAGGGAACACGCTGGTGCTCAGGCAGGTCGAGCGCCTGCTTGAGCAAGGGCTGGCGATCGGCAACAAGGAGCTGCGCGAGTACATGGAGGTCCGCGGGTACGCGAACGCCGCGGATTGGGTGTATAGCCATGGGCTTGAACCGGGCGGGTGGGCCGCGGCGGAGCCGATCACCCTCACTGACCTTCGCCATGTCCATCGCCTGGCCATCGCGCCCGTATGGGATGTGGCGCCTCATCCGCAGGCAACCCCGCGGGAAGGGCCAGGTTCATTTCGCGAGCACGACATCGAGCCGTTTCCGGGGGGAATGCAGCCTCCACCGTGGCCTGAGGTTCGGGCCTCGATTGACGGCTGGATCGGGGAGACGCGGCTGCTGAATTCCGTGTCGGCGCTCGAATTTCCCGAAACCCTGGCGCGATTGCACGCCCGCTTCGAGCAGATCCATCCGTTTCTAGACGGCAACGGTCGTACCGGCCGGCTGGTGCTCAACCTGCTGCTCGTTCGCCTCGGGTATCCACCGGCGATCATCAACAAGCGCGAGCGGACGCGTTACCTCAACGCCCTCCGCCGGGCGGACGCCGGCGACTATGGGCCGCTCGGCGAGCAGCTAGCCCGCGCGGTCTTGGACAACCTCTACAGGTTCATCGTTCCGGCCGTCGCAGGCCCGTCTCGAATGGTTCCGCTGCAAGTGCTGGCAACCGAGGCGCTTTCAGCGGACGCGCTGCGGGTCGCTGCCGCGCGTGGCCGGCTGAAGGCGGCGCGGGGCGCTGACGGCACCTGGAGAAGTTCCCGCGTGTGGGTCGAGGAGTACGCGCGCGGGCGCAGTCGCCGAGGTCGCGCCTCAGACTGAGGGCTACGTGTCGCAGCCCACGCCGTCGCCGTCGCGATCGAGGTCGTACTCGTCATCGCCGACCACCCGAACGGTTCCGGTGTAGTCGGGCCCGTCGCCGCTTCCGCCCATGCAGTCGTAGTCCGGCGAGTCGGGCCTGAGACAGGCGCCGGCGTAGTTCGGGTTGCAGTCCGGGGTTGCCGCGGCCGCCGCCTGCGCCGCCCTGCGCGCCGCGAGCTGGGCAGCGAACGCGGAACATCCGGCGGGTGCGGCGCCGCCGGCGCGCACCGTCGCCTTCTCGCCGGCGGTGCATGTCCGCTGGTCGCGCGCTAGGCGGGCCGCTTCACGGGCAGCTTCGATCCTCGTAACCGCGGTCGCGATGATGGCCTCGACCGACGCCGAGTGATGCAGCTCGCGAGCGCCGACCGCGATCCTGCGTGCGCGCGCCCATTGGCCGGCTGCCAGAGCCTGCCGGGCGCGCCGAGCCAGGACCCGCGATCCGCTCCGGCCGACTCGGCCCGCCGCCCGGTGGAGGCCTGCTGCTTCCAGCACGGTGACGGCCTTCGCATAGCGGCCGTCAACGGCAAGATCCGTCGCCTTTGCGCGCGCCGCGGCGGTTGGATCCGGCGTCGGGCTGGGCGTCGGTGTAGGTGTTGGCGTGGCTGTCGCCGCCGCCTCGCTCCCAGTTGTCGCGGCCCGATCCTTCGGCGTCTCGGGGTCGCCCGCGAGGGCCCCGACGAGCAGGAAGATCACGAGAAGGCCCGCTGTGACGATGAACCAAGTCCGGCGCCAGAAGGGCATCGCGCGACGCTAACCCGGTTGATGGTCACCGTGTGTGCGCTCGGTCAGTGCGGAAACACATCAATCGACAATCCTGAACGATGGTCGCGTCCGACTAGGGCGCGACCGTAAGACGGCGGTACTGCACGATCGGCCATGACGTGCCGGTCCAGGCGCCGCCCGCCGCCGTGGCGCCCGCCTCGATGCCGGCGAGTCCGCTCCGGTAGTTCGCGTCGCTGTCGGTGACCGCGCCGACCTGCTGGCCGTCGATCGCCGCGGTGAGGCGTGAGCCGCTGAGCGTCAGCGCGAGGTTGTGCCAGGTGCCGGTGCCGGCCGGGACGGGACGCGCTCCGGAGGCGAGCGTGGTGACCCCGGCGCCGACGCTGTTCTTGATCAGTCGCCACCCCCCGTCGTCGTCGAGCGCCAGGAGGTAGCCGCGGAAGTTGCTGATGCCGCCGCCCCGGCTGCTGAAGCGGCCGATGACGCCCGCCGACGACCCGGTCTCGGTCAAGAGGACGTCGCAGCTCACCGTGTAGTCGCGGAGCGACTCGTCGCCGATCACGGCGTACGGGAAGCCCGCGTGCGGCCGCCAGTACACGGGGGGCTGCGGAGCCATCTGCTGGGTGCACCGGCTCGAGGCGTCGGTGGCGCACGGCTGGTAGCGGAACGCGCCGTCGAGCGGCGCGAGGAAGACGGGCGAGTCGTCGAGCGAGTTGACCTGCGGGTCCTCGACGTAGGAGCCGAAGTCGCCCGCCACAGGCGCGACGGCTGCACCCTTCGGCCCGCGCGCGAGCGTCGTGAAGGTGTAGACGTAGCCGGGGAGCAGGCCGAACGAGAACCTGCCCTGCACCGGGTGGATGTCCGGTCGCCGCACCATCCAGTCCGAGGGCTTCGTCGAGCTCAGCCGGGTCCGCCACACGTGCACGGTGGCCGACCGCAGGCCGCCCGTGACGACGAAGCTCGCGTCCTGCGTCGCTGTCGCGGTCGTGGTCTCGGCGATCGTGCTCCAGTCGGCGCCCGACTTCAGGGTCGTGTAGGCGCCCCCGGCGAACACCCCGTTCGCGCCGTTCGCGTACGTCCAGCCCGGCGCCGTGAACCAGCTCGTCATCGCGATCGCGTACGTCATCGCGTTGACCTCGTAGTGACCCGACCACGGCTGCTTGGCGTAGATGAGCCCGAACGTCTCGTGCGGAAGGCCAGGAGGGATCGCCGAGACGATCGGCCACGTGATGTAGCTCACGAGCCGCGCCTGCGCGTAGCCGCGAATCGTCGCCCGCGCCATGCTCGCCGCGCCGGCGTTGCCGTCCATCGCGCCGAGCTCGCTGGCCCACAGCGGCTTGCCCAGGTCCCGCGCCGTGGTCGTGGTCGTGCACCGGTTGCCCGTCGTGGGATAGCCGCAGACGTCATGGTTGCCGAGGACGCTCGTCGCGCCGCGGAACAGGGCGTCGCCCGCGAGGTCGTTCGCGACCGCCCACGTCGCCGCGGGGTCGAAGGCGTCGGCCATCACGATCCGCGTGCCGGCGAAGCCCGCCGCGTCGAGCGCCTGCCGCAGGCTCTCAGTCCAGGTCTTGTCGTAGCGCCGCTCGTTCTCGTTGCCGCCCACGTAATCGATCTCCAGGCCCTGCTGCCGGGCGCACCCGAGCCAGTCGAGGATGGCGGTGATCGTGTCCTGCGACCAGAACGATCCCGTCCAGCCGGGGGCGCCCCAGGCGAGCGCATACAGCTTGATCGCGGGGTTGCGCGCCTTCGCCTCGCGCATGAGCCAGAGCTCGTAGCCGGCGCCGCAGTCGACCTGGCCGCGGCTGGGCTCGACGCTGGCCTCGGCGCCGTCCGTGGAATCAGCGTCGCCGCCGATCTCGACCTTGAGGACCTGGAGCGCGGCGCCGTAGCCGGGCTTGAACAGATAGTCCAGGATCGCGTCCCGGGCCGGGCGCGGGTAGTCGACGACGTACCGCGCGCTGCCGCCGGCGCTGAGCGCTCCGACGCCGTCGAAGCGCCGCCCGCCGGCGGCGCCGTCCACCCGGATGGTCGTCGCGGCGCTCGCGCCCGGGGCGAGAGCGCCGAGCGCGACCAACGCGAGACCGAGCGCCCGCCGACGCCAGAGCGCCATCCGCCGACGCTAATCAGCGCGGCCCGCCGCGGTCAATGCCTCCGGTCAGCCTCCGGTCACGTCCCGCCGCAGGAAGATCGTCAGCCCCCACGCGGCCGCGGGCACCGCGTAGAGCGCCGAGACCCAGGCGGCGCGGACCACCGGGGCCCAGTCGATCGGCTCGCGCAGGAAGCCCTGCCACCCGTTGAACTGCTCCGAGAGCAGGTACGGGTCGAGGAAGTTCAGGGCGCTGATCGAGCCGAGGATCTGGAGCGCGATCGAGAACATCAGCGTGCCCACCACGGCCGCGGCCGAGTTGCGCGTGATGACCGACAGCAGGAGCGCGACGGAGGCCATCGCGGCCAGCGGCATCGCGTAGGACACCGTGCCCGCCGCGGTGAGGAACAGCGCGCGCCCCGGCGCGACCGTCGTCCCCGACAGCGTCGTCAGCGGATCGAAGCCGTAGACCAGGCCGCCGACGACGCTGCCGATGCCCACGTAGAGCGCGAGCGCCAGGAGCGTGTAGGTGAGCGTCGCGAGCACCTTGCCGGCGAACACGTGCCAGCGCTCGACGGACCGCGTGAGGATGGTCTTCAGCGTCCCGTTGTGGTCCTCCGCCGCGAAGATGTCGCCCGCGACGAGCGCGGTGATCAGCGGCAGCAGCCAGATCGCCCCGAAGAACAGGCAGACGAGTGGGATCGCGAGCCCGGACTGGCGCACGTAGGCGCCGAACGGCACGTCCTCAGGCCCGCTGCCGGAGTTGGCGAGCAGCGCGACGATGAAGATGAGGGGGACCAGCACGGCCGCGCCGACGCCGATGAAGGTCCGCTTCTGGGCCACGAGCTTGCGCAGCTCCCACTGGTACACGGCGCGCACTCCGGGCCGGCCGGCGCGCAGGCGGCGCGCCTCGGCGCGCTCGACGGGGATCGCTTCGGCGCTCATGACTCGGTCATCCTGAAGAACAGCTCCTCGAGCGTCGCCGTGCGGGCCACGAGCGAGTGGATCCCGACCCCCGCCATGCCGAGCGCGATGGTGAGCTTCGCCACCGTGGCCTCGTCGGCGGAGAACGTCAGAGCGCCGTCCCCGCGCGCCACGTCGCTCACGTCGACGTGGCGCCCGGCGAGCTCGGCCGCGTAGACGTCATCGGTCGTGCGCATCTCGTAGCGGCCCGCCGTCGTCGCGATGAGGTCCGGCAGCGAGCCCTCGTACAGGACCCGGCCGTTGCCGACGATCGCGACGCGGTCGCACAGCTCCTCGACCTCGCCCATCAGGTGCGAGGACAGCAGCACGGTGATGCCCTGGCCGGCGAGCCGCTTGATCAGCACGCGCATGTCGCGCATGCCGCCGGGGTCGAGCCCGGTGGTCGGCTCGTCGAGCAGGAGCAGCCGGGGGTCGCGCAGCAGCGCGCCCGCGATGCCGAGGCGCTGCTTCATGCCGTGCGAGTAGCCGCCGACCTTGTCGCTCGCGCGGTCGGTCAAGTCGACGGTCTCGAGCGCCTCGTCGATGCGGCCGGCCGCGCCGTCCCCGTCCAGCGCGGCCACCATCTCGAGGTTGCGGCGCCCGCTCATGTAGGGATAGAAGCGCGGCGCCTCCACGAACCCGGCGACGCCGTCGAGTGCGCGCGCCCCCTCCTCGAGGGGGTCGCGCCCGAACAGCCGCGCACTGCCAGCGTCGGGCCGGATCAGCCCGAGCAGCATGCGCAGCGACGTCGTCTTGCCGGCGCCGTTCGGCCCGAGGTAGCCGTAGACGTCCCCGGCGCTCACGGTCAGGTCGACGTCGTCGACCGCCGTGATGTGGCCGTAGCGCTTGACGAGCCCGCGGGCCTCGATCGGGGGCGCCGCGGTCACCGGAGCCCTCGCGCGGCGTTCTCGGCCGCCACCGGCGGGACGGAGCCGGCGACGACGTACTCCACGCCGCCGCGCGTGAAGCTCAGCACCGTGCCGAGCGGCGTGGCGAGCTCGGTGCCCGTCGCCCCGTCGATGTTGATCTGCGGGAGCTTCAGGGAGTCCTTGCCGTCGCCCGAGGCGGACGCCGAGGACTTGTGCTGGAACACGGCGATCGCGCCCATGCCCGAGCCGTACGTGCTCAGCGCGCCCGCGCCGGCGCGCATGCGGACGAGCCGGACGTCGGTGCGGGGCAGCCCGGCCAGCGACGTCGGCGCCGCCAGCGGGAAGTCGAGCTGCTTGGCGACGGCCGCCGCGCCGTGCACGCGGGCCGAGCGGCCCGGAGCGCCCTGTCGCGTGCCCGGGTCGACCTCGACGACGTCCGTGCCCTTCGGCAGGCTCGCCGTCAGCGTCGAGCTCGGGATGGCGCCGAACGAGACGTCGCGCGCCGCCAGCTCGAGCACCGGCTTGTCGGTGCCCTGCGCGTAGACCGCCGCGCGCAGCGGCACGCCCTTCGCGCTATCCCAGGCCAGCTCGGCGGCGCCGAGCAGCCCGCCGTCGTCCTTGGGGGCGATCCGGACCGTGTACGTCGGGCGCCCGCCGGTCGTGGTCGGCCGCGCACCGGACACCGTCCACGTCCGTGCCAGGCGCGCGAGCGCGCGGTCGACGCCGGCGAGCGTCGGCCGGCGCCCCTCGTGCGAGGGCTTCGCCGTCGCCTGGCTGGGGAGCGTGTAGGCCGTCTTGGACGACGGGTCGTAGATCGTCAGGTGGTGCCCGTCGTCGACGATCTGGGCGTCGCCGCGATCGGCCTGGAGCTCGATCCGGAAGCGGCCGTCGTCGGCCACCCACACGCGCCCGCTGCCGCCGGCGGCGAGCGGCGACACGCCGCTGTCGCTGGGGAGCGAGCCGGCGGGGAGGAGGCCGTTCGTGAACGTCACGCGGGCGCTCACGCCGGCGATTTCGGGTGCGCGCAGCGCGTCGAGGACCGCGCGGTCGAGCGGCTTGGCGGGCGGTGGGCTCGTCCCGCGCAGGGCGGCCTGGGCGATCCCGGCCATGGCCGCGACGAGCACAACCGCGGCGAGGAGGCCGTAGAGGCGGCGGCTGGAGATGGTGCGGAGTCGTCTCATGGGGAGGAGGCCTTCAGTCGAATGTTGACGACCGGGTTGTACGTCCGCGCTTTGAGAGGTTCGTGAGAGCCGGCAGCTCGATCGTGAAGCGCGCTCCCTCGACGCTCACGGTCCCGCCGTGCCGCTCGGCGATCGCGCGCACGATCGCCAGCCCGAGGCCCGCGCCGTCGCCCTGGGCGCCCGGCGCCCGCCAGAAGCGCTCGAACGCGTGCGCCGCGTGGTCGGGCGGCATCCCGGGCCCCTCGTCGGCGACCGTGAGACGGGCGCGGTCGCCGTCGAGCGCGGACGTGATCGTGATCAGCCCGCCGCGAGGCCCGTGGGCCCGCGCGTTGCGCACGAGGTTGCCGACGGCGCGGTCGAGCGCGGGCCGCTCGCCGAGCACGACCGCGGCGTCGCCGGTCGCGAGCGCGTGCTCATCGGCCGCCGCGGCGTCGGCGGCGAGCTGCGCGAGGTCGACGGGGTCGCCGCGGAGCGGGGCGCGGGCGTCCTCCCGCGCGAGTGCGAGCAGGTCGTCGAGCAGCGCGCCGAGCCGCGCGGCGTCGGCCTCGATGTCGGCCAGGACCTCGGGATCCGCTCCGTGCCGGAGGACGTAGGAGACGTTGCCCCGCAGCGCGGTGAGCGGCGTGCGCAGCTCGTGCGAGGCGTCGCCGACGAACCGCTGCTCGGCCGCCCGCGCCCGCTCGAGCGAGGCGAGCATCGCGTTCAGCGTCCCGGCCAGCTCGCCCACCTCGTCGCGCGCCTCAGGCACCGGCAGCCGCTCGGACGCGTCGCCGCTGCGCTCGATGTGGCGCGCCCCGGCGGACAGGCGGCGCAGCGGCCCGAGCGCGCGGTACGCGAACCAGGTGGCCAGCCCCGCGGCCAGGAGGGCGGCCACGATCGCCGCGATGACCACGAAGCGGCGCGTCGTGGCCAGCGTGTCGCGGATGTCGGCGGTGGTGCCCGCCACGATGACGGCGCCGCCGGCGGCGCTGCCGCGCCCGAGCTCCCCCAGCGGGGCCGCGTAGAGCCGGATCGGGTCGGTGCCGAGGTCGGCGTCGGCGTACCCGGCGCGCCGCGCGCGCAGCGCCGCGCGCACCGGCGCGGTCTCCGGGAGCACGCGGCTGCCGAGCCCGGACGAGCGCGCGACGATACGCCCCTCGCGGTCGACCACCTGCACGAGCAGCTCGCTGCCGCCCAGCCGGCCCTCCAGCGTCCCGGGCGCGGTGAGCAGCCCGGGCGTCGACGCGGCCAGGCGCGCCACCTCGACCGCCCGGTCGCGCAGCGACTCGTCGAGCGAGTGCCCGAGCTGGCGGTCCAGGCTCGCGAGCACCGCCGCCCCGAGCACGACGACCGCGACCACGATCGCGACGACGGCCGCCGCCGCCACGCGCTGGGTCAGGGCCGCGCGCCTCACGCGTCGAGCCGGAAGCCGATGCCGCGCACCGTGTGGATGAGCGGCGGATCGCCGATCTTGCGGCGCAGGTAGGCGACGTAGCGGTCGACGACGTTGTGGCTCGCCTCGTCTTCGCCGCCCCAGACGCGCTCGAGCGCCAGCTCGCGGGTGACGACGGCGCGGGCGTTGCGCACGAGCAGCTCGAGCAGCTCGGCCTCGCGGCGCGTCAGCGCCAGGTCGCGGCCACCGCGCCGCGCCGCGCCGGTCTCGACGTCGAGCGCGAGGTCGGCGAACGCCAGCGTCTCGCCCGGCGGCTGGTTGCGTCGCAGCAGCGCCCGCACGCGGGCGGTCAGCTCCTCGACCTCGAACGGCTTGACGAGGTAGTCGTCGGCCCCGGCGTCGAGCCCGGCCACGCGCTCCTCGAGCGCGTCGCGCGCCGTGAGCAGGAGGATCGGAACCGGCAGGCCCTTGGCCCGCAGCCGGCGCGTGACCGCGAGCCCGTCCATGCCGGGCATGGCCACGTCGAGCACGATCACGTCGGGCACCGATCTCTCGACCTGCGCCAGCGCGGCCCCGCCGTCGCCCACCGCGGACACCGCGTAGCCCTCGGCGGTGAGCGTTCGCGCCAGCATCCGGCGGATCGGCGCGTCGTCGTCGACCAGCAGGACGGCGGCCGCGGACATCGCCGCGAGTGTAGTGCCGCGGCTCTGAGAGATTCCTGAGCCCGAAAGATGGTCGGCTCCGTGGCCCGCGTGCCCGCATGGCCGCGTACCGTGGATGCCGGGCGGTGGCCGCGCGATCGGCACAGTGGCAGAGCCACGGGCCGATCAAGTGGGTGCCGATCCGGCGCCGCGGGACGCGCCCAGGCGGGTGCGTGGGTCGTGGAGGCGACCATCTAGCCTCATGCGCGTGAAGTCCGTGCTCGTCATCGCCTGCCTCGCGGCAGCCGCCGCCGGGTGCGGCGGGAGTGGGGAGAAGCGCGTGCAGCGGGCGCCGGCGCCGGTCGGCCTCACCGTGAGCGCTCCCGGCGACCAGGCGACGGTGAAGGCCGAGACGGTCCAGGTGCGCGGGACGGTCGCGCCTGCGGACGCGGCCGTCCTGGTGCTCGGCCAGCGCGCGGCGGTGTCCGGCGGCGGCACGTTCACGGCGACGGTGCCGCTCGACCCGGGCACGAACGTGATCGACGTGATGGCGACCGCGTCCGGCCGCGCCGCCGCGCTGACCGCGTTCCGCGTCACGCGCGAGGTGCCGGTGATCGTCCCCGACCTGGGCGGCAAGAGCGCCGACGACGCGCGCAAGGCGCTCGGCGACCTCGGCCTGAAGGCGACCGTCGACGAGAGCGGGGGGCTGCTCGAGCCGCTGCTCCCCGGCGCTCCGGCCGTCTGCACGCAGGATCCCGAAGCGGGCGCGCAGGTGCGCCGCGGCGCCACCGTGCACGTCGTCACGTCGAAGAGCTGCTAGGACCGCGGGGTCGCCGCGATCAGCTTGATCCGCGGCTCGCCGCGCTCGCGCACGACGCCGAACACGATCCGGCCCTCGTACGGGCTGCCGCCGTCGCGGTCGACGCGGTAGTCGCCGCTCGCGCGGCCGGCCGCGCCGCCGGTCACCGTGAGGTTGTCGAGGTGGTAGCCCTTGACCTTGCCGTCGAACTGGCGCTGGTACTGGTCCACGACCTGGTTGCGGCCCTCGCTGCGGCCGCCGGGCAGCATCCGCACCACGTCGCGGGCGAGCGTCGCGCGCAGCGCCGCCGGGTCCTCGTTCGCGTAGGCGTCGGCGAACGCCTGCGCCGTGTCGCGGACCTCGTTCTCCGACAGCGGGCCGGTCCGCGCCGCCGGCTCGCTCGGCCCGCCGAACACCCGGCCGGCGAGGAGGCCGAGCGCGGCGAGCGCGACGAAGACCAGCAGGCCCGCGACGAGCTGGTACGGCCACCGCCGCGGCCGCACGACGCTGCCCTCCGGCGCGCCCTTCTCGTCCAGCGCCGTCACCGCGGTCTCGACTCTGGTCGCGGCCGTGTGACCGTTGACCACGGTCGGCGCCTCGTCGGGCGCCGCCTGTCCGACGGCGACGCTGCGCTCGGACTCGGTGACGGGCTCCCCGCGGGCGGCGGCCACGGCCGCGCGGCCGAGATCCCCCGCCGACGGGTAGCGGTCGTGCGGCGCCTTGGCCAGCGCGCGCGCGACGACGCGGTCGAACTCGTGCGGCACGCCGCGCGCCGACGGCGTCGGCGGCGGCTCGTGCAGGTGCGCGTACATCGTCGCGGGCACGGTGCCGTGGGCGAACGGCGCCCGGCCGGTGAGCGCCGCGAACAGCACGCAGCCGAGCGAGTAGACGTCGGCGCGCGCGTCGGTGCGCTCGCCGCGCAGGTGCTCGGGCGCGCAGTACTCGACGGTGCCGACCCACTGTCCCGACTCGGTGAGCTGCGTGTCCGAGCCGGCCAGCCGCGTGAGCCCGAAGTCGCTGAGATAGGCGTGGCCGCCGGCGAGCAGCACGTTGGCCGGTTTGACGTCGCGGTGCACGAGCCCGGCGCCGTGCGCCGCGTCGAGCGCGGCCGCGATCTGGGCCACGACGTCCGCCGCCCGCTCGGCGTCCAGCCGGCCCTCCTCGCGCAGCAGCGCGTGCAGGTCGGTGCCGCCGACGTAGCGCATCACGAGGTACAGCAGCCCGTCGCTCTCGCCGGCCGCGTAGACCGGGATCACGTTCGGGTGGTCGATCGCCGCGGCCATCCGCGACTCCCGCTGGAAGCGCTCCCGGAACGCCCGGTCGCCGGCGCGCTCGGACGCCAGCAGCTTCAGGGCCACGGGCCGCCCGAGGCTCAGCTCGGTCGCGCGGTAGACGACGCCCATGCCGCCGCGGCCGGCGACCGCTTCGATGCGGCAGCCGGCGAACTCGTCGCCTGGCGAGAGCTCGGGCACCCCAGGGATTGTGACTAGTACCCGCGGATCCGGGGATCGAGCCGCGCGAGCACCAGATCGGCGACGAGGTTCCCCAGCACCACGAGCACCGCGCTGACGATGATCATGCCCTGGAGGAGGGGAAAGTCGCCGTTCGAGATCGCGCCCGGCGTGTAGCGGAAGACGCCCGGGATGTTGAAGACCTGCTCGACGAGCAGCGCGTTGCCGACGAGCAGCGGCGTGTACGCGCCGGCGAAGGAGATCGTCGGCACCGCCGCGGCCGGCAGCGTGTGCCGGACCGCCACGCGGCGCTCCGAGAGCCCCTTGCCGAGGGCGGTGCGGATGAACTCGTGGTCGGCGGCCTCGAGCATCGACGAGGCGGTCAGGCGCAGGCAGATCGCCGCGAGCGGCAGTCCGGCGACCATCCACGGCACGAGCAGCGAGCCGAACCAGCGCACGGGATCGTCCGAGAGCGACTTGTAGATCCCGGTGTCGACGAACCCGAGGCCGACGATCACGCCGATCCCCTTGCCGAACAGCAGGATCGCGACCAGCGCGACCCAGTACACGGGGGCGCACAGCGCCACCATCGCGAGCGCCCCGAGCGCCCGCGCCCGCAGCGACCGCGGGCGGCGCGCGCAGTACACGCCGCCCGCCAACCCCGCCGCGACGCCGAACACGGCTGCGCCCGCGAACAGCGAGAAGTCGGCCCACATGCGCTCGCGGATGAGGTCCCCGACCGGCCGGAACGGCGGCTGGTACGAGGTCCCGAGGTCGAAGTGCGTGAACGCGCTCCACAGGTAGTCCGCCAGCTGCGACGGCAGCGGGCGCGTGTCGAAGAAGGACTCTGGGCGCAGGATGTGCAGCATCAGGAACGTGACCGCGCTGACGAGCACCGCGATCAGCCCCGCCGCCGCCATCCGGCGCGCCGCGAACGTCAGGTAGGAGCCGGACATGGCCGACGGCGCACGGTACCGGCGACAGCGACGGTAGGCTGATCGCCGCCAATGCCCCGTATCCCGATCAACATTGCCGACCACGTCGGCCGAACGCCGATGGTGCAGCTCACGCGGATCGCGCCGGACGGCGCCGAGGTGTTCGCCAAGCTCGAGATGTTCAACCCCGGGGGGTCGGTCAAGGACCGCATCGGCGTGGCGATGATCGAAGCCGCCGAGGCCGAAGGGATCATCGAGCCCGGCCGCACGACGATCGTCGAGGCGACGAGCGGCAACACCGGCATCGCGCTCGCCTTCGTGTGCGCCGCCCGCGGTTATGACCTCGTGCTCACGCTCCCGCAGGGCATGAGCCGCGAGCGCGAGGGACTGCTGCGCCTCTACGGGGCGCAGGTGCAGGTCACCGAGTCGCTCGGTGGGATGAACGAGGCGGTCGCGGCGGCGCAGGCGCTCGCCCGCGACCCGGACGCGTGGCTGCCCGACCAGTTCTCCAACCCCGCCAATCCGGAGGCGCACCGCCGCTCGACGGGACCCGAGCTGTGGGAGGCGCTCGACGAGCGCATCGACTACCTGGTGGCCGGCGTCGGCACCGGCGGCACGATCACCGGCGCCGGCTCCTACCTGAGGGAGCGCAACCCGTCCCTGAGGATCGTGGCCGTCGAGCCCGCAGCGTCCGCGGTGCTGTCGGGCCAGCCGCCCGGGCCGCACAAGATCCAGGGCATCGGCGCCGGGTTCGTGCCCCCGGTGCTCGATCGCGACCTGCTCGACGAGATCGTCGCGGTCGACGACGAGGACGCGATCGAGACCGCGCGCCTCGTCGCCCGCCGCGAGGGGGTGCTGGCCGGCATCTCGTGCGGCGCCGCGCTGTGGGCCGCGCTCCAGATCGCCGGCCGGGAGGAGGCCAGGGGCGCGCGGATCGCCGTCGTGCTGCCCGACTCGGGCGAGCGCTACGTCTCGACGCCGTTCTTCGCGCCCGAGCCCTCTACTTCAGCCGCTTCCTGATCCAGCTCGTGGCGTCCGCCGCGGCGGCATTGACGACGCCGCCGTGGGTCACGCCCGCGTAGGTCTTGTAGACCACGTTGACGTAGTTGGCCTCGTACTCGTCCACGAGCTGCTTGGTGAACGACTCGAAGACCGTCTGGTCGGCCGTCCCCTGCTCGACGCGCACGGGCGTCGTCGGCCGCAGGTGCTCCGGGTCGTTCTTGCCGAGGTCGTTCAGCAGCGGCGTCAGGTCCTTGCTGTTGTCGAGGAACTCGTTCAGCGGCAGCCCGCCGAACGAGTCCGGCTCGGCGAGCGCGTCGTAGCAGCGGAACTCCGTCTGCGGGTACAGCGCCTGCGCCCGCTGCGTGAGCAGGGACGCGACGTGCAACCCGGGGAAGGCCGTGTCCAGCGACCGCAGGCCGAGCGCGATGATGCCGCCGAGCCCGCCGGCCGGCTGGGAGATGTTCGTGACCGCCTGGAACTGCGTCTTCAGGTGCGAGGCGGGCGCGAACGCGACGGTGCCGCGCAGGTGCAGGCCGGGCGCATAGCGGGGCGCCGCGGCGGCGGCGAAGAGCGCGGCGTGACCGCCCTGCGAGTGCCCGGCGATCACGTAGCGCTTGGCCAGCGTGCCCGGGAGCAGATGGCGCGCCGCAAGCACGGAGTCGAGCACGCTGCGGCCCTCGGCCTTCCCGTACAGGTACTCGTGCACGCCGCGCGTGCCGAGGCCGTTGTAGTCGGTCCGGACGACGGCGAAGCCGGCCTTCAGCCAGCGCTCGAGCAGCGGGAAGGCGTAGCTGTTAAGGCGGTTGGCGTCATAGCCGCGGGTCGGCGCGCACGTGTCGGCGATGCCGGTCGTCCCGTGGGCGTACGCGATGACGGGCCAGCCGCCCTTCGGCGCCTTGCCCTTCGGGATCGCCACCGAGCCCGAGACCAGGGGGCCGCTCCCGCCGGAGGAGCGGTAGAGCATCAGCAGGTTGCGCTTGGCGCCCGCGAGCGCGTCGCTGTTGTTCTGGCCCCGCCACCAGTAGACCCGGCCGTGCTGGCCGTGGACATGCTTCGAGGGCTTGTAGAAGTGCAGGCTGCTCGGCCCCTTCCGCACGTCGGCGGCGGCGGGGGCGGCAAGGAGGGCGGCGGCCAGGACCGTGGCCAGAAGGACTCGGGGCATGCGCGAACGGTAGCGTTCGGCCAGATGGCATTGCGAGAGGTCGAGGGGCCGGCGGGTGCGCCTTGGGAGCGGCCGATGCACGGCACGCTCGACCGCCTCGTGGTCGAGTCCGAGCTGCTCGCGGACAACCCGCTCGGCGACCCCGCTCGCCGGCCGCTGTACGTGTACCGGCCGCCGGGGGTCGAGCTCGACCACCCGCGCGCGCTGCCGGTCGTGTACGTGATCCAGGGCTACACGGGTCAGCTCGACATGTGGCTGAGCCGGACGCCGCTCCAGCCGACGATGGTCGAACGGCTCGACGCGATGTTCGCGGCCGGCGAGTGCCCGGACGCGGTCGTCGTGTTCGTCGACTGCTGGACGAGCTACGGCGGCTCGCAGTTCCTGAACTCGATCGCGCTCGGCCGCTACCAGGACTACCTGTGCGACGAGGTCGTCCCGTTCGTCGAGGACCGCTACCCGGCGATCGCGGACCGCGAGTCGCGCGGGCTGACCGGCAAGTCGTCGGGCGGCTACGGGGCGATGGTCGTGCCGCAGGTGCGGCCGGACGTCTTCTCGGCACTGGCCTCGCACGCGGGCGACGCGCTGTTCGAGGCGTGCTACCTGCCCGACTTCCCGCGCACGGCGCGGGCGCTGCGCGACCGCTTCGACGGCGCCTACGAGGTGTTCTTCGAGCAGCTCGCGACGGCCGACCCCGTCGACTGGGAGACCTGGGGCAAGCCGCTGGAGATGTACGGGTACGCGGCCGCGTACTCGCCCGACCCGTCCAGCCCCGGCAAGGCCCTCCTCCCGTTCGACGTCGCGACCGGCCGCCTGCTCGACGACGTGTGGGCGCAGTGGCTGGACAAGGACCCGGTGCGGATGGCGCCCGCGCACGCCGACGCGCTGCGCTCGATGCGCCGGATCTACCTCGATGCCGGCCGGGGCGACGAGTACTACCTCGACCTCGGGGCGCAGGCGTTCGCGGCCGAGCTCGAGGCGCTCGGCGTGGCGCACACGCTCGAGCTGTTCGACGGCAAGCACGGCGGGCTCGTCTACCGCTACCCGGGCGCGATCCGCGAGCTGGTCCTGGCGCTCAGGCGCTGATCGGGCGGTCGCCGTCCAGACACCACGTCTCGACGGCGGGCCAGGGGCCGTAGCCCGCCTCGGGGTTCAGGTGGCCGCCGCCCCGGATCACGTCGACCGGGACGTCGAGGGCGGCGTAGACCGTGTCCGCTCCCTCCGGGCAGTAGGGGTCGTCGTCGGCGCAGACGAGCCGCGCGCGGGTCAGCGCGGGGAGCGGCGCGGGGAAGAAGGCGGCGATCTGCGGCATCTCGGCTCGCTCCGAAGGCGGTGCGACGAGCAGCACGCGGTCGGCCTGCTCGCCGCCGTCGGCGACGTGGTGCAGCCACAGCAGGCACGACAGCGAGTGGCAGACGACGATGCGCTCGCCCTCGGGGAGCGCGGCCAGCTCGCCGTCCAGCGCCGACCGCCAGGCGGGGAGCGACGGCATGTCGGCGTCCGGCAGATCCGGGTAGGCGACGCGCTCGCCGGCCGCGCGCAGGCGTGCGGTGAGCCAGGTCTGCCAGTGCCCCGGCCCGGACCCCTCGAGTCCGTGCAGGATCAGGAAATTGCGCGCCGCCATGGACCGCTACCGTAACCCGCGTGCCGGTCCGAACGCTCGACGTGAGCGACCTGACGTGCCCGATGACCTGGGTGCGCACGAAGCTGGAGCTGGAGCGGCTCGAGGTGGGGGAGGCGCTCGAGGTGCGGTGCGCGGAGGGCGAGGCGCTGGAGAACGTCCCGCGCTCGGCGGCCGACGCGGGCCACGACGTGCGGGTCGACGGCCGGATCGTCCGGATCGTGCGGCGATGAACGAGCGCCGGGCGTTCCTGAAGGCGATCGCCTCGGCCGCGGTCGGCAGCGCGGCGGGTTCGAAGCCCGCGCCCCCGCCGGATCCGTGGCTCGAGCGCTACTCGCGGCAGCTCGTGCTGCCGCAGTGGAGCGAGGCGGCGCAGCGGGCGCTCGCCGACGCGAGCGTGCTCGTGGTCGGCGCGGGGGCGCTCGGCTCGCCGGTCGCGACCTACCTGGCGGGCGCGGGCGTCGGGAGGCTCGGGGTCGTCGACGACGGCGCCGTCGAGCTCTCCAACCTGCATCGCCAGCACCTGCACTTCACGCCCGACCTCGGCGTGCCCAAGGCGCACAGCGCGGTTGCCAAGCTCGCGTTCCTGAACCCCGACATCGTCATCGAGCCCTACCAGGCCGAGTTCAACGCGGCGATGGTGGAGGGCCAGGACCTCGTGGTCGACTGCACCGACTCCTTCGCCGCCCGCTACGCGGTCAACGCCGCGTGCTGCGCCGCCGGCGTGCCGCTCGTCGAGGGCGGCGTGGTCGGCATGAGCGGCCTGGTGATGGCGATCCTGCCCGGCGAGACCGCCTGCTACCGCTGCGCGTTCCCGCAGGAGCCGCCGCCGGGCGCGACGCCGACCTGCGCGCAGGCGGGCGTGCTCGGCCCCGCCGCCGGCGTGATCGGCTCGCTCCAGGCGCTCGAGGCGCTCAAGGTGCTCGCCCGGCTCGACGGCGCGCTGACCGACGCCTTCCTCCAGGTCGACCTCGCGACCCACGAGTTCCTGCGCGTGAGCGTCCGCCGCCGCGAGGACTGCCCGGACTGCGGAGCCGCGTAGGCTTTAGGCCGATGCTCGGTCTGGGGACCCTCCGGCGAGTGGCAGGCGAACTGCGCCGCGACGTGCGCGCGACCTACGACCGCGACCCGGCCGCCAAGGGCGTGTCGCCGCTCGAGGTGCTGGCGAGCTGGCCCGGCGTGCACGCGCTGCTCTCCCACCGCGTCGCCCACGCGCTCGACGAGGCGGGCGTGCCGGTCGCCCCCCGCGCGCTCGCGTACATGTCCCGGTCGCTGACCGGGATCGAGATCCACCCGGCGGCCAAGATCGCCGACGGGCTGTTCATCGACCACGGCATGGGCGTCGTGATCGGCGAGACCGCCGAGGTCGGCGAGAACGTGACGATGTACCAGGGCGTCACGCTCGGCGGTACGGGCTTCGCGACCGGCAAGCGCCACCCGACGGTGGAGTGCAACGTGACGATCGGCTCCGGCGCCAAGCTGCTCGGGCCGATCACGATCGGCCACGGCGCGAAGATCGGCGCCAACGCGGTCGTCATCCACGACGTGCCGCCGAACTCGACGGTCGTCGGCAACCCGGGGCACCCCGTGCGCGTCGAGGGCCGCAAGCCCGAGGGCCCGGACGCCGACTGGGTCCACCTGCCCGACCCGATCGCCGACGCCATGAAGCAGATGTCCCGCCGCATCAAGGAGCTCGAGCGCGAGATGGCGGCGCTCCGCGGCGAGGAGGGCGACGGCGCGGCCGAGGTCGTCCCGCTGCGCCCCGTCCGCGGCCCGAACCCGGCCGGTGGCTAACTTCTCGCACACCGTCGAGATCCCGCGCCCGCCCGCGGACGTCTTCCCGTGGCTGCTCGAGGAGGACAAGGTGCCGGTGTGGACCGGCAACCTGGACAGCTACCAGCGGCTCGGCGACGGCGCACTCGCCCGCGGCTCCCGCGTGCGGCAGGTGCTCGAGATCAGCGGCCGCCGGATCGACGTGGAGATGGAGATCACCCGCTACGACCCGCCGAGCGCGGCCGAGACGCGTTTCTCGACGAACGGCATCGAGGTCGTCAACGAGTACGCGCTCGCCCAGGTCGGCGGCGCGACGCGGCTCACGCAGTCGCTCGAGGCCAAGCCCAGCGGGCTCAGCGCCCGGCTGCTCATGCCCGTCATCCAGCCGCGGCTCGAGGAGAAGCTCACGCAGGACCTCGAACGCCTGCGCGCCGAGCTCTCGGGATAGTGCGCGCCCTCCTCGTCGCCCTCTGTCTCGGGTTCGTCCTGGCCCCCGCGGCGCGGGCGCAGGACGAGCTCCAGCGCGCCGTCGACGCGTTGCCGACGGAGCAGGTCTACGTGTCGCCGGGCCTGCTGACGCCGGGGACCACCGACGCGCTGCGGGCCCAGGCCAAACGCGAGGCGCCGGGCCGCGTGTTCGTCGCGGTGCTGGACGTCCCGGGGAGCGCCGCGCAGGCGGCGGCCGAGCTGCGCGACCGCGTGGGCAAGCCGGGCGCCTACGGCGTCGTCGCGCACAGCCAGTTCCGCGCGACGGGGTCGCAGGCCGCCGTCGACGCGGCCGACGCGGCCTTCCAGGCCCATCACCTCGAGGGGCCGGCGGCGGTGCTCCAGGACTTCATCCATCGCGCCGCCAGCGGCGACGACGGCGGGGGCGGCGGGGGCGGGGGCGGCGCCCTGGTCCTGCTCGGCGCGGTCGCGGTGGGCGGTGGGGCGCTGCTGGTGGCGCGGCGCCGCCGGCGGCAGCGCGAGGACGAGGAGTTCGCGGAGGTCAAGGACCGGGCGCGCGACGAGGTCGTGGCGCTCGGGGAGGACATCGGCGCGCTCGACCTCGACGTGCGCCGCCCGAGCCTGCCGGACGCGGTCCGCGCGGACTACGAGACCGCCGTCAACGCCTACGACCGGGCCGACACGGCGTGGGAGCGCGCGCGGTCGCCGGAGGACCTCGAGCCGGTCGGCGCGGCGCTGGAGGAGGGCCGCTGGGCGATGGAGTCCACCCGCGCGCGGCTGGAGGGCCGCGCGCCGCCGGAGCGCCGCCCGCCGTGCTTCTTCGATCCCCGCCACGGCCCGTCGTCGCGCGACGTCGAGTGGGCGCCCGACGGCGGCGCGCCCCGCCCGGTCCCGGCCTGCGAGGCCGACGCCCAGCGCGTCGAGCGCGGCCTGACGCCGGAGACCCGCGAGGTCGTGCTCGGCGGCCGCGCGATGCCCTACTACGCCGCCGGGCCGATGTACTCGCCGTTCATGGGCGGCTTCTTCGGCGGCGGCCTGCTGCCGGGGCTGCTGATCGGCTCCATGTTCGACTGGGACGCGCCCGGCTTCGACGGCGGCGGCGGCGACTTCGGTGGCGGGGACTTCGGCGGTGGCGACTTCGGCGGCGGGGACTTCGGCGGCGGCGACTTCTGAGCGCATTCGTGCCGCCGGCGAACTGCGGCTGGGTGGGGCGGCGACGGAGTCGACCCGGGTGGGTCGGACGAGCGGCAACGCGCCACTTCTTCGCCGCCCTACCCAGCCGCAGTTGACGTTCAGTCGAGGTACTCGTAGGCCGGCAACGTCAAGAACTCCGGGAAGTCCTCGCCCAGCGCGACGCGCTCGAACACGGCCCGGGTCTCGTCCGGCCGGCCCTTCTGCCAGACCTCGTCGCCGACCTCCTCGCGGATCCGGGCCATCTCCTCGTCGAGCACCTCGCGGACGCGGTCGCGGGAGAACTTGCCGTGGCGGATCCACTGCCAGATCTGCGAGCGGGAGATCTCGGCGGTCGCTGCGTCCTCCATCAGGTTGTTGATCCCCGCCGCGCCCCGCCCGCCGAGCCAGAACGAGATGTACTGGAAGCCGACGCTGACGTCGTTGCGCAGGCCCTCCTCGGTGATGTCGCCGGGTGTGGAGGCCGCGTCGAGGAGCTGCGAAGGCGAGACGTCGACGTCGTCCCGCTGCCGGTCGATCTGGTTGGGCTTGTCGCCGAGGACCGCGTCGAACTGCTCCTTGGCGACATCGACCACGTCCGGGTGCGCGACCCACGTGCCGTCGAAGCCGGCCTCGGCCTCGCGCTTCTTGTCCTCCCGCACGGCCTGGATCGCCCGCTCGTTGGCCTCGGCGTCCTTGCGGGACGGGATCAGCGCCGCCATGCCGCCCATCGCGAACGCGCCGCGGCCGTGGCAGGTCTTGACGAGCAGCTCCGTGTACGCGCGCATGAAGGGGACGGTCATCTTCACGTCGTTGCGGTCCGGGAGCACGAACGCGGGGTCGTCCCGGAAGCACTTGATCATCGAGAAGATGTAGTCCCAGCGGCCGGCGTTGAGCCCGTACGAGTGCTCGCGCAGCTCATAGAGGATCTCCTCCATCTGGAACGCCGCCGGCAGCGTCTCGATCAGGACCGTCGCGCGGATCGTGCCGGTCGGCACGCCGAGCGCGTCCTCGGCGAACTTGAAGACGTCGCTCCACAGCCGCGCCTCGAGGTGGTGCTCCATCTTGGGCAGGTAGAGGTAGAGGCCGAGCCCCTTGTCGTGCAGCCGGCGGGCGTTGTGGAACGCGTGCAGGCCGAAGTCGACGAGCGCGCCGGCGACGGGGTCGCCGTCGATCTTGAGGTGCTTCTCGGGCAGGTGCCAGCCGCGGGGGCGCACGAGCAGCGTCGCGGTCTCCTCGGCGAGCTCGTAGTGCTTGCCGTCCGAGCTGTCGTACGTGATCGTGCCCTCGATCGCGTCGATGAGGTTCACGTGCCCCTCGATCTGGTTCTGCCAGGTCGGCGAGTTCGCGTCCTCGAAGTCGGCCATGAAGCCCTTGGCGCCGGAGTTGAGCGCGTTGATGACGAGCTTGCGGTCGGTCGGGCCGGTGATCTCCACGCGCCGGTCCTCGTAGTCGGCGCGCGGCGGCGCCACCGACCAGTCGCCCTCGCGGATCTCGCGCGTGTCGTCGAGGAACCCGGACGGCGCGCCGCGCTCGGCGCGTGCCTGGAGCAGCTCGTTGCGGCGGGCGCCGAACCGGCCGTGCAGCTCGCCCACGAACGCGAGCGCGTCGTCGGAGAGGATCTCGGCGAGGCGGTCACCAGCGGTCGGGGCGATGTCCAGGGTCACGGTCGGCTCCCTCTGAGCGAGTGGTCGAGCAGGGTCATCGGGTGGAAGATCGGGACCTCGCGCTCCAGGTAGGCGGCGATCTGGATCGCGCAGCCGGGGTTGGCGGCGGCGATCGCCTCGGCGCCGGTGGCGGCGAGGTTGGCGGCCTTGCGACGGCCGAGCTCGGCGGCGGCCTCGGGCTGGACGAGGTTGTAGATGCCCGCCGAGCCGCAACACAGCTCCCAGCCGGCGGGCTCGAGCAGCTCCAGCTCCGGGATGCCGCGCAGCAGCGCCCGCGGCTGGGCGCGGACCTGCTGGGCGTGCGCGAGGTGGCACGCGTCGTGGTAGGCGACCTTCATCGGCAGCGGGCGGCGCTCGGCGCGCGGCTCGTGCTCGGCCAGCAGCTCGTGGACGTCGAGCACCTTGGCCGAGAACGCCTCCGCGCGCTCGTCGCCCTCGAGCAGGTAGCCGTACTCCTTCATCGCCGAGCCGCAGCCCGCGACGTTGACGACGACGTGGTCGAAGCCCTCGTATGCCGCGATGGTGCGGCGGGCGAGCTCCCGCGCCTCGTCCTCGACGCCGGTGTGGAGCTGGAGGGCGCCGCAGCAGCGCGGCGTGCGCGGCGCGTGGACCTCCCAGCCCTCGGCGGCCAGCACGCGCACGGTGGCCGCGTTGACGTCCCCGAAGAACACGCGCTGGACGCAGCCCTGCATGAGCGCGATGCGCCCGCGCTTCTCTCCGACGGCCGGCGTGACCTCCGGCAGGCGGCGGAACGCCGACCGCAGCGGCACCTTCGGCGCGAGGTTCGCGAACGGGACGGGCAGCCTGAGGCGCTGCTGGAGCGCCATGAACGGCACCGCGGCGCGCAGCCGGCCCGGGTGCGTGAAGAGCGCGAAGATCCCGGACCGCAGCAGCCGCTCGCGGCGCGTGCGCGCCCCGTGGCGCTCGACCTGCGGCCGCGCGCGCTCGATCAGCCGGTCGTACTGGACGCCGGACGGGCACGCGGTCACGCACGCCATGCAGCCCAGGCACCGGTCCAGGTGCGTGGTCATCTCGCGCGAGACCTCGCTGCCCTCCTCGTGGCCGATCCGCATCAGCACGATCCGCCCGCGCGGCGAGTCCATCTCCTCCTCGAAGACCGCGTAGCTGGGGCAGGTGGGCAGGCAGAAGCCGCAGTGCACACAGTCGCGGATCAGGTCCAGCTCGGGCGGGCGCTTCGCGTCCCAGGCGGTCGCCATGCTCACAGTCCTCCCACGAACGCGCCCGGCCTGAACGTCCGCTCGGGGTCGAAGCGCGCCTTGATCCGTTCCATGACCTTCAGCGCCCCGGGATCGACGGCCGGCCACGGGTCCGGCACGCGGTCGGCGCCGTCCAGCACGGTGCAGTGCCGGGGCGCCAGCGCCTCGCGCAGGGTGGCGACGTCCGCGCCCGCGACGTAGCTGACGCCCAGCCCCGCGCGCGAGACCACGCTGGCGCTGCCGGCCGCACGGATCACGGCGGGCAGGTCCGTGGGGCGGCCCGCGACCTTCACGACGACGCCGTCGCGCGAGCGTTGGCGCGCCCGCTGCTGCGCCCACAGCTCGTGGTCGTCCTCCTCCACGCGCGTGCCGCCCAGCGACACGTGCCGCTCCGCCTCGCGGGCGCGGTCGGCCGCGGTCGTGCCGCCGAAGCGGACCGCGAGCCGGCCGCGGTCGCCCTCCCAGTCGACGTCGAGGCAGTCGGCCTCGAGCGGCAGCGCCGCGAGCGCGACGGCCGCCCTCCCGAGCGCCGCGGCGTCGTCGCTCTCGGCCACCAGCGTGGCCGTCCGCTCGGGCGCGGGGTGCAGCCGCACCGCGACGCGGGCGATCAGCCCGAGCGTGCCGTAGGAGCCGGTGAACAGCTTCGCGAGGTCGTACCCCGCGACGTTCTTGATCACCTGGCCGCCGGACTTGGCGACCGTGCCGTCCGAGAGCACGACCGTGACTCCCACGACGAGGTCGCGCATCCCGCCGTAGCGGTGGCGCAGCGGCCCCGCGTCGTTGGTCGCCATCACGCCGCCGATCGTGGCCGCGTCGCCCTCGCCCAGCGGGGGGTCGATGGCCAGCATCTGCCCCGCGCGGCCGAAGTGGGCCTGCGCCTCCGCGAGCGGCACGCCCGCCTCGAGCACCGCGGTGAAGTCGCCCTCGTTGTGCTCGAGGACGCGGTTCAAGCCGCGCGTCTCGAAGTCGACGGCGTCGTCGCCGCGCGGGCTCCAGCCGAGCTTGGTGCCGCCTCCGCGCGGGCGGACCGCGTCGCGCTCGCGGATCTCGGCCGCGGCCTCCTCGACCGTCATCAGAAGCGGTCCGCCAGGCCGGCCGCCTCGAGCGGGTGCTGGCGGTACGGCCCGGGCACCTCGCCGCACAGGCGCGGCGTGGGCATGACCTTGCCCGGGTTCGCGAGCCCCGCCGGGTCGAACGCGCAGCGCAGCCGCTGGAACGCGTCGAGGTCGGCCTCGCCGAACATCTTCGGCATGTGCTTCTTCTTGTCGACGCCGACGCCGTGCTCGCCGGTGATCGACCCGCCGGCGTCCAGGCACGCCTCGAGGATCAGGCCCGAGAGCTCCTCCGCGCGCTCGGCCTCGCCCTCGACCGAGCCGTCGTAGCAGACGAGCGGATGCAGGTTCCCGTCCCCGGCGTGGAACACGTTGGCGACCACGAGCCCGTACTCGTCGCTGAGCGCGGCGATGCGGTCGAGCACCTCCGGCAGCTTGGTGCGGGGGATCACGCCGTCCTGCACGAAGTAGTTCGGCGAGATCCGGCCCATCGCGGCGAAGGCCGCCTTGCGGGCCTTCCAGAAGCGCTGGCGCTCGTCCTCGTCGCGGGCCACGCGCACGTCGTCGGACCCGTGCCGCTCGCAGATCGCGCTGATCTGCTCGAAGCGGGCCTCGCACTCGCGCTCGGAGCCGTCGAGCTCCACGAGCAGCGCGGCGCCGCGCATCGGGAAGCCCGCCTTGGCGGCCTGCTCGGCGGCCTCGATGGCCTTGGCGTCCATCATCTCGATCGCCCCCGGCACGACGCCGCCCTGCACGATCTCCGACACCGTCTCGCCGGCCTGGTGCGTCGAATCGAAGAACGCCACCAGCGTCCGCACGGTCTCGGGCGCGGGGACCACGCGCAGCCACACCTTCGTCGCCACGCCCAGCGTGCCCTCCGAGCCGACGAACGCGCCGAGCAGGTCGTAGCCCGGCGGGTCGAGCTCGTACCCCCCGACCTGCACCATCTCGCCGTCCGGGAACACCAGCTCGAGCCCGGTCACGTAGTTGGTCGTGAAGCCGTACTTGAAGCAGTGCGCGCCGCCGGAGTTCTCGGCCACGTTGCCGCCGATCGAGCACACGATCTGGCTCGACGGGTCGGGCGGGTAGAAGTAGCCGGGGGCGACGGCCGCCGTGACCGACGCGTTCGTCACGCCGGGCTCGACGCACACGCGGCCGTTCTCGAGGTCGATGTCGAGGATCCGCTTCATCCGGGAGAGCACGAGCAGCACGCCGTCCTCGACCGGCAGCGCGCCGCCGGACAGGCCCGAGCCGGCGCCGCGGGCGACGAACGGCACCTCGGCGCGCGCGCACGCCCGCACGACGTCCCGGACCTCCTCGGCGGTGCCCGGGAGCACCGCCGCGGCGGGGATCGCGTGGTACTGGAGCAGGCCGTCGGACTCGTAGGTCCGCAGCTGGTGCTCCTGCGTGTAGACCCACTCGTCGCCGACGATCCGGCGCAGCTCGCCCACGAGCTCGCGCAGGTCGCGCTGCGGCGCGCCCGCCTCGGGCGCGCCGGGGGCGATGGTGGGGCCTTCGGGAGCTGCGGCTAGACGACCATCCACGAGAGGACCGATGTGGATTGCAGCAGAACGAGCACGCACATGATCAGCAGGAGCAAGAGGCTCCATTTGAGGACGATCCGGAACAGGTCGCCCTCCTGACCGCCGAGGCCGACAGCCGCGGCCCCGATCGCGAGGTTCTGCGGCGAGATCATCTTCCCGAGCACGCCGCCGGAGGAGTTCGCCGCGGCCAGGAGCGTCGCGTTCAGCCCCGCGTCCTGGGCGGCCTTCACCTGGAGCGCGCCGAACAGCGAGTTCGACGACGTGTCCGAGCCGGTGACGGCGACGCCGATCCAGCCGATGATCGACGACAGGAAGCCGAGGATGCCGCCGGCGCCTGCGATCCAGGCGCCGAGCGTCAGCGTCTGCGCCGAGAAGTTCATGACGTACGCGAGCGCGAGCACGGTCGCCACGGTGAGCGTGGCCCACTTGAGCTGGTTCAGCGTGCGCCCGTACACCCGTAGCGCCCGGCCCGGCGAGACCCGCAGCACGAGCATCGTCAGCAGCCCGGAGACGAACAGCAGCGTGCCCGCCGCGGCGGCCCAGTTGAACACGTAGGTCGCGGCCTTGGGCGCCTCGCCCTTCGAGTTGAGCACGTGCAGGCCCGGCCAGTCGATCTCCGCCGTGCGCGCGGCCAGGAAGTCCTTGATCGGCCCCCACTGGGCCAGCGACAGGATGGCGATGATGATCACGTACGGCGCGTACGCGGCGATCACGTCTCCGCGGGTGTCGTGGGCGTCGTCGCTGCGGCGCCGGACCTCCCGCTCGTGGACGGCGTCGGCGGTCGCCGCGCCGGCGACCGCCGGGCGGTTGAACCGGCCCTCGCCGTGGAGCGGCTCGGTCGGGTGCCAGACCTGGAGCAGGGCGACGATCGCACCGGCGGACACCAGCGAGGCGACGATGTCGGTCAGCTCGACGGACAGGTAGTTCGAGGTCGCGAACTGGGCGATCCCGAAGGCCAGGCCGCCCGTGAACGCCGCCGGCCACACCTGGCGCACGCCGCGCATGCCGTCGACCATCGCCACGAGGACCAGCGGCACGATCAGCGCCAGGAACGGCGTCTGGCGGCCGACCATCGCGCCCAGGTCGTCCTGCGGCAGCCCGCTGATCTGGCTCAGGGTGATGATCGGGATGGCGATCGCGCCGAACGCGACCGGCGCGGTGTTGGCGACCAGCGCGACGGATGCCGCCTTGATGGGGCGGAAGCCGACGGCCACGAGCATCGCGGCGCTGATCGCGACCGGCGCGCCGAAGCCCGCGAGCGCCTCGATGAGCGCCCCGAACGAGAACGCGATGATGACCGCCTGGATGCGCTGGTCGTCGGAGACCGACGTGAACGAGCGACGCAACACGGCGAAGTGCCCCGTCAGGTCGGTCATGTTGTAGATCCACATCGCGTTCCAGACGATCCACATGATCGGGAACAGCCCGAAGCACGCGCCGAGGACCGCGGCATCGAGCGCCTGGCCTCCGGGCATCGAGTAGACGACGATGGCCACCACCAGCGCGATGACGAGCGCCGCGAGCGCCGCGAGATGCGCCTTGAGCTTCAAGCCGCCGAGCAGCACGAATAGCGTGATCAGCGGCAAGGCCGCGAACAGGGCGCTTGCGAACAGCGAGCCGCTGACCGGGTCCAGTACCTGCTTGTACATCGCCTCTCCCTCCTAGATACCTTCCCCGCCAGTACCCGCCGTGCGCGTCGCCTTATTCATCACGTGCTTCAACGACACGCTCTTCCCGGCCACCGGGAGGGCGACGGTCGCGCTGCTCGAGCGCCTCGGGCACGCGGTCACCTTCCCGGAAGAGCAGACGTGCTGCGGGCAGATGCACGGCAACACGGGCTATTCCGGCGACGGCGACGCCCTCGCGCGGCGGTGGGAGCGGGTGTTCGAGCCGTTCGACGTGGTCGTGTCGCCGTCGGCCTCGTGCGTGGGGTTCGTGCGCGAGCGCGTGCCGTCGGCGCGGGGGCGGCTGTTCGAGCTCACGGAGTTCCTCGTGGACGAGCTGGGGGTGACCGACGTGGGGGCTTCGTTCCCGCACCGGGTCACGCTGCACCCGACGTGCCACTCGCTGCGGCTGCTGCGGGTCGGCGACCGGCCCTGGCGGCTGCTGTCGGCGGTGCAGGGGATCGACCTCGTCGAGCTCCCGGAGGCGGACGAGTGCTGCGGGTTCGGCGGTACGTTCGCGGTCAAGAACGCCGACACGTCGATGGCGATGCTCTCCGACAAGCTCCGACGGGTCCTGGACACGCGCGCCGAGGTGTGCACGGCGGCCGACAACTCGTGTCTGATGCACATCGGCGGGGCGTTGCGGCGCCAGCGCGCCGGCGTGCGGACGATGCACCTGGCCGAGATCCTGGCGGCGACGGAATGAAGGGGTTTCCGGCGGCGGCCGCCGAGACGCTTCAGAACGCGCAGCTGCGGCGCAACCTGGGCAAGGCGACGTCGACGATCCGCGCCAAGCGCGCGCGGACGGTGGCGGAGCTGCCGGACTGGGAGGCGCTGCGCGACGCCGGCGCCGCGATCAAGGCGCGCGCGATGGCGACGCTGCCCGAGCAGCTCGAGCGCCTCGAGGCGTCCGTGACGCGGGCCGGCGGGGTGGTGCACTGGGCGCGGGACGGCGCGGAGGCGAATGCGATCGTCGCCTCCGTGGCGCGCGCACACGGGGCGCGCGAGGTGATCAAGGTCAAGTCGATCGCCACCGACGAGATCGGGCTCAACGAGGCGCTGGCGGCCGAGGGGATCAGCGCGATCGAGACCGACTTGGCCGAGCTGATCCTCCAGCTCTCGCACGACCGCACGTCGCACATCCTCGTGCCGGCGATCCACCGCAACCGGATGGAGATCAAGGCGCTGTTCGAGCGCACGATCTCCGACGAGACGCTCTCGAGCGACGCCGGCGCGCTGACCGAGGCCGCGCGGCGGCACCTGCGGGCCAAGTTCCTCTCCGTGGGAGTGGCGGTGTCGGGCGCGAACTTCGGCGTCGCCGAGACCGGGACGGTCGCGGTCGTGGAATCCGAGGGCAACGGGCGCATGTGCACGACGCTCCCGCGCGTGCTCGTGACGGTGATGGGGATCGAGAAGGTGCTGCCGGAGTGGCGTGACCTCGAGGTCTTCCTCCAGCTCCTGCCGCGGTCCTCGACGGCCGAGCGGATGAACCCGTACACGTCGCTGTGGACAGGGGTGCGGCCCGGCGACGGGCCCGAGGAGTTCCACCTCGTGCTGCTCGACGGCGGGCGCACGCGCGTGCTGGCCGACGCGATGGGCCGCCAGGCGCTGCACT
>Ga0081539_10001515_pt1 | contig 39009 bp, 34 predicted proteins | sample TabmetS4T2R2_FD_71023 | JGI IMG/M metagenome (GOLD analysis project Ga0081539, IMG submission 71023) | Tabebuia heterophylla rhizosphere microbial communities from the University of Puerto Rico - S4T2R2 | ecosystem: Host-associated > Plants > Roots > Rhizosphere ... | reverse complement strand
CGGCCGGCAAAGCGAGCGCGGTCGTCGGCGGCTCCGCCGCGTCGGCCGGCGAAGCGAGCGCGGTCGTCGGCGGCTCCGCCGCGTCGGCCGGCGAAGCGAGCGCGGTCGTCGGCGGCTCCGCCGCGTCCGACAGCGTCAGCTGCGCGGCGAGCGCCGCCGGTAGCCCGTCGACCTCGGCGGTCAGCGCCGCGTCGCCGCTGGCCGCCAGCGCGGCGATCGCCGCGAGCGAGGCGGTGTAGGTCTTCGTCGCCGCCACCGAGCGCTCCTCGCCGGCGCAGAGGTCGATGACGTGCTCGGCGGCGCCGGCCAGCGGCGAGGCGGGCGCGTTGGTGATCGCCGCGGTCAGCGCGCCCTCCCGCGCGGCATCGGCGACCACGGTGACGATGTCCGGCGACTCGCCCGACTGCGAGACGCCGATGACCACCGCGTCGGCGTAGCGCGGCGGGGCGTCGTAGAGCGTGTGCAACGACGGCGCCGCAAGCGCGACCGGCAGCCGCAGGACCCGCCCGAGGACGTGCTGGGCGTACCTGGCCGCGTTGTCCGAGGTGCCCCGAGCGGCGAGGACCGCGTAGCGCGGCTCGCGCCGACGGATCGCGGCGGCGAGCGCGTCGATCGCGTCGCGCTGGCGATCGAGCAGGCGGGCGACGACGGCCGGCTGCTCGGCGATCTCCGTTCTAGCCAGCGACACGCGCGCCTCCCTCCACCAGGACCCGCTGGACCTCGAGCCGGTCGTCGAGGATCACGATGTCGGCGGGCGCGCCGACCGCGAGGCGGCCGAGGTCGTCGCGGCCGACGATCCGCGCGGGGACCGAGCTGGCCGCCGCGAGCGCGTCCTCGAGCTCGACGCCGAGCGCGTGGAGGTTGCGCACCGCCTGCACCATCGTCAGCGCGCTGCCGGCCAGGGTGCCGTCGGCGCGGCGGACGACCCCGCCCTCGGCGACGACCTCGGTGCCGCCGAGCTTGTAGCGCCCATCGCCCATCCCCGCCGCTCCGACCGCGTCGGTGACGAGAGCGAAGCGGCCGGCCGCCGCCTGCCAGGCGACGAGGACGGTCTCCGCGGCGAGGTGGTGGCCGTCGACGATGACCTGCACGGTGACGTCGGTGCGGGCGAGCGCGGCCATCGCGATCCCGGGATCGCGGGGGACGCTCGGGCGCATCGCGTTGAAGAGGTGGGTCACCGTGCGTGCGCCGCGATCGAAGGCGAGGTGAGCCTCGGCGGCGGTGGCGTCGGAGTGCCCGCACGACACGGTGACGCCGCGCCCGACGAGCTCGTCGATGAGCTCGAAGGCGCCGTGCAGCTCGGGCGCCAGCGTCATCTGGCTCACCGGCCCGGCGTCGAGCAGGCGGCGCAGCAGCGCGAGGTCGGGCGCGCGGCAGCCCGCCGCGTCGTGGGCGCCGAGGCGCTGCGGCGACAGGAACGGCCCCTCGAGGTGCGCGCCGATGATCCGCGGCCCGCAGCCGCCGGCCGGCATCGCGGCGAGCGCGGCCGCGAGATCGACCTCCGGCGCGGTGATGAACGTCGGCTGGAACGCGGTCACGCCGCTGGCCAGCAGCCCCTCTCCGGCGCGCGCATACCCATCCGCGTCGGCGACCTGGAAGTCGACGCCGGCGAAGCCGTTGGCCTGCAGGTCGACGAACCCCGCCGCCGCGATCATCGGCCCCCGGCCGCCGGCAACCCCGAGGGCGGTGATGACACCGTCCTCGATCTCGACGTCGCCGGGGAGCAGGCGGCCGTCGACGAGCGCGGCGCCGACGCCGAGCCTCATGGGGCGGCCTCCGGAGCGGGCGCGGCGGCCGCCGCCGCCCGCACGCTGCCCGCCGCGAGGAGGCGCGCGCGGGCATCGGCCGGATCGGTGGCGGCCAGCAGCATCACGAGCGCGACCTCGAGGTCGTCGCCGGCCGCGGCCAGCGCGGCGCGCGCGGCTCCTTCGTCGCAGCCCGCGCCCAGGCAGCACACGCGCACGGCCCGCTCGCGCAGCTTCGCGTTGGCCACCCGCATGCCGCTCATGAGGTTGCCGTACGTCCGGCCGCGGCGGACCATCAGCGCCGTCGAGAAGGCGTTGAGCGCGAGCTTCTGGGCGGTGCCGGCCTTCAGGCGCGTCGAGCCGGCGATGACCTCCGGGCCGACCGCGAGGACGATCGCGTGGTCGGCGAGCTCGGCCAGGGGCGACCCGGGCGCGCAGACGATCGCGGCGGTGAGCGCGCGCGCCTCGCGGGCGGCGTCCAACGCGCCGAGGGCATAGGGCGTCGAGCCCGACGCCGAGACCGCGACGACCACGTCGTCCGCACCGGGCGCCAGCGCCCGCAGCTCGCCCGCCCCCGCCGGAGCGTCGTCCTCGGCGCCCTCGCGCAGCGGCCCCTCGGGCAGCTCGGCGCCGGCGACCAAGGCGACCACCGCGCCGTCAGGCACCGAGAAGGTCGGGCCCCACTCGGCCGCGTCGGCGGCCGCCATCGCCCCCGCCGACCCAGCGCCGACGTAGATCACGCGGCCGGCCCGCGCGGCGGCGGCGTCGACCAGCGCCGCGAGATCCTCCTCGGCCGCCGCCAGCGCCTCCAGCACAGCCACATGGGCGTCGTTCAACGCGCGCACGACCTCCACCGTCGGCCGCAGGTCGAGATCGGCAAGCGCCGCGTCGTGGCCCTCCGTCAGCCTCACGCACGCACCGCCAGCATCGCGTCGCAGATGACGTCCCACACGAACGCGGGATCGCTGCCCGCCAGTGCGCTCATGTGCCCGCACGCCTCGAAGCCCCAGGTCCACAGGTCCTCGATGCCGGCCTCGCGCGCGACCCGCACGGCCAGTCGGATGTCGTCCGCGTCCGAAGGCTCCAGCCTGAAGCCCTGGATCCACAGCTGCGGCTGGACGTCGAAGGAGCGGGCCAGATCGACCACGCGCCGCGCGTACTCGCCGACCATCGAACCGGCGTCCTCGCCGAACGCCTTCCAGTACGGATCGGTGCCGAAGGTGTGCAAGCCGGGCAACCCCGCCACCCGCGACCAGTCGCTGATCCCGTGGATCCCGCCGGTCAGCGGAAGCAGGCAGACCGCCGGCTGCGCTCCCTGCGACGCCACGTGCGAAACGAACTCGCCGACGAACTCGACCATGCACGTCTCGCGGAACGCGAGCACCTCCGGCGTGAGCTCGCGCGGCAGCTCGCCCCCGAAGCGCTCCGCGCAGTGCGAGCACCGGCAGCCCCACCGCTCCGTGGAGAGCCCGAAGTGCTCGGGGTGCACCCAGTGCGGCTCGTCGCAGAAGATCCGGTCGGCGCCGGTGTCGATCGCCGCGTCGATCCACGAGCGCACGAACTCGCGGACCCGTGGGTCGTTGGGGCACCCGCTCGGCGTGACCGTCCCGTCGTCGAGCACCTGCCCGACGTCGCGGCGGTGCGACGTGAAGCGGCTCTCCGCCTCCCCGCCGAACATCTGGCACACGCCCCACGGCGCGATCTGGACCTCCAGCCCGCACTCGTGCGAGACCCCGACGATCCGCGCCATCGCCTCGCGGTAGTAGGCGAGGTCGTTCTCGGTGAAGGTGTGCAGCACGCCGGTGAACCCGCGCGCCGCGAGCCCCTCCATGTCGGCCGCGACATGGCGAAGGATGCGGCTGCCGAAGTACGCGACGCCGGCAGTCATCCCTTCACCGCCCCGGCCGTCATGCCCTGCATCAAACGCTTGCGCAGCAGCAGGAAGAAGATCACCACGGGCAGCGTGTAGATGACGCTCGTCGCCATCACCGCGCCCCAGTCGACGTCGCCGCGCCCGACGAACTGCTGCAGCACGAGCGGCAGCGTCTTCTTCTCCTCCTCGTTCATGAAGGTCAGCGCGAGCATGAACTCGTTCCACGCCGCGATGAACGAGAGCGTCGCCGTCGCCACCAGCCCCGGCGCGGCGATCGGCAGGATGACCCGGAACATCGCCCCCACGCGCGTGGCGCCGTCGATCATCGCCGCGTGCTCGAGCTCCTCGGGGATCGTCACGATGAACCCGCGCATGATCCAGATGGCCAGCGGCACCGTGAACGCCAGGTAGGCGATCACCAGCCCCTGGTAGGTGCCGATCAGGTCGGCGTTTCGCATCAGCACGAACAGCGGGATGATCAGCACGACCAGCGGGAACATCTGCGTGGTCAGGATCAGCATGAGCAGCGTGCGCCGCAGCGGCACCTCCAGCCGCGCCAGGGCGTAGGCCGCCATCCCGGCGACGACCACGCAGATCACCGTCGTCGCGCCGGCGATGATCAGCGAGTTGGCCAGCGCGCGCCCGACGTGCCCCTCGCCCAGCACCCGCGTGTACTGGTGCCACTGCGGGTGGTTCGGCCACAGGTCGGGCGTGCGCGTGTAGATCTCGCTGCGCGGCTTCAGCGACGTGATCACCACGTAGTAGATCGGGAACAGCGCGAAGGCCGAGATCGCCAGCGCGCACAGGTACATCCAGCCGCGGCGCGCCATCCACCTCATGTCCGCGCCTCCTTGCCGATGAGCCGCACGTAGGCGATCGAGAAGGCCAGCAGCACGCAGAACAGGACCACCGCGATCGCCGCGCCCGTGCCGAAGTGGCCGAGCGCGAACGCCTCGCGATACCCGGTGACCGCCGCCGTGTCGGCCGCGCGATCAGGCACGCCCTGCGCCATCACGTAGACCTGATCGAAGATCTTGAAGTCCCAGATCGTCGAGAAGATCACCAGCACCGCGAGGATCGGGCGCAGCAGCGGCAAGGTCACCAACCAGAAGCGCTGGACCGCGTTGGCGCCGTCGACCGAGGCCGCATCGAGGGTGTCCTTCGGCACGGTCTGCAGGCCGGCGAGCAGGCTCAGCGCGATGAACGGGAACGACTGCCAGACGACGACCACGAACATCGCCACGTACGCGCTGTTGCGATCGGCGAACCACGCGTAGTCCTGGAAGTGGTGGAAGCCGAGGTTCACCAGCGCCCAGTTGACGAACCCGTAGCGGTCGTCGAACAGCCACTTGAAGATCGAGCTGGCGGCCAGCGCGGGCACCGCCCACGGCAGCAGCACGGCCAGCGAGAAGAACCAGTTGAAGCGCAGACGCTGGTTGAGCAGCAGCGCCACCGCCATGCCCAGCAGCATCGTCCCGACGACGCACGCGGTGCCGAACACCACCGTGTTGATCAGCGACGTGCGCAGCTGCTCGTCGCTGAAGACCTCCTTGTAGTTCTCGAGCCCCACCCAGGTCGACGTCCCGTTGATGAGGTCGCCCAGGCGGGTGTCGGTGAACGACAGCCAGATCGTCTTGACCAGCGGGTAGCCGACCAGGCCGACGATGATCGTCATCGCCGGGAGCAGCAGGATCACGGGCAGCGTCAGCTTCGACGCCGCCCGCGTTACCCGCTCCGCGGCGCTGGGCCGCGGGGCGCGAACGCGCCCCGCGACCACCGCCTGGCCGGACGTGGTGCTCACCCGGAGAACTCCTCGTCCATCTTCTTGGCGAGGTTCTGCGCGGCCTGCTGGGGCGTCTGCTTGCCCCGCATGACCTTCTGGATCTCACCGTCGAAGATGTTCGCCCCCTCGAGCGCGCCCCACCGCGGCGACGGCGGGTACACGGCCGAGTGGTCGAGCAGCTGCTCGGCGAACGGCTTGCGGATCGGGTCGTCGAGGTAGCCCGACGCCTTGATCCCGGCCACCGTGCCGGGCAGGAACCCGATCTCGCCGGTGAACTTGTTGAGGTTCGCCGGCTCGAGCATGAAGTCGACGAACGCGTTGGCCAGGTCCTTGTTCTTAGACCCGTTGAACACGACGAGGTGGCTGCCGCCGGCGAAGGCGGTGTCCTTGCCGCTGGGGCCGGCCGGCTCGAGCGTCGTGCCGATCTTGCTCTTCATCGCCGGCTTGGTCTGGATGATCGCGTTGTAGCCCCAGCCGCCGGCGATGAGCATCGCGATGTCGCCGTTGATGAACGCGGTCTGCGCGTCGGGCTCCTCCCAGCCGATCGCGGCCTTCGGCGTCAGCCCTTCCTTGTAGAAGTCGGTGTAGAACTGGATCGCCTTGGCGGCCTGCGGGGTGTTGAGCTCCGAGGTCCACGAGTCGCCGTCCTGCTTGGCGATCTGCCCGCCGGCCTGCCAGATCGTCGGCAGGTACATGTGCTCGGTCAGGCCCGTGTAGCCGATCGGGTAGATGTTCGGGACCTTCGCCTTGATCGCCTTGGAGGCGGCGAGCAGGTCGTCCCAGGTCTTGGGCACTTCGACGCCCGCCTTCTGCAGGACGTCCTTGCGGTAGATGAGCGCGCGCGAGCCCGCGTACCAGGGCTTGCCCCAGACCTTGCCGTCGAGCGTCGCCGCGTCGACGAGGCTCGAGACGTACTGGCCGGGCGGCGGCTTGCTGACCTCCTCGAAGGCGCCCTCGTCGGCGAACTCGGGCGTCCAGGTGGTGCCCATCTCGGCGACGTCGGGCGTCTTGCCGCCCGCGATCGAGGTGGTGAACTTGTCATGGGCCTGGGCCCACGGAACGAACTCGATGTTGACGGTCGTGCCGGGGTGCTTGGCCTGGAAGTCCGTCGCGTAGCCCTTGACGACGCTCTGGATCTTCGGCGAGCCCGGATCCATGATCCAGACGTCGATCGAGCCCGAGAGCTTCGCTGAAGCCGACGTCGTGCTCGCCTTGCTGGAACTGCTCTTGTTGTCGTCGCTGCCGCATGCGGCCAGCGTCAGGCCCACGACGCAGAGCGCCGCGAGCAACACCTTTGGAGTCCTCACTCTTCCTCCTCGTGCTCGCCGCCGTGGGCGGCAAGGCATCTGACTGAGGCCGTCCCCGACACGACGACCCTCTCCTCACTGCCTAACGGGCTGACAGCGCAGGCCGCAGCTCCGTCACAAGTCGATAGCGATCACCGCGATAGATCGACCGGACGAACTCCACCACCTCCCCTCGGTCGCTCGTGCTGGTTCGCTCGAAGAGGAAGGCCGGGGCGTGCACGGGAACGCCGAGCACCTCCGCCTCCTCCTCGTTGGTCACCGTTGGCTCGATCGTCTGCGTGCCCGACACGACGACGGTGCCGTAGCGGCGGGCGAGCAGGTCGTAGAAGGACTGGCCCTCGAGGTCGCGCTGCGTGAGCTCGGGCGCGACGCGCTGGGGCACGTGCAGGAACTCGATCGCCATCGTCTCGCCGTCGGCGAGGCGCAGGCGGCGGATGGCCCACACGGGGTCGGCGGGCGAGACGCGCAGGCGGGCGCCGAGCTTGGCGCCGGCGCTCTGCTCCTCGAACGAGAGGATGTGGCTGCCCGGGCGCATGCCGCGCTGGCGCATGTCCTCCGAGAACGAGGTCATGGTCAGCGGCAGGGCGATCTTCGGCTCGGCGACGTAGGTGCCCGAGCCGTGGCGGCGCAGCAGCAGGCCCTCGCGCACGAGCTCCTCGATCGCCGCGCGCAGGGTCGGGCGCGACACGCCGAGGTCGGCGGCCAGCCGCCGCTCGGGCGGGATCGCCGCGCCGATCTCGAGGCCGCCGACGAGCTCCAGCAGCGTGTCGCGAACGAACGCCTGCTTCGTGCCGTTTTGGTCCACACCACTTGCCACGGATCTCTCTCCCAGGTGCTCCACAGCCCGATGGACAAGCCGTGTGGAGCGGGGCGGCAAGCTACAACTGTCTGGGCAAGTGGTCAATACCAATCTTGAACCACTTGCGGCGATTTGGCTTTGGAGCGGGGATCGAGTGGTCACTTCTGGCGCGTTGGCGCTGGGCGTGGGATCCTTTGATCGCGTGATCCTTCGCCACGATCGTCCCGACGCCGCCTGCCTCGTCGACGAGCGCGCGTGGCCGGCGGTGGTGACCTTCTTCGGCGGCGACGGCGCCGGGACGCTGATCGCCGACCGCTGGCTGCTGACCGCGGCGCACACCGCGCGGAACATCCCCGGCGAGCACCGCGTGACGGTCGGGAGCCACGAGCGGCGGATCGTCGCGGTCGTGGTACACCCCGATGGCGTCGACCTGGCCCTGGTCGAGGTCGACGGGCCCGTCGAGGACGTGGCGCCGCTCGCCCTGCACGAACGCGCTGACGAAGTCGGCGCCGAAGCGCTGCTCCTCGGCCGCGGCGACTTCGGCAACGGCGTCGACGGCGTCCTCGGCACCGATCACCGGCTGCGCTGCGTCACCAACCGCGTCGAGAACGCCGACGACCTGTGGCTGCGCCTGCGCTTCGACCCTCCGCCGGGCTGCACGGCGCTCGAGGGCGTCGGCGGGGAGGGCGACAGCGGCGGACCGGCGCTCCTGCGCGCTGGTGACGTGCTGACCGTCGCAGGCGTCTCGTCATGGCAGGACCACGAGGGTCCGCTCGGCACGTACGGCTGCGTCGAGCATTACTCGCGCGTCAGCGCCCGCGCCGGCTGGATCCGCGCTACATGCGCAGGTACGACGCCCCGTTGAGGTCGAGCACGGTGCCGCTGGCCATCTCGGCCTCGGGCGAGGCCAGGTAGACGACCGCTTTGGCCACCTCCTGCGGCGCGGCGACGCGGCCGAGCGGGATCTCGGCCCTGATCGCCTCGCCGCGCTCGGCGAGCCGCTCGGTGGCCATGTCGGTCTCGGTCCAGCCCGGGGCGACGGTGGCGACCGCGATCCCCCGCGGCCCGAGCGCCCGCGCCAGCGACTGCCCGAAGGCGATGAGCCCGGCCTTGCTCGCGCCGTAGGCGGGCTGATCGGGCTCGCCGCGGAAGGCGCCGCGCGAGGAGACGTTGACGATCCGCCCGCCGCGGGCCATGTGGCGCAGCGCGCACCACGTCACGTTCGCGGCGCCGACCAGGTTGACGCCGAGCGTCTCGCTCCACGCCCGCTGCCACTGCTCGTAGGAGGTCTCGTCGATCGGGTGGCGCCCGAAGACGCCCGCGTTGTTGACGAGGACGTCGATGCCGCCGAGCGCCCCGGCGGCGCGATCGACCATGGCCCGCACCGCCTCGGGGTCGGCGAGCTCGGCGCCGACGACGACGTGGCCGTCACCGGACAGCGACCCCGCCACCTCCTCCGCCCGCTCGCGCGAGCGACCATAGTGCAGCGCGACGCGATCGCCGACCTCCGCGAACGCCCGCGCCACCGCCGCGCCGATCCCCCGCGACGCGCCCGTCACGAGCACCGCCCGGCTCATGCCCGCGCCGCCCGCCGCGCCCGCGCACGATCGCCGCGCGCCCCGGCCATCCGCATCACGAGCTCCCCCGTCCCCACCTCGACCGCCCCGAGCTCCACCGCCCGCGCGCGCACGTGCGCCGGCAGGTCGTAGTGATCGCCCTGGAACCCCCGCCGCGGGATCCCGAGCCGCCCGGCGAACGCATGCAGCTCCTCGAACGAGACGTCGCTGACCATGTGGCACCAGTGCGTCCACCGCAGCCCCGCCTCGGGGTACTCGCGCAGAGGGTCGACCAGCACCGCCATCGAGCCATGATCGCATCGCCCTTGTCGACCGCCGGTCAGCGGGCCGCGTGCTGTGCGTCGCCTTCGCCGCCTCGCTGGCCACCCGGCGACCGCGGCTCTCGGCCGCCCTGCTCGCGGCAGCGGCCGTCGCCGGCCTCGCGCCGTGGATCCTGAGCGCGACCGGCTGAGCGCTACGCGAGCTCTGGCTTTTCCGGCAGGTCGAGCCCGCGTGCCTCGACGCCGCCGCCGGCCAGGCCGGGGCGCGGCAACGGACGGGGAGCGTCGCGGGGGCGCTCGGGGGCGGGCTCGCCGGGGATCGGGGGCTGGCCCGGAGGCGGCGCCTCGGAGCCGAAGACCTCCTCCTCGGTCTTGCCGGCCAGCAGCGCCTCGAACTGCTCCTTCTCGATCGTCTCGCGCTTGACGAGGATCTCGGAGATGACCGTGAGCGACTCGCGGTGCTCGCTCAGCAGCTCCTGCGCGCGCTGGTGCGCGGACTCGACGATGCGGCGGATCTCGTCGTCGATCTCGCGGGCGATCTCGTCGGAGTAGTCGGGCTCGGAGGAGAACTCGCGGCCGAGGAACGGCTGCCCCCGGTCGTGGCCGAAGACGCGCGGGCCGAGGCGCTCGGACATCCCGAACCGCATCACCATCTGCTTCGCCGACTCGGTCACCTTTTCGAGGTCGTTGGAGGCGCCGGTGGTGATTTCGCCGAAGACGATCTCCTCGGCGGCGCGGCCGCCCAGGGTCATCGCCATCGTGTCGGTCAGCTCGGCGCGGGTGGTGAGAAACTTGTCCTCCGTCGGCAGGCTGATCGTGTAGCCGAGGGCCTGGCCGCGGCTGATGATCGAAATTTTGTGCACCGGGTCGGTGTGCTCGAGCAGGTGGCCGACGATCGCGTGGCCCATCTCGTGGTACGCGGTGACCAGCCGCTCTTTCTCGCTCATCACCCGGGTCTTCTTCTCCGGGCCGGCGATCACCCGCATGATCCCCTCCTCCAGCTCCTTCATCGTGATCTCGCGATTGCCGGAGCGGGCGGTCAACAGGGCCGCCTCGTTGATCAGGTTCGCGAGGTCGGCGCCGGTGAAGCCGGGGGTCTGCCCGGCCAGCGTGTCGAGGTCGATCGAGCGGCCCAGCGGCTTGCCGCGGGTGTGGACCTCGAGGATCTTTTTGCGGCCTTTGCGGTCGGGCCGGTCGACGACGATCTGACGGTCGAAACGGCCGGGCCGCAGCAGCGCCGGGTCGAGGATGTCGGGCCGGTTGGTGGCGGCGATCAAGATGATGTTGTCCTTCATCTCGAAGCCGTCCATCTCGACCAGCAGCTGGTTCAGCGTCTGCTCGCGCTCGTCGTGACCGCCGCCCATGCCGGCGCCGCGGTGGCGGCCGACGGCGTCGATCTCGTCCATGAAGATGATGCAGGGGGAGTTCTGCTTGGCCTGCTCGAAGAGGTCGCGGACGCGGCTGGCGCCGACCCCGACGAACATCTCGACGAAGTCCGAGCCGGAGATCGAGAAGAAGGGGACGCCCGCCTCGCCGGCGACGGCGCGGGCCAGCAGCGTCTTACCGGTGCCGGGAGGGCCGTAGAGCAGGACGCCCTTCGGGATCCGCGCGCCGAGCGCCTGGAACTTCTTCGGGTTCTCGAGGAATTCCTTGATCTCCCCGAGCTCCTGCACCGCCTCGTCGGCCCCGGCCACGTCGCGGAAGGTGATTTTCGGCGCGTCGACCGACATCCGTTTCGCTTTCGATTTGCCGAAGTTCATCACCCGCGAGCCGCCGCCTTGCATCTGGTTCATCAGGAAGATCCAGAAGCCGAGGAAGAGGACGAAGGGCAGGATGTAGGTGAGCAGCGAGAGCAGGCCGGAGCCGCCGGAGTCGTTGACCTTGGTTTCGACCCCGTTTTCAGTCAGGAAGTCGGAGAGGCTTTCGCCCGAGTCGACCGGATAGCCGGTCGAGAACTTCTCGCCGTTTTTGAGGTCGACGTCGAGCGAGTTGTCCTTGGTGTTGAGCGTGACCTTCTTGACCTGGCCTTCGACGACGAGCCCGTCTTTGGGCGCGATCAGTTCGCTGTAGGGCGGCGCGGGAGGGCCGGAGTCGCTGGTGATCACGCGCTGCGCGATGAACGCCAGGATGACGACCAGAAGGATCGGAAATGCCGCGCTTTTGAAAAAACGCCTCAAGGGTAAAAATCAGCGTACCAGGGCGGTTTTTCCGCCTAGTCCGTCAACGCCGCGACGTAATCGAGGTTGCGGTAGCGCTGGGCGTGGTCGAGCCCGTAGCCGATCGCGAACCGGTTGGGGATCTCGAAGCCCACATAACGGGGCGAGAGGTCGACCCGCAGGCGCTCCGGCTTGGTCAGCAGCGCGCAGACCTCGAGCGAGGCCGGGCCTCGGGCGCGCAGGTTGCGCATCAGGTACTGGAGGGTGAGGCCGGAGTCGATGATGTCCTCGACGATCAGCACGTCGCGGCCCTCGATCGAAGCGTCGAGGTCCTTGAGGATCCTGACCACGCCCGAGGAGTCGGTCTGGGAGCCGTAACTGGAGACCGCCATGAAGTCGATCTCGCAGGGGACGTCGATGTGGCGCATCAGGTCGGCGAGGAAGAGCACCGCGCCCTTCAGCACCCCGACCAGGATCAGCTCGCGCCCGGCGTAGTCGCGCGAGATTTCACCGCCCAGCTGGGCCACCCGCGCCTGCAGCTCGTCTCTGGCGACCAGGGTCTCGCCGATTCCGCGTTCCGGAGGAGTCACCGCGCGCAGACTAACTGTCGCGCTCGGCGCGCAGCACCCCGCGCTCGACCACGGCCTGGACGCCGCCGCCGAGGTCGAGCCGGGCGCCTCCGGTCGGGCGCAGCCCGGCGACCTGCTCGGCGAAGCGGGCGGCGCCGGCCAGCGGCCGTCCGGCCGCCTCGTCGGCGAGGCGTTGCAGGACCAGCCGGCGCAGGGCCGGCCCGAGCTCCCGGTAGCGGGCGTGGGCGATCGTCCCCGGCGGCGCCTCGCCCCCTCCCCGCAGCTCCGCCGCGACCAGCTCGTCGAGCACCGCCGCCTCGTCGCGGAGGATCGCCGCGATGCGCAGGAGGTTCTCTCGCGCCGCCGGGTGCAGGCGCTCGAACTCGGGGAGGAGGCCGTGGCGGATCCGGCTGCGGGCGAAGGCGGGGTCGGCGTTGCTCGGATCCTCGCGCCAGGCGAGACCGCGGGCCTCGCAGTAGGCGGTCGTCTCCTCGCGAGTCGTCCCCAGCAGCGGCCGCACCAGGCGCCCGTCTTCGGGCCGCATCCCCAAAAGCGCGCGCCGGCTCGGCGAGGAGGCGAGGCGGTAGAGGATCGTCTCGACCTGGTCGTCGGCGGTGTGGCCGGTGGCGATCGACGCGGCCAGGCCCGAATCGGCGATCCGCCGGGCGGCCTCGTAGCGCTGCGCGCGGGCCCAGGCCTGGAGGTTGCCGGCGCCCTCGGGCTTTCGCGGCCGCTCGACCTCGAGCTCGACCCCGATTCCGGCGCAGAGCTCGGCACAATGGCGCTCGTCCGCGCCGGCCTCAGCCCGCAACCCATAGTTGAGATGGAGCGCGCGCACCGCCTTGGAGCCGCGGGCGCGGACCGCGAGGTCGAGCAGGCAGACCGAGTCGCGGCCGCCGGAGAGCAGGACCAGCAGCTGCCCCTGGCGATCGATCAGGCCCTCGGCCCGGACCCGCTCCAGCAGCGCCGGCTCAGGCGGCGGCACGGGCGACGAACAGCTCGGTCGGGACCGGGAACCCCTTCAGCGCCACCTGGCCGATCGGCTCCAGGCTCAGCCCCTCGCGCCCGGTCACCGCCTCGGCGACCCGGTCGGTGATCAGCACCTCGCCGGCCATCGCCCGCGAGACGATGCGGTGCGCGAGGTTGACCTGGCTGCCGAAGTAGTCGCCGTCGCGGTAGACCGCGTCGCCGCTGTGGATCCCGACCCGCGGCTGGGGGCGGCGCGAGAAGCGGGCCAGGAATTCGACCGCCCACTGGGTCAGCGAGGCGGCGTCGGGCGAGACGACCATCACCTCGTCGCCGATCGTCTTCACGATCGTCGCCTCGCGCGGCAGCGTCGACTCGACCTGGTCGACGAACTCCTCGATCACGTCGAGCGCCTCGATGTCGCCCTCCTCCTCCGTATAACGGGTGAAGCCGGTGAGGTCGATGAAGCAGAGCGTGACGTGGACCTGGCCGAGGGCGATTTCCGCCGTGTCCGGGCCCGGTTCGGACTCCATGTGGCCGACCACGTCCTGCTCGATGAAGTAGCGCAGGTAGCGGTTGTGCAGGTACTCGGTCAGCGGCGCCGCCAGCGGCAGGATGTCGGCCGCGAGGTCGCCCATCTCCTCGGCCATCTCCAGCTCGGGGACGCCGTCGCGAATCATCGGTTCGTGCACGTAGAGGTGAAAGAGGCGGACCTCGGCGTCGGCGACCCGCCGGATCGACTGGGCGTAGACGCGGACCAGCTGCAGGAAGGCGACCAGCGGCAGGCCGGCGGCGAGCACGCGGGCGCAGTGGCGCATCGCCACCGCGTCCTCGGGCGTGAGGTGCGCCTGGTGGCCTTTCGGGGTACCGAGGATCGCCAGGATCCGTTCGATCAGCTCCGGCTCAAGGCCGGTGTCGCGGGCGATCATCTCGATCGTCACCTCGCCTTCGCCTTCGGCGAACAGCTCCTCGGCGAAACCGAAGGCGAGCTTGCCCTCTTTGCCTGCGTTCTTCAGGTCCTCCAGCGAGTAGCCGCGGTCGCGCATCCGCGCCACGACCCGCGCCTGGGCGGCCGCGGCGGCGGTCCAGCGGCCGCGCCGCACGGGCACGATCCGCTCCTCCGCCCAGCGTTTCAGGGTGCTGACCGGGACACCGGAGCGGCGTGAGGCCTCGCTCAGTGAGATCCGCTCGTCGGCCATCCCGGTGAAGGTAGTCGCCGGAGTGGATAAACGACGAACGGGGCGGCCCGAAGGCCGCCCCGTCCCGAACCGCTGTATGTCCCGGATCTGCCCTTTAGGAGGGAATCTCCGACTCCTCGTGCAGCTGGAGGACCTCTTGGCCATCCTCACCGGTGCGGATGCGAATCGCCTCCTCCACCGGCAGCACGAAGATCTTGCCGTCGCCGACCTCGCCCGTGCGGGCATGTTTGAGGATCGTTTCGACGACCACACCCTTGTCTTTGTCCTCGATCACGACCTCCAGCTTCAACTTCGGCCGGACGTTGACCGTCAGCGTCGAGCCGCGGTACCGCTCGACGATGCCCTTTTGGCGACCGGACCCCTTGGCCTCGAGGATCGACAGGGAGGGGAACCCCTTGTCGAGCAACTCGGCCCGGATCGGCTCGAACGCCTCGTGGCGGATGAACGCCTCTATCTTTTTCATGCGTTCGGACCCTCCTAGCTGGTCTCGGTAGCGGTGACGGGCGTGGCAGCAGGCGCCGGAGCGCTACTGGGCGGTGGCCCCGAACCCGGCAGGCCGGTGGAGTACTCCGGCTGCGGGATGAACACCTCGGGGTAGCCGTACATTCCGTGCGAGCTGATGTCGAGCCCGGCGTCCTCCTCCTCGGGCGGCACCCGCAGGCCGATCGTCGCTTTGATCGCCGCGAAGGTGATCAGCGAGATGACCAACACCACCACGAAGGTGAACACGACCGCGAGGCCCTGGACTCCCAACTGGCCGAGCGCGGTGCTGAAACTTTCGTCTCCGAAAATCCCGTACCAGATGCCCGGACCGGCGCCTTCGACGATCAGACGCGGCGAGGCGAAGATGCCGACCGCGAGGGTGCCCCAGATGCCGGCCAGACCGTGCGCGGAGAGCGCGCCGACCGGGTCGTCGAGGAGCTTGTCGATCGCCAGCACCGCGAACACGACGAGGAACCCGGCGAAGATGCCGATGATCGGCGCCGCCCAGTACTCGACGAAGCCCGACGGCGCGGTGATTGCCACCAGGCCGGCGATCGCGCCGTTGCCGGCCATGCCGACGTCGAGCGACTTGCTCTTGAACCAGATCGCGATCGAGGCGCCGATCACACCCGCGGCGGCCGCCAGCTGGGTGTTCAGCATGACCTCGCCGAACAGGTTTTCCGCGGTCCCGAAGGTCGAACCGCCGTTGAATCCGAACCAGCCGATCCAGAGGATGATGATCCCGAGGCCGACCAGCGGCATCGAGTGCCCGGGGATCGCCCGTGGCTTGCCGTCCGGCCCGTACTTCCCGATCCTCGGGCCGAGCAGCAGCAGGGCCGCCAAGGCGCCGGTCGCACCGGTCAGGTGGACGACCGAGGATCCGGCGAAGTCCATCACCGGCTTGCCGCCGATGTCACCGAGGAAGCCGCCACCCCAGACCGCGTGGGCGATCAGCGGGTAGATGATCGCGCCGAACACGGCGGCGTAGATCACGTAGGCGCCGAACTTGATCCGCTCCAGGGTGGTTCCCCAGACGATCGCCAGCGAGACGGCGCAGAAGGCGAGCCCGTAGAGCATCAGCATCGCCGATTCCCCGTTCATCACTTCGCCGGCCACCGATTGGCCGAAGTGGAAGAAGAATCCCTCGGCGCCGAAGATCTTGTTCCCGGCGAGGCCTTCTTCACCGTTCCCGCCTTCGGCGATCGCGAAGCCGACCGCCCACCAGGCGATCGTCACGACCGCGAAGTTGACGAAGATCTTGGCGACCCCGGTGCCGACGTTCTTCTGCCTCGAGAAGCCGACCTCGAGGAACATGAAGCCGCACTGCATGAGCAGCACGAGCACGCAGGCAACGCCCACCCAGGTCATGTTCAGTTCGCTTGCCGTGCCTTCGAGCGTTTCGCCCAGTTCGGCGACGGTCGCCGCTGACGCCATCGCTGGCACCATCAGCGAGGCGAACGCAGCCAAAAAGGCGGCGATCCCCAACTTCTTTCTCATCGAAAATTCCTCCTAGCCCACCGGCGCGCAGGCACCGGAGGTCGCGGGTTTAGCGATTCGATTCGCACCGTAAATTCGGCCCGCGAGGCTGTGTTTAGACGGCTGGAGGAAATCCGCCGAGCCCAGTTGTCCCGATTGGAATCTCAGGCACGATTGGCTCTGGAGAGCCCTAATTCGGGGCGTGATGGGCGATTTCGGCTGATCCCGGCACAGCGCGAGAATCAGGCATTCGGGAACTTCAATTAGGTCTCCCTGATCCAACGCCGGGAGCGCTCCGCCCCAATCCCGACCCGAAGGATCGGATTCCTTTAGGGTGGCCTAACCCCAAGGTATTTAGGGAGCCCTCAGTAGGCTCCCCTAACTCAGGAGGCACTCGACTCGATGAAGCTCAGAGCAATACCGGCGACGGTTCTCGTCCTGGCGCTGTCCGCGGCGCTGGTCGCCGGCTGCGGGAGCAGCGACGACACGACCAGCAGCGATACGTCAAGCGCCGAGGCGGGCGCGGCCGAACTGGCCCCCGTCAAGACCTACCTCACCGACCACTCGGCCGAACTGGAAGAGCAGGTCGGGCTGCTGAAGGAGCAGGCGGACGCCTACTACGACCTGGCGAAATCGGTCAACTTCGACTACGGGCGGCTGCTCAAAGAGCACGGCGACGAAGTCGAGGAGATCCTCAACACCTCGAAGGACATCTTCGTCGTCGCCAACCCGGCCTACGAGCAGATGGAGGGGATCGTCGCCGGTGTGCCGCGGCTTGCCCACTACGACGTCGACATCGACGCCGGTTCGGACGCCTCGACCCCCGAAGACGCCGTCTCCTTCACCCTGACCACGCCCGACGGCAAGGAACTGAAACAGCCGGGCAACCTCTTCTTCCTGACCGAGACCGCGCTCTACGGGACCAACCCGGACCTGCTCGCCAAAGGCGTCGAGGGCGACGTCAACGGCAACGGCGAAGTCGAGTTCGGCGAGGGCCTGCCCGACGCCAACATCTACAAGGCGACGCTCGAAGAATTCGACAAACAGGCGAAGGAACTGAACGAAGACGCGCAGGCCTTCGAACCGACCCCGTCGGACGCGATGACCTCGATCGTGATCATGACCCCGACGATGAGCGAGTACTTCGAAGCGTGGAAAAACTCGCGCTTCATCGCCGGCGAAGGCGCCGAAGAACTCGGCTTCGTCGCCACCTCGCGCCTCTCCGACATCGCCGACATCCTCGGCGGGATCCTCGTCACCTACAACGGCATGGAGCCGGAGATCACTGCCGAGAACCCACAGCAGGCGGCGCAGACCAAGAAAGAGCTGGAAAGCCTCGTCGCCTTCGCCTCCGACCTCCGCGACCGCGAGACCGAAGGGGAGAAATTCACCGCCAAACAGGCCGACGCGCTCGGCTCCCAGGCCCAGTCCCAGGCGGAGGCGATCGCCGGCCAGGTGACCCAGGCGGCGAAACAGCTCGACATCGAATTGCAGGAAGGCTGAGCAAGGGGGCGGTTCAGACGACGGCACGACCCATCAACCGCCCGGCCAAGGCCGCCACCGCGATCGTCTTCGCGGTGGCGGCCTTCTTCTGCTTTGCCGGCAGCGCCCTCGCGGCCCCCGCCTGGCAGGGGGCCGATCAGATCCGCTCCGACCTGACCGAAGCGCAGACCCAGCTGCTGTTCGGAGAAGAGAACGGGCGCGCGATCGAGGGCGCCGCCCGCCAGCTGCGGGGACCGCTGCGGGCCGGGCTGGCGGCCGAGGCCCCTGACGAGCTGCGGGAAATCGAAGCCGCCCTGGCCGCCTCCGAGCGGGCCGCCGACGAGCTCGACGAAGTCGGGTTGGCGGCGGCCCGGGGGCAGATCCTCGCCGCCCTGCGGCGCGGGGCGATGGCGGTCGCGATCGCCGCCGCCGAGGCCGGCGAAGCCGCGAAAGCACGCGCCTGGTTGCAGATCCGCGACTTCCGCAAGACCACCCGCTTCACCCGCCCCGGGGTCGACGGGACTACCGCGATCGAAGAACTCGAAGCGCGCGAGGCGAACCCGGGCGGCGACGATGGGCTCGGCCCCCACGAAGCGGCCCTGCTGATCGAAAAAGACCTGCTCGACACCTACCAGGCCCGGCTGCTGACCAACCTCGACGAAGCCGGGCAGGCAGCCGAACGCGACTTCGACGGCCGCTTCGCGGAAACGACCGCGATCGTGCTCGGCTACTGGCGGGCGATCGCCGGCGAGTACGAGGAGCAGCGGGGGGCCGAGGAGCGGGCGCGGACCGATCGGGACTTCGAGCGCCTCGCCGCCGCCGGGGCCAGCGCCGACGAGCTGGCTTTCGCCGCTGCCCGGGCGCGGGTCGAAGCCGACCTCGAGGGCTTCACCGCGGCGCCGCTGACCCCGGACGAGCAGGTCAACCGGGCCAGCCAGCTGCTCCGCTTCGCCGCCCTGGTGCCGAAAGAGTTCGACAAGGGCACCGCCGACGGCCACGTGACGATCCCCTTCGAGGTCCAGGAGGCGATCGCCTTCATGGACGGAACCGAAGCCGCCTTCTCCGACCTCGAGTCCGAGCTGCTGAAAATCGACCCGGCCGGGGTCAAACGGATCGAGGCGACGTTCGCGGAGATGCGCGAGATCGTCGACAACGCGCAGCAGAACAAGGGGGTCGCCCCGCAGGAGGAGCTCGACGCGGCAAGCGAAAAGGCGCTCGGGGAATTCGAACGGATGGCGCCAAACGACTGGCTCGAAGGTGGCGACGAAGCCGACTACGAACTCGTCGACATCTCCCTCGACCAGCTCGAAGCCGCGGTCGGCGCCGGCCGTTACCAAGAGGCAGAGCAGGCCCGACTCGCCGCCTACGGCTTCTTCGAGTTCGGCCCGGAGCTGAAGCTGCGGGCCTTCGACACCGGCCTGGCCCTGACCATCGAGGGATTGATCTGGTACGGCGCCGAAGGCGACAAGGGCCTGGCGACGCTGGTATCCGACAACGCCCCGCTGAACGAAATCCGCGAAACCCGCCTCGACCTCGACGAAAAGCTGAACGTCGCCCGGGCGATCACCGGCGACGGGGCCAGCACCCTGACCACGATCACCAACTCGGCCCTGATCGTTTTCCGCGAGGGCCTGGAGGCGATCCTGATCCTCGCCGCGATCACCGCCAGCATGCTCGGCCCGCGCGAACGGCTGCGGCGCCCGATCTTCCGCGGCGCCCTGCTCGCGATCCCAGCCAGCTTCGCGATGTTCGGGGTGGCGATCCTGCTGCTCGACTCGCTCTCCAAATACGGCGAGAAGCTCGAGGCCGTAGTCGGGGTGGTCGCGATCGGGGTGCTGTTGCTGGTGATGAACTGGTTCTTCCACAAGGTCTACTGGACCGAGTGGATCAAGGGCCACCGCGACCGCGGCAAGGTCCTGACCGGGGCGGCGATGGCGGCGGGCGCCGGCGCCGCGACGGTCGCTGGGCTCTACACCCTCGGCTTCACCAGCGTCTTCCGCGAGGGCTTCGAGACGGTGCTCTTCCTGCAGGCCCTGCAGCTCAGCTCCGGCACCGGGGTCGTCCTCGCCGGGGTCAGCCTCGGACTCGTCCTCACCGGGATCGTCGGCGCGGTCACCTTCGCGCTCGAGCGCAAGCTCCCCTACAAGAAAATGTTGATCGTCACCGGGGTGCTGATCGCACTCGTTTTGGTCGTCCTCGTGGGCAACACGGCGCGGACGATGCAGGGGGTCGGCTGGCTCTCGATCCACCCGATCGAAATCGAATTCCCCCTCTGGATGGGGACCTGGCTCGGGATCTACCCAACCGTCGAGACGCTCGGCCTGCAGGCGCTCGCCTTCGCCTTCGTGATCGGCTCCTACTTCGCCGCCGAGTGGATGCGCAAGCGCGAGCTGCGCAAGGCGATCGCGGCGCACGAGGAGAAGGTCGCGGCCGAGGCCGAGGCGCCCGTCGCCACCAACGGCAACGGCAACGGCTCCCACGGCCACGCCGGCATAGAGTCGGGCGAGGATGCCGTCACGACTTCGCCCAGTAGCGCCGGTCGCCGCTGACGCGATCCTCGTCGGCGACCCCGGCCGCGCCCTGCTGCTCGCGCAGGAGCTGTTCGAGCAGGCGCCGAAGATGAGCAACCACGCGCGCGGGCTCTGGGGTTACTTCGGCCAGACCCGGGACGGTCGCGAGCTGACCGTGCAGGCGACCGGGATGGGCGGCCCGAGCGCCGCCCTGGTCCTCGCCGACCTCGCCGAGCTGGGGGTACGGCGGGCGTTGCGGGTCGGCAGCTGCGCCGCGGTCTCCCCCGCGCTCGAGCTCGGCGCCCTGATCGTCGTCGAGGAGGCCCACGCCTGGGGTGGGCCCGGGACCCGCGAAGGCGCCGCGCTGACCCCCGACCCGGGGCTGACCGCGGCCCTGCGCCAGCGACTCGGAGCCGCCGCCCGCGGCGGCTCGGTCGCCAGTCTCGACACGCCGCTGGCCGACCACGTCGACACCGACGCTCCAGAGCTTCAGGCCGAGGTCGCCGACATGCAGACCGCGGCCCTGCTCGCTCGCGGTGAGAGCCTCGGCCTCGGCCTCGCCGCGGTTCTCGTGGTCAGCGAAGCGCGGGCCTGCGGGCGGATCGACGACGAGGCGATGGAGGCGGCGGCGAAGACCGCCGGAAACGCCGCCGCGGCCGTACTCTAACCCTCAAGTCAAGGGTTAGGCTTTCGCCTTTTTCTCCGTTTTCTTCGCTTTTTTCTCGTCATTCCGGGCGAGCTGACGCCGCAGGGCGCCGAGCTCCCTGCTGAGGTCGTCGAGCTGCTCCTCGACCTCCTCCAAACGCTGGGAAAAGGAGCGCAGCCGCCGCTCCACCCGTTCGAGATCGCTGGCCGAAGGGATGTCGAGCGCGTGCATCGCCGCGCGCTGCGCCTCGATCGCCTTCTCACGGGCGCCCAGGGCCGCGGTGATCGCATTGTGGAGGGTCGGGTTGTCGATCAACGCTTGCGCCAGCTCCCCGATCGCCTGCTCGGACCGCGCGCGAAGACTGTCCTGGCTGTATTGTTGACCGTCTTGGTCATGAAACTCGTCCATTACCCCTTGGCCTTCCTTTTGCATCTCTTTCACGTCAGGTTAACGAGCGCATCCGGTGCGGCTGAAACGCTGCCGACGCAGGTATGACGCAGGTGCAGATTAAGGCCAGGTTGGGGGGCGGTGCATGCCGTTGCAGCCCCCTGGGCAAGTGGGTACGTTGCAATCTCCTGGCGCTCGGGGAGGGGGCGGTCGCGGCTGCGGCTCTCCGTCACGGCGAGCCCAGGTAACGAGGCGCACTGGGAATGAGAACGAAGATCGCACTGATCGTCGCGCTGGCCAGCCTGCTGGCGGCTGCGGCCGTGAGCACGGGGATGGCGGGCGCCGACGGGCTGCAGTACGCGAATCCGGTCGGCTCCAAGACCTCCGGCGCGGAAACGGTCGAGCCGGCTTGCAACAACGAACTCGACGACGATGGCGACGGCCTCGTCGACCTCGCCGATCCCGGCTGCGGAGGTTCGCCGGAAGGGACCAGCGAGGAGGACGCCGCCTCCGAAGACGAAGCCGAGGTCACGATCCCGCCCCCGCCGCCCCCGGACAAGGACACCTACGTGGTGCCGAAGGAGGAACTCGGCGGCGATGACGCCAAGGATGTGATCGGCGGCGCGACCGTGAACGAGAGCATCGGCGACGCCAGCGGAGGCGGCTCCTCCGACGGCGGGGCCGAAGCGCCGAGCGCGACCGGCGGCGGCGACCAGCCGCTCGATGCCGACGGCGACGGCGGCGTCTCCCCGTTCGGCGACGGCGGCGCTCCGACCCTCGGCAACCCGACGACGACGCTCGCCCCGTTCGGCCCGGCGCCGATCGGCGTTCCCAACTTCATCATCGACTCGTTTGAAATCCCGCCCTTCCTGCTGCCGATCTACCAGGCCTGCGGCACCGAATACGGGATCCCCTGGGAGGTGCTCGCCTCGATCAACAAAATCGAGACCGGGTTCGGCACCAACCTCAACGTCTCCACCGCCGGGGCGATGGGCTGGATGCAGTTCCTGCCCTCGAGCTGGGAGGCGTTCGGGGTCGACGCCAACGGCGACGGCAAAAAAGACCCTTACAACCCGGTCGACGCGATCTGCGCCGCCGCCAGCTACCTGGAGATCGCCGGCGCCAAAAAGAACCTCTACGACGCGATCTTCGCCTACAACCACGCCGACTGGTACGTGCAGGAGGTCCTCCTCTACGCCCGCGCCTACGGCCGCCTCCCCTCCGACCTGGTCGGCTCGCTGACCGGCCTCACCGAGGGCGCCCACTTCCCGATCGCCGCCGACGCCCGCTACGCCGACGACGTCGCCGCCCGGGCGGCGCTGAAGAGCGGCAAGGCCGACGAGTACGGCAACGCCGCGGAAGTGATCTCCGACTCCCCCTCCCCGCGCGGGATCAACATCTTCGCCGCGAAGGGCTCGCCGGTCGTCGCCGTCAACGACGGCGTCGTCCGCAAAATCGGCCACTCCAAGAAGCTCGGCAACTACGTCGTGCTCGAAGACACCTACGGCAATCGCTACACCTACGCGGCGCTGGGCGAGCTGGTCCGCGACGAACGGCTGGTGGTGATGCCGAGCGGCGCCGAGAAACGGATCCCGGTCGAAAGCGAGAACCTGCGGCCGCGGTTGCGGGCGAACCCCGGCCGGGTCGAGGACGACGGCCTCGGGCACGCCGAGCAGAACCCTCAAGCCAAGGTCAAGGGTGAGGGTGCGGGCTTCGACGTGACCGACAAGATCGCCAGCGGCGAAGAGCCGCGCGAGGAAGCGCCGGCCGCGGACGACAAACCCGGGACGGCCGCGGACGAGAGCGCGGCCAGCGACCAGGAAGCCGCCGAGGAGCAGGAAACGACCCGCGCCGAGGGCCGCATCAAAGTCGGCTCGAAAGTGATCGCCGGCACCGTGCTGGGCCGGGTCGGGGCCGGCGAGGACGGCGCCGACCCGCATATCAACTTCTCGATCCGCCCGGCCGGCAAAGGCGCGCCGCGGATCGACCCGAAGCCGATCCTCGACGGCTGGAAGCTGCTCGAGGCAACCGCGATCTATCGCGCCAAAGGCAAGAGCCCCTTCGCCGCCCGGCTCAGCGGGGCCGGCGTCCTCCTGCTCTCCAAGGAGGCGCTGATCAAACGCGTGCTCGCCGACAAGGGCCTCTCGATCTACGAATGCGGGCGCGAAGACATCGCCACCGGCATGATCGATCGCCGGGTCCTGGCGATGCTCGAGTACCTGCGGGCGAAGGGCTTCGAGCTGACGATCAGCTCGCTGAACTGCGGCCACGGCCTCCTGACCACGTCGGGCAACGTCTCCGAGCACTCGACCGGCGACGCGGTCGACATCGCCGCGATCAACGGCGTGCCGGTGATCGGGAACCAGGGCCCGGGCTCGGTGACCAACAAGCTGATCGCCGAGATCCTGCGCCTGCAGGGGACGATGCTGCCCCACCAGGTGATCTCGCTCGAAGACTGGCCCGGGCCGGTCAGCTTCCCGCTCTCCGACCACGCCGACCACGTTCACGTCGGTTACCACGCGATCGGCGACAACCCGCTCGAATCGCGCTTCTCGCCGCTGCTCAAACCGGACCAGTGGGAGCGCCTGATCTCCCGTCTCGGCGAAATCGAAAACCCCGAAGTCGCGATCGAGCCCTCGCCGTTCTCGCTGCCGGACAAACAGTCCGACGGCGCCACCTCGGCGGACTAGGCTCCGCCGGCCCGAGCGGGGAGAATCCCCCCGATGGGCTCTGAGCTCTTCGGCTTCGCGCAGTTCGAGTTTGCCGGCCCCCTGGCCCTGGCCGACGGCCGCTACCTGGTCCGCGACCAGCGCGCCGAGGGAGCCGAGAGCGTGCTGGTGGTGCAGACGCTCGGCGCGCCGCGGCCGCCCTCGCGGCGCCGTCGCCGCCCGCGCCAGTCCGACCCCAAGGCCGAGCAGGGCCCGCTGCCGCTGGCGCGGGCGACCGCGATCCGCGCCTTCACCCCGTTTGCCAGCGCCGCGGAAGCCGAGCGCTGGCTCGACGGCGTCGCCGAGGCCGAGGACACCGCCGACGTGCTGGTCGCCGACGGGATCGCGCTGCTGAACCGGGCCCTGCACGCGCGGGCGGTCGCCGCCGGCGATCCACACGGGCAAACGCTGGCCCCGGAGCGCGCGGTCGCGGTGCGGATCGGTTACGGCAGCGGCGAGGAGACCGCGGACGGCCGCTACACGGCGGCGCGCGAGGTCGACGTCTGGTCCAGCGGCGCCTCGCGCCGGCGCCGGCGCGAAGAAGACCTGCGGCCGCAGGAACGGGTCGCGGCGCTGCTCGGCGGTCGCGAGCAGCTCGACACCTGCGAGACCCTGCTGCTGCGCGCCCGGGCCGACTTCGACGCCGGCCGCGAGCGCGAGGCCGCCCTGCAGCTGCGGGTCGGCCTCGAGGCGCTGCTCGCCGAGCTGGCCAGGGCGGTGGACGACCCGGGCCACGAGAAGGACCTCGCCGCCCTGCAGGAGGGCCGGGTCGAGGTCGGCGAGGCCGCGAACCAGGCCCTGCGCGGCGACCTCGACGCCCACAACGCCACCGTCGTCCGCGAACTGCTGGAGATCGGCGAGCGCGTCCTCCGCCGCCGCCGCGTGCTCAGAGGCTGAGGCGGTCGCCGACGATTGCGTCCTCCAGCGAATCGGCGATGTGATGGGCTTCGTCGAGCGCGACGCCCTCGACCGAGGGCACGCCGATCACCGTGAGCCCGGCGGCGACCGCGGCGGCGACCCCGGTCGGCGAGTCCTCGAGCGCGACCACGTTCGGCCCCGCCTGCACCCCGAGCCGGCGGCAGGCCTCCAGATAGGGGTCCGGCGCCGGCTTCGGCGCCGCCACTTCGTGGGCGCTGAGGACGACGTCGAAGTGGTCGGCGAAGCCGACGATCTCCAGCGAGCGGCGGACGAAGATCAGCGGCGAGTTGGAGACCAGCCCGATCGGTGTGCCACGCGCGGCCAGCGCGTGCAGGAGGTCGCGGGCGCCGATCATCGCCTCGACCCCGTGCTCGAGCTCGGCGACGACCAGCTCGTTCAGCTCCTCGATCAGCTCGGCCGCCCTTCCCGGCTCGCCGAGCCGGCGCTCGAGGATGCCGCCGGCGATTTCCGCCGAGGTCCCGACCAGCTCCAGCTTGTCGGCCGGCGTGAACTCGGTCCCGCGCCGCTCGAAGAGGTCTTCCTCGGCCCGGGTCCAGACCGACTCGGTGTCGAGCAGCAGCCCGTCGTTGTCGAAGATGACCGCGTCCGGCAGCCCGCTCACGAGTTCAACACCTCCAGCAGCGCGACCAGCTCCTCGTCGACCTCGCCTTCCAGCTTCAGCTCGGCGTCGCCGTCGTAGGGGGTCTCGCCCTTGGTCACGATCGCCAGCTTCCCCCCGCGCTCGAGCGTCACCTGCGGCAGCCCCGCGACCGGGTAGACGGCCAGCGAGGAGCCGACGCAGATCATCAGCTCCGCCCGCTCGGCTAGCTCCTGCGCCCGCGCCATCGCCGCTTCCGGCAGCAGCTCGCCGAACAGGACCACGTCGGGTTTGACCGCGCCGCCGCAGCTCGCGCAGACCGCCACCCCCTCGTCGTCGAACAGCGCTTCGACCCGCTCCAGCCCGAAGCTGGCGCCGCAGGCCCGGCAGCTCGAGGTCTCGATCGTCCCGTGCACCTCGACCACCTCGCGCGAGCCGGCGGCCCGGTGCAGGCGGTCGATGTTCTGGGTGACCACGCCCGCGACCAAGCCGCGGCGCTCGAGCTCGGCCAGGGCCGCGTGCGCCCGGTTGGGCTCTTTGTCGCCGAGCGTCTGGAAGCGCGGCCGGTAGTAGGCCCAGAAGCGGGCCGGGTCGCGTTCGAAGACGTCGATGTGGGCGACCTCCATCGGGTCGACGTTCTCCCAGAGTCCGGTCCCGGGCGAGCGGAAGTCGGGGATTCCGGACGGCACCGAGACTCCCGCGCCGGTGAGGACCACGGTCGCGCGCGACTGGCGGATCAGCTCCGCCAGCCGCTCAACCTGCGGTGAGAACGCTACTTGCCGCTCCACTTCGGGGTCCGCTTGCCGAGGAAGGCGGAGATGCCCTCTTTCGCGTCCGCGGAGAAGAAGGCGGTGGCGAAGCCCTGCTTCTCGGCCTCGATCCCCTCGTCGAGGTCGCCCTTGTGGGAGACCCGCTTGATCTGGCCGACCGCGACCGGGGCCTGGCCGGCCAGCTTCCGCGCCCACATCAGGGCGGTCTCGAACAGCTCGTGATCGGGGACCAGGCGGTTGACCAGGCCGAGCTCCAGCGCCTCCTCGGAGAGCACCGCGTCGCCGACCAGGTTCATCTCCAGGGCCTTGTTCTCGCCGACAAGGCGCGGCAGCCGCTGGGTGCCGCCGAACCCGGGGATGATCCCCAGCTTGATCTCCGGCTGGCCGAAGACCGCGGCCTCGGCGGCGATCCGCACGTCACAGGCCATCGCCAGCTCGCAGCCGCCGCCGAAGGCGATCGAGTTGACGGCGGCGATCGTCGCCACCGGCTCGGTCCCGAACTCGCGCAGCAGGGCGTGGCCGTCGTTGATCAGCTCCGCGCCGGCCGCCTCGTCCATCTGGGTGAAGGCCTTGATGTCGGCGCCGGCCGAGAAGACGACCGGGACCGAGGAGGCGACGACCATCGCGCCGACCCCGTCGGTTCCCTTAACGCGCTCCCAAACGGTTCGCAGGTCCCGGATCACGTCGGGGGAGATCGCGTTCATCGGCAGGTTGGCGAGCCAGGCGATCGCGACCTCGCCGCGGGTCTCCAGCTTCACCTTCTCGGGCTGCTCGCCCTCGTCGGGCTGCGGGTAGGGGTAGAAGCCCTGGCCGCTGGCGAGGCCGAGCCGGCCCTGGGCGACCAGCCGCTTCAGGGTGACCGGCGGCGCGAAGCGCTCGCCGTACTTCTCCTCCAGCCGCTCGATCGTCTCCAGGACCTTGTCGAGCCCTTCGACGTCCGCTTTCCAGAACGGCGGCAAGAGGCCACGGCGGGGATCGAGGCCAGCCCCGGTCATCATCCCGAGGTCGACGTCGCGGACCGAGGAGACCCCTTCCTCGACCAGCAGACAGGACTCGATCAGGGCGCGGCTGGTGAACATCGCGATCAGCTCCTCGGCGTCGGGCGCGGCCTCGCCGGGGATCGTCTGCTCGCCGTCCTTGAAGAAGCCCTCGCCGCCGCTCTTGGCGCCGAGCTTGCCGTCGGCGACCAGGCCCTGCAGCCCCTTGTGGACGTAGAAGTGCTCGCCGTAGGACTCGTTCAGGTGCTCGGCGACGTGCAGCACGGTGTCGAGGCCGAGCAGGTCGGTGAGGAAGAACGGCCCCATCGGCGCCAATTTCGCGCCGGCGATCGCCTCGTCGATCGCCTTCAGCGAGAGCCCCTGCTCCTCCTGGGCGCGCCAGATCTCGCCGATCGTCGCCATCAGGATTTTGTTCACGACGAAACCGGGGACCTCGCCGCAGACGATCGGCTGCTTCTTGATCGCCTGGGCGAAGTTGTAGGCGGCGGTCGCGGTCTCCTGCGAGGTCTCCTCGCCGACGATCACCTCGACCAGCGGCATCACCGAGGCCGGGTAGAAGAAGTGGAAGCCGACGACCTTGTCCTCGCGCAGCGTCGCCTCGCCGATCTCGGTGATCGAGAGCGCCGAGGTGTTGGAGGCGAGGATCGCATGGCCCGGGGTGGCGGCGTCGATCTCGGCGAAGACCGCCTGCTTGATCGCCATTTTCTCCGGCACCGCCTCGATCACGAAGTCGACGTCGCCGAACTCCTCGTAGGTCGTGGTGCCGACGATGTTGCCCATCACCTCGGCGAGCCGGGCGTCGGCCTGCTCCTGGGTGATCCGCTCCTTCTTCACCTGGCCGCCGAGCTGCCCCTCGGTGACGGCGCGGGCCTTCTCGAGCGCCGCGTCGACGAACTTCTGGTCGATGTCCTTGACGACGACCTTGATGTCGGCGGCGGCGATCGCCTGGGCGATCTCGCCGCCCATCGTGCCACCCCCGACGACGGCGGCCTTGGAAACGAACATTGCTGGTGAATCCTCCCGGAATTTGGCTTGACCCTGCGGCGCGCGCCGCAGGGTCAAGCAGGCTATCGGGAGTCCTGCGGCGATTGCTGATCGGTCTCGTTACCGGGCTTGATCCGCTGGTAGGCGAAGGCGCCAACCAACAGCAGGACGCCGAGGCCGACGAAGGAGAGGACCCGCGCAAGCTCATCGAGCTCGGAGAGGTCGTAGGTCCAGACCTTCGTGATCGCCGCCCCGAGCAGGATTAGCCCGCCGAGCCGGATCGAGGCGGAATCCCGGACCAGTCCCCAGACGAGGGCGCCGAGCCCGGTCACCGTCCAGAAGACCGAGAGCCAGACCTGGGCGACCTGGCGGGACTCGCCGAAGGCGTCAACCCCGATCGTGTCGACGATCAGAACCGAGCCGAGGTAGACGAGCAGCGCCCCCGCGGCGAAGCCGGCGATCCGTAGCGCCGCCGGGTGAACTCGCCGGGCCGCGAACCCGACCGCCAGGATCGCGGCCGCGCAGGCGCCGAGCGCGCCGAGCGCGCTGCCGAGACTCTCGACACCCTCGAAGAGCGCCTTCGGCGGCGCCTCGAAGAGCAGGATGTGCGCCAGGGCCAGGCCGATGAAGGTGCCGGCCACGACCAGCATCCGTTCGGCGCTGGAGAGGGCGGGGTTCTCCTCGTCCTCGAGGAACACCGAGAGGTAGGCGAGGATCGCGCCCTCGGCCGCCCAGACGAGGACCAGCGCCGGTCCGGAGAGGGCGACGGCGAAGCCGAGCGCCGAGATCCCGATCCCGATCCCGACCAGCAGCGAACCGATTTCGCGGTGAACCGGCATCAGCAGGGCGACCAGGCCCAGGGTCACCAGCCCCAACGAGGACCCGAACAGCCAGGTGATCGCCGCGCTCTGGGCGTCGATCGTGTCGAGGACGTGGTAGCCGGTGCCGACGACCAGCGCCGTGCTGGCGAAGAGCTGCGCGAGCGACGCGACCGGGAGCTTCTGCCCCTCCTTGCTGCGCAGCTCGTAGCCGAAAGCGCCGACGAGGTAGACGGCGTAGAAGATCAGCAGACCGATCAGCAGACCGGCCGGCGCCCCCTCGGCGTTGAAGTCAACGGTGTTGACCCAGGCGAGCAGCTGCGGGGCGGAGACGGCGAAGGCGCCGAGCACCAGCCAGCCCCAGCGCTGCCAGACGACGATCGCGGTGACCGCGACCAGGGCGAGGAAGACAAAGCCGATCGACTCGGTGTCCGGGGCGCCGACCAACAGCGGTGCGGCGAGCGCCCCGAGCGAGCCGATTCCCGCCACCAGTTGCGAGGACCAGCGGATCGCGACCGCCATCCCCGCCGCCGCGATCAGCGCCGCGAACACGAACCCGGTCGAGCTCGAGATCAGCTCGTAGACCTGGGTGGCGACGACCAGGGTCGCGAAGAGGCCGAAGATCCCGCTGGCAACCGCGGCGCGGGCGGCATCGGTGCGGGTCCTGCCCTCCTCGAGCCAGACGCCGACGCCGAGCAGGGCGAGCGAGCCGAGCATCGCGATCACGGTGCGGGTGACCTCGTCGATCCAGTCGCGGCTGATCGCCATGCCGAGGAAGAGGACGGCGCCGAGCAGGATCGCCAAAGCGCCGACCCAGGCGAGCACGCGGCCGCCGAACAGCGCCTCGAAGTCGACCCCCGGCTGGGCCCGCTGCGGCGCACGCGCCGGCGCCGGCCGAGGTGACGACTGCGGGGCCCGCTGCGCCGGCTCGCCCAGCGGCCTCGAGGTCGGCGGCACCCAGGGCTTCTCCTCCCTGGCTTCCGCCTCCCCTCCGAGCTCAAGTTCCAGCTCCAGCTCCCTGATCCGCGCCGCGATCCGATCGAGGCGGCGCTCAACCTGCTCCAGACGAAACTCCGTACTCATCGGCATCTCCCATCTCGATTGCTTGTTGACCGGTGGTCGATAACCGTACCAATGTTGTCGACCACCGGTCAGCAAGACGTTAGAATGATGCCGATGAGTCGTCCCACCTACCGCCGCCTCGACGTCGACGAGCGCCGCCGTCAGCTCCTGGAGCGGGGCGCCGAGCTGTTCACCAGCCACCCCTACGACGAGCTCTCGATGAGCAAGATCGCGGCCGAGACCGGGATCTCGAAATCCCTGCTTTACCACTACTTTCCGAGCAAGCGGGCGTTCTTCGAGGCGACCCTCGGGGCCTGGGCGGAAGAGCTGCGCGAGCGGACCGAGCCGAACCCGGAGCTGCCGCCGGTCGAGCAGCTGAAAGGCAGCCTCGAGGCCTTCCTGGCGATGGTCGAGGAGAACGCCGGCGCCTACCGCAACCTGATGGACAGCGCCACCGGGGTGCCGGAGATCCGCGACCTGGTCAACGAGGTGCGCCAGAACACCGCCGCGCGGATCCTCGCCGCCCTCTATCCCGGAGGCGCCCCGCCGAAGGCGCGGATCGCGGTCAGCGGCTGGCTCTGGTTCATGGACGGCGCCTGCCTCGATTGGATCGAGCACCGCGACGTCGGCCGCGAGGAGCTGCGCGACGTCCTGCTCGGGGTGCTGATGGGCGCCCTGCTCGCCGCCGGCGCCCTGCCGGACGCGGCTCAAGTCTCCTAGCGGCGCCGCCGATAACCCAACTTCATGCGTTTCTCGGCCAAGCTGTCCCTGCTCTGCTGCCTGCTCGCGGTGGCCGCCACCTCCCTCGCCTCCCCGGCGCTCGCCGAGGTGCCGCAGGCGACCCTGGCCAGGGACGGCCGCGCGGTCGCGCCGGACTCGGCGCCCGACTCGGTCAAGGCGATGATCGCCGCCGCCAACCGGATCCGCCACCACCCGTACAGATGGGGCGGCGGGCATCGCAGCTGGAACTCCCGCGGCTATGACTGCTCGGGCTCGGTCAGCTACGTGCTCCACGCCGCCGGCCTGCTCGACTACCCGCTCGACTCGCGCAGCTTCATGCGCTGGGGCGGCGGCGGGCCGGGCAGTTGGGTGCGGATCTACGCCAACCGCGGCCACGTCTTCATGGTCATCGCCGGCTTGCGCTGGGACACCTCCTACAGCGACGACGGCGACCGCTCCGGGCCCGGCTGGAGCGAATACCTGCGCGACACCCGCGGTTTCCGCGTCCGCCACCCGCTGAGCCTGATCAACGCGGTCCCCGGCACCTGAATGGGTGTGGTCGCCATTTCACCCGCATACCGGGTGAAATGGCGACCACGCAGCGGGCTACAGCAGGGATAAGGGGGCCCGGGGAAACCTGTACGGCCGTATAAACGCCCGTCCAGCGCCGTCGCGTTAGGCTTTTTTGGCTCTTGAATAGGGGGTGAGACCCACAACACACGCGCCCACGCACCCGGGCGCGCCACGCAAGCGAGGGAAAACACCAGGATGACTCGTATCCGCCAGCAGAACGTCACCGCAGCTCAGTGGAGCGTGAACGGGGAGTCCCTCGGCGCGCTCGACCTGACCCTGCCCGAGAACGACGCCTTCGGGCTGAACGTCTTCAACACCGAGGTCCAGAAGGAGCGCCTCTCCGGCGACGCCTTCGAGAAGCTCCAGGCGACCCTGAAAGACGGCAAGCCGCTTGACTCGAGCCTCGCCGACGAGGTCGCGAAAGCGATGATGGAGTGGGCGCTGGAGCACGGCGCCACCCACTACACGCACATGTTCCAGCCGCTGACCGGCTCGACCGCGGAGAAGCACGACGGCTTCTTCGAGCCGAGCGGCGACGGCAAGGTGATCGCCGGCTTCTCCGGCAAGGAGCTGATTCAGGGGGAGCCCGACGCCTCCTCGTTCCCGACCGGCGGCATCCGCGCCACCTTCGAGGCCCGTGGCTACACCGCCTGGGACCCGACCAGCCCGGCCTTCATCCTCGAGAACCCGAACGGGGCGCTGCTCTGCATCCCGACCGCGTTCGCTTCCTGGACCGGCGAGGCGTTGGACGCGAAGATCCCGCTGCTGCGTTCGATGGACGCGCTCTCGACCGTCGCGATCAAGGCCCTGCGCCTGCTCGGCGACGAGAGCGCGCAGCGCGTCTTCACCACGGTCGGCCCCGAGCAGGAGTACTTCCTGATCGACGAGCAGTACTTCTACGAGCGGCCCGACCTGATCGCGACCGGCCGCACCCTGTTCGGCGCCAAGCCGCCGAAGGGCCACGAGCTCGACGACCACTATTTCGGCTCGATCCCGGAGCGGGTGCTCGCCTTCATGATGGAGTCCGAACTGGAGATGCGGAAGCTCGGCATCCCGGTCAAGACCCGTCACAACGAGGTCGCGCCGGCCCAGTACGAGATCGCGCCGATCTTCGAGAACTCGAACGTCGGCTCCGACCACCAGCAGCTGCTGATGCAGACGCTGGAGAGCGTCGCCCGCCGCTACGGCCTGGTCTGCCTCCTGCACGAGAAGCCGTTCGCGGGAGTCAACGGGTCCGGCAAGCACAACAACTGGTCGATGGGCACCGACACCGGCGACAACCTGCTGAACCCGGGCGACACTCCGTCGGACAACATCCACTTCCTGTTCTTCTGCGCGGCGGTGATCCAGGCGGTGAACAAGCACCAGGGCCTGCTGCGGGCCTCGGTCGCCAACATCGGCCAGGACCACCGCCTCGGCGCCAACGAGGCGCCGCCGGCGATCATCTCGATCTTCCTCGGGGCCGAACTCGAAAAGGTCTTCGAGGCGATCGCAACCGGGGAGGGCGACCCGAACACTCCCGCCTCCTTCCTCGAGCTGGGGACCGACGTGCTGCCGCCGCTGCCGATGGACGGCGGCGACCGCAACCGGACCTCGCCGTTTGCCTTCACCGGCAACAAATTCGAGTTCCGGGCGCTGGGGTCGAGCATGTCGCTCGCCTTCCCGAACACGGTCCTGAACACGATCGTCGCCGAGGCGATCGACGAGCTGGCCGGCAAGCTGGAGGAGAAGCTGAACTCCGGCACCGCGATGCCGGAGGCCGTGATCGAGATCGTCAAAGAGTCCTATCTGGCGAACAAGGTCGTCTGCTTCAGCGGCGACAACTACTCCGAGGAGTGGCACCAGGAGGCCGAGGAGCGCGGGCTAAAGAACCTCAAAACCACCCCGGACGCGCTGCCCGAGGTGCTCGCTCCGGACACGGTCGCGGCGTTCGAGAAGTACAAGGTGCTGTCCGAGCGTGAGCTCGAGTCCCGCTACGAGGTCTGGGTCGAGCAGTACGCGCTGCGGGCCAACATCGAGGCCGAGACCGCGCACACGATCGCGAAGACGATGATCCTGCCGGCGGCCCTGCGCTACCTGGCCGTGATCGGCGAGTCCGGCGTCGCCGAGGGCGTCGCCACCGAGGTCCGCGAGAACCTCGAAGCGCTCGGCCAAGCCCTGCTGAAGCTGGAGGAAGGGAACGCCTACCCGGCCGACCTGAGCGCCATCGAGGGCGCGATCCACGCTCGCGACAAGCAGCTCGCGCCGATGGCCGAAGTGCGGGCGGCCGCCGACAAGCTCGAGCGGATCGTCGCCGACGACCTCTGGCCGCTGCCGAAGTACGAGGAGATGCTGTTCATCAAGTAGGGCGGGCTTGAAGGGGTCCGGGTAGGGGTTCCACTTAGTCTTTTTCAGGAGCGAGCTCCCGCCTCACGGCGGATGAGCTCCCGGAAAAAGCCACAAGACGTTCCACCCCTACCCGGACCCCTTCCAACCGTCGCCTTAGCTGACTAGGGCTGAGGGGCTGGTGGGAGGCCGGGGCCGTTGTTGCGGGGGTTGAGGTCCGCGAGGAGCTCAAGCAAGCGCGGTTGTGGCTCGTCCTCGTCAATCACGATCGCGGTGCCCGGCCAGGCGTAGCGGAGGTAGCGGGCGTAGGCCTCGCGGGAGCTGACGTCGGGCTCATAGATCCAGGAGCCGGTGTTCCAGTAACGGGTGCTCGAGCCGTTGGCCGAGCGCACGTCGGCGAGCGGCTGGTGGGTGTGGGCGAAGACGATCTTTTCGGCCTCGCCGTCCCAGCCGAGGTTGGCGACGACGGTGGCGAAGGCCTCGAGCGCGTGCTCGGAGGCGTCGCTGCGGGAGATCACGGTCGGCTCCGGGTAGAGCGGCACCGACCAGGGCGGGCCGCTGAGCGGCTGCTCGCGGGCCTGGCGGGCGGCCTCCTCGCGGACCACGGCGTCGAAGTGGGCTTCGCTCGGCAGACCGGGAGTGCCACCCGTGCGGCGCGAGCGCAGGTCCTCCCCCAGCCGCTTCAGCCCCCGCACCGGCGCCCCCAGCGCGTTGGCGACGCGGGCCGCGCGCTGGGCGGCCCGGAAGACGTTCTGCTGGGCGTGGGTGCCGTGCGGCATCTGCGCGGCGATGTAGAGCCACTCGGTCAGCAGCGTCGTCACCGACTCGTAGTCCTCGACGCAGGTCGGCTCCTCCGGGCCGCCGGCGGCGATCGACCAGAGCGTGTGCGTGAGCAGGCGGTCGGCACGCGAGCCGGCGAGGCGGGCGTGCGGGTCGAGGTAGTGGCCGTGGGTCAAGAGGACGTCGGCGAAGCGGTAGGTCGGGTAGGCGATCTCGACCTCGACGCCGGGCAGCTTGCGCTCGAGGAAGGCGTGGAAGAAGCTCGGCCCGTTGCCGTTCGCGGCCGGGGCGTTGCCGAGCGCCAGCTTCGCCTCCAGGCGGTCCTCCTCGTCGCGGTGGACGAGGTGGTGGTCGTGGTTGCCGGCGAGGAAGACCAGGCGCTTGCCCTGGAGGTTTGCGGCGATCAGCGCCAGCAGGCCGTCGGAGGCATCGACCGCCTCCTCGACCCCGCCGAAGAGGAAGTCGAAGAGGTCGCCGAGGAAGATCAGCTCGTCGACCCCCTCCAGGGCCGGCGCCAATGCTTCCAGCGCGAACTCCTCGCGGAGGACGTCGCGGCCGGTCCAGGCACCGAAGTGGGTGTCGGAGATGACCAGGGCCCGCATCAGCGGACGAGTCTAGGTGCGAGGCAGGATCCGCATCCGCAGCCCGCCCTTCGGGGAGAGCGTCGGCATCTGGCGAATCGTCATCGTGCGCCCTGGCAGGGCGTCGAGGCGGAGGCGCTGTAAGAGCATCGAGGCGACCAGCTTGACCTCGATCTGGCCGAAACGTTTGCCAATGCAGACCCGCTGGCCGCCGCCGAACGGGACGTAGGCGCCGCGCGGCAGGGCCGCCTTGCGCTCGCGGGTGAAGCGCTCGGGGATGAAGGCCTCGGGCTCGGGGAAGATCTCGGGGATGCGGTGGCTGGCCCAGGAGCAGTAGTTGACGTAGGCCCCGCGGGGCACCGAGTAGCCGCCGAACTCGAAGTCGCGGATGGCGCGGCGGGGGCCGATCCAAGCCGGCGGGTAGAGCCGCAAGACCTCGTCGAGAACCATGTCGAGGTAGGGCATCTCCCGCTCCAGCTGGTCGATCGTCGGCGGCTTGCCGCCGAGCACTTGGTCCTGCTCGGCGCAGAGCTTGGCGAGCACGTCGGGGTGGCGGGCCAGCTCGTGCAGCATGAAGGTGACGGTCGAGGTCGAGGTGTCGTGGCCGGCGAACATCAGGGTGATCACCTGATCGCGGATCTCGCGGTCGCTGAAGGCGTCGCCGTCCTCGCCGCGGACGTTGACCAGGAGGCTGAGGATGTCGCGGCGCTCGGGGTCGGGCTGGGCGCGGCGACGGGCGATCTCGGCGAAGACGATCTCGTCGAGGACAGCGCGCGACGTATTCATCTTGCGCCAGGGCGAGCCGGGGCCGCGCAGCAGCCGCAGCGCGAAGTCGATCCCGTAGAAGCCCAGCGCCCGCTCGAAGTGCTCGGCCGCGGCGGCGCCCTTGCCGGCCTCGTCGGGGTCGAGACCGAGCAGTGCCCGCATCGCGATCCGCATCGCCAGGCTGCGCATCCAGCCGTAGACGTCGACGACGCCGCCGACCGGGAGCGCGGCGATCGCCGCCTCGGCTTCGGCGGTCATCACCTCAGTCGCGATCGCCACCTGCTCGCGGTGGAAGGCCGGCATCATGATCGCCCGGGCGCGGTCGTGGAAGGCGTCGTCGACGGTCAGGAGGCCGTCGCCGAGCAGCGGGATCAGGTCGCCGAAGCTCGACTCCCGCCAGTGGAAGTTCTCGGGATGGGCGACGGTGACGAAATGGTTGGCCTCGGGCCCGAGCACGAAGATCACCCGCGTGTGCAGCAGCCGCAGGCTGAAGATCGGCCCGAACTCTTCGTAGGCGGCGAGCAGCATCGGCAGCGGGTCGTGCGCGGCCTGGTGGGTGCGGGCGAGGCTGAAGTCCGTGAATCCTGGAGGGAAGCCGCCCCTCCCCCGCCACTCGGCGGCGAGATCTTCGGCGACCCGGCGGGCTGGATTCGCAGACATCTCCTTCGGCCGCTCGAGTGGGACGGTGGTGTTGGCGGAGGCCATCGCGGGGGATCTTAGAGAAAACTGGCTACGCAGCCAGTTTTCTCGCTAGACCAAGATCACGGCGGCGAGCAGGGTCGCGAAGCCGCCGACCATTATCGCCATGATCCCGAGCACTGCCTGGAGCATGAATTTGTAGAAGGCATCGAACTTGTCCTCTATCCGTCGTTCGAGCTTCTCGAAGCGCTCCTCCAGTTGCTCGAAGCCGCGATCGACCTTCGAGTTGAGGTCATCCAAGCGCGCGTCGGTCCAGCTCTCTCGCATCAAGTGCATGATCGCACCGTAATGAGTTGTCTGCAACAGAACAAGACGAGAATGCGCCAATTCGGGACCAGCAGTGTGAAAAACGCCTACGCCGCGTTGGCGGCGAGCTGGCCGCAGGCGGCGTCGATGTCGCGGCCGCGGGTGAGGCGGACGGTGGCGGGGAGGCGGTGCTCGGCGAGGATCGCGCGGAAGCGCTCGATCCGCTCCGGCGAGGAGTCGTCGTAGGTCCCGGTCGGGTTGTAGGGGATCAGGTTGACTTTGTAGATCCGGGGGTCGAGCAGCGCGGCCAGTTCGCGGGCGTGCTCGGGCAGGTCGTTGACCTCGGCCAGCATCACGTACTCGACGAAGACCTTGCGGCGGCGGGCGGCGCGGTAGCGATCGCAGGCGGCCAGGACGGCGGCCAGCGGGTAGCGGTCGTTGACCGGCATCAGCTGCGAGCGCAGGCCGTCGTTGGGCGCGTGCAGCGAGAGCGCCAGGCCGATCGGCAGCTCGCACGCGGCGAGGCGTTCGATCCCCGGCACCCAGCCGACCGTCGAGATCGCGGTGCGGCGGTGGGTGACGCCGAGCTCGGGCAGGCGCTCGCAGGCGGCGAGCACGTTCTCGATGTTCATCGTCGGCTCCCCCATGCCCATGAAGACGACGTGGTCGATCGCTTCGACCCGGCGGAAGTGCAGCGCCTGGTCGAGGATCTCGTCGGCGGTGAGGTTGCGGCCGAACTTCATCTGCCCGGTGGCGCAGAAGGTGCAGGTCAGGGGGCAGCCCGACTGCGAGGAGAGGCAGACCGAGCGGCGGCCGTCGCGGTAGCGCATCAACACCGCCTCCAGCGGGCGGCCGTCGGCGGTGTGGAAGAGCGTCTTCACGGTGCCGTCGTCCGAGCGCGCCTCCGCCTGGACCGCAAGGGTCGAGAGCGGCACCGCCCCGGCAAGCCGCTCGCGCAGCGCCGCCGGCAGGTTGGTCATCTCCTCGTAGCCGCCGGCCCCGCGCGCCACCCACTCCCACACCTGCTCGGCGCGGTAGGAGGGCTGGCCGTCGTCGGCGAGGGTCTTGTCGAGCAGGGCTCGGTCCACCCGCCGAGTTTACGAACCGTGGATCTTCTCCCCCCGCTCCAGCATGGCGACGAATTTGCGCAGCCGCCGCTCCCGGGTCTCGGGCTTTTTCGCCTCGCCGAGCCGGTAGACGATCGCGTAGCGGTTGGCGCCGTCGAGGCCGGCGAAGAACTCGGCCGCGGCGGGGTTCGCATCGAGCTCGCGCTGCAGATCGTCGGGGACCTTGGCGGTCCGCTGCCCCTCGTAGGCGTCCTCCCAGCGGCCGTCGGCGCGCGCCGCCTCGATCTCCGCCATCCCCGCCGGCCGCACGCGCTCGGCGGCGATCAGCGCTTCGGCTTTCTCGCGGTTGATCCTCGACCAGCGCCCGCGCGGGCGGCGCGGCGTGAACCGCTGCAGGAAGTGGGTCGCGTCGAGGGCACGGCGCTGGCCGTCGATCCAGCCGAAGCAGAGCGCCAGCTCGACCGCCTCGGGGTAGGTGACGCTCGGCTCCGGCGCGCCTTTCTTCGCGATCTGCAGCCAGATCCCGTCGGGCTCGCCGTGGTGCTCCTCGAGCCAGTCCTCGAAGGAGGCCGCGTCGGCGAAGAGCAGCGTCGGAAGCTCGTCCACCAACGCCACCCTCCGCTCGCGGCCCTCAGAGCCCCGCGGCGTCGGCCAGCAGGTCGACCTGGTCGGGATTGGCGGAACTCGGGAAGAGGATCAGCTCGTCGCAGCCGACGCCCTCGAAGGCGGCGAGGTACCCCTTCACCGTGTCCGCGTCCTTGGCCGCCGAGCCGGCGATGAAGTTCGCCGTCTCCTCGCCGAGCCAGGCGTAGTAGTCCTTGAGGTAGGCGTTGGCGTTCGCCTCGGCCTCCTCGCCGAGCGAGAAGTAGGCGAGGCCCTCGAGCCGCGGGGAGTCCTCGCGGCCGGCCTTCTCCCACTCCGCTTTCACCTTCCCGGCCGCTTCCGCGAACGCTTCCGGCGGCAGGCCGCCGGCGATCCAGCCGTCGCCGTACTTGGCCGCGCGCTCGAAGGAAGCGTCGACGCCGCCGCCGACCAGCAACCGCGGCGGGCCGACCGTGCTTGGGCCGATGTGCTCGGCGTCCCAGAGCTCGATGATCCGGGCCAGCATCTGGTCGACCGTTTCGCCGCGCTCGCCCATGTTCACCTCGGCCGTCGCGTAGTCGTCCTCGCGGCCGCCGA
>Ga0081539_10001514_pt1 | contig 39031 bp, 38 predicted proteins | sample TabmetS4T2R2_FD_71023 | JGI IMG/M metagenome (GOLD analysis project Ga0081539, IMG submission 71023) | Tabebuia heterophylla rhizosphere microbial communities from the University of Puerto Rico - S4T2R2 | ecosystem: Host-associated > Plants > Roots > Rhizosphere ... | reverse complement strand
GTCTTGCCAAAGATAATCGCCCCAGCTTCGCGCACACGCGCTACCGGCCAGGCGTCTTCTTGCGGAACGAACTGGGCAAGCTCTGGGGCACCCGACGTCGTGCGCATGCCCTTGGTCTGTAGCGAATCTTTCACCGTCATCGGCACGCCATGCAGTACACCCCGCCCTTCACCGCGCGCCAGCGCCGCATCGGCAGCGTCAGCTTCACGCCGGGCGCGTTCGGTATCAATGGTTATGACCGAGTTAACCGGCTTGTCTAGTTTCTCCACCCGGGCCAGAAAGTAATCCACTGCTTCGCGGCTTGACAGTTTTCGCTGGCGAATCATCGCAGCAATCTCGGTCGCACTCAGATACGCAAGTTCAGACATGCCTCCCTCCTTTTTCTCGCCGATACCTACCACTATCTCTTCTGTTTGGGAATCACGATGCGATTACTGAACCCTTCCTGGCTCGGTCGTGGCGGTAGCGCGTGACGGGTCTCTGCCTGCGGGCGCGCTGGCACTGTTTGGCGTATCTGAGTTGTCGCTGGTCCTGGCGCAGGCGCAGCATTGTCACGCATCGACAACGAAATCCGCTTGCGAGCGATATCTACTTCCAGCACCGTCACATTCACCTTTTGTTGCACTTTCACGACATCGTGCGGATTTTTCACAAACTGATTGGCTAACTGACTGATGTGCACAAGACCGTCCTGGTGAACACCAATATCGACAAACGCACCAAAGGCGGTAACATTGGTGACCACGCCGGGCAGTTTCATCCCTGGCTTCACGTCTTCGAGTTTCTCCACGCCTTCTGTAAACCGCACCACCTCAAACTGCGCGCGCGGGTCACGTCCCGGCTTTGCGAGTTCCAGCAAAATGTCATTGAGGGTGGGCAGGCCAACCTCGTCGGTAACGTATTTCGCTAGTGCAATCTGCTGGCGTAAAGCCTCCTCACGCAGGAGATCACGCACCGTACACTTCAAATCGCGGGCCATAGTCTCAACTACCGCGTAGCGCTCAGGGTGAACAGCGCTGGCATCAAGCGGATGTTGCCCATCGCGAATGCGCAGAAAGCCAGCCGCTTGCTCGAAGGCTTTAGGACCCAGACGCGGCACTTTACGCAGATCTGTTCGCGACGTAAACGGTCCATTGGCATCACGAAATGTTACGATATTCTGTGCCAACTGCGGCCCCAGACCTGATACATAGGTTAAGAGCTGTTTACTGGCAGTGTTGACCTCGACACCGACGCTATTCACGCAGCTCATGACCACATCATCGAGGCGTTGTTGTAGCGCGCTTTCATCCACATCATGTTGATACTGTCCAACACCAATCGACTTGGGATCGATCTTCACCAGCTCGGCGAGTGGGTCCATCAGTCGGCGCCCAATCGACACCGCACCACGCACCGTCACGTCTTGATCAGGAAATTCCTCACGCGCAACGTCAGAGGCCGAATAGACCGACGCGCCACTCTCGTTGACCATGACCACAGTTATCGACTTGGGCAAATCGAGCTGCCGGACAAACGCTTCGGTCTCGCGACTTGCCGTACCATTACCAACGGCAATCGCTTCAATGGGAAATTTCTCACACACTGTGCGCATCGCAGCGGCCGCTTCTGCCGCCTGCCGTTCGCCTGAGTGCGGAAAGATCGTCGTCGAGTGCAACAGTTGTCCCTGGCGACCAAGAATGACTAACTTGCAGCCGGTACGAAATCCCGGATCAAGCGCCAGCACCATTTTTTGTCCTAATGGAGACGCTAGCAGCAATTGTCGCAGGTTATCAGCGAATACGGTAATCGCCGCTTCATCTGCGCGCTTCTTCGTCACCAGGCGGGTTTCGGTCTCGAGCGATAGTGCCAACAGCCGTTTGAAGCTATCTTGCACAGCCGCCGCCACCTGTTCAGCCGCCGCGTTTTTGGCTTTGACAAAGCAGCGAGTTAACAGGCCAACCGCATCCTCTTCAGCTACACGTACACGTAACGTAAGAACCTCCTCCTTCTCCCCGCGACGCATCGCCAGCACGCGGTGTGAGGGCGCCGTCGTGACTGGCTCCTGCCAATCGAAATAGTCGGCAAATTTACTTCCTTCCGTTTCTTTGCCTGGAATGACTTGAGAATGAAACACTCCTTTTGTGAGATACAGTTCACGCAGTCCTTCCCGCGCTTGCGCATCTTCGCTCACCCATTCCGCCATGATGTCACGCGCACCAGCGAGCGCCTCGGCTTCCGAGGCAACCCCTTTCTCCGGATTGATAAAGGCACGAGCTTCAACCAAAGGATCGACCGCACCTTGCTCCCATAACAGTTGCGCCAGTAGTTCCAAGCCCCGCTCTTTAGCGATAGTCGCGCGGGTGCGCCGTTTCGGACGGTACGGTAAATACAAGTCCTCTAACGTTGTTAAGGTCTCCGCCGCCATGATTTTGGCATGCAGCTCATCAGTCATTTTTCCCTGATCGATAATCGACTTGAGGATCGTCTCACGTCGTTTGTCGAGCTCTTGCAGTTGGGAGAGGCGATCGCGGATCGCCGTGATCGCTACCTCATCTAGGCTACCAGTTACTTCCTTACGATAACGAGCAATGAAAGGAACAGTTGCGTCTTCAGCCAACAGCGCGGCCGCGGCCGCGACTTGCGTGGGTGAAAGGTTGAGTTCGTTGGCAATAGTTTCAAGATGTTTTGAATTCATAGGCAGTAACACTATAGGTTTCCGAGATCAAACCGCCCTTCGACAAGCTCAGGGCGAACGGTAAAAGAGGTTGAGAAACAGCAAGACTCCCGTTCGTGCTGAGCTTGTCGAAGCATGAACGGGTGCTGTCATGATTACCCACTTAGAGGAACTTTATATCTCTACCACGTATCCACGCACGGCCGCTTCTTCCCCTCGCGTGGCAACGGCGGTGGCGCGGCACGTAATGCGCCCATAATCAAGCGGCGTGATTCCATGGGATCTATGACATCGTCAATCTCAAAGTGTGAGGCAATGTTGATACCTTTGCCGTGTTCATATGCCCTTGACACCATCTTATCGAACAATGCTTTACGCTCAGCAGGATCCTCGAGAGCCTCCAACTCCTTGCGAAAACCCAGCTTCACTGCCCCTTCGAGACCCATGCCACCAAATTCGCCGGTCGGCCACGCAACCGTAAAGATCGGCGCTTTGAAACTGCCACCAGCCATTCCTTGCGCGCCAAGTCCATATCCTTTGCGTAATACCATGGTAAAGAACGGCACCGTCAGATTCGCGCCAGTCACAAACAACCGACAACAATGACGGACAAGGGCAGTTTTTTCAACTTCGGGACCAACCATCATCCCTGGCGTATCGCACAGAAGCAACAGCGGAATATCAAACGCATCACACAACTGCATAAAGCGGGCAGCTTTGTCAGCACCATCGCTGTCGATTGCCCCCGCGAGATGACTCGGATTGTTGGCAATCACCCCGAGCGGGCGACCTTCGATACGAATGAACGCGGTCACCATGCCCAAGCCAAAGTGACGACGAATCTCTAACACTGAGTTTGTATCAGCCAGGGTTTCAATCACCTTGCGTACATCATAAATGCGCAGACGGTTTTCGGGGATGAGGCTCCGCAACAAGCGTTGATCAGCACACTGCCAGTTACTAAATGGTCCTTGAAAATACGACAAGTATTGCTTGGCAACGCGGACAGCTTCCGCTTCATCGGCAACGGCAATATCGACCACACCATTGGGCACTTGCTCTGACATGGGGCCAACTTCTTCAGGACGGAAGACACCAAGACCTCCACCCTCGATCATCGCAGGTCCACCCATGCCAATGTTGGAGTTCACTGTAGCAATCACCACGTCGCAGCAGCCCAGGATCGCCGCATTGCCAGCAAAACAGCGGCCTGAGTTAATGCCCACGAGGGGTACCAAGCCGCTCAAGCGCCCCCAGTAATGAAAGGCCATCACGTCGAGTCCAGCAGGACTAATCCAGTCCGTGTCGCCAGGGCGGCCACCACCACCTTCAGTGAAGAAAACCACCGGCAGTCGCAGACGCTCGGCCAGCTCAAACAGCCGGTCTTTCTTCATATGATTCTTGAAGCCTTGTGTACCGGCTAACACGGTGTAATCGTACGACATCAACACGCAACTGGCGCGGTGCTCATCGAACAGTTGTCCGTTGACGCGACCAATACCTGCGATCATGCCGTCCGCTGGCGTACGTTTCATTAAGTCATCGAGCGTGCGACGCGATCGTTGTGCGGCAATCACCAGCGAACCGTACTCGACATAGGTCCCTGGGTCACACAGATCATCGATATTCTCACGCGCAGTGCGTTGCCTGGTTTTACGACGACGTTCCACAGCATCCGGTCGTTGGGCATCCAACGTGAAGGCGTGACGCTGATACACCTCGGCAAGGTCGGGACGAACAAAATCAAGGTCCACCTGTTTTATTTCTTCGGCCGCATCAACCGCGACCTCAGCCTCTTCAATGAACGCCAGTGGGTGTCCTTCGTAGATAGTATCACCGACAGTCACTGCCACCTCGCGTACGATGCCATTGCAATCAGCGTGGATAACATGTTCCATCTTCATCGCTTCCATGACCAGCAACTGTTGGCCTTTGCGCACCGCGTCACCATCACAGATCTCAATACTGACAATAGTGCCCTGAATCGGCGCGGGCACTGGGCAAGTATTATCCGGTCCAACCAGATCGGCTGTCACCGGCGCTGCGATCACTGTAGCGGTACTCTGTGTAACCTCGCTCGCTCCTTCACTTTTCCCGTGCGTTAACACCGCCAGGGGATCGATGGTGTTGAGTTTCACTCCCGCCCGCACCGCTGATGGCGCCGGCTCAAAAAACAGTCGCTGATGCGCAGCCCGGTTGACCTCGCTCAGCTCGGCACTGTGCTCATCGATAAAGCGGGTATAAATCTGCTGCGTGAGAAAGTCACGATGTTGTAGCAGGCTTTGCAAAAAAGGAATGTTGGTCGCCACGCCTTCAATTTTGAACTCACACAATGCGCGATAGGTCTTTTTCACCACATCGCCGAAGTCGGCGGATTTGCTATGACAGATCAGTTTGGCCAAGAGCGAATCAAAACTTGGGCTGGTGCGATAGCCGACGTAACCAAACGAATCGACACGCACGCCAGGACCCGAGGGCGGTTCGAACGCGGACAACGTGCCGCCTGTCGGTCGTACCGAACCATCGCTGTTCATCGTCTCCATATTGATGCGCACTTGCAGCGCACAACCGCGCGGCGTAGGCGCTTCGGCTTGTTGCAAATGCAAGTCCGCCAACGATCGGCCACCCGCGAGTTGTAATTGCACCTGCACCAGATCAATACCGGTGACTTCTTCAGTCACTGTGTGTTCAACCTGCAAGCGGGCGTTGGTTTCGATGAATGCAAACGGAGAATCATCGCACATGTGGTTGGCGTCAACCAGGAATTCAAAGGTACCAAGGTTGTTATAGCGCACTGTTTTGGCCATTTGCATGGCTGCTGCTGTCAACCGGGCACGTAATCCAGACGGCAGCCCTGGTGATGGTGCCACTTCAACGATCTTCTGATGGCGGCGTTGCATACTGCATTCACGTTCACCCAGGTGCGTGATCGCGCCCGAGCCGTCACCGAGGATCTGCACTTCTATATGTCGAGCTCGGGGAATCAATTGCTCGACGTATACCTGGCCATTGCCAAACGCCTGCTGCGCTTCCGAGCGACTGCGCGTGTACGCTTCTTCCACATCTTCAAGACGATAAACCGTACGCATACCTCGGCCACCGCCACCGGCAACGGCTTTGATCATCATCGCCCCTCCCGCACCCAACGATATAAAAAAGTTCCGCGCCTCCTCGAGCGTCGTTGCGGTTGACGTACCTTTTTGTACCGGCACACCACAACGTTCAGCCAACGCACGCGCCTGCACCTTGTCACCGAACAGGTCGAGGATTTCGTCGCGCGGACCGACAAACGTCAGCCCGGCTTCCACGCAGCGACGCGCGAACCGCGCATTCTCACTCAGGAAGCCATAGCCGGGATGGATAGCGTCACAACTAGCCTCTTTGGCAAGAGCAATAATGGCATCTATATCGAGATACGCTGCCACACCTTTGCTACGTAGCGGTCGCGTTTCGTCAGCTTTGCGGGTGTGAAGCGACTGCGCATCGTCCTCAGAAAACATCGCCACCGTGCGCATGCCGAGTTCCGCAGCCGCGCGCATAATACGAATGGCGATTTCGCCGCGATTGGCGATCAACAGACTTTGTATACTCATGAGTCCTGCTTTCTCGTCACCTTGCTCACATACCACGCAACACGTCTCACGCATTACGTTTTACGGATTCACTTCTCAATCGGCGTATCGGCTAACCGTCCCCATTCATTCCATGAGCCGTCGTAACTGCGTACCTGCGGGTACCCTAACAGTTGATGCAAGACAAACCATGTGTGCGCAGCGCGGATGCCAACCGCACAGTAGGTGATGGCCTCCTTCTCTGGTGTAATGCCCTTGCTGCGATATAGGGCTTCTAAGTCAGCCCGTGACTTGAAGGTCCCATCAGCATTCAGCGCATCCTCGTAGTACAGGTAGGTCGCTCCGGGGATATGACCGGCCCGTTCGTTGTCTTTGGGCGGCTCCATCATAAACAACTCACCACGATATTCTTCTGGCCGGCGGGTATCGACCAACACCGTACTCCGCCCCCCGACAGCGGCACGAACGTCAGACTGTAAAGCGCGCGCAGCGAAGTTGGGCGGTTGGGCGACATACGTGGTCGCGGTGATAACCGGCGCCTCGGTTGTGAGCGGGCGGCCCTCTTCGACCCATTTCTTGCGACTGCCGTTGAGCACGCGTACGTCGCGATGACCAAACAGCTTGAGATACCAAAACACCCACGGCCCAAATGCACTGAAATCACCGTACGCGACGACAGTAGTATCGTTGGCAATCCCCGAGCGTGAGCACAGTGCTTCGACTGTAGCTTTATCCATGATGCTGCGAAAATCCGGCTGCAGAATGGTGCCGACGGCGCTCCAGTACAGCGCGCCAGGAATATGTCCTTCGTTGTACGCACTCGGGTCAATATGAACATCGAGCAGACGAACCTTTGGGTCATTGACGTGGTCAGCAACCCATTGGGTGTCCGCCAGCACTTCCGGGTGAGCGTAGTTGGTCATCGAGATCCTTTCTTTACATTTGTGTGGGAGCGTAATTGCTTCAGGCACGCGACCGTTGCTATTATCCGCGCAACGCACAGTACCGCTATCACAAACAGAGGTTCATGGGCAATTGATGGTGAACTTTCTATCACTATACGAAACCTGCGTAAGGACCGACGAAGGAGAACAGTATGGCAACAAATCGAACACCCTGCGGTATGGGTATTCCGCAGAGTGATGGAGCCGGGCCGCTTCAAGTTCCGTTTTTGCAACAATTTCTCAAGCGCACCGAAGCCCTTGGCTATGACAGTGTGTGGACGCAAGAGCAAATTCTCAGTGATGCGCCGATCTTGGAACCGGTGACGGTCATGACCTACGCGGCGGCGCTGACGTCGCGAGTACGCATTGGCAGTTCGGTATTGTTGACGGTCCTACGGAATCCCATACAACTAGCCAAAAGTCTCTCAACGCTCGATCATCTCAGCCAAGGTCGTATCACTGTTGGTGTTGGTATCGGCGGTCCGCATATGCAAGAGTCAGTGTTTGGTCCATACACAGGCAAGCGCTCGCGGCGTTTTGTCGAAGGACTGCAAGTGATGAAAGCGTTATGGACACAGCCATTGGCGACATTCAAAGGCGAGCATTGGCAGTTTGACAACGTGGCCATGGAACCCAAGCCACTACAAAAGCCGCATATCCCACTGTGGTTCGGCGCACGCACCCCGATTGGCCTGAAGCGCGCGGTCCGTTATGCCGACGGCTGGATGGGTGCTGGCAGCTCGTCGTCAGCGGATTTCGTTCAGCATGTGGCGCTTTTGCGGCAGTACTGTGATGAACTGAAACGTGACCCGACGACGCTTCCGCTCTCAAAGCGCGTGTACATTGCTATCGATAATGACAAGGCACGCGCCGAACGAGGCTTACGCGAATGGTTCGCGATGCGTTACAAGAACGCAGAGATGGCGGTCCAGGTATCGTTGTGGGGCAGCAGGGCAGAAGTAACGGATAAGCTCGGCGAATTGGTCAAGGCCGGCGCCCAGCATCTTTTATTAAATCCTGTTTTTGACGAAAACCGACACGTGGAGGAGTTAGCACAGGATGTGATGCCGCATTTGTAAGTACGTCGTTCGTAATCTGTAGACTGCACGTATCCTGCAAAAAAAGATGACTTCGTCGCTTGCGGCTCCGCGCAATGACACATCCTTGCCAGTTTGTCGACGCGCATTAAGTCCGGTGTCAAGAGGAACTAGCACTTGCCTTCTGCAGCCTTTCCAGAGTCCCGCGGTACTCCGCTGCGCCTAGGTATAACACCGCGTGACGAGCCTTCTCGTGTAACGATCTTTCTCGCGCGGGAGCGTGAGCGATGGGTACCGTCACGCCGTTGCGGCTCGCTCCTCCATCAGACAGAGCCCGAATTTCTAATGAGAGGCGCTCTAGGTTCTTGGTTCGATAGCGGATAGAGAACCACGATACCGTGATTAAGCAGGAAAAGGCTATAGCCAAAAGCCCGACAAACAGCGGCAACGGTAACCAATTCCCCGCCACCAGCTCACGGACAACCGATCGCACACAGATAAAGAAGACGTACGCCCAAAGACCGGTGAATATCAACAACGCGAAATAGAGCCCAATTTGTAACTGTCGTTGTATGACACTGCGTGCTTGTGGCGATATGAAGCGGCGGCGCAGGATGAGCACCGCGATTATTTGGGCACAACTAAACGCAAGCAGGCCCATGATCGGCAAGGCCATGGCAAGTGTATCGTACGCTTCCATGCCACACTCTCGCCCGCTGCCGCAACGACGGCCATTGTTGGTCCAACCGTGGCTACTTTGGTGCGAGCCCCATCGATCGCACTTTCGTTGGTGTCAGACGCAAAACAGTTCGCTTGTCCATTGCCGCCATCTTGCGCCATGCCTCCAGCGCCTCTCCAGTGAGGTAGCGGTCCGCTAATCCGCGATAGAAGGCTGCGGGGTCACGGTTATCCACAGACAATTTGCCACGCACGATGACCCATTTGTACATATTCGCCGGGTCGACGACCGAAAAGACGGCGCGTTCGTTCTTCTGCTGGTTGCGGAACTTGACGCGATCGGTGGTCGTGGTGAACAGGACTGCGCCGTCTTCACAACGAAACCACATCACTGTGAGTTGGGGCGTCCCGTTAGGATTCACGGTTACCAGCTGTGACGCCAGCGGGCGTTGCAGAAACTCTACTTCCGCCGGAGCAAATGTCTTTCCCTCACGGGTGTCGCGCGACGGGCGCACCGTTGTTTTCTCGTTGGTCGTCGCCATCGTTTGCTTCGCCGTCCCTTCGGCTGCAGCGGCTTGCGTCACAAGGCCGAGGGCGGCCCCTACTACCAATGCACCGATAACACTGTAGTTGCTCATCGTCCTCATTACTACGGTTGTTCTGTAACCCGGCGACGTCAGCGCCGGGTATAGGTGACACCACGCGCTTACGCCTCAGGCGGCGCAAAAATGGTAAAGCCAAACATCGGCTCACTGCCTGTGCGCAAGGTATGAGGCGCACCAGCAGGGATCATCAGGACATCCCCAGCTTTGATCTCTTGCTCCTTCCCTGACACGCGCGCCGTACACTTACCATCGATCACATAAATAACTTGGTCACCTTTATGGCTGTTTTCGCGATCGTTATGAAAGTTGGCCGGAATAGTGAATACCATCGTTTCGCTCTGGGCGGTTTTTTGCAGTACCTGCGCGCTGACCTTCGAGCTGTCCCCGCGATGAGTGAAAACATTAGCGACGTCCAAGTTACCGTTGGTCGCTCCAATCTCCTTCATCTGTGCTTCGAACAGCTCGTCGGAGATTAATCCTTTACGATAGACCTTAAGTAGTTGCTGCATCTCAAACTCTTGTGTTGCCATTGGTATCCCTCCTTATGGGTGTTGAACTTTTCTACTATTGCCATACTCCTTGACGTCGTCGTCAGTCAAGCCGTGTTTGCTGTCCCTTGATTCACCGGTGTGCCATTGAAACCCAATAGCTCGCGCTGGCATCTTAGCCGGTATAGCAGACCAAGATTCTTCACACGCCCTCCCCTTTTCTTTGGGCGAAGAGGGCACGTCTGCGTCGGTGACTGTAGACTCCGTGTGTGGACATGAGGCGGGAGTTTCCCCTCCTGAACAAAACCATCGCATATCCTGGTATCATGCGCTGCGGCACCATTAGTTACGAAAACATAAGGTGCAACACGCGTCGACCGGACCGCAGCGTCTACCAGACTGGAACCCTAACGCCGGTGGCATCAACCGGACCACCCTAAGAAACCACACATCGCTACTGCATCAAATCTCTCGACGAATACGAAAAGGACAAATTATCGTCGGCGCTCTCTAAAGGTCAGAAGGAGGATGATTATGACCGCCTCCCGCTGAAGAAGCCTTTGCGCTGTTCGGCGATGGTGTGCTATAGGCCGATGGCATGGAACACAAAACGCTGCGATCCTCGTTCCTAGTGTGTGTTGTGTTGTGTTGGTTAATCTTCTGGACGATGGCGCAGGGGCAGACTGAAGGGCAACCTCAAACGCCAGAGCAAAGCGCGAATGATGGGATGGTCGCGGTGCCAGCCGGAGAGTTCTTGATGGGCTGTAACGAGAAGGTTGATCGCGAATGCGAGGACGATGAGAAACCCCAGCGACAGGTGAATGTGTCAGCGTTTCAGATCGATAGGACCGAGGTGACTGTGGAGGCTTATCGCCAGTGTGTAGACGCTAAGCGTTGTACGCTACCGGACACTGGCGGCAGAGGATCATGCAATTGGGGTCTCAGTGGGCGTGAGCGACACCCAATCAATTGTATCGACTGGCATCAGGCAGAAGCGTTTTGCGGGTGGAAGGGGAAGCGTTTACCGACCGATGCGGAATGGGAAAAAGCGGCACGGGGGACAGACGGTCGTGTGTACCCGTCGGGGGACGCCTGGGATATCAGCAAAGCTAATGTGTATGAAACTTACGATGGGTATAAGGATACCGCCCCGGTTGGATCTTTTCCGGCCGGTGCTTCACCGTATGGAGCACTAGATATGGCGGGCAATGTGTGGGAATGGACGGCGGATTGGTATCGGAATGGGGAAACCCGTTCGCTGCGTGGAGGATCCTGGGTTGATTTACCGCGGCGCGCCCGTGCGTCACGTCGCCTCGGGACAGTACCCGGCAGCCGCCTTGACGATGTCGGTTTTCGCTGTGCGCAGTAGCCTTGATGCTAAGGGATCTGCAATATCGTTCCTGGTGCACAAATCGTTCGTGGCTCAATTGAGCCTGAAGTGCGCTGCTCATTCTAGCCTACGACGATGCGAACAAAAACGGCAATCAGCGCCGTTGATAAGACAGGTAGCGTACCTGGCCTCAGAAACAGATTGATGCCCTGTTCCCGCAAAATACTGCCGCATTTGATCGTCAAAAGTGATAGGCACTGGTCATGAGGTGGCAGACTCGCTCTCGTATGATAGAAACGTAGTATGAGTATGCAACCAACAACGGCGCTTTCCGAGGCAACTCCTGTCTCTCCAGTTTCAGCTCCGTCAGCACTACGTTCAGAGCAAGGACAGTCCCTCACCCTGCGTGGTGTGAGCTGGGTCACCTACGAAAACTTGCTCGCTGACTTGCACGATAGTCATGCTGCGCATCTAGCGTATGATCGTGGAGTATTGGAGATCCGGATGCCGTCATTCAAGCATGAAACCGTGACTCGGACCCTCGATATTTTAGTCGCCGTGGTTGCGGAAGAAATGCAAATGGACCTTGTCAATGCTGGTTCGACAACTTTCAAGCGGGAGGATCTTCTCAGAGGATTCGAACCTGACTCTTGTTTCTACACGACGAATACGAAGCTCATCAGAAGCAAGGAAGAGATTGATCTCACGGTGGACCCCGCTCCGGATTTGGTCATTGAGATTGACATCACCAGTCCATCGCTGAACAAACTGCCGCTCTATGCGCAGCTCGGGGTTGCGGAAGTGTGGCGCTACAATGGCGAGCAGGTGACGATCTTACGGCGAGACGGCGACACCTACATAGTGCAAGAGGAGAGTATGATCCTCTCTGGACTTACGAGTCTGGTCATTTCTCAGTTTCTGATCGAGAGCCAAACCGTAGAGCGTCCCCTCTGGCTGCGTCACGTGCGCGATTGGGCACGCCAGGGAAGAGCGTAATGTAGTCCTCGTGCAGGAAACGTTGCGCTGATCCCGACCTAACCCGATGCAAACACAATCGGCAATTATAGCGGTTCGCAGTCGCATCGGCCCTGAGGTTCTGTAGAGACCCGACATGTCGGGTCTCTACCAAGCGCCTTGCGTTAGTTACAGTTTCGCCAATGAGTCGCTCAATTATGAAAACCGATATAGTGCCGCGGTGGGACAGGCATCTTGCCTGTCCTCATTTTCTTTCATGAAACGAAAATCTGCTCGCCGTATCTAATCGTATAGACACTATGAGGAGAAAAGGACCATGACAACGACACACAGACTGATGCTCGGAGATCTTATCCAGGCAGTCAGTGCCGTGGCCGCAAACGACCACGAAGTTCTGGCTACACTCTCGCATCTGGTTAACAGTGGCAGAGTCCACTTGGGAAAAACCTCCACACGAGCGCGAATCGATACATTACCCAGGACTCGAAGAGTCACTGGACTGGTCCTGCACAAATAATCGCTCCATCGTGTATACGAAAAAACCAACGCTCGCTGGCATGTTCTGGTTGTTCTATACGTTTTGTCTCTTTTCTATCTCATTGGCACAGGCTGAAGAAACTTCGCTAGGGAATACTGACGCCAAACTCACCATTGCGAACGCTGTCATTTCTGTGGATATTGCTCCAGGTAAACTCACCCTGTCTCAGGAACAGGTACTGCAGTGGATCTCAGAAGCTGCTCGTGCAGTCGTAGATTATTACGGCCACTTTCCTGTCTCAACACTCAGCATCCTTATAACTCCTATATCGGGAAAAGGAGCTCCATCAGGCACCACCTTTGGCTATCCTCGCCCTGTCGTCAAAGTCGCGTTAGGCGAAGCTGCTGACGAAGAATTCCTCAAGCGCGATTGGATGATGGTGCACGAAATGGTGCATCTCGCCTTTCCGCGTGTTCCCCAACAACATCATTGGATCGAGGAAGGATTGGCGACCTACGTCGAACCGTGGGCACGCTTAGGTATCGGCCAGCTCACCGCAGAAACAGTGTGGAAAGATCTAGTTGAAGGACTGCCGCACGGACTGCCGGCGGCAGGCGATCAAGGCCTGGATCACACAGCGACGTGGGGCAGAACGTATTGGGGCGGCGCACTCTTCTGTTTGCTAGCAGACATTGAGATTCACAAGCGGACAGCCAATCGACATAGCCTGCGCGACGCGTTACGCGGGATTGTGGCGGCTAAGGGATCGATGCACGAGCAATGGCCGCTCATGCATGCACTTGAGATTGCTGATCAAGCAACTGGCGTCCCGGTGTTGATGGAACTATATGCACGCATGAAAGATACTCCCACGAAGGTTGACCTGAATGATTTATGGCGGCAGCTTGGGGTTGAGGTGCATGAAGGAAAAGTGAGGTTTCGTGATGATGCCCCACTTGCCGCCGTACGCGCTGCCATCACTCGCAGTGCGATAGAACGCAAGGAATAGGTCCTGCTGTGCGTCGCACAGACATCGCCGATCCTGACCTTGCGGTGTTATGGTTCGGCTAATAACGCCTGAATCTGTTGCTCGGTCAGCGCATAGCTTCCTTCGCCGATGTGCGTGTAACGAATGCGCCCGTGTTTGTCTACGAGGTACACCCTAGGCCAGGCGCGGTTGCCATAGCGCTTCCATGTTGGAAGGAAGATGAGTGATGAGGGTGTAGCCTAACACGTGTTGAGTGTGATAGAGCCCTGAGCCATGACGAAGCCGAGCACCCCGGCGATCTCGCCGCCATCCAGTCAGGATGACGAGGCGGTGCTATTAAAGAGGCTTCGAGCTGGAGAGCAAAACGCGTACGAAACGCTTGTACGCACGTATAGTGGACGGTTGTTGGCCGTCACTCGTCGTTACTTGCACAATGACGAAGATGCGCGCGATGCGCTCCAGGACGCATTCATTTCTGCCTTTCGCGCGTTGTCTACCTTCACCGAAGCGTCGCTACTGTCAACCTGGCTCCATCGCATCGCCGTTAACGCCGCACTGATGAAGTTACGCACTCGCAAGCGGCGACCTGAAGAGTCGATTGAGGACTTGTTACCAAAGTTTCTTGACGATGGGCATCGCGAGGATGGACACCGCGGTAACCCCACACGACCCTGGAAGGAACCCGAGGTGTTGCTTGAACGCCAAGAGATACGCACTATGATTCGCGCCTGTATCGAGCGTCTGCCCGAAACCTACCGTACCGTGCTGCTGCTACGCGATATCGACGAGTTGGATACCGAAGAAGTGGCGGAGATGCTCGACATCAGCGCTAATGCCGTCAAGATTCGCCTGCATCGTGCGCGACAAGCGTTACGGACGTTGCTTGATCCACATTTCCGTGAAGACGCTCCCTAATTCACAGGAACCTGCATGACGTGTCGTGAGTTTGTCGAATTCTTGTATCGTTACGTTGAAGGCGAGCTAGCTCCGGACGAACGTACCGGGTTTGATGAGCACCTTGAACGGTGTCCTCATTGCGTAAACTATCTACACGGCTATCGGGAAACCACGCGATTACTGCGGTGTTCGCATGCGTGCGACCTTCGTTACTGGTGGAACGATCATCGATCCCAAACCGACTGATCCCAACGAAATTCGCGGTGCGGTTATACTGGCTTTGACGTGGGAGATTATAACCAACCAGGTTCAAATGGCCTTACTCTAGATAGTGAAGGGCGACTCGCGATCAATGAACATGGTAACCCTCGTGTGACAAGACTAGAAAAGACTGGCTTTCTTACCGTGCTTGCCGATAAGTACGAAGGCAAGCGACTTAATAGCCCCAACGATTTGGTCTATCGTTCTGATGGCGCTCTGTTCTTTACTGAGTCCGCCGTTTGGTCTGCCCAAGTCTTATGACGACTCACGCAAGGAGTTACCGTATAGTGGCGTGTTCTCCCTCGTCAGCGGGAAATTACAGCTTGTGAGTACCGACCTGAGAGGACCCAATGGTATCGCATTTTCGCCGGATGAAAAGTTTCTCTACGTCAGTAATTGGGACCCGGAGAAAAAGATTGTCATGCGCTATGATGTTAGTTCTGATGGCACCTTGGCCAATGGCAAAGTCTTCTTTGATATGACTAGCGCCCCTGGCGAGGATGCGCTGGACGGCATCAAAGTTGATCAACCAGGAAATCTCTATGTCTCAGGTCCCGGTGAGTTATAGGTACTCTCGTCTGCTGGAGAACACCTCGGCACCCTCAAAGGGCCAGAGCATCCACACAACTTGGCCTGGGGCGACGACGGCAAAACTCTGTACCGTGCTGCCCAGACGAGTGTGTATGGGATACGGTTGAATATCCCTGGCGTTCGACCATCCCTATCAAGCAAGCGGTAATTCAACAACTCAATGATCCAATGACTTAATCACCAGATGAATCAATCATGCAATGGAGGCTTCCATGAAACTTGCGGGAAAAATCGCTCTCGTCACTGGCAGTAGCCAAGGCATTGGTCGCGCGATCGCCGAACGTTTTGCCCACGAAGGTGCCGATGTCGTGGTCAACTATAACCGCACGCCAGGCGGCGCTGAAGAAGCGTTACGCAATGTCCAAGCGTGTGGTCGGCGCGGTCTAATCGTCAAAGCGGATTTGTCGAACACCACTGAAGTACGTGAACTCATCGCCACAAGCATCGGGCATTTGGGACGCCTTGACATACTCGTCAACAACGCTGGCATCGAAACCCATGCGCCATTCTGGGAAGTGACCGAAGAAGACTACGACCGCGTTCTCAACGTCAATCTCAAAGGTGTCTTCTTTGCCACGCAAGCATTCGTTCGCCATCTTATGGACAGCAAACGACCTGGTAAGATTGTCAATATCAGTTCAGTCCACGAAGACCTACCCTTCCCCAACTTTGCCGCATACTGTGTGAGCAAGGGCGGACTCAAAATGTTGACGCGTAACTTGAGTGTCGAGCTAGGGCCGTTTGGCATCACGATCAACTCGATTGCGCCGGGCGCTATCGAAACCCCGATCAACACGAAGTTGTTGAATGATCCGCAAAAGCTCAACGCGCTCTTAACGCAAATCCCCTTGGCTCGATTGGGCAAGCCCAACGATGTCTCCGGCTTAGCAACGTTTCTTGCCTCGTCTGACGCCGATTACGTTACCGGATCAACGTACTTTGTTGATGGTGGCTTGACGTGGAATTATCAGGAACAATAGTCACGATTATTGTTATGAGGAGCAAGGCATATGCCAGTGATTCGTGAGTGTCAGTCTGAGGACCTGCCACAGGTTGAAACCTGTTTTGTCGAGTTGCAAGATTTTCTGCACCGACTCGAACCCAACGTGTTAGAGGGCAAAGCCGCAAAGCAATACTTTGAGTTCATGCTTGCCTACTGTGCGAAAACTGCAGGTAAGGTCTTCGTTGCTGAGGTAGATAGGCAGGTCGTCGGTTTCGTGTGCGTGTGGGGCAAAGTTTCTTCTGAGGAACTCGATGAAGTACCTAGCGAGTATGCCTTCATCTCCGACCTGGTTGTCTTGTCGCAGTATCGCGGCCAAGGGTTAGGCCGGTCGTTGCTAGAACGTGCTGAAGCTTATGCTTGCTCGTTGGGGGTAACGAAGATACAATTGCAGGTCTTGCCTACTAATACTGGTGCACTGCAATTGTACAGCAGTGAGGGTTTTCGTACTTATCACATGCTGCTGACGAAGGACCTCTAGTCCGCCGGCGGGCTATGCCCTACGAGGACTGCTTGTCCTTATAACCCCCACCTGCTATGGTCTTTCTATTGTTCGGTTCTAACCGTCCGTAATACTGAGTTGGTTCGATACAGACGAGGCCCCGGGAACCCTCTCATAGGTTCCGGGGCCTTTTTTTGTCTGGAGGTGTTTTGTGGCAACAAAGCTATTTATCGGCAATCTCTCATTTCAAGCAACTAACGCAGATTTAGAAGAGCTGTTCCGCCAGGTCGGCACAGTGATGTCGGCAACCATCATTATGGATAAAATGACTGGGAAGTCACGTGGCTTTGGATTTGTCGAAATGACTACGAATCAAGAGGCACAGCAGGCTGTAGAGCGGTTCAACGGTACAGAACTTCATGGCCGTGCGCTTACGGTCAACGAAGCCAAACCGCAAGAGCCGCGAAATGGAGGAGGACGGTCATTTGGAGGTGGTCGAGGAGGGGATCGCGGGGGTCGTGAACGGCGCTGGTAACACGCTGAGCGGGATGAAACATGGCTGGTCCCCAGGGGGAGCTCTCTTCTCCTGGGACCAGGCATTCATTAGCCCTAATCGGGAGCCAGATCAGCCAGATATAAACGTAAAGCAGAGACCGCCCCTTAGTGGGCGTGGTAAGGAGGTGACTGATGGCAGGTAGTTCCCGTGCGACGTTTCAGAAACGGCAGAAAGAGCAAGCACGCCGGCAGAAACACCAGGACAAAGCTGCACGTCGGTTGGAAATAAAACAGCGCAAAGTGCAGAGCGGTCCGCGAAGCCCTGGAACCGAAGACCCCGACATTGCTGGCATCCGACCAGGACCACAGCCGTTACCGGAGCAATGGGATGTGTAGGAAACAACTAGTTAACCAGGAGCCTTAAATGCTATTATATAACTCAAATCGATTTGGGAGTCGCCATACCGTCACGCGTCAGCCCGTGCGACTGTTGACCGCGCACGAGAAGCCCCAACGTTGCAACTGGCCGACATGTACCAAAGCCGCTACCGGTGCCGATGAGCATAAGGTCTACTGTCCCAGACATTTCTTTGCCGCCGTCAGTAAGCATTGGTAAGTGAAGGCGGAAGCAGCTTAACATTAGAAGAATGACCAGCACAGAAGAAGGGAGTCTGGTGTCATGCGCGCCTATCGAACAGAATCGACTTATTATTTTTCATCTACGCATCTTATCCCAGGCGGTGCGCTGGTGTTTTATTCGGAAAAACTCAGACGGTATATCCACCCGGTAGAGGGTTTCTTGCTTGATGGCCATCCTCGTGTGCAAATACTTCCACAAGCTGAGAGCGAGACTCTTGAAGCCGAGTGGCATGGGGCGTTGGCCCGTTATGTCAGAGGTGAGCGCTGAGGCTTGCTCCCACGCTTCTACACCTGTTTTACCAGATACTCGAACGCCGCCAGGGCAGCAGCAGCTCCTTCGCCTGCGGCAATCACAATCTGTTTGTCGTGCCCATCAGTTGCGTCTCCCGCGGCAAAGACGCCGCGAACACCAGTTTGCCCATGGCGATCGACTTTGATCTCACCCCGTTCGTTGGTCTCGACCAAGTCCAACAAAAAGTCAGTATTGGGATATAAGCCGACTTCAATGAAAACGCCCTGCACCTCAAGGCGACGATTCTCTCCTGTGGCGAGATTCTTAACCGTCAATCCGTCCACGCGTTCCTTACCGTGAATTTCGAGCGGCTGATGCTGTTTTAACACTTCCACCCGTTTCGCGACTGACACTTTGTCCTGCAAAATCTCGTCACCGCTCCATCCGCCACGCGAGACGAGATATACTTTCTTCGCAATACCGTCCATTTCTAGTGCTGCTTCGAGTCCCGAGTTTCCGCCACCCACAATGGCAATGGTCAGGTCTTTGAACAGAGGACCATCACAGGTTGAGCAATAGACCACCCCGCGCCCGGCTAATTCTTTCTCACCCGGAATGTTGAGTTTGCGTTTCTGAGCACCAGTTGTGATGATTACCGATTTGGCGCGAGTTTCGCGGCCTGAGGCCATCTCAATGACTTTGGTACGACCCTCGACGTGCAGTTTAGTGACTTTCTCACCAATCAGCTTGTCGATGCCGTACTTTTCGGCATGTTCGTAAAACCTTTGGACTAAATCAGGACCAGTTACCAGTTGGAAACCTGGGTAATTAGCGACTTCATAGGTCGTGCCCAGCTGACCACCTAAATCAAACGCGATAAGAACGGTCGAGAGGTTCTTTCGTACGGCGTAGATCGCTGCCGCCAGACCAGCCGGCCCAGCACCAACAATAGCTACATCGTACACTTTCGCGTTATCGACCGCGGCTCTGCGTCCCAAGCGCTTATCAAGCTCGCCGGTGGCATTGAGGTTTGCCAGGTCATCGTAACCACCGATAGAGACGCCATCAAGAAAAATCTGCGGCACCGTACGTCGTCCCGAGCGGGCAATCATTTGCTGTTGGAGTGCCTCGTCCGACGTGACGTTGATCTCTTGATAAGATAATCCTTTCGACTTTAATAGGGCCTTGGCTTTCGCACAGTACGGACACCATTCTTTTGAATACACTTCCAGGGTAGGCATAACACACCTCTTGGGCATTTGATGACGTAGTGTTCCTGAAGTTTCAAGCCAGATCGGTTGCGGCAACAGCTGACGTTTGTGTCGGTCGCAATGCAGTGTCGGCACTGACCGCGATGACAAAGCAACAGATGCTGACGAGTCCCAACCCGACACGTAGATTCGTGAATTCAGCTACCGTACCGATCAACGGCGGACCAGCAAGGAAGCCAAAGTAGCCAGTCGACGCGACCGCTGCGAGTGCCATTCCGGGTGGAACACCAGGCATACGGCCTGCGGCACTGAAGAGCACCGGAATAATGTTGGCTATACCAAAGCCAACCAAGCCGAAGCCAGCGATCGCCATGTGCGGTTCACCGATCAGCACTCCTAACCCGAGGCCGGTTGCCGCTGCCAGACTTGAGCCACCTAATAGTAACGACGAACCGACGCAATTAACCAGCGCGTCACCGCTAAAGCGGCCTACAGCCATCATGAGCGAGAATGCCGCGAATCCTGCCGAGGCAAGAGCGGCCTCGGTATTGAGTACATGTTGCAGATACACGGCACTCCAGTCCGCCATCGAGCCTTCAGCCAACAGTGCGAGAAATGCCAGCATCCCCAGGCGCCATAATCCGGCGCTTGGCTTAATGAAGGTCGGCGCAGTATTTCTTTGCTGCGTCTCTGCTGGGAGAAGCCTCGAGATGGCAAGTGCCACGATGACCAATGCTGCCACGGTCGTGGCCATTACATGTTGTATCGGACTCACAGTGAATGACATTGCGAGGCCTGCCAGTGCCGCACCCACTAGACCACCTAGACTAAACATACCATGAAATGACGACATTATCGCTCGTTGGTAACGTCGCTCGACGGCCACAGCTTGAGCATTCATTGCGACATCAAGGGTACTGTTACACGCGCCAAACAGTGTTAAAGCAAGGCACAGCAGCAAGACGTTCGGGCTGAGTACTGGGAGTGGGAGAACAAAACAGAAGGCCAGAATAGCGGCCGTCGTCATCACGCGACTGCCAAAGCGACCGACCAACCTTCCCGCCAGCGGCAGCATAGGGACAGAGCCGATAGCCATAGACAGAAGCACGAGTCCAAGCTGACCATCACTTAAGCCATGAAAGGCCTTAACCGCGGGAATGTGAGGAACCCAACTTGCTAGCACCGTCCCATTGAGGAAGAAGATGGTGGCAACCGCCCAACGTGCGCGAGCAAGCGTTTGCGGTACGACCGTGTGCACCTCGGTAGGTCCCTGGGTTTTCACATACATTGGATGCGAGCCTAGGACGCGAAGTTTCGTAATGCAAGCGAATTCGTCCTTGGCGCGTAATCAGATCTACGACCCATAGCCATAACGCGGATGGACTGACGGCCTAGCGCTATGATGCACTGCCAGTCACCAGCTTATCTCTTTACATCTATTGTCCTATGCCGTGTTTCTGACATAAAACGTGGGAGCGAGCATGCGTACAGGAGGGTTTATGCAGTGCACAAAATTAGGAAATACTGGGATTACGGTTTCTCGCATCTGTATGGGATGTATGAGTTACGGCGATGGCAAATGGCGCGAGTGGACCGTCGGAGCAGATGTCGCGCGCGAACATTTCGCGGCCGCGATTGAGGCAGGAGTCAATTTTTTTGATACCGCCGACGTTTACTCAACCGGCACTAGTGAAGAGATCACTGGCAAGTGGCTCGGGGAAATGGCCTCGCGCGATGACATCATCGTCGCAACCAAGGTGCATGGGGCAATGGGTCCTGGACCGAACCGGCGAGGTCTGAGCCGCAAACATATCATCGAAGGGTGTGAAAATTCACTACGGCGCCTCAAGATGGATTACATCGATCTCTACCAAATCCATCGCTGGGACTATACAACTCCGATTGAGGAGACACTCGACGCACTGGATTCTTTAGTCCGTTCAGGCAAGGTCCGCTATCTCGGTGCCAGCAGCATGGCTGCGTGGCAATTCTCCAAGGCATTGTACACGGCAAAAGAACATGGCTGGCATCGCTTTGTCACTATGCAGAATCATTACAACCTGATTTACCGCGAGGAAGAGCGAGAGATGAACCCACTGTGTATCGACCAGGGCGTAGCGCTGATTCCGTGGAGCCCGCTCGCTCGCGGGCTGCTCGAAGGTGACCGGACGCGCAAACCTGGCGAAGGACCGACTAAGCGTTCACAGACCGATAAGGTCGCGCAAAATCTCTACTTTAACGAGAACGACTACGAGGTTGCACTGGCGGTGCAGAAGATCGCCAAGGAGCGAGGCGTTACCGCGACCCAGCTCGCCTGCGCCTGGATTCTTCAAGCCCCGGGAGTGGTATCACCAATTGTTGGCGCGACCAAAACTCACCATCTGAGAGAAATCTTCGCGACCGTCGATATGAAACTGACCGCAGAAGAAGTGGCAACGATGGAAAAACCATATCGGCCTCATCCGATTCGCGGGCATGAACACCCCGATCCGAGGAAAATGGTGAGATAGGGACCTCACCCCGATCCCCTCTCCGATCATGGAGAGGGGATCGCCGGGGCGAGCTTTGCCTGCGACTACTGTTTACTGTCGTTTTATCCCCTTTCCTGTCAAGAAGACGGGTCGGGGGTGAGGGATCACGCCGCTTTCTTCCGCTTTGGTGCTTTGGCTGCGTTGTGTGCTGCCTGTAAACGGCGCAGTTCCTCCCAGCCCAGGTACGAGGTAAAACTATCGTCATCAAAGAACAACACCGGACCATTGCAGATGAAGATGTAGTCGGTGTCTTCTAAAGCAGTCGTCGCGCCATGTACCATGCCATTCGCTTCGTAGACATAGTCACCCGTCTTGAGAACGCCCTCTCGGACCTGCAGCTTGCCTTTAATGATAAAGGTGTGCGACGCGGTTAGATGCTTATGTGGCGGAGCAACGTAGCCTTTAAGCCAGCGAAACAACACCGCCCAAGTACCGGATTCTGAGCCAGTCCATAGGATTTTCATGAAGCCGCGTTTGGGATCGTTTTCCATTGGCATCCAATCCATGTCAGCCGACTTCACTAGCGTGTCCATCACTTCACTATTAAACGGGGTGATGTCTTGCGGTAGTGCCATACGTTCCTCCTTTGGTGTGTAATCGTGATGTAGAACCGAGGGCGAGATCCTGGTGCGTCATTGCAACAATGCCACAGATAAAAACCGTTCGATCATGACATTAATCTGCTCCGGTACTTCGAGCTGATGAAAATGTCCTGCGCCTACAGTTTGGCCGGTAACTACGTGGGGACACAACGCTCGTAGACGAGGAAGATCAGACAATGACTCCGCGGCGGCAAGCACCAAAAGCGGCACTTTACAGGCCTGTGCTGCGGATGCTGTATCAGCAAAAATATTACTCACCGCTGAAACGGCAACGTGTTCGGGGGTGCTTATCATTCCGGCCTTAATACGTTCCTTACGCTCCTGGTTATCCGTCGGTAGAAACATCGAGTCGATAAATTGACTTTGCAGTTCGCGGAATGCTGGGGTTTGAAAGCCGGCCAGGACTGGCGCTAGTCGATCTATCAACTCTTTAGGTGGAACAATTGGTGAATCCAACGTGACAACCGCACTTGGTATGTCAGGATAGCGTGCCGCTAGCTCCACGGCGATCACGCCACCCATGCTGTGACCAATGACGATCGGTTTCTCTACTCCAAGTTGGCCACACATCCATGCAAGATCATCGGCGAACAGCGCCATCGTATAGCCTTGCTCAGGTTTGTCGCTTTCGCCATGACCGCGCAGATCAACGGTGATAACTCGGTGGCTACGGCGGAAATAGGTAAACAATGGCGCCATCGCCGTGTGGTCACAGGTCCAGCCATGGACCAGGAGTACCGGAGGTTCACCACTTCCGGCTTCAGCGTAAAACAGTTCGACCCCGTCACGATTAAGCATTGGTATTCTCCTCTTGCGTCAAAGACTGTATCGTAATGTCGAGACTCAATGCTAGAGAGGCACTCACGTATCGGGGGAAATGCCATGTCTTCATATACGATTTTCGATAGCGCTCTGGCATCAATCGCTGACGCCGGTCCTGACCTACGTAACGGGCTAACGAATCATGCCCCAATGGCAATCGAAGCACTGTGCGCGCTGGGTCAAGAAGAGGCCGTGATACCGTGGCTTGAGCATTACCGGCCTGGCATGATGCCATGGCCGTACGCACACAAACCCGTTAACCCACCGGCTTGGCACTTAGCGTTAGGACATATCGAGCAGGTCACTGATTGGCGGGCATTTTTTGTCGAGGAACTCGACGCAGCACCCTGGCGAGAAGTTCTTGATCGCTGGGTGAGTCGTCTCGCACCTGCGATTTGCGCATCAGCAGCGCATGGTGTGATCCGCGTCGCTCACGCGGTCCGTGCACTTGCTGAGGCAGAAACGCCAACCCGGCTCGCGGAGCTAGCCGCAGCACTTGGCTACTGGGCGGCATGCTATCAGGAATTACCGACTGACCTTTCTGCCTCCCAACCACCGTCGCGTCCGAGTACAGCCATCCGTAACGTTGCAATAGTTCCACTCGAACAACGAAAATTCACTGGCACCATTGTTGGCTCGCTCGAACGTTTAGATGAATTTGCTCCGTTCGCTTCGGTAATCGGACTCGCTGATCTCAGTGGAGACGCTTCTCGGGTTGTCTCCGAACTCACAGAAACCTTTGCGCACGTGTACCTAGCTAATGCGCACGACGTGTTGACTACGATCGTTTTTGTTCACGGCATCACCAGTGGAGCGTCGCTCCGTTTGCTCGCACCACACTTGAGTGAGCCTGTCATCCGCGATGCCTCACGCTATACCTGGCAGGCGCAATGTGGCATTTACGCCGCATTCGGCCAGAGATACACGCCGGCGCAGGAACCTGTCGCACCTCAGGAATCGCATGAAGAGTTGATCACCATGGCGATCACCAATGGTGACGAACACGTCATCAAGTTGACCGAGGCATGTCTACGTGAGTATGAGATCAATCCGTCGCCTGTCTATCTCGCCGCTGCGCGGCACGCGATGGACGTATTGAAGGGGTGAAGCTCTATTTTGGACGCACCCTCACCCCATGCCCTCGCCCATGAAGGGAGAGGGCAGCCCAAGCGAAGCGAGGACGGGTGAGAGTAATGTACAAAGTAAACCTACCACCAATTCACTTTAAGATAGATTAAACACCCGCGCCGCGTTATCCCAGAACAGCTTGCGCTTCGACTCTTGCGAGATCGGCTGTTTCAACATCGCTTCGACTCCCCATGGATAGGTGCCGTCAGGATGGGGATAGTCGGAATCCCACGTAAAGTTGTCATCACCAACCAACTCAACTGCCGCTTTCATAGTCGGCTCGTCACCACGAAAAGCGACGCACACGTTACTGCGAAAGTATTCGGTTGGACGGCGGGTCAGATATTCGTGTTCGGAGTTACCGCTGAAATTCCAATGTTGCTCCATGCGTTGCAGCCAATACGGCGTCCAGCCGCCGTCCCCTTCAACATGAATCACTTTCAGTTTGGGACACTGCTCGAACACGCCGAACCAAATCAATCCAGCCATAGCCGCCATTGCTTCAAATGGATGCGACAGAATGTGACCGCTGGTGTGCGTGTCCATCCGATCACCAAAGGACGGCACCGAGGCCGAGGCAGAATCATGCGTCGAAATCGGCTTACCAGTTTTCTCAATTTCCTTCCACAGCGGGAGACAGTCTGCATGCCAGAGAGTGCGGCCCCCTACTGGATTCGGGCGCATATAATAGCTGACGCATCCAAGTTGCGACGCCCGGATCGCTTCTTTGCTCGCTTCTTCGATACTTTGCATCGGCAGGGCTGCCGCCCAACGTAAGCGCGTGGGCGCGAGTGAAGTATATTCCGCCGCCCAATTGTTATAGGCACGACAGCAGGCAGCCAGTAATTTCGTATCGCGAAACTCGCGCCCGAGCATCTGGCCGGTAAAGGTCGGATAGAGCACCTGTACATCTACCCCCTGCTCGTCCATGTCTTCGATGCGGCTCTGGGCGCTAAATCCGGTCTTCTTCGCTTTATCGAAGCGTTGCATGGCTTTATCGGCGGCTTTCAGAAAGGCCTTGGCCGCCATTGGGTACTTCCCCTTCTCGCGCGTGAAGGATTCCCCTTCAACGAGAAAAGTACGCCGTCCTGATCCTGGCGCTTCCCCCATTCTCGGAGCTTGGGACTTGTACGCATCTTCAATGTGTTTCTCCCACAGCCACTCTGGTTCCATCATGTGCGCATCGGTATCCGCGATCTTAAATCCATCACGCATAGTGAGGTCCCTCCAGTCGTTATTCGATATTAACTCTCATTCACCGGTCCGAACGAGTCAGTGGTGATCTGACGCGATTTGAACTTCCATTCGCCATTCACCTTGGCATAATCATCGTTATACCAGCCAGTCAGCAACCATTTCTTGCCTTCACGCATTAGTCGCACTTCAACGTAGCACGTTCCTTTGGCTCTGTCCGGACCAAGGAGTTCAACTACATGGTTGTGGATGAACGGACGGGGATTTGCCGTACCGGCCTGTTCTGCAATCATCTTGGCCAAATTCGCGCGACCTTCAGCACGAGGCAGCTTCGGATCATTCGTGGCAAACCAACCATCTTCGGTAAACAGTTTCGCATACCCGTCTGCGTCCTTCTGCCATACGCGATCACAATACCGCACCGGTAAGGTGCGAATCTCCTCGCGATCTAGCACTTCTTGTAACAATGCTTCCGTACTCTTGGTCGCCATAGTCACCCTCCTTACTTTTGCACCTTGATTGTTCCTCCAGGCTGCCCGATTGTAACGACGCGCGCAAGCCTGTATGACAACAGCGTTAACCCCTCTGCTCAGTTCCCCACCGCACGCCATTTCGCAGTAAGGTCACAAACGCCTCGGTCTCCCACGCGCCGCGAAAGAGTAACGGCGTGGCTCCAGCAGCATCGACACTTGCATCGACAAACGGCTGAACATTGTTTAACCGCGAGTGACAATGACCAAGCGCGATGTAGGCAATAGTACCCTTACCCAGGTTCTTGGTATATCCGAGCACGCGGGTTTTACCATCAGGCTGCAGTGCAGTGTCTTGAGCATAGACAAAACCAAACCCCGGGGGCGACGGATCTTTCGGTAGCTCGGTAGTGAGTAGGACATGGGTGTTGGTCGGATCGATGACTTCGACGAGATAGAGCTCATCCATGACCTCAAATGATCCCGACAAACCGCGTGTGAGCACATGCGCTCGATCTGTCACATCAACTCGGAATTTTCGCACGGGCGGGTGATTAAGGAAGAAACCGCCCAAGGTATCGTGATGACTTAACTTTACCATCGCACGGGTGCGCCGATCGTCCCCGACCTGCACAGCTCGGCCACCGCTGGTGCCATGCAGCGCGAGCCACCGACCACCGTCCTCAAGCCACTGGCGAATGAACTGGTTCTGCTCGTCGTTTGGATACGGACCGGCAACATAGGTGATTAAGAGGCGACTCTTCGGTAACCACTTCGCCACGTCGGTAAAGTCACTCGCGACCGTTGTAAGGATCTGCTGGTTTTCTTGTAACAATTGCAACAGCCGTAGACGAGCGTAGTCCATATCATGACCGGCCGACGACCCCGGCGGGAATCCGCCGGTGACGAGATGAACACGAATAGGTTGAGTGTCTACCATTGTCTAGTTCCCTCCTGTACTCTGGGTGCAACTGCTGGCTTGCCTCAACACTGTCTTGAGAATTTTCACGTCTAGAGAACTGTTGTTTCGTCTGGAGCGCGTTTGTCTTAGCTCGTACCTAGCCGCCTGTTGGCTAGCCCTCACCCTGCCCTGCGGGCTTCCCTCTCCCGCTCAACGGGAGAGGGACTGAGGATGAGGGCCATGAGAGGCAAGCAAAGAGCGGCAAAAAATCTCGGCCAGTATTAGGCTTGTCCAGCAGCGCACAGTAATCACTCCTATAGATCTGCCGTTAGCTATGTTTTACCACAATCTCCTCCCCAAACCGCTCCATCGCAGCCACTACATCACGGTCACGCAACGCTCGCATGTTCACTAACAATCGGTGAATACCTAATTCCTGGTAAACCGATAGGCTCTCACGTCCCTCACCGTAATAATTCCAATACGCAGTAATCTCAACCTCACTCGGGTCGCGTCCTTGCTTCGCACACTCCTCTTTGAATGCACGCATATGCGCACGATAATCATCAAGGTCTTTACCGATCACGTACCACCCATCGCCGTAACGCACGAGACGGCGAATCGCCGCTGGCGTCACTCCGCCAATCACCAGAGGAACACCACCAACCTGTGCAGGCCGAGGCCGCATTTGGAACCCGTGCCAATGAACAAACTCACCATGAAAATTGACTTCCTCGCCAGTCCATATCTGTTTAAGTGCTCGCAAATACTCGTCGGCACGTTGCCCCCGCTGCGCGAACGGCACACCTATCGCGTCAAACTCTTCTTTTAACCAACCAATTCCCACGCCGAGCATCAGACGTCCTTTCGATAGATGATCAATCGACGAGGCCCATTTGGCTAAATACAAGGCGTTGATTTGCGGGAGAATGTTCACCCCAGTACCAAGTCGCATACGCTTGGTCGATGCGGCAACATATGTCAGTGCGACCAGCGGATCGAGAATCGCGGCATCGGGTCGGAATGGGAGTTTGCCCTTTGGGTTGTAAGGATACACCGACGAATACTCTTTCGGAATGATGACGTGCTCGGCAGTCCACACCGATTCGTATCCGAGCGCTTCAGCACGTTGCACAAACGGCACGAGTATATCTGGATTAGTGAATACATCGATATTGATCGGAACAATACCGAACTTCATGACCACCCTCCTCTGGTAACCTCTGGATCAAATGTGAAATCGCTGGCAGACTAGCACTGTTCACCAGCCACCTCTATAGGAAGACCACATCATGATATTGGGATATGGCAGACAGTGGCAGGCGCAATCCGTCTATCGCCCTGTATGAGGGGGTAAAAGGGGACACGGTGAAATCGGTAAAGGGAAATTTCTCTTTCAGAGTCGCCCTTTTCGCCTTTTGACCTTTGCCCCTTTGTGCCTTTTTTAGTTTAAGGAGGACTATGAACAACGATTGCGACATTATTATTGACGTCGTCGTCAACGGCCGGTGCTTGCGACCAGCGGAGATCCCTCTGCACGTCTCGGAAGCAATTGCTACTGCGCTATCCCGTGACGAAGGCCCTGGGGAGGTCGTCCATGATGGGGTACAGTACCAGTGGTTCGTACGACCCTGAGTCTACCCCTGACGGCGGTCTTGTCGTCACGGAAAATCAGTAAGGAGGAGTTATGAAACTTGGTGTGACAATGTTTGCTACCGATTATGCCATACGACCGGATGAGCTCGCCGTCGCCAGCGAAGATCGCGGCTTTGAGTCAGTCTGGTTTCCCGAACATACGCATATCCCAGCAAGTCGGAAATCACCGTGGCCTGGCGGCGCAGAATTGCCGAAGGAGTATTGGCATACGCACGACCTGTTTGTGACGATGATGGCTGCGGCTGCGGCGACTAAGAATATTAAGATTGGCAGCGGCATTTGTTTAGTGATCGAGCACGATCCGATCGTCCTTGCCAAGCAAGTCGCGTCAGTTGATCAACTGTCCAGTGGACGCGTGTTGTTTGGCATTGGTGGTGGGTGGAATGCCGAGGAGATGCAAAATCACGGTACGCCGTTCAATCGTCGCTGGAAGGTCTTGCGGGAACGGATTGAGGCGATGAAGGCAATCTGGACGAACGATGCCGCCGAGTATCATGGTGAGTTTGTCAACTTCGATCCGATTTGGTGCCACCCGAAACCGTACCAAAAGCCGCATCCGCCGATTCTCCTTGGCACGTTCAATGGTGGGCTCAATCGCGTCGTCAATTATTGTGACGGCTGGATTCCGGTCGGCTTCTTTGCCAAAGATTTACCCGGGTCAATGAAAGAACTTGGCCAACGTGCAGAACAAGTAGGACGCAAGGGAAGCGAGTTTCCGGTGTCGATCTTTGGCGCAGCAGATAAAGAAGAGGAACTCACAAATCTGCAGAAGCTCGGGGTTGAGAGGGCCGTCTTTGTGCTCTCGTCTGAAGGACGAGAAACGATTCTGCCGATGCTGGATAAGTATGCGAAGCTGGTGGTGAAGATGGCGTAAATCTAAACAATGTAAAGATAAGTGTGCAGCTGTCAGCTTTCAGTTGTCAGTCAGACAAGTCAATACCAAGGGCATTGCCTAACTTCGGACACCAGTCGGCTTCCCAGGATATGCATCTCCCGGTTTTGCTGATAGCTGACTGCTAAGCGCTTATTTAAGGAATGTACTTTTCCCGGGGTTATGCCAGAATCCCAGACTAGGAACGCAGGTCGTGCCCACGGACAATCTTGGGGCGTCATGCGGAAATATATACGACCGAGGAGGGAAACTATGGGCGTGTTATCTGGATATAAAGTTGTCGAGTTTGCTGGCATCGGCCCAGCACCGATGTGCGCAATGTTGCTGTCGGACATGGGAGCAGAGGTACTTCGCATTGATCGTGCTGAAGATGCGAACCTCGGAATTCCAACAGACGCGAAGTTCAACGTGCTTGGCCGTGGCCGCCGCTCGGTCGCGCTCGACCTCAAGCGCAAGGAAGGCATGGAAGTTGCGTTGAAGCTGATCGCTAAAGCCGACGCTCTCATCGAAGGTTTCCGCCCCGGTGTAATGGAACGCCTCGGTCTTGGGCCAGAGGTGTGTATGGCGCGCAATCCAAAGCTCGTCTACGGTCGCATGACCGGTTGGGGACAAGATGGACCGATGGCGCACGCCGCAGGCCATGACATCAACTACATTGCCTTGACTGGCGCATTGCACTCAATCGGACGGCGTGGCGAAGCGCCGGTGCCGCCGCTCAACCTGGTTGGCGATTTCGGCGGTGGTGGCGTCTACCTCGCACTTGGTGTCGTTGCTGCGCTACTAGAAGCGCAAAAGTCCGGTAAAGGGCAAACAATTGATGTTGCTATGATTGATGGGGCATCATCCCTCATGGCTGCGATTTACGGTTTACGTGCTGCGGGGCGCTGGACCGACAAACGCGGTGACAACATCCTCGATACCGGCGCGCATTATTACAACGTCTACGAAACCAGTGACGGTAAATATGTCTCGGTTGGTTCCATCGAGCCCAAGTTCTATGCTGAATTGCTACAACTGAGCGGCTTACAGCACCAAGAATTACCACGACAGAACGACAAAGATGCCTGGCCGAAGATGAATGAACGCCTGACAACTATCTTCCGCAGCAAAACGCGTGATGAATGGTGCAAGATCATGGAAGGCAGTGATGTCTGTTTTGCGCCAGTTCTCGATATGGGCGAAGCGCCGGCCCATCCGCATAACAAACAGCGCGGTACGTTTGTTGAGGTTGATGGTGTCGTACAGCCCGGTCCAGCACCACGCTTTAGTCGTACGCCGAGCGCGATCCAGGGTCCGCCGGCAGCGGCCGGACAGCATACTGTCGCTGCTCTGAAGGACTGGGGATTCACAACAAGTGAACTAGATCAGTTGCAAAAGGCTGGTGCCATTGGGGCACGGGGGTAGCATATAGAGTCGCAACAACAAGATGGGGAAGGATTGTCCTCTCAAAACACTCGGCGTTAGGTTCCCTCCCCCCTTGCGGGAGAGGATCAGGGCGAGGGGACGGTAACAGCGATCACCCTCTCCTGCGTCCTCTCCGATCAAGGAAGAGGAAAGGAAAGGAAAAAGGAACACCGATGCCAGATTATGATCTCTTAATCCGAGGAGGAACGATCGTCGATGGTACGCGCATGCCGCGTTACCAAGGTGATGTCGGTATTCGCAATGGTCGCATTGTGGCGCTCGGTCGCGTTGAGGGAACGGCCAAGCGCGTGATTGATGCCTCAGGTCGTATCGTGGCACCGGGAGTCGTCGATCTCCACACGCACTACGACGCGCAAATTAATTGGGACCCGTATGCGACTAACTCGCAGTGGAATGGCGTAACCACGGTCGTGATTGGTATGTGCGGGTTTGGCTTTGCCCCTATGAAACCCCAGAACCGCGAACGCGCTATGTTGCTGATGTCCCGGGTCGAGGCCATCCCACTCGCATCGATGCAACTCGGTATGCGGTGGGACTGGGTGACTTTTGCTGAATATTTGTCGAGTCTGGAACGCGCCGGTCTGGGCATCAATGTCGGCTCGCTGATTCCGCACTCGCCGTTGCGCATCTGGGTTATGGGTTTGGCAGCGGCCAAGGAACGCGCAGCAACACCAGAAGAAATCGCTAAAATGGCGGATGTATTCCGCACGGGTATGCGTGCCGGTGGGTTTGGTTTCTCCACCGACCGTAACATCGCCGACACCGACTACGATGGTAGTCCACTGCCAAGTCATCAAGCTGATGACAATGAGTTACTTTCACTCTGTGGCGTGCTACGAGAGTTTGGCATTGGTTCGATCGAGTATACACTTCGTGCCCAAAGGCGACCTGACTTCGAGTTTACCGCCGCCCTTTCCCGTGCGGCTGGGCGACCGATTGTGTGGAACGCGCTGGCGCAATTCCAGACCCAACCCGATCACTGGCGCAAAGTCCTAGGCTGGATGGAAGAACTGAACCGCCAAGATGCGCAGTTGTACGGTATGACGATCTGCTTTCCGACGCATCTTTATTTCACACTGGAAGACATGAACCAATTTGATGACATGCCGAACTGGCGCGATGTTCTGGCGCGGCCTATCCCCGAACGCGTCACCATGTTACAAAACAAAGAGTTACGCGCTGCGCTCAACGAAGATTTTCGTACCGTGCGTACGAAAGTGTTTGGCGGCGACTGGCGTGATATTAGCGTCACGCACACGCAGCCTGAACATCGGTCTGCTGTTGGGAAAACCATCGATGAGCTCGCGCTGGCCTCAGGTCGTTCACCAATTGAGACATTCCTAGATTTGTCGCTGTCAGAGAACTTAAAGACGGGCTTTAAGATTCACGACTTTGCCAATCGTGACCAGGACGCGCTGGCGACGATGCTCACACACCCGAATGCGGTGATTGGTCTTTCTGACGGTGGCGCACACGCAAAATTGTTTTCCTTGGGCAAATACCCAGTTGAGTTTCTCGCCAACTGGGTACGCGATCGACAACTGATGTCATTGGAAGAAGCGCATTGGCGTCTGTCGTTCGTACCATCGTGGATTATTGGCTTGCATGATCGCGGCTGGTTGCGTGAAGGCATGGCTGCAGACATCATTGTTTACGACCTCGATAGCCTAGGGATTACCCCGACTGAGCCAGAGATGCTTCATGACCTTCCTGGTGGAGAAGGAAGATTGGTGCAGCGAGCGGTTGGCATCGATTACACTATCATTAACGGTCAGGTAACCTTTGAAGGGCAACATTGCACTGGCGCACGTCCGGGCACGCTATTGCGCAGCGCGGCGTATCAGCAAAACCTATAGCGAAGGAGATCATATGAAGATTGTCGACGGCGATAGTCACTTTATTGAACCCTTGGATCTGTTTGTTCGTTACATCGAACCTGCCTACCGCGAACGAGCGATGCGGGTAGAAACTGAGCCAGGCACGGGCAAGCCGCAAATGCTCCTTGATGGCAGAGCTATGCGCTTGGGCAATGATACTGAGGAAATGTTGAGTGTTATTGTCGGCTACGGACAAAAGGAAGACGGCCACGCCTTGAATGCCATGGATCAAACGCGGATGGCGGGCGGCGATTGGCAGAACATGGGGAAACGCATTCAGTATCTAGATGACGAGGGATTTGACTATCAGATTCTCTTTCCCACTCTTGGATTATTATGGGAAGGCGATGTTCGCGACCCTGAACTCGCGGCAGCGTTATGTCGTGCCTATAACACCTGGGCATTTGAAGTATCTGCGAGCCATCGTGATCGCTTGTTTCCTGCGGCTCACATTTCGTTACGTGACCCCGCGCTGGCGGTGCAAGAAATCGCAAGGGTAGCCAAGTTAGGCGCGCGCTCGCTTATGGTGGGGTCGGCTCCCGTGCATGGTAAGAGTTTCGGTGACACGAAGTATGATGCCGTGTGGGCCGCCGCGCAGGAGCACAACCTCGCCGTTAGTATCCATCCGGCAGGCAACAAGGATTATCTCGGCAGCGCGTGGTATCGTGACCGCCATCCGGGCTTTATGTTCATCTCCATGAATGTCATCCAGGATCCGCGTATGGCGCTAAGCACGATGGTCTACGACGGTGTGTTTGAGCGCTTTCCTGCACTGCGCGTAGCTACCGTAGAGTCGATGGGCAGCTGGGTTGGCGAATGGATCGAGCGCTTCGAGTATCGTTATCAGTATATGCGTCATACCTCACAGATGAAGCGTCCAATTCGTGAATACTTCGCGCGCAACATTTGGGTAAACGCCGATCCAACCGAGAAACTGTTACCGCTGATCGTGCAATTTGTTGGGCATGAAAAATTTTTCGTCGGCTCCGATTACCCACATGCCGAAGGGTTCGTCCACCCCGTCCAAGGAATGAAAGAGTTGCTTGGAGCCTTGCCGGTAAGCGCGGTGAACAGCATTCTTGGCGCCAACGCCTGTGCGTTTTATGGCTTGCAGAACTGACCCGAGCCGCGCCACACCGCGGTACGAGAAAGGAACATACTGTGACAGCAGAGCACACAGACCTCGTCGCTGCGTTGTATGAGGGACGAAAAAACGGGGCCGCACCCGTCGGCGTAGATCGTGTGCGGCTTGAGCTGCAAGAAGCGCTGGCCGTACAGCTTGACGTTCTCGCGCGCTTCCAAGCCGCAGGAGAAAGTCTCGGCGGGTGGAAGGTAGGGCTGACATCCGGCGCTGCTCGCGACCGCATGGGCAAGGAGTTCCGTCCATTCGGTTACGTGCTGAAGAGTCGCATTTTGCACGCTGGGGCCAAGGTGTCACGACAGCCGATCATGAAATGTTCAGTCGAACCGGAGTTATGTTTGATTGTAGGTTCGCGGCTGCATGGTGATGACGTGGACGCAGCCGCAGCCAAAGCCGCCGTGCGCGCGGTCGCACCAGCGTTCGAGATCAACGAACGTCGTATTACTGCTGAGCAAGGGAACGCGTTATTACTCGCAGACGGGCTGGCACAGTGGGGCATCGTCGTCGGACCCGAAGCGCCGGTACGTGATGGCTTGGTTGATACTACGGTTGAATTTTACGCAGGCGATCAGTTGGTCGAAAACAAGACCCCCGGAACGACGATGGATGATCCTTATTTATCATTGGCGCGTGTTGCACGCTTGCTGAACAAGTTTGGCCTTGGGTTAGAACCTGGACAACCTGTGATCACTGGATCGTTTTACAACCATATTGTGACGCAAACAGGCACGTATCGCGCCCGTTTTGTCGGCATCGGAGAAGTGTCTGTGGAGTTCATCTAGTAGTCAGTCATTATAGTCGTAAAGGATGGCAGTAGGTAGCGTCATTCCCACGAAACTTATCCTGGACACGGATCCGGAAGCGAGAAGCCAAGGAGGAACGGATTCCGGGTCGCGGCCTGCGGCCCCCGTATCGAGTACGGGGCAGGCTTGTCCGGAATGACGGGGTGCTATGAGCATCCGGCACTAGTTGAAGATTTCGTTTCCGAGCAGCGTAGTGAAGCAATGGCCCCACAAAATTCCTCGGCCGCAGTACTAAAGGTGAGCAGGAGAGACGACTCGTATGGGCAACTTACAGCTGGACAAACCGATGACGATCTTAGTGTTGCTCGGGCTGACGTTACCCGAGGTTTCCGAAGCAGATTTGGCGAAAATACAGGCTGCGGCGGCACCTGGCTCCTCCATTCGCGTTGTGGCCAACGTCCGCGAAGCTATCGCCGCCGCCAACGACGTCGAGGTAATCCTCGGCTTCATTCCTGAAGCGTTGTTCAATGCGGCGCCGCGGCTGCGCTGGGTACATGCGATCGCATCGGGTGTCGATATGTTCCTCTATCCAGCGATGCGCGACTCACAAGTCGTGCTCACTGGGGAGAAAGGATTGGTTGGCGGACATCTCGCAGACACAGGCTTTGGGCTGCTGCTGGCGCTCACTCGGCAAATCGCCACCTCGATCCGCCTCGGGTCGGCAAGCTGGGAGTCACGCGAAGCAATGCGACGCAAAGAGATCGAGTTGGAAGGGTTAACGATGGGTATTGTCGGTTTTGGCGGCACCGGTCGTGCTATGGCACGACGTGCCGTGGCCTTTGGCATGAAGGTGCTCGCCCTCGACGAATGGCGTGTGCCGCCGTCGGATGGTGTTGCTGAAGTGTGGTCGAGCGATCGCTTGGCGGAATTACTGGCCGCGTCTGACGTCGTCGCCATCTGTTGTCCGCTATCGCCGAAGACTCGTAATCTGTTTGACGATACGCGCTTTAACCAGTTGAAACATGGCGCGTTCCTGATTAATGTCACCAGAGGTGAAGTCATGGATGGTGAGGCTTTGGTACGCGCCCTGCAAGATGGACGTTGTGCGGGTGCAGGGTTGGATGTCGCGCCCCAAGAACCCCTGCCTGCGGAGCATCCCCTGTGGCACCTCGAAAACGTGGTCATGACACCGCACACCGCGGGTGCGAGCCAATTGCGTGCCTCACGCAATCTCGAGCGATTCTGTGAGAACCTGCGCCGCGTCCGCGCCGGCGACGCGTTGCTCGGGACCGTCGACAAACAGCTCGGATACTAACCTAGTCCGGACGAAAGCGAAGCCACCAATCCTCGGACCGACTCTGGGCACCGACTCCAGGCGCGCTCCCGCCTTTTTGTGCTGGTTTGTTTCTTGCTCACAAAGCCTCTTCTCTTGCCAACCACGGGGTGAATACTGACTCTACCGTAGATAGGAGTATAAATTGTACCCAGAAACATTTCGTTAATGCGCGAGACTGGTGTACACATATAGAAGGGGCAGGTTTCTCGTTGTCACAACTTGTCGCCACTCCCAGCGTGGAGGAAACTATTGTGTCCTATGAACGCGTAATCCTACGACCTAGGCTCGTCCTATTGAGTCTGTTGTTGCTCACTACCATCTCGGTGCCCGCCCGGGCGACGGTTATACCGACGGGTTTCACAGAGTCTGTTTTTCTCACGGGCATTAACAACCCAACCGCAATCGCCTTCGCTCCAGATGGTCGTCTATTCTTTAGTGAGCAAACCGGCAAGTTGCGCGTCGTAACTGCGAGTGGCACCTTGCTCCCCACTCCGTTCGTGGATCTAACGGCAAAAATTAGCCAGGGAGACGAACGGGGACTTTTGGGCATCGCCTTCGATCCCAATTTTGCGGTGAATCAGTATGTATATGTGTATTACACGGCAAGTGCCCCAGCCCCCCACAATCGCGTGAGTCGTTTTGTCGCCAACGGCAACGTCACGAATCCGAACAGTGAGCAGATCATATTTGACCTTGATAACCTCAATGCGGAGATCCATAACTCGGGGGCCATACATTTCGGCATCGATGGGAAACTCTATGTCGCCTCTGGTGACAACGGAACCTCGAGCAACGCACAAACCCTCAGCAATACCCTGGGAAAAATTCTGCGCCTTAATCCCAATCCTGCCAATCCGATCCCTGCTGACAATCCGTTTGTGTCTCAAACGACAGGGAAAAGCCAAGCAATTTATGCCTTGGGATTCCGTAACCCATTTCGCTTCGCGATCCATCCGGTCAACGGACGTATATTTGCCGATGACGTGGGCCTCGCGACTATCGAAGAGGTGGATGACGTAAGACCAGGGGGCAACTACGGATGGCCTGTGTGTGAAGGTCCGTGCAGCGATGCGCGCTTTATCAATCCGCTCTATGCCTACACGCACGCGGAAGGCTGTGCGGTGACTGGCGGCGTTTTCGATGATCCTCGCGTTGCCCAGCTGCCAGCAGGGTACGAAGGAAACTATTTCTTTGGCGACCTCTGCGGTGGTTGGGTACGGCGGATCGATACTGCCAACGGCAATACGGTCTCTGGTTTTGCCTTCGGCTATGGTGGTCTGATAGACCTAGCGTTCTCGCCTAATGGCGCGTTGTATGTTTTACGGAATCACCCTACTGCTGGTACGTCGATCGTGAAAATCCAGTATCAGACCGCGAACCAAGCGCCGGTCATCTCGCTTCAACCAACGAGTATCACTATTGGCGTCGGGCAAACAGCAAGCTTCACTGTCAGTGCAACAGGATCCGTGCCGCTAACGTATCAGTGGCAGAAAAACGGTAGCGATATCCCCGGAGCGACATCTTCTACCTACACAACACCAGCTGCGACGCTCGCCGATAATGGCGCAATCTTTCGTAGTCGTGTGACTAATGCGTTTGGTAATGCCATCAGCAATGCGGCAACGCTCACGGTTGCCGGCCGACCACCAACGGCATCGATCGTTACACCGACAGTCGATACGTTCTACACCGCAGGGCAACCGGTGAGTTTTTCCGGGGTTGCGTCTGACCCAGAAGATGGAACATTACCTCCAAGTGCTTTTACGTGGGACGTCGATTTTGGACACAACGATACCGCAGAACACTTTCACCCATTCGATCCTCCAGTGAGCGGCATCACCAGTGGAACTTTTCTTCCATCGCAAACTGACGAAGTCTCGCCCAACGTGTGGTATCGAATCAAACTCACGGTGAAGGATTCGCAGAATTTAACCTTCACGACCTATCACGACATCTTTCCGCGCAAAGCGATGCTAACTTTGGCGACGAATCCTCCTGGTTTGCAACTTACGCTGGACGGAACACCGACCGCAACACCGCGGACGGTTGAGGGCGTCGTTGGTATCATACGTACGCTTGGCGCACCGTCATCGCAGACCGTTGGAGGTCAGACATATGTGTTTACGTCTTGGTCAGATGGTGGCGCTGCGACTCATACAATCGCCACCCCGTCGGTGAACACCACTTATACGGCGAATTTCCAGCTTCAAAGTGGTGGGACCTCTCCGGTGATTCCACAGAGTCAGTTGCGAGTGGTGTCGGTCGATAGTCAGGAAGCCTCCCGCTGGCAAGCGAGCTACGCTATCGACGGAAGTGCCGATAGCTTCTGGCACACGGCCTGGGTCGACGCCTCACCTGCGCCGCCCCATCAGATTATACTCGATCTCGGTGGTTCCTATAACGTGCGCGGCTTTCGCTATCTGCCCCGACAAGATGGGATACCCAATGGCACGATCAAGGACTATCAGTTTTACGTCAGTACGGATGGGGTGAGTTGGGGCAGTCCTATACAGCAGGGGAGTTTAGCTGGTGACGCGACTTTGAAGGAAGTCGTGTTTGGCACGTCGGGCACAGGTCGCTTCATTCGCCTCGTCGCGCTCAGTGATGCGGTCGGCTCGCCTTATACTGCCATCGCTGAGCTTAACATCCTGGGAACCGCCGCTGGTGGCAGCTCGCCGGTGATTCCACAGAGCCAGTTGCGATTGGTGTCGGTCGATAGTCAGGAAGCCCCTCTCTGGCAAGCGGGTTATGCCATCGACGGAAGTGCCGATACCTTCTGGCACACGGCCTGGGT
>Ga0081539_10001513_pt1 | contig 39170 bp, 30 predicted proteins | sample TabmetS4T2R2_FD_71023 | JGI IMG/M metagenome (GOLD analysis project Ga0081539, IMG submission 71023) | Tabebuia heterophylla rhizosphere microbial communities from the University of Puerto Rico - S4T2R2 | ecosystem: Host-associated > Plants > Roots > Rhizosphere ... | reverse complement strand
GGGTTGAACGTGCCATTCGCCGGATTGCTCGAAGCGATGCGGTCCGTCTGCGCTCCCTGGTACTGGTAGTCGACCCGCGCATACCCGGGGCGATCGCCGAAGGCATTGAAGTTGAACTGCGTGTAGGCCGCGCCACTCCACGGCGAGCCGACGATGTGATCGCCCGCGCTGACGATGGGCGCCGTGGCGGCGGGCCCGCCGAACACGTTCTCGTCATACTTCGCGTTGCTGTATCCCACCGAGAGGCCGAGCTTCACAGCGGAGGAAACGTCGATCAGCATCTCCAGGTCCGCGCCCTTGCTCGTGGCGGAGCCCTGGTTGGCGACGAACGTGAATCCGCACTGTAGCGCCACACCCTGCTGAATGTTCTTCCAGTCGATGTAGTACACGCTCGAGTTCAGCTGCATCCGGCCACCACCCACCACGTTCTTGGAACCGAGCTCATAGCTCCACACAGTGTCGGAATCGAACAGCTGCGGAGCGGCGGGCGCACCATTCGCGCCGAACAGGCCGAGGCTCGCGAGCTGTCCGCCGCAAGGCAGACCCACGCGCGGGTTGTATCCACCGATGCGGAAGCCTTTGGCAGCAGACAGGTACACCATGTTGTCGTCGTTGATCTTGTAAGACGCACCGACTTTCGGTGTCACCGGGTCTTCGTCCTGAGAGCCTGAGTCCGTGACGGGCGGGCCGACCACCGGCCCACGATACTGTGCAGCGGCATCCACTTTCGTCTTCGAGGCGCGTACACCGGCTGTCAAAGTGAGTTTATCCGTCGCTTTGAAATCTACCTGGCCGTACAACGCGGTCTGTTCATCACGGGCGATGATGGGATCCGCCACGAAGGTGTACAGCCCATCAGCCAGAGGCTGACCGAATCCCGCAGCAGGCACTTGCGTCGGGCAGGTGTTAGGACGCGGCGGAATCAACGGCGGCGGCGGATCGGTGAAGTTGCAGCCAGTAATGGCACGGTACAAGCCCGGCAAGAACGTGTCCTGCACGCGTTGCTTCGCCGTTTGCCGCGCGTGTGAGAAGAACACGCCGCCCACCCAGCTGAGGCGCGAGTCCGCGTCATTCGACTGCAGACGCAACTCCTGCGTGAAGTTGCTCTGCTGGTTGACCTGCGTCGTGATCGCAAAGAATCCAGCCGGAAAATAGGGATTGCCCGTCCACAACCCGGCCTCGAACGCAGAGTAGTCGTTGAACGCCTCGTTGTTGCGATTGAAGTAGGCAGTGTTGGACACCAGCGTGGCCGGTCCGAATGTCCATTCGACCTTGAGCGCCGGCAGATAGAAGCGGTCCTCGCTCTCCTGGCGCACCGAGTTGCCGTTGTTGAAGTCGCCGTCACCCGGGTCCGACAGCGCCGTCCAGTAGCTCGGCGAATCGTTCGCCTTCAGTTTCTGATAGTAGATTGACGGTGTGATTCGCAGGGCGTCCGTCGGCGCCCAGGTCATTGCGACCTTGCCGACGTAGGAGTTCTGTGAGTTCGAGTTGCTCGAAACATCGGACATGGGCGTCCGGGTCGTACGATCCCAGTTGATGCGATCGACCCAGCCCCCATCGCGGCGATACCAGCCGCTCGCGCGGAAACCGAGTTTGTTGTCCACCAGTGGTGCGCCGAACGCGATACCGCCCTCGTACGTTGGATCGCCACCCGAGGTGGTACCGACTTCCGCCCGCACGTAGGTGCTCGACTCCGACAGATTCGGCTGCGGCGTTATGAATCGCACCGTACCGCCTTCCGAGCCTGCGCCGAACAGGGTGCCTTGCGGGCCACGCAGCACCTCGACGCGCTCGAGATCGAAGATTTGCGGAAACGTGTTGTACGAGCTGTAGCCGAGCGTGCGGATCTGGATCGGCGTGTCGTCGATGTAGATACCCGTCGTCGAAGCGCCCGCGCCGGAGGCGATGCCGCGAATGGAAATCGTGGCCGCCTGGCCATTGCGCGCATCTGCGCGTGCGAAGGTGACGCCCGGCGTCAGGCGCACGACATCGTCAATACTGCGCACGCCCTGCGCATCGAGGCGATCCTGGCTGAACGCACTGATGCTGAGGGGCACGTCGGAAAGCCTTTCCTCGCGCCTTTGCGCGGTCACGACGATTTCTTCCAGACCCGACGATGTGTTGTCTTCCTGTGCGAGCGCGCTCTGGCCCGCCAACGATGAGCCGAGTGTTGCGACGGCAATCGGCAAACCGGACTTGATGGAATACCGCATCGGAGACCCTACCTTTGGTTGACCTGTTCTGGGAGTCGTCGCAAAAAATCGTAGGGTTCGCGGCTGCGGGCTTCTTGCTCGGGTTCGCCAGATTCTTGACTGGCACTGCCACGCTCTGTAGCGGACCGGCCACATGGCGGCACGGCGCTCCGGGGCAACGATCTGGCAGAGGCAATCAAGAACGCATGGCGAGTCGCCGCTAGGCTGCGGCTCACTATGAGAGTCCGTTTCGATTCAGCTTCCGTTCTGCTCGCTACTGCGTTGCTGCCTTTCATCGCACGCGCCGAGAATGTTCCCGCCGACCTCATTCTGGAGCGCGGTGAGATTTACTCAGGTGGCGGATGGGCAGGGGCCGTCGCGATCAAGGATGGTGTCATCGTTGCGGTCGGCACGGTGGACGCGATGGAGCCCTGGCGCTCGGCGCAGACGGAGCGTATCGATTTGAAGGGTGCGGCGGTTCTGCCTGGGCTGCATGACAGCCACGTGCATCCGTTGTCTGCAGGTCAATCAGAGCTCGGCTGCAAGTTCGCGCAAGGGACTCCGGGTCCGCAGGTCATCGCGGCCGTGAAGAAGTGCGCTTCTTCGCGTGCGAAGGGGGAGTGGATCCTCGGCGGGCAATGGGATGCCAGCTCATTCGGCAAGGAGCCGCTGCATCGGCGGCTCCTCGATCAGGTCGCGCCGGACAATCCCGTCGTGCTCACCGATATCAGCTTGCACAGCATGTGGCTCAATTCAAAAGCGCTGCAGTTGGCAGGCATTACGGCCAAGACGCCGGATCCCGATGGTGGCGTGATCGAGCGCGATGCGAAGGGTGAGCCCACCGGAATCGTGCGCGAAACGGCGCGCGTCATCGTGAGGCGCGCGATACCACCGTACACCGCCGAGCAGAATGCGAAGGCGCTGAGCTGGTCGCTGTCGCGCATGCTCAGCTATGGCATCACCTCGCTCACGGATGCGACGACCGATGAATCCGGTCTGCAGGCGTACGCGATGCTCGCCGATCGGGGGTTGCTCAAGCAGCGGATCACTGCTTGCATGATCTCGGGCTCGATGGCCACATCGGGTGCGGACTTCATCGCGAGGCGCAACCTGTATGCACGCGAGCGCTTCGCACCGACGTGCATCAAGATGTACCTGGATGGCGTGCCCACGGAGGGTCACACGGCCTCCATGGTCGAACCCTACGCGCACAGCGACGGCAACGGAATGCTGATCATCCCGCAGGAACAGCTCAATGCGGAGGCGATAAGGCTCGACGCCGAAGGGTTCACGATGAAGATGCATGCAGCAGGCGATGGCGCCGTGCGTGCCGCTTTGAATGCCATCGAGGCCGCGCGCAAGGCCAACGGCTTCACCGGCCAGCTCCACACCATTGCACACAACAGCTTCGTGCAGATGAGTGACATCAGCCGCGCACGAGCGATTGCAGCGACTTTCGAGTTCTCCCCCTACATCTGGTCACCGAACCCGATCATTCCGGACATCGTGAAAGCGGTCGGCGAAGAACGCATGAAACGCTGGATTCCGGTGAAGGACGCGCTCGATGCAGGCGCGGCGACAGTGGCCGGCTCCGATTGGGCCGTGGTGCCGTCCGTGGATCCGTGGGCTGCCATCGAGACGCTGGTCACGCGGCAAAAGCCCGGCGGCGGTGGTGCGATGCTCGGCGCGGATGAGCGGATCACCGTGAAGCAGGCCGTTGATCTGTTCACAGTGAACGCTGCGGCCCAGGAGCGTGCTCGCACCCGCCTCGGGAGTCTGGAGCGTGGGATGCTGGCGGACCTGATCGTGCTCGATCGAAATCCGCTGCGGATTCCGGTCACGCAGATTCACGACACGAAGGTGACGCTGGCACTCATCCAGGGCGAAGTCGTTTACCGCGCGCCCAAGTGACGCTGGCAAGCTGAATCAACGCGTTGGCAAGGCCGAGCAAGAGAGTCTGTCGGGTGCGCGCTACGGTCATCACTGACGGCCTTGCGGAGACGACGCGATGTCAGCCTATGAATTGACGATTGGCGGCAAGTCCGTGCCGGCGCGCGGCACGTTCCAGGTGCTGAATCCATTCGACGAGAGTGTCGTGGGCCAGTGCCCGCAAGGCGCGACGGAGCACGTCGACCTTGCGGTTCGCAGCGCGCGCGAGGCTTTTGGTCCCTGGGCGGCAGAGGCGGACAGCGAGCGCGTGGCGAAGCTCATGCAGATCGCGGACCGCATCGAGAAGAATCACGCCGAGCTCTCCACGCTGGTGACGCGTGAACAGGGCAAGCCGCAAAGTGGGCCGGGTGCGAATCTCGAAGTGGGTGGCGCAGCGGCGTGGACGCGTGCCACAGCTTCCCTCTCGCTGCCGGAAGAAGTGATTCAGGACGACGCGACAGGCCGGATCGCCATTAGACGCAAGCCCGTGGGTGTCGTCGCATCCATCACTCCCTGGAACTGGCCGCTGCTCATCGCGACGTGGCATGTGATGCCCGCGATCCGGGTCGGTTGCACGGTGGTGATCAAGCCTTCGCCGTTCACGCCGCTCTCGACCCTGCGTCTCGTGCAGTTGATGAATGAGGTGCTACCGCCGGGTGTCGTCAATGTCGTCACGGGCGGCGCCGATGTGGGAAGTCACATCACGAACCATGCGGGCATCGACAAGGTGGTCTTCACCGGCTCGGTCGCCACCGGCAAGAAGGTGATGGAGAGCGCCTCGCGGTCCCTCAAGCGCATCACGCTGGAGCTTGGCGGAAACGATGCCGGCGTCGTGCTGCCCGGAACGAACATCGAGCCGCTGCTGGAACGGCTGTTCTGGGGCTGCTTCATCAACGCAGGCCAGACCTGTGCGGCGCTGAAGCGGCTCTATGTACACGAGTCGCAGTACGAAGAGGTCGTGGCGAAGCTGGCCGGCTACGTCAACAACGTTCCAGTCGGCAACGGGCTCGACCCGAAGACGCTGATCGGCCCTGTTTCCAATCGGATGCAGCTCGACAAGGTGATTGCGCTCGTCGAGGACGCGCGGTCGCGCGGGGCACGCATCGTCACGGGCGGCAGAAAGCTGGATGGCCCCGGCCTCGTCTATCCGCTCACGGTGATTGCGGACGCGACGGACCAGATGCGCGTGGTCGCGGAGGAGCAGTTCGGACCCGTGATTCCGATCATCCGTTATCGCACGGTCGAGGAGGCGATCCGGCGCGCAAACTCCCTGGATGTCGGGCTCGGCGGGTCCGTATGGGGGAACGATGCCGAGGCGGCGGCCCGGTACGCGAGCCAGCTCGAATGTGGCACCGCATGGGTCAACCAGCACGGGACGCTGCACCCCATGGCTCCCTTTGGAGGCGTCAAGTGCTCGGGAATCGGCGTAGAGTTCAATGTCGACGGGCTGAAGGAATACACGACGGTTCAGGTCGTCAACATTGCGCGGCAGTGAGGTAAGAACATGAAGAAACACCTCCGTCCAGGCTTTGCGTGGCAGACGTGGCTCGCGATCGTCGGCGCGATGGTGCCCACTTTAGCCGCCGCGCAGCTCGAAGAAGTGGTCGTCAGCGCGCAGAAGCGCCTGCAGAGCATGCAGGATGTCGGCATCTCGGTGACTGCGTTCTCCGCGCAGCAGCTCGAGGACCTGAACATCAAGAACACCACGGCCATCACGCAACAGGTGCCAGGGCTGCAACTGTTCACGTGGTCGCCTGCGTTCACGGTGTTCAGCCTGCGCGGGGTGTCGCAGAACAACTTCCAAGACAACCTCGAAGCGCCGGTCGCGGTGTACATGGACGGGGCCTACGTCGCGAGCATGAATGCGATCAATACACAGCTCTTCGACGTCGACCGCATCGAGGTGCTGCGTGGGCCTCAGGGCACGCTGTTCGGGCGCAACGCCACGGGTGGCCTCATTCATTTCATTACCCACAAGGCGACGGACGAGGAGCTGAACGGCTACCTCGAAGGTGGTGCCGCCGAGTTCTCCACGTACAGCGTCGAGGGTGCGGTCGGTGGTGCGTTCAGCGATCGACTGCGCGGGCGAATTGCGGGTCGTTGGGAAACGTCGGACGGTTTCCTGGAGGCGGGCTCCGCGTTGGGCCGGACGGCTACGGGTCGGGATGCCTCCGGGGCAAATGGCTACGCGTTACGGGGCACGTTGCAGTTCGACATGACGGACGCGGTCGTCCTCGATGTGACGGGCTCGTATTCCAGCGATCGCGACGTGCCGACGGGCGAGTATGTGGTGTCGCTCGCGGGTTTCGATGCCAACACGGGCCTGGGCGCGTTTACCAATGCCATCGATCCGGCTGCGCCGGATGCCGGGCCTGTGAACTTCGACCGCAAGCCCATTACCGGTGATGGCTGGCATCACTGGTCCGATGAGAATCCATTCATGGATCGCACGATGCGTTCGGCCACGGGGCAGCTCACTGCGAAGCTGGGCGAGGGTGTGGAGCTCGTGTCCCTGACCAATGCGATGTCGATGGACAAGTTCTACATCGAAGACGCGGGCGGGGGTTTCGGATTCTTTCCGTACAACACGATCAATTCATATGAGCAATGGTCGGAGGAGCTGCGGCTCTCTGGCGAGCGCGAAGGGTTCCGCTGGCAGGTGGGCGGCTACTACCTCGACATGAAGTGGGATACGTTCCAGTCCGTTCAGGGCGCACTGATTCTCGGCGGCCTGACGGGAAGCCCGAGCGACACGCAGATCATGTCGACGTTCGGCATCATCGACTCGAAGAACTGGTCCGCGTTCGGCCAGGTCGAGTTCGATCTGTCATCGCAATTGACGCTGATTACCGGGTTGCGCTGGTCGCAGGATGACAAGCACCTGGAGATGCGGCGTGTCTTTGCGGACGTGCCCGAGGGCATCCAGCCCCAGGAGCAGTTCAACATCAACGATGTTGCAATCCCCGGCGTGGACGACATCGACTACGGCGACTACGCGGCGCGTGCCCAGCTCAACTGGAAGCCGGCGTCCGGCCAGCTCCTCTATGCGGCCTTCAACCGCGGCATCAAAGGCGGCAACTGGTCGCTGGATCCGCTCGGCGCCGTGGCCCCGGAGAACCTGAAGCACGGTCCGGAGAAGCTCAAAGCCTACGAGCTGGGCTGGAAAGCCGACCTGATGCAGGGTGTGGCGCGCCTGAACGCGGCGGCGTTCTATTACGACTACAAGGATTACCAGGCCTTCTCGCTGGTCGGCCTGGTGCCGCAGGTGACCAACTCGGATGCCAAGGCCCACGGCGGAGAGCTCGAGCTGACAGTGGCGCCCACGCAGGGCCTGAATCTGATGCTCGGTGCGGCATTCATCCACTCAGAAGTGGATGGCGTGCCGGACGTGTTCGGCGGCCTCGTGCGCGCGGAGTTTCCCACGGCGCCTTCAGTCAGCCTGAATTTCCTGGGCCGCTACGAATGGCCCGCGCTGGCCGGTCTCGTCGGTGTGCAAGTCGATGGACGCTGGAACGACGATCAATTCCTCGAAGGCACGAACTCCGAGATCTCGCTCGAGCCCGCCTACTCAGTCTGGAATGCCAGCCTCTCGTATCGAACCAACGATGATCACGTGCGCGTCACCGCGTATGTCAAGAACTTCACCGACGAGGAATACCGCCTCTACGACCTCGACCTCGGCCTCCTCGGCTTCATCGAACAGGCCTACGCCCCACCACGCCAGTTCGGCGTAACCGCCGCGTATCACTGGTAGCGGCAGGGATTCACGAGTGAGTCGCTACCTATCGCGGCTTTGAGCGCGCACGCGGTGACCGCGACGGTCTTGTATCGACATCGGGAACCAGCGAGTAGCTCGTACTTCGGCCGCCGGCAGAATCCTTTTGCAGCGCCCCGCGTTCGACGAGGTCGAGGATGTCGCGATATGCGGTGTCCTGTGACGACTTCGTAAGCTTCGCCCACTTCGATGTGGTGAGTTTTCCTTCAAAACCGTCGAACAGCCGATTGAGGACCTTGAGTTGCCTCGCGTTGAGGGGCTGCTCCGCAAAGCGCTTCCAGAAGTTCGCTTTCTGAAGAACTTCACGCAGCGTGTCCTGCGACGCTTCGATCGCACGATGCAGGCAATGGAGAAACCACTCCTGCCATGCAGTGACGTCGAGAGTGGCTTTCTGGCTGCGCTCGAGCATCGTGTAGTAGTCATCCCGTTCACGGCGAATCTGTGCGGACATGCTGTAGAAGCGCTGATCGTTGTTCTCGGAGCGCGCGAGCGCCATGTCGGCAATGGCGCGCGCGATGCGGCCGTTGCCGTCGTCAAAGGGGTGAATGGTGACGAACCATAGATGCGCAAGACCGGCGGTCAGGAGCGGATCTCGTTTGCCTGGAGAATCGAACCATGCCAGGAAGCGATCCATTTCGCGGGGCAGGCGTGCCGCCGGTGGCGCTTCGAAGTGGACCTGCTGTTTGCCGATGGGGCCGGAGACGACTTGCATCGGCCCGGTCTGATCGCCGCGCCAGTTTCCGACCGTGATCTTGTGCATTCCGCTGCGGCCCGTTGGAAACAATGCCGCATGCCAGGCGAACAATCGGTCGGCCGTCAACGGTTTTTCATAGCGGGTGGTTGCATCGAGCATCATCTCGACGACCCCTTCCACGTCGCGATCGGCACGGAGTCCGCCGCCGATGTCCACGCCCAGTCGGCGGGCGATGGACGATCGAACCAGAGCACTATCGAGGGTTTCACCTTCGATCGCGCTTGATCGGACGACGTCCTCTGTCAGGGTGCTGAGCTGGGCCTCCCGCCGCAGCTCGAAGCCGAGCGACTCCATTCTGCCGAGCAGCCGACCCTGTTCGCGCGAGACCTGCGCCAGGATCGCGGCCAACGCGTCGCTGTCCCAGGACATTTCGGGCCAGCCTTTCTGCTGCCAGAGGTATCCTGATTCTCCGCGTTTCATGCGGAGATTATGGAGCTATTCTCCGCAGGGCGCAATCAAAGTCCGCAATTGGGGCGGAGAATGCGAGATGGCACAAGTACAGCCGGGAACCCTCTGCTCGTGAAGGCGTTCCGCGAGTACTGCGCCCCCAACTCCAACAACGGACAGAGAGTACCGCGGATGCGATTTTGGGCCATGGCGGCCCTTTTATTTCGCCGCGGCGGTGGCCTTCTCCATGCGTCGCGCCGGCATCAAGCTCGTCATCCTCAGGGAGCCTCTGCTGACGCTGCCAACCATATGTAACTCCTGTATTTGATGGGACCTGCTCGAGCCGCAGCATCTGCAGCTTTCAGTGGATGCAGGCAATGCCCAAGGATACGAATTGTGCTAATCTAGTCAGCATGACTAGATCCTCGAAATCGAAAACTGGCGGAGCCAAAGGCCGCAGAGCGTCTGCGCCTCGCGCGGCACGCTCGGACTACTGGCTCCTGCAGGACGCAAAAGCCCGCTTCAGTGAGCTGGTCCGTAAGGTCAGGAGCGAGGGCCCACAGCACGTCACCGTGCATGGACGCGAGGAGGTCGTCGTCATTGCTGCCGAAGAGTTTCGGCGTCTGAAGGGCGATATCACGGGGCAAGCGCTGATAGAGGCAATGCAGGCCTCCCCGCATCGCAAAGTCAGCATCGAGCCGAAGCGCGAGCCGATGCCGGTTCGCGACGTCTCGCTGTGACGGGGTGGCTCCTCGACACGAACGTTCTGTCCGAGCTGCGGCGGCCGCGTCCCGAGAAGAAGGTTCTTGCTTTCATTGCCGCTCAGTCGCTCGATCTGCTTTACATCAGCACCGTGACGCTCTCAGAGATCCGGTTCGGGATTGAGCTCGTCCCCGATCCGGCGCGGCGCTCGGATCTCACCGACTGGCTGACCCATAAGGTTCGGCCGATGTTCGAGCGGCGCGTGCTGCCCGTCAGTGAAGATGTGATGTTCAAGTGGAGGCTGCTGGTCGAAGAGGGCCGCAAGGCCGGACATACTTTCTCGCAGCCGGACCTGATCATTGCCGCGACCGGCCAGCATCATGGGCTCACCGTCGTCTCGCGGGATACGAGTGAGTTCGTGAAAGCGCGCGTCAGCGTTTTCAATCCCTGGGTGGACGTACCAGGATCGCTTTGAGCATTGCGAACGTTTCGGTTTGCATGCGGGCGCCTTCAGGGCCGATCGGGAGGTGGCTGAGTTTGACGATCACTGTGTGTGAGGCGGGGTCGACGAGAAGGATCTGGCCTTCGCCGCCGAGCGCGGTGAATGCCTGCGTTCCTTTCAGCGTCCACCAGAGATAGGCGTAGCCGAGCGAGAGGGCGGGCATCGCGTCCGGGCCTGGCGCGGTGGCCGTCGATTCCGCGACCCACGCGATGGAGACGATGCGACGTCGACCCGCCATTCCCTTGTCGAGCATGAGTTGGCCGATGCGGCCGTAGTCGCGCAGCACTGCGTTGAAGCCGCCGCCGGTGAATTCGCGGCCCACGCCCGGTGGACCATCGAGCACGTAGAAACCGTACGATTCCATGCCGGCCGGCTTCCAGAGTCGCCGGCTCATGTACTGGCTGATCGGCTGACCCACGGCACGCTCGACGACGAGTCCGATGAGTGCGGCATCGACCGTGTTGTAGTTGAAGACCGTCCCGGGCGGGTGCTTTCGTTTGGCGGAATACGCGGCCGTGACAAACCGCACGTCACCGCGCATGAAGGCCTGTTCGTTGATGTCTTTCGCGGGTCCGGGCTGGAAGAAGTTGTCGTCCCAGTCCGAGCCCGAGCGCATCTGCAGGACATCGCGAAGTGTGGCGCCTTCATAGGCCGTGCCGGCAACCTCAGGTACGTATTTCGTCACCGGGTCCGTGACCGAGCCGACGTGGCCATCGTCGAGCGCAATGCCGAGCATGAGCGAGTTCAGGCTCTTGGCCATCGAGTACGACATGAAGTGCGTGCGCTCGTTGGTGCGATTCAGGTACGTCTCGTTGACGATCACACCGTCGCGGATCACGAGGAACGCGTCGGTATTCGTGCGCGCGAGGCCTTCCGCCACGCTGTAGCGTGCACCATTGGCCTCGTAGGTGACCTCGAGCGGACGAAGGTTTTTCGCCAGCCGGGCGGGGTTCTTGCCGGGTTCGACGCGCACCGTGTCGAACATCAACTCCACCGTGCGATTGGCGAGAGTCATGATGGGCGCATCGAACATGTGGTGCCGATACTCGAGCACGGCAGGCGGCGGTTCCGCGTGAGCGGTCGTGCAGATGAGGAGAGCGAGCGCAACGAAATTCGAGCATTTGGTCTTGTTCATGAGGCGATGCTAGGCAGGCGGGTGATCCGCGTCTACGGACGCCGCGAGCCGTTTTGTCTCAGCGTGCCAGGCGCTCGAGGCATGCGCGCACGCAAGGCAGGCTCAGTCAAAATACTCGCGTCAGTGCCCGCTTCGGGAGCACAATCGGTACAGCGGAATCGGGTCGTTTCGGTGAAGGGCTGAGCATGCCGCGCGGACTGGGCTGTCTCTCGATCGTCGCGCTCTCGCTGATCGCCACGCATATCGTGGCTGCTCCGGCTCTTCCGGCGGATCCCATCGGCACGGTCACCACGTTACCGCATCCCCCGTCGCCCCACTGGATGTGGGTCAACGACTTCGTCTTCCCCCACATCCCGGACGGGCAGGCGATGCTCGTCGACGGTGACAGCGGCAAGTTCCTGGGCCTTCTCAGTACCGGTTTTGGATTCACGCGCGTCGTTCTCCCGCGCGACAGCAGCGTCATCTATTCGCCGGAGAGCTATTTCTCGCGCGGCACGCGTGGAGATCGCACGGATGTCGTGACGCTCTACGATCCCCGTACGCTCGCACCGACGGGCGAGATTCCTATCCCGCCCAAGCGCTCGTCCAATATGCCGATGATGGCGAACATGGAGCTGACGGACGATGACCGGTTCCTGCTCATCTACAACTTCAACCCTGCGCAGTCGGTCACCGTGGTTGACACACGCGAGCGCAAGTTCGTTGGCGAGATCGAAACTGCAGGGTGCGCTCTCGTGTATCCAACGGGCGCGCGCTCGTTCTTCAGTATCTGTGCCGATGGAACGCTGCTGGATGTTCGCCTGAACGACGCGGGGCAGATGGCAAGTCAGCGGCGCACGTCGCGCATGTTCGATGTCGCAAACGATCCGGTAACGGAAAAGGCTGTGCGTCAGGGGAACACCTGGCACTTCGTTTCATTTGGCGGGACGGTGTACCCCGTTACGGTGGGTGCTTCAGGGCCTGCGGCCGGCGCGACGTGGTCACTCGTCACGACCGCGGAACGTCAGCAGCAGTGGCGGCCCGGCGGATTGCAGCATCTCGCGCTTCATGGCTCGCTCGGGCGACTCTACTCGATCATGCACCAGGGGCCAGTGGATACGCACAAGGACCCGGGCATGGAAATATGGGTCTACGATCTCGCGCGCAAAGCGCGCACCCAGAAAATCACCCTCAAGAATATGGCCGGCTCCATTCAGGTGACGCGCGACGCGAAGCCGCTGCTCTTCGCGAACTTCATCGGCAGCACGACGACGGACGTGTATGACGCAGTGAGCGGCGTTCACCTGCGGTCGATCGAAAACCTCGGCACCACGCCCACGATCATGGTGAACCCGTGATCGACCCGGCCATCAACCTCCTCGTCGCAATCGCCTTCGCTGCGCTGTTCGCAGCCGCAGGGCTGCAGAAGTTGCGCGCGCCCTGGATGTTCATTGGCACGCTGGCGGAGTACCGCATCGTGCCGCGCGCCTTGCTCTGGCCTGCAGGTGCGATCGTCATCGCACTCGAATGCGCACTGACGATGGGACTCCTGTTTGGCACGACGCGGGCCGCGTCCGCACTGGCCGGAGCGGGATTGCTGCTGATTTACGGCGGCGCCATCGCAATCAATCTGCTCCGCGGCCGACGTGACATCGATTGTGGTTGCGGAGCAGAGCGTCGCCGCATCAGCGGCTGGATGGTCTCGCGTAACGTGCTGCTCGCGGCAGGGCTGCTGACGGCGAGCCTGCCTACGGCGTATCGGACGATTGGATGGATCGATGTCGCGACCGTGAGCGGTGGCGTTGTCGTCCTCGTCCTTTTGTATGCGGCGTTCGACACACTGGCTCCGGAGTACCCATGACGGCTCTCATGATTTCGAACATCGTTCTGTGGGTATTGGTGGCCGCGCTGAGCCTCGTCGTGTTCGCGTTGGCGCGGCAGATCGGCGTGCTTCACGACCGGATCGCGCCGACGGGTGCATTGATGCTGGCCAAGGGACTTCCGGTGGGACAGGCGGCTCCGATAGTGACCGTGCAGGATCTCGACGGACGCGCGCACCAGGTCGGCGCAACGCGCGCGGATGGCAAGAACACACTCGTACTCTTCCTCTCGCCGACGTGTCCCGTGTGCAAGGTGCTGCTGCCAGTGTTGAAGGCGAGCCAGCGTGCAGAACAGGATTGGCTCCAGATCATGCTCGCGAGTGACGGCGAGGCGTCGGAGCACCTGGAGTTTCGCAAACGCCACGCGTTGAGCTCGTTCCCCTACGTGCTTTCGTCCGCACTCGGAATCGCTTACCAGATCAGCCGCCTGCCATACGCAGTGCTGCTGAATGAGCGCGGGATAGTGCTGGCGCGCGGTCTGATCAACTCGCGTGAGCACCTCGAGAGTCTGTTCGAGGCCAAGCGTCTGGGCGTGGCTTCCGTGCAAGACTATCTCGAGGCACGCCACACAGAGCGAGCGGCCTGATCCCATGAAGTGGATCGATTCCATCGCCGAATGGTCCGTGCGCTCTCTTTCGCGGAGCACGTCGCGACGCAGTCTCCTCGGCGCACTCGGTGCGATGTTCCTTGGAGCGTCCGCTTTGCCACTGCTGCCAGTCGTGCGCGGCGCGAAGGCCGCCGAGAAGGAGGGCAGCAACGACCCGAGCGCCTGCGAGTACTGGCGTCATTGCGCCATCGATGGTTTTCTTTGCAGCTGCTGCGGAGGATCCGAGGTGGCGTGCCCGCCAGGGACTGAAATGTCGCTCGTGACCTGGGTCGGTACGTGTCACAACCCGGAAGATGGGAAGGACTACGCGATCTCTTACAACGACTGCTGCGGCAAGAGCAGTTGCGGCCGGTGCCTGTGCAATCGAAACGAGCGCGACACGCCGCTCTATGTTCCCTTCCAGTCGAACGACTACAACTGGTGCTCAGGGAGCAGCAAGGCCAACATTCCGTATCACTGCTCTACCGCGCGCATCGTCGGCGAAGCGAAGTAGCCTCGGTCACATCCGTTCGAGCATCGAGCCGACGAACCGGATGAACGTGGGGGAGAGCGGCGCTGCTCCTCGACGTCCGTTCCTTACCTGCTGGCCTAGCGTGAATAGCACGTCGCCGTGGCGGCGCACGTGTGTCGCGAGATCAGGGTCGCCAGCGACCATCATTTTGCGCTCCCGCTCGAGGAGCTCGCGTTCCGTGACCGTCAGCAATCGCTCGCACAACCTCAGCATCGTCTCGCCATCCGCGCCGCGCGCGTGACACGCCAACAGCGCGTTCGCGACAGTCACCACGCTCAGATCGTTTGCGAAAACGTGGGCGTTCTCGACCGGCAGGGACATACCATTCATTTGCGGCTATTCGTTGCAGCTGGCGACGAGACATTCTGTGGCCGGCCGGCAGGCGAGAAAGTACGTAATCGCCGCGACTTTCTGTGACGGACGGCACGTCTCGCACTAAGATGTCGCCTGTTTTTGCGCAAGGATGATGACGCCATGAGCAGCTGGTTCAGACGCAAACCGATAGGGGAGCTTGCGCCCACGGGTCCCCGGCTGGTTGCGACCTTGTCGTGGCAGCATCTCGTGGCGCTTGGTGTGGGTGCCATCGTCGGGACGGGCATCCTCACTCTGATCGGTGTTGGCGCCGAGCGGGCTGGGCCGGCGGTGCTGCTCTCGTTCGTGATCGCCGGCGCGATCTGCATTTGTGCGGCGCTCAGCTATGCGGAGCTCGCGACGATGATGCCGGCCGCTGGCAGCGCCTACACCTATAGTTATGTTGCGCTGGGCGAGACAGTCGCATGGGTCGTCGGATGGAGCCTGATTCTCGAGTACTCCCTGGTCGTCTCGGCAGTGGCAGTAGGGTGGTCGGGGTATGCCTCGCCCCTCCTGATTTCCGTAGGTTTTCCCGAGGCGCTCACCAAGAGTCCGGGACTCGGTGGGGTCATCAACCTGCCAGCCATCGTGATCATCGGCATCGTGGCCGGGCTCCTGCTCATTGGCACACGCGAGAGTGCGCGGGTCAACACGACACTAGTGATCATCAAGATGGCGGCACTGGCGCTCTTCATAGCCGTGACGCTGCCTGCCTTCGATGCAAGCCATTTCGAGCCGTTCATGCCGCATGGCTTTGGCAAGACGGCGGGCGTGGACGGGGTCGAGCGCGGCGTGATGGCTGCCGCTGCCATCATCTTCTTCGCTTTCTACGGATTCGACGCAATCTCGACGGCTGCTGAAGAGACGCGCGATCCGGAGCGCAATCTGGCAATCGGCATCGTCGGCTCGATGCTGGTCTGTACGGTGATCTACATAGTCGTTGCCGCTACGGCGATCGGTGCGGCACGCGTTGAGCGCTTTGCCAACAGCCCCGAACCACTCGCGCTCATCCTGCGCGAGATGGGTCGGTATGGAGTTGCGCGGATTGTCGCGATCAGTGCCGTGCTGGCGCTACCGACCGTACTGCTCGCCTTCCTCTACGGCCAAAGCCGGATCTTCCTCGTGATGGCGCGCGATGGCTTCCTGCCCGGTGGGCTTGCGAGCATTTCCGGGCGGGGCACCCCGTCTCGGATCATCATCGTCACGGCAATCCTCGTGGCGATTCTCGCGGGTCTGTTGCCGATCGACCAGATCGCAGCCCTCGCCAATGCCGGCACTCTGATCGCATTCATGGCAGTGGGTGCTTGTCTTCTGGTGCTGAGGCGCCGCGCACCTGACGCACGCCGTTCGTTCCGTGCACCGGCGGCAACTCTCGTCGGCGCAGGCGCCATCCTCGGATGCCTTTACCTGTTCCTCAGTCTGCCGACGCGGACGTTGCTATGGTGTCTGACGTGGAATGTTTTCGGGCTGATTCTCTACGTCACGTACGCCCGTTCACGCAGTCTGCTCGCGCGCCGGACCTGAGGTCAGCGCGTTTTCTGGTCGGGGTACCAGAATTGCAGATGGCAGTTCTCGCAGATCTGATCGAGCCCGCCTGACGCGTCGAAGAGTTTGGCAGCGTTCTTCGCCTGCGCCGCGGCCCCGATCTGATCCATGGACACAGCGAGCGCACGCGAGAACGCCTGGAAAGCCTTTGGATTGGCATCGATCGCGGTCTGGACCTGTTTCGCGGTGAACGCGCCGGGACCGCCTTCTCCGTCGATTTTCTGGCCGGGAGCGGCGGCCATGACATGCTCCGCTTGCGCGAGGCTCTGTGCGGCCTGCTTCACCTGGCCCGCAGCACTGACGACTTTGCCCCAATCGGCTGGCTTGAGTTTGGATGCGTCCGGATTGCCCTGATCGTCCTGCGCCTGGTTGCCCACGTCCCAGATGACCTGAGCCTGCACGGCAATGACCTTCTTCATGAGCTCATGGACGTTCGGTGCCGTGCCCGGAGAATTCGCGGCCTGAGCCCCCACACACAGCCCGCAGCTCAGCACTATGAGAGACCACTTCATCGGTGCACTCCGTCGATGCGCCTGGATCGACCGGAGCATAACTCAGGGGGGCAGGGCGTGGATTACAGCCGCGTCATCTTCCATTTTCCGGCTGCGCCGCGCGCCACGCCCGGAACTGGTCGATTGCGTCCGACTGCATGAGGATCTTCGAGTGAGGATCGACGGTGACCGCGACATTTGCCGCCGCGGGTGTCGAGCCTGACCCGTCGCTCATTGCCAACGTCACGATCCTGTCGCCGACGCGAACGTCCACTGGCATCGGGAACGGCAGATTGTCAGGCACCTGCCAACGCAGATTCACTGTTCCCTGTTCGCGCGTGGTCATGAGTTTGGGCAGCGCTGCCCGATACAGGTATACATCGAAGAACCACTTGTAGTCCTTGCCCGTGACGTCGTTGACGATCTTCAGGAACCGCTGCGTCGTCCCGAACTGGGGCCGAAAGTTTCCCGGAAGGGGATCGGCGCGGCCATACACGAGAATGCGCACGGCCTTGAAAAAAGCCTCGTCGCCGATGAGTTGCCGCAGGGTGTGCGCGACCCAGCTCCCCTTGGCGTAGATGTCACGGCGCGGTCCGGTCTTGTCGGCGTAGACCGTTTTTTCCGGCCGCTCCTCGCCGGTCACCAGCGGTTGCTCGTTGTGTATCTCGGACCGCTGGTTCTTGAGTTGCGCCATGTAGTCGATGCTGCCACCGAGGTACTCGGCGATCAGAGGCTGCGCGTACGAGCCAAGGCCCTCCTGCAGCCACAGATCGTCGTAGTTGGCCACGGCGAGCTGGTTTCCGAAGAACTCATGCGAGAACTCGTGATTCAGCAGCCAATCCCAGCCGAACGGCGATTTCGGATAATCATTCGAGTAGCCGTTCAGTGTCTGGTTCTCGAGGCCCGAGTAGGGCACACGGATCACGCCCATCTTCTGGTCCGCCCACGGATACGGCCCGATCACCGCTTCCCAGAAGTCGAGTGTCTGCGGAAACTCGCGAAACAGCGCGGCAGCCTTCTCGTCCTCTCCCGGTAGATAGAAGAACCACATCGGAATGGTGTTGCCGAAGCGGCTCGCGTATTTGCCCTCCAGAATCTTGTACGGACCGACGTCGAGCACGGCGCCATAGGTGTGGAGACTTCGCGCGCGCCAGTGCCAGGTGGTCCAGCCGTCTTTTTCCGACTTGCCGATGAAAGCGCCGTTTCCGGGCGCGACCAGACCCGTCGGCACGGTGTAGTGCTCGTCGATGACGGCCGGTTTGCGCGTTGGATGGTCGATGCACGGAAACAGGAGATCGCAGCCGCCGCCCCAGAGCGATGTATCGATCCACGGCGCCTTGCCGTCGGGTGTTTTGACCCACGTCGTGCCGCCCTCCCAGGGCGGACGCTTCGCGAGCGGAGGTGTGCCCGAGTAAACGATGCGCGCGACGATCTCCGTTCCGGGCGCGAACGCTCGCGGCAGATCGATGCGCAACTGACCTTGTGGATTCGCATAGGCGGCGGTCCCAAGTTTGCGGCCGTTGATGTGAATGCTCTGGATCGTGAACTTCGGGTACAGGTCGAGCACCAGCACCGACTGCGCGATCGTCGTGTGCAGCGTGAGAACCGCGGTACTTTCGATCCGCTTCTCCTCCGGGAAGACCTTCGTCGTCAGATCGAGGTGCCGGAAGTCGAGTCCCAGTTGTTCGGGCGGCATGACGCCGCCCATCTTGCGAGTCTGTTCGGTCAAAAACTTCGGGTCATTCGGGTCGGTGACTTCCGGCGCGGGCGTGCGCTCCGCGCCGGCAGCAGTGAAGCTGATGAGACCGAAGACGATCGCGGCAGCGCTGCGGATGTAGGTTTTCACTGATGGCGAGCTCAGAACGACTTCTCGATGCGCGTCATGAAAAAGCGGCCGCGCGAATTGAACGAGCCGGTATCGAAGCCGTTCGCGAAATTGCCTTCGAGGAACGGCGGCATCTCGTCGAAGATATTCTCGACGGCCAGCGTCACCTTCAGTTTCGCGGGCTCGAATTCGTAGCTCGCCAGCCAATCGTTCTGGACGTAGGAGTCAGCTCGCAGCCGTTGGCCGTTGACACGCAAGGATCCGTCGTTGCGCACGCCGCCCACGAACCGAATCCCGGTGCTGACCGTGAAGGGCCCGCGCATCCAGCTCACTCGGCCTGTGCCTCGGAAACGCGCGAGTGTACCCGTAGCATCGGTGTACGTGCCGACGCGTCGGACCGGTGGCGCGCCGGGCGCCGGCGACTGCTCGAAGTCCTGCAGATACGTCACGTCGGTCCGGAAAGCGAACCGGCCGAGCGAAAGCTCGCTCGTCTCGTACTGAAGCCCGAAGTCGATGCCGCGGATCTCCTGGTCGAGCAGGTTTGCGCGCGTCGCAACGACCTCCAGCACGGCGTTCGTCGTGGGATCGCGCGTGATGCGATCCGCATAGCTGCCGTTGGCCGCGTTCCGCGCGAGCACGAAGTTTCGATCGATCGTACCGATGATCTCTTCTTTCTTGATTCGATAGTAATCGAGAGTCAGTGCGAGTCCGGGCGCAAACTCCGGTGTGAAGACAGCGCCGACCGTGAGGTTGTCGGCATCTTCGGGCTGCAGGTCCGGATTACCACCGGACACCACGAATGTGCCGGTGGTGTTGGCTGGCGCCCGCCGGCCGTTGCAGCCGGGGAGCGAAGCGAAATCAGCGCCCGCGCAAGGATCGACGATCGTGGCAAAGCCGCGCGTCTGTCCGCCGAAGGCTTCGGCGAAAGTCGGCGCGCGAAAGCCCGTGCCCCAGGAACTGCGCAACATCAGGCTCGGGATCGGCCGCCACTTCAGGCCCACCTTCGGGTTCGATGTGCTGCCGAACCGGTTGTAGTCGGAGTAGCGGGCCGCGACATCGAGGTCGAGCGATTCCAGGAGGGGCACGCCGACCTCGGCATAGACTTCCTTGATCTCGCGCTTCGGTGGAAATGCATCCGGCGCAGGGGTGCGCGCCACGAACGCGTTGAGCTCGGCGTTGCGGTCGTTGTCCAGCGAGAAGGATTCGCGCCGGAATTCCGTGCCGATCGCCATGTTCACGTCGCCCGCGGGCATCGCAAAGAGTTTGCCGCCGAAGTTCAGGACAGCCGCCTGCAAGGTCGATTTCGCCCTGACCGATGAATCGGCCGAGATGAAGTCGAGCATTGCCGGAGTGATGCTGCCCGGCCCGCCCAGGAGATTGATTGGCACGCAGCCATTGCCGGCCGCGCGGCATTCATCGGAGTCGCCCGCTGCCTGCTGGAGCTCGTCGCGCAGCACGCCTTCGCCGGTGAACGTGAACTGGTCGAGGTCCTGGTGGTTGTACGAGACATCCCAGTTCCACTCGCCGATCCCGCCCTCGAGTCCTGCAACGAAGCGCGTGACATCCGCGGTGACCTGCGATTGCCGCCGGCCGCGCAGGGGCTGTTCGCCGATGGTCCGCGCGACGCTCAGGTCGACGCCGAACGGATTGAAATCGTTGTTGGCGCTGAGAATGATCGGATCGCCGAACACCGCACCGAAGTAGTCGGGGGCGAGATAGCCCTGCGATTTGCGACGGCCGAACGACGCTTCGACGAATGCGTTCATGTCCGCCCCGAGTTTGCGATTACCGGTGAACCAGGCGTTCTGCTGGGTGATGTCGGACGCGCTGGTTTCGTAGAGCCAATAGTTGATGCCGTCGTTCCCGCTGGTCAGCGGATCGTTCGTGTCGGGAAAGATGAAGGCGCGGAAATCGTTGACGCTTGCCGCCTGGCTCACGCCGTCACGCAGGATGCGCTCCTGGTCGCCGAATCCGGGCAGTCCTTGTACGACGGCAACGAGGGGCAGGGGATCGCGGAAATTGCGGCCGCCCAGCGCTCGCCAGTCCGGATCGCGGCTGATCGGCCGATCCGCGATGAAATTGCCGTCTGCCTTGCGCCAGGAAGCGTTGAATACGAATCCGCCATCGTCGGCGCGCCGTCCGAACGTCGCGCTGACCTCGCGATTGGGGAGATCGCCGCGGCTGGCGACGCCGTAGCCGCCCTTCACCATGAACCCGTCGAAGTCACGACGCATGATGATGTTGACCACGCCGGCGATCGCGTCCGAGCCGTAGATCGCGGAGGCGCCATCCTGCAGTACCTCGACGCGTTCGACCGCTTCGAACGGAATGCTGTTCAGGTCGACCGTTCCGCCGTCATTGTTCGAGAGAACGCGGCGGCCGTTGATGAGCACGAGAGTGTTCACAGCGCTGAGACCTCTCAACGCCACCGTCGCGGAGCCACCATTGCCTCGACTCGCGGTGTCGCTCGCGGATGCGGTTGCGACGGGAAGCTCGCGCAGGAGCTCGCCGACGCTGGTCGAACCAGTGGCCTCGATTTCCGATCGGTCGAGAACCGTGACGGGTGCGGAAGTGCGCAGTCCTGTCGTCGGCAGGCGTGAGCCGGTGACGACGACCTCTTGCATCGGCGTTGTCGCTCGTTGCCCAGCGTCCTGGGCATTCACGGCAGTGGCGATCACAGCCGGAATCGTGGCGAGGGACCAGCGGTTGAAGGTGTTGAGCGTGCGCATCGTTTGTTGCCCGTTTCTGTTGGAGTGTTCGCAGGCAGGGACCCAATTGCTGATATAATATATAATATATTGCAGTTCAAGAGCCGATCCGGCGCAAGCGCGCCCGCGCGGATCCGGCGGCTTCAATTGAGGGCGTGAGGCGGGAGGTGCGCTTCGAGAAAGCGCGTCGCGAGGTCGAAGAGGTGCAGGCGGGTGCTCGCGCCCTCGGAAATTCCGTGGGTGCGATCCGGGTACGCCATCATCGAGAAGGGCTTGTTGAGCTCGATCAGACGATTCACCAGCTGTTCGGCGTTCTGATAGTGGACGTTGTCGTCGCCTGTGCCGTGGATGATGAGCAGATGGCCCTGCAGGTTCTGCGCAAAGTTGAGCGGTGAGCCGTCCCGATATCCCTGCGGATTCTGTGCGGGCAGGCCCATGTAGCGCTCCTGGTAGATGGAGTTGTAGAGCATCTGGTCGACCGGGCTCGCGACCGCGATGCCGGTCGAGTAGAGCTGCGGGTAGCGGAAGAGAGCGTTGAGGGTCATGGCCCCGCCACCACTCCAGCCCCACACGCCGATCCGCTTCGCGTCGATGTACGGCCGGGCGGCCATCATCTGTTGGATCGCGGCGGCCTGGTCGGCTGAGGCCTGAATTCCGATCTGCCGATAAATCGAGCGGCGCCAATCGCGGCCGCGTGGGGCGCGGCCCCACGGCTGTCGACGCTCGCGACGAGGTATCCGCGCTGCGCGAGCATCACGTGCCACAGATACCGGTCGCCGCCCCAGCGATCGATGACGGTCTGACCGGCGGGTTCCGAATAGACGTACATCAACAGGGGATACTTTTTCGCGGCATCGAAGTTCGGCGGCTTCATCATCCATGCGTCGAGCACCGTCGATCCAATGTCGACCTTGAAGAACTCGGTTGGCACGTGCGGCGTGGCCTGCACGAGCGAACGCATCTTCGGGTTCGAGATGATCGTCCGCTTCGGTTCGTGCGTGGGAATCCGAACGACATCGACCACGGGCGGCGTATCTGCGGTGGAGAACGTGTGGAACGCCCACTTCGCGCCGGGAGCGATGTAGTGGTCGTGCGAGCCAGCGGCGCCGGCCGGGGTCAGACGTTCGAGTTTCACCTGGCCCTGGAGCGACGCGCGATAGAGATAGCGCCGCGTGACATCGTCGGGCGCAGCGATGAAGTAGGCGTAGCCTGCGCGATCGTCTACCGCCTGGATGGAGATGACATCGAAATTCCCTGGTGTTCTCAGCTCGACGCGTTTCCCGTCGCGTGAGACCACGTAGAGATGCATCCACCCATCGCGCTCACTGAGCCAGGTGAATGCGCGGCCGCCATTGAGCCAAGTCACCTCATCGCTGGGGATCAACCAGCTATCGTCGTGCTCAATCATGATCTGGAGCACGGCGCCGGTTGCGGCATCACCGATCAGGATCTGGTTGGTGTTCTGCAGGCGGTTCTCGTACTGAATGAGCAACTCATTGCTGTTGTCGGTCCAATCCAGGCGCGGCACGTAGTTGTCGCGTGGGTCGCCGCTCAACGCGAACCACGTGGTGCCTGGGGCCGCGGCGGAAACGACGCCAACTTTCACCGCAGAGTTCGTCGTGCCCGGTTTCGGATAGCGCAGCGGCACCGGCTTCGAATACTGACCGTCGGTGTTGCGGATCATGTAGAAGGTGCCGACGCCGCTCGTATCGAACTGCCAGTAAGCGATGCGCCGCGAGTCCGGGCTCCATTTGAATGCTTTGCTGAGCGCGAACTCCTCTTCGTATGCCAGGTCGCCGCGGGCGTTCAGGATCAGGTCGCTGCCGTCGTCGGTGAGCTTGAGCGCCTGCGAGCCATTGACCGTTTCGACGTGCAGGTCGTTGGCCGCCACATAGGCAACGCGCGAGCTGTCGGGCGAAAACTCGGGATGGAGCAGGGCGGGCTGCGGCAGTTGGCGGCCGAGCTGGCGCAATGCCTTCCTTCTGAGATCAAACAGCCAGTAGTCACCGGCGGCTGCTTTCAGCAACAAGACCTGATAGTTGGGCGACCAATGGTGATCAGTGGCGACAATCGGTTTCGCCGCGCCGGCCGGAATCAGCCCTTCAGCCTGAACTGCAATCGAGCGTTTGCCGGAAGCGGTCTCGTACCGGACGACATCGATCCCGCCATCGATCATCCTGGATGGCTCGAGCGTCGAATACGCGTCGCCGCCCGCGAGCCATTGAATCGCGGGCCGCCGCTCCAGCGATACCGCGGTCGGACCGAAGATCTGCGCCAGCTCCAGTGGTTTCTCTGCAGGCGATGCCAGGCGCGCCGCAAGGAACGCCACAGTCGCCAGGAGACACGTCAGTGCTGGACGCATGAGGGTGCCGGTTCGAAGGATGTATAAAATATATCATATATAAAATAAGACGAGTCCGTGGGTGTTACCTCGCCGGCACGAGCTTCACGAGTCGCCCGCCCTCATGGTGCTCGAGCAGGAGGTAGATGGCGCCGTCGCGCCCGACTTCGACGTCCCGGATTCGACCCAGGCCCTTGATGAGTGTCTCGGTGTGCACGACCCGATCGCGCTCGACCTCCATGCGATAGAGCTCGGTCGCCTTCAAGGTGCCGACGATCATGTTTCGCCGCCACTTCGGAAACGCCGCGCCATCGTAGAACACGAAGCTCGACACCGCCGGTGAAGGCGTGAGATCGACAATGGGCTGCTGAATGTTCTTGAGGTCGACTTCGATACCAAGCTCTTTGCCGTAGTCGACCGGCGTGCCGTCGTACTTCAGTCCCTTCGAATACAACGGCCAGCCGTAGTTCTTGCCCGGCAACAGCAGGTTCACTTCGTCCCCGCCGCGCTGACCCATCTCCGTTCCCCAGAGCTGCCCGGTCCTGCGGTTGAACTCCAGGCCTTGCGGGCTTCTGTGCCCGTAGCTCCAGATGCTCGGCAGGGCGCCGCTCGTCGCGACGAAAGGATTGTCCTTCGGGATGCTGCCGTCGTCGTTCACCCGGTGGATCTTCCCGTACGGAAGACCGAGATCCTGGATGCCGGCGGACTCGGAGGCTCCCTTGATGCCGATACTGAAGAACACGTGACCCTTGTCGTCGAATGCGATGCGCCCGCCGGCCGCCATGTCGGGCGTGCCCGTGTAATTCTCGACGTCCGTCTTCCAGACAGGTTGCTGGTCCACCCACGCGCCGTCCTTGATGCGTCCCCGGATCACGGTGACCATGGAGACCGGGCGGCGGGATTTGCGGCTCGCCTCATTACACTCGCTGCAACGATCGGTGTAGGCGAGATAGATCCAGCCGTTCTGCGCGTAGTCCGGGTGTGGAGCCACATCCAGCAAATACCCCATGCCGAACACCAGGAGCAGCCCGGGCAATTCGAAGCCGTCGTCATAAGCCTGCGGCGTGCCCTTGATCAGCTCGGATTGCTTGCCGCTCGGAGAAATGATGCTGAGGCCGCGCGTCTTCTCGGTCAGCAGGATGCTGCCGTCGGAGAGCGGCGCAATTGAATACGGCAGCGGATCGAGCCCGGTCGCGACCGTCTCGATGCGAAACGTGTGCTTCTCGCTCTTGATCGGGCCCTCCGGAATGCTCGGAGGTGTCGCGATCTTGAAATCCGTGTAGGCGAGTTGCGATCGCTTTTCCGAAATGAAGATCGCGAGGCGGCGGATCTTCACCGGGTCCATGGTCGCAGAGAATGCAGGCATGCCGGCCTGCGAAAATCCGTCCGCGATGCTCTTCGCGATCTCATCGACGGAATTCCCATGCCTCAGGTCTCTGCCGGCCAGCGGCGTGCCCTGCGCGGCACCTTCGAGATTCGCGCCATGGCATACGGCGCAAACCTCTGCGTAAGGCGCGGCAAATGGGTCGGCTTGCTGCGCCATCGCTGCGCGGGGCGCGAGTGCCAGTGCGGCGATGAGCAAGACCGACAGTGTGACGACGAGAGCCCGAATCATTGCAGTGTCCATGCAGTCTCCCCGATGCGTCTTTGCGCAGTGGGATGAACGTTACGAGGCGAAAATCAGCGTGAAAAGTGGCTACCGGCCAATTGCGGCGGCGAACCGGCGGACGCTCCCGAATGAACCGAATCGGCCCCGGAGCAGCACGAACAGCAGTCCGGTCTCAGCGTAAGTCCATGGTCCAATTGAGCCGCCCATGAGGCGGTTCAACACTGGTTGCTCAGGCCGGCGTATCGGAACACACTAAATACGAGCCTCGAGGCTGGCGGAGGTGACCATGAAAGGGCAGGTCAGGGTCCGAGCGAGCATCCCCGCTCTCGGCGCAGCAGTGCTGCTCATCGCGTGCGCATCGAAAGGTCCTGTCGACTCGGCGCAGATAGCGTCCAAAGGCACCGAGGCAGACGCCTCGTCCGAATACCAGAGCCTGGTTGACAACGCGAGCAAACAACTCGTGTGCCGGCGCTACGCCATGACGGGCTCGCGCATCGTCAAGCACCAGGTCTGCCTCACGCGGGCACAGATGGATGAGCAGCGCGAACAAGCGGTCGAGCTGATGCGCGACATGCAGGCAAGAGGCGCGCTGGTTCAGCCAATGCCGGATCGTCCCGCGGGCATGCCGTCGAGCCCGGCCCCGGCCACGCCATGATCGATGGCCCGCGGGATTCGCGGGCCGTCGTCCTGCAATCGGTCGGATCTTCCCGTCATTCGTTCTGCGGGCCTGCCGTATTGACGGCCGACTTGGGAACAATGTCCCCCGGGTGAGGCAGTAACGTCTCGACGCCATGAGCACGAGAGCAGAAGCGTTCGACCGCTGGATCCGCACAGCCTTCGTCGAGATGAATACCGCGCTCGAGAACCTGTATTTCGCGCAGGAGGATCGCAGCCGGGTAATCGGCTGTGGAGATGCAATCAAGGGCACGTTGCGCGATGAAGGGCGTGCGCACGTCGTGGGCCTGCTGGCCGAGGGCAATACGGGAGATGGTTTTGAGAGTGCGTTCGGCGTGCTCGGCAACGTCGGCATGTATCTGGGCGCCTTGCGAAGACACGAGCTGACCAACCCGGCGCGCGAGGAGCGCTCGCCGTTTCCCGAAGCGTCTTCGCTTGCCTTGCACGTGGGCGCATCGCTCGGCATGGCGCCGAGGTTTGCCACGAGCCACCTCGCCACACACAACTTCGCCCTTGCAGGCGTGCGCAAGAGCTTCACCTCGCTCCCCGACGAATTCCTGTTCATCGACGAGAACACCCGCGGAATTCTTTCGTTTCAGACCGCAGGGCACGCGCTGATCCGCATCGTTCACCTCGGCATTTCGAGCCCCGTCGTCGATATCCTGTTCGCGACTGCGAAGCGCGCTCTGCAAGAGGTGATCGAGTTCAATACGAGGCTGTTCGAGCGACTCGACGTGGAGCGATTCTTCTACTGCGTGCGGCCGTACTACAAACCGTATCGAGTGGGTCGCCAGGAGTACCGTGGCGCGAACGCCGGGGATTTCTCGGGCATCAACGAGATCGATCTCCTGCTCGGCTTGTGTCGCGCCAACGATCCGTACTACTCCCAGCTCCTCGTGGACAAGATGTTGTTCATGTTGCCCGAGGACCAGGAGCGACTCAGAGAGTGCATGCGGCACACGAGCCTGCTGGACGAACTGCTCGGGCTCCTCGACACGCACGCGCAAGAGGAGTGGTTCCAGCGGAACGCACGCGCATACCTGGAAGTCTGCGATCTGTTCGGACAAACAGCGGCCCAGCATCACGATGCGCTGGTGAAGCGTTTCATCGAAGGTCCGGCGTCGCGTCTCCATGACGAGGCGCTGGAAGGCATCACGGCGAGTGGACCGCCGTTACCGGTTCTGCTTCGAGCGCTCGAAGTGCTGCGAGACCTGCGGGTCGCCGCCGACCGCGCGGATATAGTCACCCGTCACCACGACCTTGCGAGATTGCGGAGCGCGCTCGTAAGATAGTCTTCAGCGCGCTACAGGGCGCCACCTGCCCGCGGCAAGGGAATACTCCCACCTGATTTGATACGAATGATCGTGCTCAGCACCTTCTTTCAGCCTGACTCAGCGGGTCACAGGCGCATGGAAAGGAGGTCGCCATGACCACGTTGAAGTCCCTGCCTGCGCGTCCGTCGCAGGAATCCCTGCGCAAGCAGGCCAAGAAGCTCGCCCGTGACGTCGCCGCCGGCAATGCCGATGCGATTGCCCGTGCGCGTGCGCAACTCCCGAACGCTGAACTGCCGCTGACCCAGCGTGATGCCCAGCTCGTGCTCGCGCGTGAGTACGGCTACTCCGGTTGGCAGGAACTGTTGGCCGAAGTGCAGAAGCGCCTGGGGCATGGTCTCGAGTGGGCCGCGTCCCGGGCCCACCAGATCATCCATGACAACGACGTCGAACGGCTGAAGCAGCTGCTGGCCGAGTATCCCGCGTTGTTGTCCTGGCGCGGTGAGGAGAATGACGGTGGCCTGCTGGGCATGGCCACGGAATCTTTCGGTGACAGCGCCGATCCGGAGAGAGAACGACATTTCACCCGCGCGGCTTGCGCCGAGCTGCTGATCGATGCCGGTGCGGTCGCGTTGCCATCGGTGTGCGACGGCATCGTCGAGTCCCGCGCGAAGGTGCTGTTGCAGCTTTTCGAGCGCAGGGGTCTGCTTCCGCGCTCGCTGAAGTTTCGTGTCGCGTTGGGCGACATCGATGCCGTTCGTGCGTGTATCGATGCCGGCAACGACGATCTCGCTTCCGCGAGCGAGGCGTTCAGGTTGGCGTGCCGTTTCGAGTACGAGGACATTGCATCCGTGCTCCTGGACCGACTCACCGTGCTCGACGCGGAGCTCGGCAGGCAGATCGATGGAGGACCAGGCCGCGCGGCGTTCATCAAGTACCTCAGCGAAGAGCGCGCGCTGGACTTCATTCGGGCTACGCCACGAGGTCCGTGGCAAGCGTTTCTCATGCATCAGATCGTGCGCGCCATACACGATGACGACCTCGCGACTTTCGTCAGTGGCTTGCAGCGTGAGTCCTGGCTGCTCGGCGATGAGTGGGTGGACTTTCAAATCGGGCTGATCCAACGAGCGGCATTACGAGACCGCGGAGCATTCATCGCTGCGCTCTTCGATCTCGACCCCGCGCTGCTGCGGCGACGACCGCCGCCACAGTCGCAGTCGCTTGAATTTGCATTCACCTACGCGCAGACGCATCTCCTCCCGATGCTGACCCGCGTTTGGCCGCTGCCGGACGACTTGCCTCACGCGGCCGGTATGGGAGACCTCGATCGAGTGAAGCGGTGGTTCGACGCGTCCGGCAAGCCTGCCCTGGGCGATCTCGCGAATCATTTCCCATGTAACAACGCCTGCAATCGATCGAACCTCCAGTGGGGCGAACCACGTGCGCAGCAGGTTCTCGATACCGCTCTTGCCTGGTCCGTCGTCAATCATCACTTCGACGTAGCCGACTTCCTTCTCGAGCACGGGGCAGACATCAACACGCGATGGAGCTCACACGAGCCGGCGAGCATCCTGCACGAGCTTGTTTTCCACGATGACTACGAAGGAATGCAGTTTCTCATCGACCGCGGCATAGACATGACGATCAAAGACTATCGTTGGGGCGGCACGGCGCAGGGCTGGGCGTTTTACGCTGCGAACAACGAAAAGATGGCGCAATGGCTGGCGGAGGCCGAGCGACGCCGCGGGAAGCCGGCGCCATGACGAACAGCGTTGGCAGCGGCCGCCGTGTCCTGCTTCCAACGCTGGAACTGCTGTCCATGAGCGCATGGCTGCTCATCTGCATTGGGGTCTTGCGAGTGAAAAACCCGGCAGAAGCGGCGCTTGCGGCAGTGGGAGTGGCGATCCTGGTAGCGGTGTCGATGCGCCGGACTGGGGAGCGATTTGCTGAGGTCGCTATGGCACCGGGGTCTCTCAAGCCGGCGCTGGTTCGAATCGCATGCGTCGTTTTGCCGGCGCTCGTCATCGTTCTCCTGGTTGCCGCCTATCTGGGCTCGATGCATTTTCCGCCACCAACCCGCGCACTCGCGAGCCTCGTACAGCTCGTGGTGTTCGGAAGTCTGCAGCAGTACATCCTGCTCACGTTCCTATATCGCCGTGCATTGGAAGCTCTCGGTAGTGACAGACTTGCGATGCCGCTGGTCGCGATGCTCTTCTCGCTGTTTCACTGGCCGAATCCGCTGCTCGTTTGCGTCTGTTTCGCGGCGGGTCTGGCGGCATGCTGGATATACAAGAAGGGTCAGAACATTCCGGCCATTGGAATCGCGCATGGCGTTCTGACCTTCTGCCTATACTACGGTTTGCCACGCGATATCACGCACAACCTGCGCGTGGGACCCGGATTCTTCGCGACCTGACGGGGGAGGCAGGGATGTTCAGAGTCATCACGCACGTAGCGTTGATTGCGGTTCTCGCCGCGAGTCAGATCGGTCATGCGCAAGGCGATTCGCTGACGCTCGTGCAGGCTGCGCGAATCCTCGACGTGCGTGCCGGCCGTTACCTGCTCGACACGGCAATCCTGATCCGCAATCAACGGATCGAGAAGGTCGGCCCGGTCGCGCACCTTCGTGCCTCGCTTCCCGAGGGCACCCGGATCATCGATCTCGGACCCATGACCGTGCTTCCGGGTCTGATCGATTGCCACACCCATCTCATGGCGCGAGTGCCGGAGGGTGACAATGGTTATGCAACGAACCTGCTCACGAAGTCCGAGGCCACGCGAGCGCTCGAAGGAGCAGCCAACGCGCGCCTGACACTCGCGGCCGGCTTCACCAGCGTGCGCGACGTAGAGAACGAGGGCGCAGGATATGCAGACATCGCCCTGAGAGATGCGATCCGGCAAGGCCTTATCGACGGACCACGCATGCAGGTGGCGACACGCGGTATCGCGGTCATCGGGCAATACTTTCCCTTCAACGCTGCAGCCGGGGTTTCGTCTTTCCCCACTGGCGCACAGATGATCAGCGGCGTCGAAGAGGCGCGCCGCGCCGTCCGTGAACAGATCGGCAAGGGCGCAGACCTGATCAAGATCTACGCCGACTGGTCCTATCCCACGCTGACGCCGGAGGAGATTCGCGTGATCGTGGAGGAGGCACACAGGGCGGAGCGAAAAGTTGCCGCACACGCCACGACGCCACAAGGAATCCGCAATGCCGTCGAAGGCGGCGTGGACTCGATCGAGCACGGCTTCGGCGCGGACCGCAAGGTGCTCGAGCTCATGAAGACGAAGGGCGTCTTTCTCGTGTCGACTGTTTCAGTGATCGATGCAGAAGTCCGCAAGAACCCGGACGACTGGCGGTCGGAAGAAATGCAGGCGTTTCTGAAAGCCGCGCACGACACGCCGAAGCTGGCACGCACAGTAGGAGTCAAGATGGCCATCGGGAGCGATCCCGCCAGTGTCGACCGTCACGGAAAAAATGCGGAAGAGCTCGTGGCGCTGGCCGGCACCGGCATGCCTCCCATAGAAGTAGTGCGTGCGGCAACCATCAACGCCGCAGAGCTCCTTGGCCGGCAGGACGACATCGGGTCCATCGAACCCGGGCGATACGCGGACCTCATCGGTGTCACTGCCGACCCGCTTGCAGATGTGAGTGCACTCATGGACGTCAAATTCGTCATGAAAGCTGGACGCGTCTTTCGTGGCCAGGGGGCTGCTGACTGACATCGGCTTGCGGGCCGTCGACTCCGCGGACTCTTGCCGCAAGATCGGTGCTGGAGCTCGCGAGCAGCGCTTCAGCCGTGCCATCGGCCGGCGGATAGATGATCTGCGTGTTGACCAGCCGCTTCACCGCCTTGCCCTCAGTGCCCGTCTTCTCGATCCGTCGCTCCCAACCATGTGTGATGACTGCGCCGGAGCGTCCGAGATCCAGGCAGGTGATGTAACGCAATTGCGTGTACGGCAGGGTCGGCAGGCCGAGCAGATCGCGCGCAGCGTTCTCGCCGGCAACGCGGCCGAGTTGCCCCGCGTGCTGGCAGGACTGAAGCGTCAGGTGCCCATCGCCGGTGTCGGCCACCGAGGCATCGCCGGTAACGAAGACGTCAGGCGCTTCGGGCGCTCTGAGTGCCGCATCGACAACCACCCGGCCAAGCCGATCCCGCGCGCCAGGCACCTGAGCTGCGAAAGGTGAGGCAGCCATGCCGGTCGCCAGCACTACGGCGTCGGCAGCAAGAACGCTATCGTCCGCGAAAGTCACACGGTGGGCTCCCAAGGCTTTCACGGTGGCGCCGAGACGGAGCTCGACACCGGCGTCCGCGAGCGCTGCCTCGATCACCGGCCGCGGACTCGGACCGAGATCCCGCCCGACCGTCTCCGCTCGGTTGACCAAAACGACGCGCAATCGCTCGGCTGCACGCCCGGCGCCGTGTGCTACCAACCGGTCGCGCAGTTCGAGCGTCAGCTCGATGCCCGTGAAGCCAGCGCCGACAACGACAATGGTCGGATCCGCGACGTCACGCGCGATCTCCGCAAGTCGCCGGTCGAACGCGATTGCGTCCGCCTGCGTGTCAACTGAAAACGCCGCCTCGGCGCCTGGTACCGGAGGCCGTTGCATGCGGCTGCCGGTCGCGACGACCAGGCGGTCATAAGTGAGGCTGTTGCCGCTCGCGAGTGTCACGGTCTTGGTAGCAGTGTCGAGCCGGACTGCCTCGCCGCGCACGAACTTGACATCAATCTTGTGCAGCAGTGGCAGCAGCTCGATGCCGAGCGTCTCGGGTTTCGCCTCGTAAAGGCGTGGCCGGACTTCGAGCACTGGCTTCAGCGACACCAAAGTCACTTCCGCCCGGGAACCCGCGACACGCCGGGCCGCGACAGCCGCCCAGAAGCCGGCAAAGCCGCTGCCAATGATCAGGATCTTGTCGGGCATGACCTGCTCCTCTCGATGTATTCCGAAGAGAAGACGAATCGGCGCTGCTCTTTGTGACAGGCGCGAGCGCAAGCCAACTAACCAAAGTGAGTGCCGCTCCGCTAACCGATGCTAATGGCTCGCATCGTGTAGCCGCCCAAGAATTTGCAGCAACTCGAGCGTTGCTCGCCTTAAGGGGTGGCTAATGGTTCAGCGGATCGACCGTCGTACGTTTCTCGCTCTTCTCGGAATGGCCGGTGCCGATGCGGCTACCGCGCGGCTTCCCGCATTCGGCGGCAAGAAGGTGGTCGTGCTCGGCGGCGGTCTCGCTGGGTTGTCTGCAGCCTGGAATCTGCAGCAGCACGGGTACGAAGTGACCGTACTGGAAGCTCAGGACATCCCCGGTGGCCGGGTGAAGACGATCCGCACGCCGTTCAAGAACGGCGGCTACGCGGAAGCAGGTGCCGTGCGCATCTTCAACAATCACCGTTGGACGATGAAGTACATCAAGCTGCTGGGGCTCGATTCGAAGCTCGGCGCCTACGACGACGATGCCGGCGCGCACTTGTGGTACCTGCAAGGCAAGCGCTTCGTCACCCCGCCGGGCAACTGGCCCCTCGATGGGCTCACCGCGCAGGAAAAGGCGAATCCGTTCGGGATGGTCGAGGCGTACTGGGGGCCTGGTTTCAAGGCGATCGGCGATTCGACCCGGCCGGACTATCCGAACGCCTCCGCGCAAGCGCTGGACAGGCAAACCATGGGTGCGTTCTTCAAGCAGAACGGCGCGAGTGACACATGGGTGAAGCTATTGGCCGCAAGCGAAGGGGACCTCGTTGAATTGAGCGCGCTGGCCGTCACCGCACTCGAAGGCGCACCGAATGACGGTGCGCATACGAAGACGTTCGGTTTGATCGGTGGGAACGACCAGCTACCGAAGGCACTCGCCACCAGACTGGACTCCCACGTTCAGTACAAGACCCAGGTGCTCAAGCTCGCCCACGACAACAACGGAATCACGGTCACAGTGCGGACTGCTTCCGGTCAGCATGAGATCAAGGCGGACCACTGCGTGTGCGCACTGCCGTTCCCACTGCTGCGTCGGGTCGAAATTACGCCGGCGTTCTCGCCACAAAAAATGGCAGCCATCCAGAGCTACGAACTGTTCGGCTGCGCCCGCGTTTCGATGCAGACCAGGACGCGCTTCTGGCGCAACGATCCGTTGGGTGCGCTTGGCGGTCTCAACATGGTCGGCACGGATACTGCCGCCGAGCGCATCTGGAACACGAGTGTGCTTCAGCCGGATGCGCAGCGGGGCATGCTGCATTCGTACATGCTCGGTCAGCGCGCAAGAAATTTCGCCTCTATCCCTGAAGCCGATCGCCTCGCTCACTGCCTGCGCGCGTCCTCCGAATTCCTGCCGCAACTACCGGCGGAAGTGGAAGCGAGTTACGTGAAGGTGTGGCAGGAAGATCCGTGGCAACTGGGTGCGTTCACCTGGGCGAAGCCAAATCAGTTCCATTGGATCTGGCCCGCGGCACGCAGGGCGGAAGGGAGAGTTCATTTCGCCGGTGAGCACACATCAGTGTGGATCGGCTACATGAACGGCGCTCTCGAATCCGGCGAGCGCTGCGCGCGGGAGATCCTGGATGCAAGCTGAGCGCTGCGACTAGCCTTCGCGCTTCATCCGCTCCCGGCGCGCTTCCTCAGCCTTGCTCGGCTTGTCGAACGCGGTGTCGCCGATCTTGATCCCGCCTTCGCGCTCGTAGTGCGCGATCGTGAGACCAGTGGTCGAGATGCGCGACCTGGTCAGCTTGTACGAGTGCGGCACGGACCCGTCGGCGAACAACTTCTTGCCGCTGCCGAGGACGACCGGCAGGGTGAAGATGCTTATCGCGTCGACGAGATCGTTCGTAAATAGCGCATGCACGAGCTCAGTGCTGCCCTGTGTGACCAGGTTGGGTCCGTCTTCCTGGCGCAGGCGCTTGACGTCGGCGAGGTCGCGGAGGAGCACCGAGCCCTGCCAGCTCGTGTCGACGTCGCCAGAGCGCGAAACGGCGTACTTCCTGATGTCCTTGAAGAGCGTTGCGATGCTGCCGTGAGGAGCGTTTTCGTCATAGTAGGGCCAGTATGCCGCAAAGATCTCGTAGGTCTTGCGGCCGAGCAGGAGGTCGAACTTGTCCTTGAAGACGCGGTCGATCTCTTCGCCGAACACCGGGTCGAAGTAGGGCATCACCCAGCCACCGAACTTGAAGCCCCGGGTCGGGTCCTCCCACGGTCCGCCTGGCGCCTGCATCACGCCGTCCATCGACACCTGGGCACCGACGATGATTTTGCGCATGTGTCCTCTCCTTATGTTGATGCTAGAGCTGATCGTGGACGAGATACACGAGCCGATCGAACGCGCGGTCGTACAGTGGGCGGTGGCGCCACTCCTGCAGCTTCAGCCGGCGGCAGAAGCGCAGGTCTGATTCAAAGGCGCGCTCGAGCTCGCCGGCAATCCGGGCATCGAGGATGCCGATGCCGATTTCCTCGTTGAGGGCGAGTGAGCGCGCGTCGAAATTGGTCGAGCCGACATGGGACCACTGACCATCGATCACGACGATCTTCTGGTGAATCAGTGTCCGATCGTACTCGTAGAGCTCGACACCGGCTTCCAGCAACGCGGCATACAAATGGCAGCCCGCCCGCCGGACGAAGGGACTATCGGTGTGCTTGCCGGGAACCATCAGGCGCACGCGCACGCCGCGCTTTACCATCATCGCGAACAGTTCGACCACACCGGGATTGGGCGCGAAGTACGGGTTCTGGATGAGCACCTCGCGGCGCGCGCAAGCGATAGCTACCGTGTAGAGCATTGCCACGGACGAAACGGCGTCGCCAGATGCGCTGCTGACGACATGTGCGGGCGAGGATCCGACCGCGTCGAGCTTTGGGAAACAGAGCACATCCACGGGCAGCGTGTGCGTCTCTTCGACCCAGTTCTGCGCGAACACAGTCTGCAAACCGTGCACGATGGGTCCTTCGAGTCGAATCGCCGTGTCGCGCCAGTGTTCCGGGTCTTCGCCCTCACCGAGCCACTGATCGGAGACGCCATGTCCAAAGGTGTACCCGACGCGGCCATCGACGATCAGGAGTTTCCGATGCGTGCGGTGATTGAAGCGGCCGAGGTTCCACCACCTGGGCTCGCAGTAGCCCGCCATGGCGACACCACATTGAGTCAGGCGATCGAGCGCTGCCTTGCTCGCCCGACTGCCGCCGAGCGCATCCCGCAGCAGGCGCACCTTGACGCCAGCGCGAGCCCGCTCGCACAGCGCCTCGGTGAACTGGTCCTCGAGAGTTCCCTCGCACCACACGAACGTTTCGAGGTGAACGCTTTTCGTCGCGGCCGCGATGTCGGCGAGCATTGCGGGAAAGACCGCGCCGTTCTGGAACAGGGTGCCTTCATTGCCCTCGTACACCGTGCTCTCGGTCAGCCCGGCGAGCACTGGCAGCGCCTCCTGAATTTCCGGCAGCACATCCAGTTCGAGCTGGAGAAAGGGTGTGCCGCGCGAGCGCCCGAGCAGGGCGATGAGAGCGCACACAAGGGCCGTCGAAAAGGCGGTGATCAGGATGGCGATCGTCACGAAGCACGGTACGCAGGCCGGAAAGATGCCTAACGGGCTGGAACTGTCAGGGTTCCGAAGTGCGCCCCGTCAGGCACGGTCTGGCGGGAGTGTGCCGCCGCTGGTGAGCAACAGCTTCTCGAGCTCCTGCAACTCCACGGGCTTGGTCAGATGGTGGTCGAAACCAGCCGCCAGCGCCCGCCGTTTGTCTTCATCCTGGCCCCAGCCCGTGAGCGCAATCAGCCGTACGTTCTTGCCCCATTGCATTTCGCGCAGCTGTTTCGCGACTTCGTAGCCGCTCATGTCCGGCATGCCGATGTCGAGTAACGCGATGTCTGGCTGAAAGTCGCTCGCCACATCAATGGCGCCGTGGCCACCGTGCGCCGTGCGCACGGTGTGTCCGCTCGCTTCCAGCAATAGCGCGAGGCTGTCCGCCGCGTCCTGATTGTCGTCCGCGACGAGGATCTTGCGACCCGTTCGCGCACCGTCTTCCGCGGCGGGAGTCGCGTCATCGGCAAGTGGTGCTCCGTCATGATGAATCGGAATCGTCACGACGAATTCGCTTCCGTGTCCCGGTCCATCGCTCCGGGCCGCGATCGTCCCACCATGCAGATAGACCAGGCCTTTCACCAAGGCGAGTCCGATGCCGAGGCCACCGCCCGAACGGTCCCGAGCATCGTGTACCTGGGAGAACATCTGGAACATGTGCGGGAGCGCGGTGCTCGACAGGCCGATGCCGTTGTCGCGCACGGAGATGTGCAGTCGGTCATCTGCGACCCATGCGCGTAGCGCAATCCGTCCCGAGTCATCCGTGTATTTCGCGGCGTTGGTCAGCAGGTTCGAGAGCACTTGCGCGAGACGCACGGGATCCGCTTCGAGCGTCGGCAGTTGCGGGGGCAGCTCGAGCGTCAGACCATGTTTCTTCGCATTGATCAGCGGGCGGGCCGCTTCGACGGCCGTGTCGACGATCGTGCCGAAATCGACGTGTTCCTTCTTGAGCTGCAGTTTCCCGCGCGTGATGCGGGCCACGTCCAGCAGATCGTCGAGCAGGCGTGCCATGTGCTGCACCTGCCGATGGATCACGCGCCGTGCCCACTGCAACTGCTCCTCGTCGAGCTTCGGCAGCGTCAGCATGTGGGCCGCATTGCGAATAGGAGCCAGCGGGTTGCGCAGCTCGTGCGCGAGAGTGGCGAGGAACTCGTCCTTGCGCCGATCGGCTTCGCGCAAAGCGGCTTCCGCGCGCCGCAGGCTTTCCCGTTCGGCGCGCAGATCCATCTCGATGCGCTTGCGGTTGGTGACGTCGTATTCGGCGCCAACGGTGCGCACCGCGTGACGCTGAGTGCCTTCGCCCGCGAAGAACGTTCGCGCCCGCCCGACGATCCAGCGAGTCTCGCCGCTGCGGCGAACGATGCGATATTCGTTGCTGAACCTGCCATCGCCGGCGGGATCGTGTGCAGCCCGCACGGCCGCGGTCAGCGACTCGCAATCGTCCGGATGGACCTGGCCGTCGTACGCCCCGATGTGCGGAGGTATCTCAGGAGGAATCTCGTGGATCTCGCGCAGCAGATCTGACCAGTAAAGCCGGTCGTTCACGTGATCGTGATCGAAGACACCGATGCCGACGATGCGTGCCGCGAGATCCAGCTGCGTTTCGCGCTCGATGAGACGCTCCTCAGCCTGCTTGCGTGCGGTGATCTCGAACAGCACGCCCACCGCGCGCACTGGGCGTCGGGAGCCGTCATAGAAAAACCGGCCGCGCGGCTCCACCCAGATGATCTGGCCGTCGTCAGCGCGGACTACGCGGTACTCACAGCGATAGAGCGTGTGCTCGTTCTTCGCACGCTCGAAGGTCGCCCGGGCGCGTTCGCGATCCTCCGGGTGGATGTGTGAGAGCCACATCTCCCGGCTGGCACGCCTGTCCGGTTGAACCGGAAGGCCGAGCAGCCGAAAGTGGTTCTCCGACCAGATCGCCTCATCCGTCGTGAGGTCCACATCCCAGGTTGCGATCCCGGAGGCGTCCACTGCCAGACGAAGGAGGGCGTCGCTGTCGCCGGCTTGCTGTGGCTGAAACGGAGCGGCACGCATTTCCATGACCCCTGCGTGACGGACTTGCGCGCCTAGAGTACCTCACACCGCAGCGTTTGCACGGTTTGGATCCCGTGGAATCGTCGGCGAGCATCCCACAGATACAAGTGAGCTATATTCGACATCCACAAGAACACCACCAGCCCGACCGGCGTGCGAGCGGTTCATGGCGCTGACTGACGATCTCTCGGACGGATTCTTTGTCGAGGTCAAGGCGATGTGCGCCAGGCTCGGCTGCGACCCGCTGGATGCACTGAAAGTGTGGTTCAGCGAAAGCATCGGCGTGTTTGCCGATGCGAAGAACCCGGCCGGTGCTTACGGTATCAACCAGATCACCGACCTGAAGAATGTGGGCTTCACGGGTGAGCCGAAAGACTACATCGCGCTCACCGCCGAGGAGCAGCTGCCCTACGTCGAGAAGTATTACAAGCCCTACAAGGGCAAGCTGACCTCGGCGGCGCGTCTCTATCAGGTGAACTTCCTCCCGATCACGATCGACAAGGTCACGAAGCCGGGGGATATCCTGGCGCAGCGTGGCGGCGTCTTCAGCAATTTCTACGAGGGGAACAAACCGCTCGATCCCGACAAGAAGGGCTACATCACGCTCGATGATCTGCGCAGAACGTTAGAGGCCGCCATCACCAATACGTGGAAGGTAAAGACCGGCAAAGGCACGATGGCTGAGCGCTGGAAGGAGATCGTCACCCGGCTCGGTGCTGCTTCAGCGACCGCAACGACCTCCGCCGCTGTCACGGGCATGCTCGTCGGAGGCGCGTGGGAAGTGACGACGCAGGAGGGCATCTGGCGGTATCAATTCTGGGGCGATGGCTCTGTCACCTGGACCGATACGGAAGACCCCTCCGCACGGGGCACCGGCAGCTGGACCGTGGAGGGACAGAACGTCAAGCTGACCTGGTCCCTGTCGGAGGAGCTCTGGCCGATGCCGGTGAACCCGTTCAATCAGAGGGGCGAGGTGCAGCGGAAAAACGGGCTGAAGTTTTCCCTCTCCGCAAAGCGTCCCATCACGAAGTGACGTAAAAAGAAGGCTTCTCAAATGTCTCATCTGTGTGGCGCGAACAAGTTTGGCAGCTACGGTTTCGACACGGAGCGTTCGCTGCTCGTAGTGCCCGTACGTCAGGCGTCCTCTCTCTACCTGGCGGCCGGCGAGAATCTCAGCGTTGAGCTGAAAGAGCCGGCGATCGCGACTGTCACAGAGACGCCGGTGAGCAAGCAGGAGCAGGCCACGGCGCCCGGCCTGACGCCGTGGGAGCGCGCGGTACCTCTGCGGCGCCTGACGATCACCGGCAAGGCTCCGGGAAGCACGCAACTGAACGCGTTTACGCCCGACCGGCGTCCATGGATTGCACCACTCGAGATTCAGGTCGTGACGGATCCCGGGTATCGCCAGGCGGGA
>Ga0081539_10001512_pt1 | contig 39176 bp, 34 predicted proteins | sample TabmetS4T2R2_FD_71023 | JGI IMG/M metagenome (GOLD analysis project Ga0081539, IMG submission 71023) | Tabebuia heterophylla rhizosphere microbial communities from the University of Puerto Rico - S4T2R2 | ecosystem: Host-associated > Plants > Roots > Rhizosphere ... | reverse complement strand
TCGACCGCAAGGACTTCGACATCACCACCAACATCCCCATGGACGGCGGCGGCGTGGTGATCGGCGACACCATCCAGCTGTTCATCGAGGTGGAGGCCATCCTGCAGCAACCGGCCCAGGCATAGCGGTTCGGCTGTGTCGTTGGCCGCGACGGTCTGCACGGTGAACTCGGGCGACCGGTCCCGGCCCGGGCCGCGTCGAACAACGCGCCCGCCGATGGCTATCGGTGGGCGGCGATGGCGGTCTGGAGCCGATCCAGAAATGGGACCTGCGCCGCCTTCAGCTTGCGACGCGCCTTGCTGAGCTTGAACCATTCGACGCGGTCAATCTCGGGGAAGGTCTTGAGACGCCCCGACCCGGGGGGCCACTCGGTCTGGTAGGTGTTGCTGATCGCGGTCGCGGCGTCCAGGTCTCCCCGGGCCGCCCACGCCAAGACCAGCTTCCCTGACTTCTGCCGGATCTCGCCGAGCTCGATGAGCGGGGTGTCGGGGAGCTCGTGGCCGGTTTCCTCCGCGAACTCTCGGCGAGCGACCGCCACCAGTTCCTCTCCCTGCTCGACCTCGCCTTTGGGGATCGTCCAGTGACCCAGATCTTTGTTCACCCAGTACGGACCGCCCTGGTGAGCGAGCAGCACCTCCAGGCGATTGTTCCGGCAGCGCCAGAGCAGGATGCCGGCGCTGGTTCGCCCGGACTTGTCGGTCGTCACCGCCACCTCCCTGGCCGCTTGCATCCCATGTGACCGCCCCGCGCATAGGGCCCGAAAGTCACGGTACCTCGTAGCGAGGCAAGTCCTGGGGCCCCGCGCGAACAGCGATGACCCCGCGTCTGCGAGGCGGTCGCCCGTCAGCCGGGAGGGCCTGCCGAGGCCAGGTTCCCGCATGAGGGATGATCAACCCGGCAAGCAACGCGAGCGGCAGGACCAATAAGCACACGCCCTAACCTGCGGTTTTGGAGCCCGAGGTCGGATTCGAACCGACGACCTTCCGAATACGAGACGGATGCTCGGCGTCGACCTGGTCGGCTCCAGACGGATCGAGGCTGCTCACGTTGAGTGCCTCGTCGGTCTAGATGGCTCCAGACGGGTCCAGAAGGATCGTCTGGATGATCAAACGGATGATCAAAACGCATCCGACACAGCATCGGATGCGCCCACTCGGTCGCTTCCCCTACGGCATCCCAGCGACCGTCAGCAACTCTCGACTTGGAACACGGCCTTGCAGAATGCCGGCATGCTGATCACCACGCCCAGGCCTGATCCGCCGCCTTCTAGGTCGTAGCTGGTGATGCCGACCACCTCGCCGCGGGCGTTCAACAGCGGACCACCGGAGTTGCCGTGATTGAGCTGGGCATCGGTCTGGATGTAGTCGCCTCGCACTGCCGACACGATGCCCCTGGTCACCGTGTCAGGAAGCCCGAACGGCGAGCCATAGGCGAGCACCTGATCGCCGACGGTCGGTGGGGCGGCGACGTTGAGCGTTGGGAGGTCGCCGGCGACCCGGATGAGGGCGACGTCGGGCTGGTCCTGCCAGGTGGCCACCTCTCCGCGCCAGGAGCGCTCCCCCTGCACCAGCCGCACCTTGCGACTGCCTCGGATGGCCTCTTCCACGACATGGGAGTTGGTGGCCAGCCAGGTCCCACCATCGTCGGTTGGGACATGGCGAAGGCGGTGCCTTGGGCCTGGGTGGTGTAGATGGTAAGGACCGCGTCTTGGGCCTCGGCGACGACCTTGGCGGTGTCGAGTTCTCGGGCGGCGTTGCGGTCCACCGCCGAGCGGGTGCCGTCGAGGTCGTCGGCCAGGTCGCTGATGCGGTGCTCGGCGCGGGCTTGTTGCCCTCGCAGCGCCCCCCTTGACCGACCCGATGTCGCCGGGAGTCTCCACCAGGACGTCGCAGAACGTGCGACCAGCTATTTCAATCAGACAAGGCCAACGTTGCCAGCCCAGGCACTAGCACCAACCCGTGAGCGGACTTCCTCGGTGGGGACGGTTCGGGGGATCGCGACGAGGTACCCGTCTGTATCGGCGACCCCAGCAACGCAGGCGGGTAGCACCCGGCGGCGACGGAGATGATGGCCGTGAAGCCAACCGACCTTCTGGCAGGCAACGAGACGGCTGACCACCATGGGCAGTACCCACGCCTCAGCGGGCGGCAGCTGGAGGCGGTCGCAGCCTACGCCGAGCGCCAGCCAACCCACCGGGGCGAGGTCCTCTACGACCAGGGCGAGGATGGGTACGACTTCGTGGTGGTCCTGGACGGCCTCGTCGCCGTCTTCGGCGGGTACGGCGGCGAGCAGCAACTTGCCGGGGTCCATGGCCGGCGCCGTTTCCTGGGCGACCTGAGCCTGCTCACCGGGCAGGGGGCAGTCCAAGCCGCGGTGGTGCTGGAGCCCGGCGAGGTGCTGGCGGTCCCGCCGGAGCGCGCCCGCGAGCTGTTCTCGCGCCATCCCGCCCTCGGGGACCTGGTGGTGCGGTCCTGCATCCTGCGCCGCGCCCTTGCGATCGAAGACGGGGCCAGAATGGGGATCGTGGGCTCCCGCTCGCTGACCGACACCGGGCGGCTGCGTCGGTTCGCCGGGCGCAACCGGTTGCGGCGGCGCTGGATCGACCCGGATGACGACCGGCGGGCGCAGGCACCGCTGCGCGAGCTCGGTGTCACGTCCCAGCAGACCCTGGCGGTGCTGTGGCGCGGCGAGCCCGGGCCGGACAACCCCAGCAACACCGAGCTGGCCCGGATGATCGCGCTGCTGGTGCCCAGCTCGGGTGAGACCGAGTGCGACCTGGTGCTGGTCGGTGCCGGCACCGGCGAGCTGGCGGCCGCCGTCCATGCGGCCACCGATGGCCTGGCCGCGGTCGCGCTGGCGGCGATCGCGCCCGACCTGCTGCCAGGTTCGTCGTTCTGGATCCAGGGCTTCCCCGGGTTCCCGGCCGGGATCCCAGAGGCGGAACTGGCCGAGCGCGCCGCCGAGCACCCCGGTGCCCGGGCAGCCGCGGACGTGACCCTGGCCGACGGCAGCGCCATCGCCGCCCGCCCGGTCACCGCAGGGGCTCGCCCCTCCCGGCTGGCCGCCCCGCGCCTGGGCGAGTTCGAGGGAACGGGCATGTACTACGCCCCGCCGCTGATGAACGCGCGGCTCTGGGCGGGCCAGCCGCAGCCTTCCGGGAGCCGGCAGTTCGGCCGCAGCCACGACGTCGTCTTCTTCCCGTCGCGCGGCGCCGCGCTCCCTTAGCCGATCCATCGCGCCATCGGTTCCCGGCCAACCGCGGGTCTGGTTGCGGCGTCGCGGTGGTGCTCCCCTGACCAGGACCCCAGGCCGGCTGACGGGACCCTGGGTCGGAAAGGCGGCGACATGAGCCCGCTCGATCTGCTGTGGCTGTACTTCATCTTCGCGAGCCTGCAACCCCTCATCCAGCAGCGCGTGCTGGCCGCCCGCCGCACCAGAGCCCTGCACGCACTGGAGCGGCGCAACCAGTCGCGGGCGATCACCCTGATCCACCGCCGCGAGGGGCTCGCGATTCTCGGGATCCCCTTTCGGCGGCTACATCGACATCGACGACTCCGAGGCGGTCATCCGCGCTATCGAGATGACCGCTCCAGCAGTGCCGATCGACCTGATCCTGCACACGCCCGGCGGACTGGTGCTGGCCGCCGAGCAGATCGCCACCGCCCTGGCCGACCACAAGGGACCGGTGACGGTCTACGTGCCGCACTACGCGATGAGCGGCGGCACTCTGGTCGCCCTGGCCGCCGACCAGATCGTCATGGCCCCCTCGGCCGTGCTCGGGCCGGTCGACCCGCAGCTGGGCGAGTACCCGGCGGCCTCGATCCTGACCGCCGTCGGCCAGAAGGACCCGAACGAGACCGACGACAAGACCCTCATCCTGGCCGACGTGGCCCGCAAGGCCTAGGTCCAGGTGCGCCAGTTCGTGAATGAGTTGTTGCGCCGCCAGCTCGCCGACCAGCGGGCAGCCGAGGTCCCGCGGCCCTGAGCGAGGGCCGCTGGACCCACGACTTCCCGATCGACGCCGACCTCGCCCGCTCCTTCGACCTCAAGGTCTCCACCGACCTGCCCGACGAGGTCCGCCTGCTCATGCGGTTGTATCCCAGCCACGTAACCGGCGACCCTCGGTCGAGTACATCCCCGTCCCCTACCAGGCCCCGGAACACAAACGAAACCGCCGTGCACCCCGCGACCAGGCCCGCCAACCGGAACTGACCGCTGGGATTGCGATACGCACCGACGAGGAGATCCAGCGCGACGTCCTGGAAGGACGTTCAGGTGACGGTCTCCAAGGGCTGGGTCAGCCCGCCCGAGCAGCTGAAGGCAGGAATGAGGGAGGCCCTGGTCCGTAACGCCAGGACCCGACGCCAACGGATAACCGTCGAGGTAAACTGCATTACCGTTCAGACGTAGGTCTCGTCCACGTAGCACCAGCGCCAGTCCTCGCCGGGCTCCATCGACTGGACGATCGCATGACCGTAGGTGTGGGCGTGCCCGCGGGCGTGGCGTAGCGGCGAGGAGTCGCAGCAGCCGACGTGGCCGCAGGTCAGGCAGAGCCGCAGGTGCACCCAGGGGTGCCGAGCTGCAGGCATTCCTCGCAGCCCTGCGGCGTCCGGGGCACGACCGGGCGGATCTGGACGACGTGCGGGTCGATGACGTTCGGTCGGAAGGCGTAGGTGCCCATCGGCTTCACCTCTGCGGTGATGGTTGGGTCGGGTGGGGTTGGCCGGGCGGGGACTCCGCCGGCATCCGGGCGAGTTTCGCGAGCGCCCGCTGCCGGAGCCGCCGCACCCGGTCCACGCTCATGCCTAGGCGCTCGGCGATGGCTGCCAGGGGCTGTGGTGCGCGCCCGTCCAGCCCGAACCACGCGGTCAGGATCTCGCGCTCCTGTGCGGTCAGGCGCGACAGGAAGGCGCGGAGCCGCTCGCCCTCGACGCGGTCGAGCACGTTCTGGTAGGCGTCGGCGGAGACGGGGTCCTCGAGCAGGTCACCGAGCGTCCCGACCTCGCGCCCGCCCAACGGGGCCTCGTCCACCGTGGCCGACTCGGCAAGGCTGCGCATGAGGGCGTTGGCCCGCAGCAGCTCCTCGGCTCGGTCGCGGTCGATGCCGGTCCGCTCGGCCAGCTCGTCCAGGCCGGGTTGGAGGCCCTCGGCGGCGTAGATGCGCTCGTGCTCCGACTTGAGCTGCGACAGCTCGCGGAGCGCCTGGCGAGGAAGGCGGATCGGGCGCATGAAGTCGCTCCGCAGCTCCTGCAGGCTGTAGCGGACCCACCAGGTCGCGTATGCCGGGAAGGGCACGCCGCGGTCGGGGTCGAACCGTTCAAGGGCGCGCAGGAGCCCTACCACACCCTGCTGCAGCAGATCGACGAACTCGAGGCCCTCGACCCGGAAGGAACGGGCGATCGACACTACCAAGGGCAGGAAGCGCTCGATCAGCTGCTCTCGCGCCCGCCGGTCGCCCGACTTCGCCGCTCGGACCAGCGCGGCCTGCTCCTCGGGCGAGCCATCGTCGTCGCGGAGCGCCAGCGTCTCCGCGAGGTACCCGCCGGCCTGGTTCAGTTCGGCGATCTCGCCATCTGACAATCGCACGCTGGACATTCGCAGCTGCCAATCGAGTAGTCGGCGTGGACACCAACGGGTACCTCGCGCCGGTGACGGCAACCATCACCCGGCCACCAGCAACGGGCTCACGGCCGTAGGGATCCAGAGGCCGAGGAGGAGTTCGTACCCCACCTTTGTCCGCCGGCACGCCGTCGACGAGGAGCAGGTCGAGCACGGGGTCGGTCTAGCCGTCGGCGGACACAGCACCGCGGACCGCACGGAGGTACTCGTGCACCAGGCGGGCGGCCATGGCGCCCTCGCCGACAGCCGAGGCGACTCGCTTGACCGAGCCGCCGCGCACGTCGCCCGCGGCGAACACACCGGGCCGGCTGGTCTCCAGCAGAAACGGCCCGTCGCCGTCCCGCCGCGCATGCTCCGCCCCGGAGCGGACGGCGTCAGGGCCGGTCAGGATGAAGCCCTTGTCGTCCAAGGCGAGCTGGTCCCCGAGCCAGCGCACATGCGGTTCGGCGCCGATGAAGACGAAGAGCATCCGGGCAGGGATGCGACGCTGCTCGCCGGTCCGGTTGTCCTGGACGACGAGGGCGTCCAGCAGCCCGCGCTCGCCAGCGAGCTCGCGCACCTCGGTATGGCGCAGCACCTGGATCCTGGAGTCCCGCCCGATCCGGTCGACCAGGTAGCGTGACATGTCGCGGCCGAGGTCGTCGTGACGGATCAGCAGCCGGACCCGGACGGCATGCTGGGCGAGGAACATGGCCGCCTGTCCGGCGGAGTTGCCCCCGCCCACGACGGCCACCGGATCGCTGCGGCACATCCGCGCCTCCACCTGCGTCGCGGCGTAGTGGACGCTGACCCCCTCGAACTCCTCGAGGCGAGGCACGGGGAGCTTGCGATAGCGCGCACCCGTGGCGATCAGGACCGTCCAGCCGGTGATGGCCTCGCCGTCAGCCAAGTCGACCAGGTGGCAGCCGTCGCGCTGATGGAGCATTGTCGCCTCGGCGGGCACGCTGAGCTGCGCGCCGAACCGCTCCGCCTGAATCTCCGCCCGCTCGGCCAGCTCCCCGCCCGAGATCCCCACCGGGAAGCCGAGGTAGTTCTCGATGCGGGAGGAGGTCCCGGCCTGGCCGCCGGTGGCCACGGCATCCAGCACGGTCGTGGACAGCCCCTCGGAGGCGCCATAAACGGCGGCGGCCAGCCCGGCCGGGCCGGCTCCGACGATCACCAGATCGCGGACCTGCTCACCGGAGCTCGGCCGGCGCAGGCCGAGCAGGTGAGCCAGTTCGGCGTTGCTCGGGTTGCGCAGCACCTGTTGCCGCCAGAGCACCACGGGCGCCTGGTCGGGTTCGACACCCAACCGGCGCAGCAGCATCTCCGCCGCCTTGTCCTCCTCCAGGTCGATCCAGCGATGGGGCAGCCGGTTACGGGCGGCGAACTCGCGCAGCCGTCGCGTGTCCGGTGAGAACCGCGAGCCGACGATCCGAAAGCCAGCTCCGTGCTCGATCAGGATCGACCGGCGGATGAGGTAGGCGCGCAGGATCAGGTCCCCGAGCACAGGGTCCTTACCCACCAGCAGGCGAAGTTGCTGCAGGGGGACGGCCAGCACCTCCCCAGGCTCGCGCACCACCGCGGTGACGAACACGGCCTCCCCGGTCAGCAGGCTGAGCTCGCCCAGGAATCGGCCGGGGCCGTGCAGGCTCAGCACGCGCTCCGCCGCGGTGCCGTACCCCTCGACGACTGCGACCTTCCCCTCCAGGACGACGAAGAAGTCACAGGTCGGATCACCTTCGCGGAACAGGACGTCGCCGGGTCGCGTGCGGCGCCGCATCCCATAGGCGGCGAGGTCCTTGAGCTGCGGCCCGCTGAGCCGTGGGTAGGCCCCATGGATGTCCGACGTCTCGGCGCCCGATTCCGGCTCCGCCATGCCCACGGCCACCACCACCTCCGGAATCTGGCAAGCCACCACGATGGCCGCTCGGCCCGCTCGACGACCGCCGTGCCACCCTGGCGAGGGACAGGCTCAAGTCGTCAACCGTCAAGCCCACAACAGGATCGCCGACCCCGCCAGGCCCGTAGCAGAGTGCCACCGTGGAGATGGATGTACTCCTCGGTCAGCGAAGATGACCGGCCGATATCTGGGGAGCGGTACAGCTCGGAGCCGAAGTGCCAAGCAGTCGAGCCGGGTCGCGTCGCCCCATATAGCGCGGCCCGGCACTGATACCGCGGTGTGGAGCTTCCGGGCGTCGGTCTCAGGCGTGGCTCAGGCACCCCTGAGGTTGCGGCCGACCCACAGCGGCGTCCTCGCTGACGATGAACAGGCTGACATGGGCGTCGTCCAGGACACCGAGTCCACTGAGTTGGGTGCGAAGGATGGCCCATGCCCGCACCCATGCCGACGCCGGGACCACGGACGCCACCAACTCATACGAGCCGGTGGGGTCCGTGCGAGTGCTGGCGACGCTGCCTAGGTCGTCGAGGGCTTCGTTGAGATGGGCGACCAAGGGATGGAGGGCGGTGTCCTTGGTTGCGCCGGGTTGGCTGGGATGAATCTGGACGAAGAAGTCTGCCGTCATGGTCGTCAGTTGGCTCCCCCGAATCTCCGCGACGTTGTTCGGATGCAGCGCAACGCAGGTGGGACCATGGCCTCCGACGCAATAACTGGACTAAACACCGCCGCGCCGAGGGCGACCACCGACGAAGGAGGCCCATCGTCCAGCGCTCAATCGGTCGGGCAGACTCCGACGTAGCGAGTGGGGCCGCGACACAAAGGCAGATCTGGTGGACCAAGCTCAGGGGGTCACGTCACAGGACTTGTCTCTCCAGCCTGCAGCCGGAAGCAGGGAAGTGTTGAGAAACGTTCGTTTCTGCGACAGCCTCCACTCCCCCGCCGCCAAGGCTGCTAGCGGTGTCCAGAACTCGTGTTCGAAATCAACGTCGCACAACCACCGCTGTCAGAGGGTTATGAGACGGTCAGCGGCATGGGACACCTGCTCGGCTACGCCCGCGTCTCCACCACCGACCAGCAACCCCAGCTCCAGGTTGATGCGCTTACCGCTGCGGGCTGCTACCGCGTATTCACCGAGACGGCGAGCGGGGCCCGCGCCGACCGACCCATCCTCGAGCAGGTGCTCGACCAGCTGCGACCCGGCGACACCCTGGTCGTCTGGAAGCTGGACCGCCTCGGCCGGTCCCTGCGTCACCTAGTCGACACTGTGACCGGGCTGGCTGACCGCGGGATCGGGTTCCGGAGCCTGCAGGAGGCGATCGACACCACCACCCCCGGCGGCAAGCTCATCTTCCACGTCTTCGCCGCTCTGGCCGAGTTCGAACGCGACCTGATCCGCGAACGCACCACTGCTGGGCTGGCCGCCGCCCGGGCCCGCGGCCGCCACGGGGGCCGCCCCTCAGTGCTGACCGGCCACAAGCTCCAGGTGGCCGAGGAGATGTACCGCTCCGGGCAGTACACCGTGACCGCGATCGCCAGCACACTGGGAGTTAGCCGGGCATCCATCTACCGCCATCTTGGCGATCCCGAAGGCTGACTCTCCGGCTCCTGGTCACTCCGAATCTCTGCTTGGCCTGAGCGCGCGGGTGCCATCGAGGCCGCTCTACTCGCCCCGCATTGGATCGACCGCCGCATCGGCTTGGCAGGGCAGCTGCCACGCCGCATGAGCCGCCTATCCGATTCAAGCAGCCGCCGAGCAGTAACTGTGTAGCTGTCGCTCGTTTCTTCCGAGGCCACTAGCCTCGGCTTTTCATGTGTGCGGCCAGTAAGGCGAGCGAGGGGTTGTGAGGCGTCAGATGGCGTGTCGTGCTGGTCGGTCAGGTCTGTGATCCGATGGGTGTATGGCGGCCGATGGGCTGCACGTGTGGTCGGGCCGATCGCGGGTGCGTCACGACAGGCCGATGCCCGGGGTGGTGACCAGCAAGACGAGCGGGATGCGCTCAGCCGCGCAATGGCAATGCCCGCAGCCGAGTGAACGCCTCCGCCAGCGCGTCCGCCCATGGCCAGCAGCGTTGCAGCCGCACGATCAGGCGGCGGGCGTGGCGGACCACGCGGGCGGCCTGATGCCACAGCCGGTACCGCAGCGTCTTGGGCTCGGCGACGCGGAGCTCGCCGTCCAGCAGCAGCGCCTGCGCCCAGCAGACTAGGTCCTGAGCCAGCAGCACCAGCTCCAGCCAGACGGCGTTGCGGCGCATGCGCTCAAATGGCAGGTTGGCAAGCCCGGTCGCCTTGGCGCCGCGGATGCGGTCCTCGACGCGGGCGCGCTGGCGGTGGCGCAGCTCCAGCTGGGCGATGTCGCCCTCGGGCTGGTCGGTGACAAAGACTTGGAAGCGGTGCCCGTCCAGGTCGGTGAACGACAGCTGGGCGCCGGGGTGGGGGTCCTCGCGGCGGCAGATCGCCCGGGTGCCCTCAGGCCAGGCGTGCAGGTCGATCCAGCCGGTCAACTCCACGACCTCCGCGCCATCCCGGAGAGTCCGGTCGGGTTGGACTGCCGCCGTCCAGGCCGATTCGGGCACCGTCAGGATGGCCTGGCGGAGGTGGGAATCGATCGGCAGGCCGATCGAGAACCCCACCCCCAGCTCCCGCAACCTGCCGACCAGCCCGAGCGTCGCGCCGGCCGAATCGGATCGCATGACCACGCGCTGATCGGCGGCCAGTGCGGGCAGCTGCGCCAACGCCAGCTCAGCGACCTCGACGAGGTCGGCGGTGGCATTGGCGGCGGCGTTGCCGGGTCGCAGCACGCCGGCCAGCGGCTCACCGGTCCCATCGGCGCGGTCGAGATAGGCCAGCAGCGGATGGAACCCGAAGGTGTGCTTGTAGGTGCCGGCCGCACCTTGCTTCTCGGAGTGCGCCTCCACCAGGGTGGCGTCCAGGTCGACCAGCAGCAGCTCGCTGTCGGGGTGCGCGCCGGCCTGCCAGGCACGAGCGCGGGCATGGGCTCTGGCCGCGCGCAGGCGGGCCAGCCCGTCCGGGTCGGTGGCCAGCCGCTCCACCACCCGCCAGGCGGTCGGGGTCGAGGCGACCTCGCCGAACAACCCGGGCTGAGCGCGTAGCACCCCAAGATCGCTCAGGCAGTCCCCGCCATCGGCCAGCATCACGGCCAGATCCCGCAGCACCCAAGCCTCAGGGTGACGGCGGCGCCGGCCACGCCCGGCCCGCCAGCCCAGCGCGCTGGTCAACCCCAACCGGTCGGCCAGCTCGACCAGCAACCCGACACCGGCATGGCTGATGATGCCGTCGGCGTCGGCGCGAACCTCAACCGCTGACCCCCTGCTGTTACGCTGCACCCGCAAGGTGCCCTCCATGGTTGGGATGCGACCTTCAGCAAGCCGCATTCTCCCAGCTCAGAGGGCTCCTTGCCTCATTGGGCCACCCCACGCCCAGGCCTCATGAAAAGCCGAGGCTAGAGACCCGCACAGAGAGGCCACTAGAGACCCGCACAGACTCGAAGAAGGAGTAGCGAGTTACCAGCCCCGTTCGCCATTTCGTTTCACCAGAACCTCCCGACGGCTACAAGAGCGCAGCATCTCGAGGCTTGGTAGAAGACTTTCCTGATTACTACGTTCTACAGGTTTAGTCGTATCCTTGGCCATCCCAACTTCGAGGACCTTCCGTGCTGAACTCCCAGGTACTCTGCTCGCGACAGTTCCGTGGACCCAACCGATGAGGGTGGGCGAGCAGTCCACGACGGCACCCATTGCCGATCCGCAGCGGGTGACCCAGGTGCAGGCGGCGACGCAAGCCTGGACTGGTCAGTTGATCGACCTGGGCGGTCGCAACACCCTGCTGTTCTACCGGGATCTGAAGCTCGGCACCCTCGACCTCGCCGATGGCAATGAGATCTTGCTTGCTGCCCTGTTTGAAGGGCGTACGGTCGCCTTGTCCCAGCTGGTCCCGGATGATGAAGCATTCAGTCGGGCGCGCCGGCGGGCCCGCGCCATCCGGAACAAGGCCCGTGAGCTGGTCGAAGAGCGCGGCATCGAGACCTGCTTCCTAGCCATTGGCATGGCCACCTGGGACAACCCAACGGGCACGGCCGTCCCAGCGGCCCCAGTACTGCTGCGACAGGCGGCCATCAGCGCCCGCGGCGCCGCTGAGGACGACTTCAGCCTCACCCTCACCGGTGAGGTGGAGGTCAACCCCACGCTGCTGCACCTGCTGGCCCAGGACTTCCAGGTCGACCTCAACGGCCCAGAGCTGGTCGACCTGCTGGACGAACAGCGCAGCTTCGACCCAACACCGCTGTACCAGCGGCTGGAGAAGGAGACCGCCGCAGTGCGGGGCTTTGCCATCCAGCGTCGGCTGGTAGTCGGGACCTTCAGCTACGCCAAGCTGCCCATGGTCACCGACCTGCAGGCCAACGAGGACGCGCTGATCCGCCATGACGTGATCGCGGCGATGGCCGGCAACCGGGCCGCCCAGGAGGCGATCCGTGGAGCCGGAAGCGGTGAGGTGAGCGAGCGCCTGCCCGACCAGATCCCACCCGCCGATGAGTTCCTGGCGCTTGACGCCGACTCCTCCCAGAACCTCGCCATCAACGCCGTACTTGGCGGCCAGAACGTGGTGATCAAGGGGCCTCCCGGCACGGGCAAGAGCCAGACCATCGCCAACCTGATCACGACGCTGGTCGCTCGTGGCAGGCGGGTGCTGTTTGTGGCCGAGAAGCGGGCCGCCATCGCGGCCGTGCTGGATCGGCTCACCCGCTGTGGGCTGGCCGACCTGGTGATGGACGTGCACGAGGGGACCAGCGGCCGGCGCCGGATCGCCGCCGACCTCAAGGCCGCCTTGGAGGCCGCCTCCAGGGTGGCGTTGCCCGACTACCGCGTCCTGCATGAGACGGTGGCCAACCGGCGAGCCCGGCTGAATGAGTATGCCGAGGCGCTCCAGCTGCGGCGCGACCCCTTCGGGCTCTCGGTGTTCGAGGCGCACACACGCCTGGTTGGCCTCCAGTCCCGATTTGGTGAGGCCGCCAGCACCGACCAGCGACTGCGCGGCCAGCAGCTGGCCCCACTGGACGGTGACACCGCCCGACGAGTCGCAGAGCAGCTGCGGGAGTTCGCGGAGCTGGGTGGCCTGACCCTCACGGCCGATGAGAGCCCTTGGGCGGGGGCGACGGTCACCTCCGCTGAGCAGGCCCAGGCCGCACTTGAGGCCGCCGATCGCCTCGCCCAACAGACCCTCCCCAGCGTCAGCACGCTGCTCGAGCAACTCCTGGCCCAGACGGGGCTGCGGCCACCGGTGTCGCTGACCGAGTGGCGCCACGCCTTGAACCTGCTGGACGGGGTGGCGGCCACCCTCAAGCTCTTCGCCGCCGAGGTCTACACCGGCCCACTCGCGGAAATGGTGGCCGCCTGCGCACCCCGCGCCTGGCGCCACCAACACTCAAGCTGGCCGGGTGCGGAGAGCGGCTGGAGCCAACGACGGCGGCTCCGCAAGGCAGCACGGGCCCTCTGGCGGGCACCACAGAAACTCGGGCGCCAGCAGTTGTTCGAGGCTCTGTCGGCGGCCGAGGCGCAGCAGCGCACCTGGGCCGGTGTGTCCGCTGGCGGACAACCGCCGCGGCTGCCGGACGATCTCCCCAGCGCCGAAGGCGCTTACTCCCAGCTGGGCCTGGAGCTCCGCGCGCTCGGTGCCTTTGTCGAGGCGGTCAACTTCGAGACCCTCCCCACCGCCCAGATGGAGGCGATGGTGCAGCGGCTGGCCGCTGATGAGCGGACCCTGCGCAAGCTGCCACGCCTGCACGCCCTCCAGGCCGAGTTAGCTCGGCTGGGGCTGGACCCGCTCCTCAGCGAGCTGAGTGCCCGTCGACTGACACCCGAGCTGGCCGCCGCGGCATTCGAGTGGCTGTGGTTGTCCTCGATCCTGGAGCAAGTCGGCTTCGCCGACCAGCGCATCGGCGCCTTCGACGCCACCCTGCACCGCCGCCTGGCCAGCGAGTACCGAGCCGGCGACAACGAGCACATCGACACAACCGCCCGAAGGGTCCGACGGGCCGTCGCCGAGCGCGTCGTCGCGGTCCGCGACCAGTTCGGCGACGAAAGCCGACTGGTGGAGCGTCAAGCTAATCTCAAGCGCCGGCACCTGCCCATGCGGCAGCTGTTCCAGGTCGCCCCCAACATGCTGACCGCCCTCAAGCCGTGCTGGGCGATGAGCCCGCTGGTCGTATCCCAACTGCTCCCGGCTGATCGCCAGTACTTCGACGTGGTCGTGTTCGACGAGGCCAGCCAGGTCACCCCGGCCGACGCCGTCCCAGCCATCATGCGCGCCCGCCAAGTAGTGGTGGCCGGCGACGAACACCAACTCCCACCGACCAGCTTCTTCACCGCGGCAACCGAGGACAGCGACCCAGACACCGGCCTGACCGCCGATGGGCAGCTCGATCTGTCGCTGGCCAGCGGCTATGAGTCCATTCTGGATGTGTTGGACGTGCTCTTGCGCAGCTACACCCTGCGCTGGCACTACCGCAGCCACGACGAACGGCTGATCGGCTTCTCCAACGCCTGGATCTACGACCACCTGCTGACCACCTTCCCCGGGATCGCCGGGGACAGCTGCCTGCAGCATGTCTTGGTCCAGCAGACACCGACAGCCAGCGAGCAAGACGAGAGCGTCACCGCCGAGGTGCAACAGGTCGTCCAGCTGGCCTTGGACCATGCCCGCACCCGGCCCGAGGAAACCCTCGGCGTCATCACCATGGGCATCAAGCACGCCGACCGCATCGACCAGGCCATCCGCCACGCCCTCAGCCAACAGCCCGACCTCCAGCCGTTCTTTGACGAGCATCGCCAAGAACGGTTCTTCGTCAAGAACCTGGAGCGGGTCCAGGGCGACGAGCGCGACGCCATCATCTTGTCGATCGGCTACGGCAAGAACCCCGCCGGCAAGCTCCTGTACCGCTTCGGCCCCCTCCTCACCGCCGGTGGGCAGCGGCGCCTGAATGTCGCCGTCACCCGGGCCCGCAGCCGCATGACCCTGGTCAGCTCGTTTGCCGCTGCCGACATGGACCCCAGCCGCAGCAGCGCCGAGGGGGTCAAGCTGCTGCGCGCCTACCTGCAGTACGCCGAGTCCCGTGGCGCCAACCTCGGCGACGCCCTCAAGGAAAAGCCGCCCCTCAACCCCTTCGAGATCCAGGTTCGTGACCGCCTCACCGCGGCCGGCATTCCCCTCGTCGCCCAGTACGGCGTCGCCGGCTACTGGATCGACTTCGCCGCCCAACACCCCACCAAACCAGGCCGGATGGTGCTAGCCATCGAAGCCGACGGCGCCAGCTACCACTCTTCCCCGACCGCCCGCGACCGGGACCGGCTCCGCCAAGAACAGCTGGAACGGCTCGGGTGGAGATTCCATCGCATCTGGTCGACCAACTGGTTCGCCGACCCCGATCACGAGATCGAACTGACGCGGCAGACCTACGACGCTGCGGTCGCCGCCGCCGACGCACGAACCACAGCCGCCCCCAGTTCGCAACCGGACCCGGGGGACGCCGCTGCAGCGCCGGCGGCAAGGCGGGCGGATGGGATCATGCCAATGCGTCAAGCACCCAAGCCGCAGCTTCCCTACGGACTCCCCATCAGCAACTACACCCATGGGGAACTTGTTCGGCTGATCCGCTGGATCGAGAGCGACACGCTGCTTCGGACAGAGGAGGACCTGCTCAACGAGGTTATGAACGAACTCGGCTTCCATCGCCGCGGTGCGCGGATCCGCCAGGCAGTCACCGCCGCTATCACCGAGGCGCGTGTTTGATTCAAGTGAGGAAGCTTCCCGTGTTCGTGGGGTTGGAGCCTGAAGGTGATTGGGGCCGACGTACATAGAGGTCAGCGAAAGATGTCGTCGAGCTGATAAGTGAGTCTTCTGGCCTCCGGCCATCCGACGGCGACAAAGCTATCCAAGATGCGCTGTAGGGCGCGGCGGCACTCGGTGTCCTGATGGAGCAGTGCTCGGTAGTCAGCTAGGTATCGCCTGATCAGGGCAACAATTGTCCCAACGGCGAGGGATTCCAACTGGTAGCCGCCTTGCTGACCTCCTTGGGCGACGGCGCGGTCGATGCGGAGAAAGACGCCTCGTGGATCCAACGGGACGAAAAACTCCAGGGTTTGGACCAGATGGTGGGTCACGCTCGGCAACTGGATCTCAGCCATCTGGTCCAACAGGTCATGTGCTTCGCGGTAGAACCGCTCATGGACCGGTAGCGGAGCCCTGGGTGCGCTGGAGGTCGAGGATTGCCGGTCGTAGGCGCCAGAGGCGAAGTACAGCTCATTCATGGCAACGTCCAAGATGGAGGCCGCCTCCCGTGCCAAGGCAGGATCCTCCTCGGACGGTGAGGCCGTCTGCCAGGTGGCTTGCAGCTCCTTGAGGGTCTCGTGAGCTCGGGTAACGAGTTGGCTGACGAGACCAAATGATCGTTCGCGGACCCGGTCGGCGGCGGGATCAGCGACCTCCGCCGGCCCGTGGATGAGTCCGTCGCGCAGAGCATTTAGGACATGACCCAGGCGATCTGCCGAGAGCTCCTCTTGGATGGCCTGTTCTAGGGCCCGCCCGGCCTCGGGTGTTCCCTTGCCGGCCCACATGCCGGCTAGCACCGAAAGGCAGTCCCTATCAAGGTGGACGTTGCTGCCCCTGGTCCGTTCGTAGATGACCGCCAGTAGCGTCGCGGTCTGCTCCGGCTCTGCTCTGCCTACCCTGCCAAGGGCACCGACGAGGGCCTGGAGCACGCCGCTGGTTGGCTCGTGGTGCGCGAACTGCTGCGCCAGATCCCACATGATCGGCCGCGCGGTCTGGTACAGCCCATTCAGGCTCCTGGCAACCTGAAAGCGAACCCGTGGAGCCGGATCCGTCGCGAGTCGCTGGATGGTTTCCAACAGTTGGGCATCGGCACAGGTTGGGACACGGCCAAGAGTCATGAGCCCACCGGCGGCATTGGTTCGTGGCGCTGGCGTCCATGACAGGACGGTGTTGGCCTCCAGGTCTTCGTCATCTTCGGCGGCCGGATCTGGATGTCGGCTTGCCGCCAGGAGCAGCTCGCGCACCAGCTGAACCGGTGAATCGGTACAGGAGACGTCGCTCCCCTGTGCGAGCTGACTGGCAGCCGCCGAGGCCAGCTCCCACGCCCTACTCGAGACCCTCGGGTCCACCTGGGTGGTTGCCGGGGCGGTGAGCGCCGCCAGCAGCTCCCAAAGTGATTCCATGATGTCCATGCTCTGCTGCTCTGCTGGCTCACCTTCTAGGAAGGCCTCGACCGGCCGGATGAACTGGAGGAGCCGTTGGATGTCCTCGCTGGTAAGGTCCACCCCAGCCGCTTGGAGGTGTCGATCGGTGCTCGGCGCCTCCGCCGTGTCAGGCAGCCAGTCGGTCGGCGACGGCGCCGCGTCGGCAACATTTGCCTCGGCGTCAAGCTCACTGTGCAGCGCTCGTGCCGCATCGGTCGTCAAATGCGCTTGATCGAGCCCGCCGAGCAGGCGATTTCGGGTATCTGCGATCCAGGCAGGATCTCTTCCCACGGTCGCTGCTGGTAGGGACAGAACGGTCTGTTCGACGCGGGCGCGGTCGCGTGCATCAAGCAACGGGAACACTGCGAGCACGAACTGTCGCGCGGTGGACCCGGTAGCTGGTCCAGCTAGGATCGGCGTCGCCCACGCCAGCGGAGCGAGCAGCACCCCCAGGCTTGTGGGGTGTTGCGCGCCGAGGGCGAGCAGCCGTTTCCAAACGGTCGAGGAGCGGTTCATGTCAGCAACGACTCTGACGGCCTCCAGGAGGAAGGGCCGGTCGTCCTGGGCGGCACGGTCCGCCAGGTAGCGTTGGAAGTCGTCGAGCATCTTGACGACCGGGTCGGTTCGGGCGAACTCCGCCCAATCCCAATCCCACCGCTGGCCGCGATCGTCACGGACAGAGGTCGGGGTGCCGCCGAAGTCGAAGGGTTGCTCGGGGGTGTCGGACCCAGTGCCGGCGAGAGCATTAAGGGTCTCCAGAAGCGTCCGGATCGCGTGTATGGGCGCCTGTTCCAGGAATGTGTGGAAGAACTCGCCGAGCTCCCACTTCGCATGTTCAAAGTCCTGACGGATGTTCGACACCAGCGACAGAATCCGGCTGCGAGACATCGGTGCCGGGTCGGTGCGGGATTCGTCATTGCTCAGCACCGCGACATAGATAGCACCCACTAGCGACGAGTCATGGCGGACAAGCTCGGCGAGTTCCTGAGTGAGACGGGGCATCTCCTCGAACCCGTGCTCACGCAACTGGTCGGGCTCGAGGGTTCGGCGTAGCAGTGCGTCGCCGCTGGTCGGATCGCCAGCGAAGCTGCGGCTCACGGCCTGCAATCCGGCGGTCACCAGGACCGCATCGCGCGGCGTGCGGGCCCAGGCGAACTCTAGGAGACGCCGGGATCCGGCTGCCAGCCGCTGCAGGTCCAGCCCGCTGAGCGAGCTGCGATGTTCACATAGGTCGAGCACCATGATGCGCAGCGGATAGGCGACCCAGTCGCCAGGTGCGCGACTGACCCGCTCAGCCAGGGCACACCAGCATGCCGCTCGTGTCGGTGACAGCCAGTCGGAGGTGGCCAAGGAAAGGGTAAGGGCACCGACTAGATGACCGAAGGCAGAGGCGGCCGGCTCGCTGTTCTGGTCGAGCGCCGCAGACAAGGGTTCCAGATCGGACAGGGCTTCGGCGAGCTCGACAGCCGCTAGCGGTCCGAGCAGCTTGGCGATCTCAGGCACCGCATGGTCGGCGACCATCCCCAGGGTCTCATCCCAAAACCGCGCCCGGACCGGATCCAGAGCCCAGAGCCGGTGAAAGTGCAACAGGACACTGGGCCGGACCACAAGCGCAAGCTCAGGATCGGCATTGAGCCGCCTCGTGGCCGTTCCCGGCAGGCCAGCGAGGAGCAGCTGCGCGACGGCGTAGTCGAACAGCAGATGATGGGCAAAGGCCAGCACCTGACGATCCGGCTGGGCGCTCACCGTCGGCTGCCACTCCACCAGCACCTGGGCGCTCAGCAGCGTATCCAGCGCTGCGCTGGCCGCCGGATCGGCGAGGTCGCTACGGGCCACCTGCAATGAGCGGCCCGTGACCATCCGCTCACAGGCGCGCCGCAGGACCGCCTCGTTGGCATCACCCTGCTGGCCGACATCCAGCACCCGCCGCTGCCAGTAACGCTCCAGCAGCTCCACCTGCGTGCGGATCGGTGACAGCTCGCCAATCGTTAGTCCGAGCTCCAGCAACTCTGCCGCGAGACGCAGATTGAACGGAACCCTAAGCAGCCCCTGCAGGGACAGCCCGGCGGCCTGCCACAACTGCCACAGCGCCGGCGCCTGCAACTCGAGTTGGGCAAGCTCGGCCGGGATAAGGGCCGGGATGTTAAGGTGCCGAATCGCGGTGAACTCTGGATCCTGGAACTCCTGGGGAGCCTGCAGCGGCTGCTGGGTGGCGAACAGCTGCTGCAGGTCAGCGCTGTAGCGAAGGTCGAACTTGCGGATCGAGCACACTACTCGCCAGCGCCCTTCTCGGCTGGTTACCTCCCGCAGCAGCTGGCGGTACGCTCTCGCGCTGCCCTGGACACGGGCCACGTCCAGAGCGTCCATTAGAAAATAGCCCGGCCGGGGGCCCGTCCAGGCCTCCAGCACGTCTACGAGCTCATGCTCGAGCCCCAAGTCCTGGCGGATGGCGCCCAGGCTTTGGCCGCTCATGTCGTCCACGGCCAGATAGACGACATCTTCACCCTGGCTCGCAAGCTCGCCTGCGAGTTGGTGCAGGGCTGCCGACTTGCCAGCACCTGGTTCGCCGATCACCAGACAGGATCCAGTAGCAACGACTTGTCGTAGGTAGACAGCGGCCGGCCGGTCGATGTGCACCTCGACCACCCCGGCCGGGATGGTGGCAAGTTGCGCCAGCCGCTGGCTCGTCGCACTACTGCGAGCACGCAGACGGGCGATGTCAGCCTCATAGCTATGCGCTGGTCCAACGACAAGACCCGCACGCCGCAATGCCTGTAGCAGGCCGTGCCGATCGGTGCCAGAGCGCCGGCGCATGAGGTCGGTACAGAAGTCGACCAGGGTTGTCCACCCGGTTGCGTTCTGGCTTGGGTCAGACAGCACTCCAGGGCCTAGCAGGGTCAGAGCCTCGCGTTCCCCTTCGCCACCTGGCTCCATATCAAGGACCTCGACCTGCATCAAGGCCAGGATCTGACGCAGTTCAGTCACCGACGGTACGCTGCCGTGCTCCTGCTGCCAGATCTGGCGCAGATGTGCCACCACAACGTCCCGGGCCCGCCGCTGACCCTCGTTGATCGCCATAGCGTCGAGGGAATCGGCAGTGGGCAGGTCCCGACCACGCTCAAGCACCGCTCGCAGGTCTACACGCACCCTGGCCGACGCCTCTGGGCTCGTGACCAGCACCAACCGGTCACGGCTCCAGTCCAGCGTCCCTCCGCCACCAACTCCGGTGGAGCCCATGGTCGTTCGGCCCACATAGTGCTGGCGGACACACTGCGCCACATAGGAGGCAAGTTCCGAGCCTGCACCCTGTCCGAGATCAATCCGCCGTTTGGCCTGGACGAACAACTGCCCTGCTGCAGAGGTGACCAGCAACAGATCATCGACTCCGCCACCGGTCTCGCAGTACAGCCCCTCCAGCGAGGTCGATGGGAATCCCCATACTCCTGCCGCCCGCTGCTCGGCCAAGATCCGAGCAGCTGCCCACGCTGCTACCCTCGCTTGGTAGGCGACACCGCCGGCGGTCGCTGCTCCGCCCGCCGCCCCCCTCATGCCACCATGGCTCATCACGGGCCGAGGCTACAGCACGGCCCCCTGACCCTCTGGCTTGAGCAGGGCCCATGTGCTCGGATCGCGCAGTACTCTCACAAGGGCTCCACCCCCAACAACAATGGGTTTCCTCCATGGTCCCCGGCGAAGGCACCTGTGCTAGCTGCGCAACGCACTACGTGCAGACCTACAGCCTTCGATGGCTAAGCGGCGGGGCCGGGGTGGCGCCATTCGCAAGCCTCGACTACCCCGAGCCGGTGGCCTGGCGCGGGTCCTGGCGAGCGCCGAACGGGCCACTACCGGGTAAGTCGGACCGGCCTCACCCTGGCTGGCGACCAGGCGGAAGCAGCGGCCAGGCAGGGGCGAGCGCCTGCGTCTAGAAGGGCGCGGTGCCGCTCATCCCCCGTTCGGGTTGCGCTGCTGGTGGGCGAGGGCAGCCGGTGACAGCTCGACCACCTCCGAAGCCCAATACTCGCGCAGGCTGTCAATCAGAGGGCCGTCGAACGTGAGCAGCGCGACCTCCCGCATGCGCTTACGAACCTGCTGGGCGGTGTCATCAAAGGTCGCTTCCCATTCAGCGATCGCCGTGCCGTCGTCGAGGTAAAGATTGAGCAGCTCGCAGGTGATGTTGGCCTGGGTACCGACGACCTTGGTCTGCCAGTAGTCGCGGATGCCGTCGCGGCCCCGGATCGGCTCGCCCATCACCCGCTCATGGTAGGTGGCCCGGTCGGTGAAGATCGTGCCGATGAGATCAGGGTCCTGGCCCTCCCACGCCTGGATGTAGACGTCCAGGATCTCGCGGACCTGCTGCTTGGTGAGGGTCATGTCTTGGGTTCCTCCACGATGGCGGCCAGGGGCAGGGGCGGGCTGTAGGGCTGGCTGTGGGCATCCAGGAGCTCAGCCAGGTTCTGAGGGTCGCGTAGGCAGGCGCGGCCGAGATCGACGCCGGCGAGGCTGGCCGGGTCGAGCCGGACCCAGGTCCAGCGGCCACCACTGACCTCGACGTCGCTGGCGTAACCGGTGTAGTGGCCGGCGAGGACATTCTCACCAGGCAGCGCGGCGAGTTGGACGGCGCCGAAGTAGCGGGCGTCGCTGTCGTTGCGCCATTGGCCGACCAGATGGCGGCCGATCAGCCTCGCCTCGATCACGTTGCGGAACGGCACCGGGTGCCCTTCGGTCCGCGGCTCGGGCGGGTAGTTCGTGGCGCGCAGGGTCCGGTCGCCGTCGGCGGAGAGATGGGCGACGTCGACGTGCCGCTTGGGCGGCTCGCTGAACTGGTAGGAGGTTACCCAGGCGCCTTGGAGGACCTTGGCGGAGAAGCTGGGCGGCACCGACCCTAGCAAGCCGTCAACGGTGGGACCTTCCCCGTCCCGCCGCTGCCAGCCGTTCGCCGGCGGCGGACTGAACAGGTCGTCGGCGGTCCAGGGCGGGAGCATGCCCTCCAGAACCCGGCAGGCATCCGGGTACGGCGTACCACCCTTGAGTTGACCGGTCAACCAGCGGAAATACTGCGCCCGGCTCGGGGCAGTGTGGCGCAGCTCAGGTGCGAGCTGGGCGGCGGCCCGCTCGTATTCGGTTCGGAAGGTCTCATACCGCTGCCAGTGCCGCTCGGTGAGAAGCACCTTGAGCAAGGTCGGCCTGGTGTCCACGGGGTGCCCGACCTCCTTCGGCCGCGAGGTTCCGAGCAGGCTACCACGGGGGTGAGACCTGGATGAGACCAAGGGTGCTCTGAGAAGAGTCCCCGGCGGAGTGGAGATGCGACCAGGCTCCCCGGCATCCTCGGTCGTACACACGTTCGAATCAGTCGCCATCCACGATCGTCGTCTGCGATCGCTCACACACCGAGGGAGCCATCACTCCGTTGAGATCCGCGCAGGGCGCGAGAACGAGGTTCTGAAGAGGTCGGGGCCGGGGGCGGTGACGCGCCCCCGGGACCCCTGAGCATCGAGTGAGGTCCCGATGCAGCACCAGTCTCCTCGGCGTGTGCCGAGGGCCGCAACCTTCCTGCGGTCGGCCGAAGTCGCGGCCATCTTGCAGGTCTCCCCCAAGACTGTCGCCCGCTGGGCCCAGCAGGGCCTGCTGCCCTGCCAGCGCACCCTGGGCGGCCATCGCCGCTTTCCCGAGCCCGCCATCCGGGAGCTTGCCGCCTCCCTTCGCCAGGAGGTGCGGGCCTCATGACCGCCCCGCACCCCTCCCCCACGCCGGCTGGGTCGGTGTTGGACGGCGACCCGCGCGTCCTGATCCCGCTGCCCGAGGCGGCCGAGCGGCTGGGGATCTCGCGCTGGCAGGCCTACAAGCTGGCCCGCTCCGGCCGCCTCCCCGCCACCCGCCTGGGGGCCCGGGATCTGTATGTGCCGGGGGCGGTGCTGCGCCGCATCGAGCAAGAAGGCCTCCCCCCCGCGCCCGAGGGCGGTGAGGGAGCGTGACCCGCCAGGTCGACGAGCTCGCCCGTCATGTGCACCGGCTGGGCAACCACGAGCTCAACGAGCTCCTGCTGCAGCTCCCCAAGCCCCGCTTCGCTGCCCTGGTCGAGGTCGCCCTGGCCCGCCCGGTGCTGCCGACGGGGTTGGTGCTGCGGTTCGAGCCGGCCTCAGGGGTGGATGGCTGGACGGTGCTGGCCTGTGCCCCCCGTCGGCCGCTGGGTACCCTGACCCGCCACCTGGACCCGACGGGCCGGCTGGTCTATCGGGCCTTGACCCGCGCCGGCGACCCGGTCCAGCCCACCAGAACATCGAGCTGGCGGCGCCGCAGGGACGCGGCCGCCGCCCTGGCCTGGGTGACCCCGGCCAGCGGGGCGCGTTGTCTGGCCTTGGCGGCCTATGTCCGCGCCCTCCCCGACCGGGCCGTGGTCCAGCTGCTGGGCGGCCTGCCCGTCCAGGACTACGACCGGCTCCTGGACGCTGCCTACCGCCCTGCGGGGTCGGCGGCATGAGCGCGGGCAAGCGCTGCCCACGCTGCGGCCAGCTCCGGGCGGCCGACCAGTTCTACCGGCGCCGCAGCGGCCGGCTGTCGTCCTACTGCCGCTCTTGCCAGCAGGCCAGTGTCCGGGCGGCCCGCCGCCGACGCCGCCAGGACCCGGCCGCGGCCAACCAGCTCCGGGCGGTCGACCGGGCCCGCCAGCGCCGCCACCGCCACGTGGGCGGCCCGGGCCCGGGCGGTGATGCCGCATGACGGGGCTGTCCAGCAACGAGCTGCGCCTGGTCGAGGAGTACCTCTGGGTGCTGGACTTCGTGTCCCGCTGCGCCCTGGGGGTCGACCGGGCAGATTGGTTCTACCTCTACGACAAGGCCAGCGAGCTGCAGCGGGCGGCCGGGCACCTGGCCGAGGTCGCCCACCAGGCCTACCAGGCATCCACCCAAGGCCAAGGCCCTCGACCCGAGGCCGTCCGCGCCGCGGTGGCCTGGCAGGGTCGCCACTACCGGGCCGCCCGCCTGCTGCATCCCCACCAGCCAGGGGGGCGGCGGTGATCCCCCCGCCGGTGCCGCGCCGCCCTGGCCCGGGTGGTGGGCTGGCCGTGCTGGTCGTCATCATCGTGCTGGCCGCGCTGGCCGCCCCCCACGCCCGCACGCTGCGCGGGGTGGTCGCCGGCGGGCTGGCCGAGCTAGAGGCCATCGACCGGCCTGGCCGCACCCCCGCCACCGCTGCTCGGGTCCGGGCGGGCCGGGCGGTCGCCTTCGCCGTGGCCCAGCGGGGCAAGCCGTACCGCTGGGGCGGCCACGGCCCGGGGGGGTTCGACTGCTCGGGGTTGACCTGGGCGGCCTGGCGAGCGGCCGGGGTGCCGATCCCCCGGACCGCGGCCGGCCAGCTCGCCGGGCTCCCGCGCGTCGGTGGCCCCCTCCGGCCCGGTGACCTGGTCATCTACCCCAGCGGTGGCCCGACCGGCCGGCATGTGGCGATCGTGGTCGGCCGGGGCCGGATGGTGGAGGCCCTGGGCCGCGAGATCCCGGTGCGGTCGACCAGGCTGCGCGGTGGCTGGCTGGGCGCGGTTCGACCGAGGGCCGGCCCATGACCCCCGCGTTCCTGGACTTCGTCGGCTGGGCGCAGGTGACCGCGGCCGAGCAGGCCAGCGCGGTCGCCGGAGCCTGGGTGGGGCTGACGGTGTGGGTGGCGGCTCGGGTCGTGGTCGCTGGCCAGAGGAGGCGGCGATGATCTGCGCCGACGGGCCGCGGTCGCTCCCCGTGCGGTTCCTGGCTGGGCTCGGGCGCCGCATGGTCGTCCTGGGCTGCCTGGTCGTGCTGGCCGTGACCGCCCACCGCGTGGCCCAAGACGTGGGCGTGCTGGAGCCGCCGGCCCGGGCGACACCGGCCCCCACGCTAGCGACCAGCTGCCGGCCCACGCCGACCCGGGCCGCCGTCGTCGATGTTCCCCGCTCGTATCTGCGGCGGTACTGCCAGGCGGGCGCCCGCTACCAGATCCCCTGGTCGGTGTTGGCCGCGGTGGGCAAGGTCGAGTCCGACCACGGCCGCGCCCACCTGCCCGGGGTCCACTCGGGCAGCAACCGGGCCGGGGCCTGTGGGCCCATGCAGCTTGGCTGTGTGCCCCACAGCAAGGCCGGCAACGCCTGGGCCCGCTACGGCCACGACTTCGATCACGACGGCCGCACCAGCGTCTATGACCCCGGTGACGCCATCGCGGCCGCGGCGCGGTATCTGGTCGACCACGGCGCCCGCCACCACCTGGATCGGGCCCTGTACGCCTACAACCACTCCTGGGCCTACGTGGCCCGGGTCAACCAGCTCGCCGGCCGCTACGCCCGAGGGGGTGGGCGCCGGTGACCGCGGCCGCCGACCGCCTCGAGCCTGGCCGGTCGCGGGACGAGCTCCGCCTGGCCCAGGTCGCCTCCGGGCTGCTGCTGCAACTGGACGCCTACCGGCTCACCGGCCGGCTCCCCCTCGAGGTCCAGGTCCAGGCCAGCCGGCTGCGCCACGCCATCAAGCTGGTCGTCCAGGCCGAGGCCGCCCGCACCGCCACCCTCCCCCCACCCCCACTACCGGCGGGCTGGGACCAGGCGGCGGCCCTGCGGGCCTGGATCGCCGCCCAGCCGTGGGTCCAGCCCGGCCCGGTGGGTTGGGTGTACCTGCTGTGCTTCCGCGACCCCACCACCGGCCACCACCAACCCCTCCAAGGCAACGGCGTCCGGGGGCAGTACGCCGGCCACTACTGGGGCTGGACCGACGACCTCGAACGCCGCATCGCCGAGCATCGCAACCCCCGCTGGCGCGGCGCCGGCCGCCTGGTCCAGGTCGCCCTCGAGGCCGGGCTGACCTTCGAGCTGGCCTGGTGCGAGTACCCGGCCACCCGCGGCCGCGAGCGGCGGCTCAAGAACCAAGGCTCGGCCTACCGGCGCTGCCCGCTGTGCCGCGGCACCGGCGGCCCCCTCGACCCCGCCGCCGCCGTCGCCGCCATCCCCCGCTCCCCGCTCCCCCAACCCCCGTCTGCTGGAAGGAGGTAACCGCCATGGCTCGACGCACCACCTGGCTGATCGACATGGGCGACGGCACCTGGGGCGTGTGCTGCATGGCCTGTCGCATCGGCCTGTACCGCGGCCCCAAAGCCGGCGCCGACCACGCCGCCGCCACCCACTACTGCGAACCCGTCGTGCCCCTCGGCCGCCGCCACCGACGGCCGGCCTAGCTCGCGGCCCACCAATGGGCCCCGGTGGCGCGGCGCGATCCCGGACCCCCCGTGGACGGACGCGCCGCCCACCGCCAACCGCACCACCCCTCGAAAGGAGCAGCGCATGCACTCCCGTATCGGCTGGGGCCAGGCCCCCACCACCTGGGACACGCCCGGGTGGGCGCCAATGGTCGACCCCGGCCCCGGCTCCCTGCACACCGCCCGCTCGGTCGGGCGCTGGCTGTGGTTCACCGTGGCCATCGGCGGCTTCCTGCTCGTGGCCGGCTTCGCCTTCGCCCACGACGACCCCGCCCCCGGCCTGTCGGTCCGGGGGCTGGTGACGATCGCCCTGGCCGCCGCCGTGGTCATCCTGCTCACCTTCCATCGGCGCTATGGGCCGTGGCCGCTGGCCCGCGCGCTGGCCGAGTACGCCGTGGTGTTCCTGCTCGCGGTCCTGGTCGCCACCACCGGCATCCCCATCGACCAGCCGCCCCCCGCCACCGGCAAGACCAGCGGCAAGACCGCCCACGTCGCCCCCGACCAGCGACCCGCGCTGGTCAAGACCATCGACGACTTCCGGGACTGGCTGGCTCAGTGGCGGGAGTGGGCCGGCAAGCAGACCGACCACCACGCCCAGGCCGCCGCCCCCACCCCTGCTCCCAGGCTGTCCCCTTCGACCAGGAGGCCGCTGTGACCCTCAAGTTCACCGACCTCAACCCCCTGGGCCGGGCCATCATCATCTGTGTGGCCGTGCTCACCTTCGGGGTGGCCGCGGTGTCCTTCGCGACCAGCTACGGCGCCCTGTACGCCTACGCCCGCGACACCGGCCTCTACTCAGAGCGCCTCACCCGCCTGTGGCCGTTGCTGCTGGATGGGGCGTTCATCGTCGCCCAGCTGGCCGCCATCTTGGCCGGGATCCTGCGCGGCTCCCGCGGCTGGCCGATCCTGACCATGCTCCTGACCGGCGCCCTGACGGTCTGGTTCAACCTCCAGCATGCCGGCGCCGACCCCGGCCGACGGCTGGCCGCCGCCCTGCCGCCGGTGCTGCTGATGCTGGCCTTCGAGATCGACGTGCAGATCGTCAGATGGGTCATGCAAGCGCTCGGCAAGCCGCTCGGCCCCATCGCTCCCCCACCCGCCGACGGCCTTCCTGGCGGCTACCTCCCCGGGGCCATCTGGCGGTCGGACGGAACGGGCTGGAACCTTCCGCCCACCAGTTCTCCTAATGGCTGGCCCCAGAGCCTTTACGGACCGGTCGCGGCAGGCCAACACCTTCCGGAAAACTCGCACAACAGACAAGCCGGTCTAACAGCTGGAGCGGCCGGTGACCCGGCTGCGGTGACTAAGCGTCAGCGCATCGAGGAATACCTGGACTGGCTCGGGCCCGACGAGCTCCAGCACCTGACCGTACGGGAGCTGACCGCGGAACTGGCCGGCCAGGGCCTCGAGGTCACCGAGCGCTACGTCAAGCAGATCCTCGACCAGCACCGACCCGCACCCCAGCCGAAGCAGCAGCGGAAGCGGGGGAGCGGCGTCCGCAAGCCACGCCGATGACTGGACCCGAGCGCCGCCCGCAGACCGACCGAAGCCGCCTGCGCTCAGTCCCTTCACCGGACCGAGCGCCTCCGCACAACCTGGAGGCCGAGGAGGCGGTTCTCGGCGCGGTGCTAGCAGCCGGGCGGCTGCTGGTTGACGTCGCCGCCGTCCTCGAGGAGGCCGACTTCTACCGGCCCGCCCACCGGGCCATCTGGCGGGCGATCCTGCGCTTGGCCGATCGGGGGGAGCCAACCGATCCCGTGACCGTTCTGGGGGAGTTGGACGAGGGCGGGGAACTTGCCGATGTCGGCGGTGGCCCGTTCCTCCACACCCTGGTCCAGGCGGTGCCCACCGTGGCCAACGCCGGCCGCTACGCCCAACTCGTCGCGGAGTGTGCCCGCCGGCGGCGAATCATCGACCTCGGCATCCGCCTGGCCCACTCCGACGCGCATCCCGCCGTGCTCGCCGAAGTCGCCGGCAAGCTGGCTGACGCCTCCACCGCCGCCCACAGCGGGCAGGGCTGGGAGCCGCCCATATCCTTCGGGGCAACCGGCGAGGTGCCCAGGTTCCCGGTAGAGGTCCTGCCCAGCTGGCTGGGCGACTACGTTGGCACGGTCGCCACCGCCACCCAGACCCCACCCGACCTCGCCGGAATGCTCGCCCTGGCCGTGCTCGCCACCGTCGCCGCCGGCGCCGTCGAGGTCGAACCCCGGCCCGGCTGGCGTGAGCCCCTGTGCCTGTTCATCGCCGTTGGGATGGACGCCGGCACCCGCAAGAGCGGCGTGTTCACTGCCCTCACCCGCCCCGTGGCCGACTTCGAGCGCCAGCAGGCCACCGCCGCCCTGCCCGGGATCACCGAGACGGCCACCCTCCGCCGCATCGCCGACCAGGCCGCCTCCACCGCCGAGACCGCCGCCGGCAAGGCCCCGGCTAGCCAGCAAGAGGAGGCTCGGGCTGAAGCCATCGCCCGGGTCGCCGAGGCGGCCAACATCACCGTGCCACCGGTGCCCCGCTGGCTGGTCGACGACGCCACCCCCGAAGCCCTGGCCGGCCTCCTGGCCACCTACGGCCGCATCGCCCTCCTCAGCCCAGAAGGCGACGTGTTCGACCAGATGGCCGGGCGCTATAGCCAGGCCGCCGGGCCCAACCTGGGCGTCTACCTCAAGGGCCACGCCGGCGACCTGCTCAAGATCGACCGCCGCGGCCGCCCCCCCGAATACGTCCAACGGCCCTGCCTGACCATCGGCCTCGCCGTCCAACCCGACGTCCTGCGCGGCCTGGCCAGCCGCCCCGGGTTCCGCGGCCGCGGGCTGCTGGCCCGATTCCTCTACAGCCTCCCCCCAAGCCTGGTCGGCCGCCGCCAGGCTGGCGCCCCACCCGTCCCGAAGCCGGTCGCCAACCGCTACACCCTTGAACTCCAAGCCTTGGCCGCCAGACTCTCAACTTCCCTGGTCGAGGACGTGCCCGTGCTGACGCTCGACCGATCGGCGGCCGAGCTGCTACTCGCCTTCGAGCGCGAACTGGAGCCCCGCCTAGCCGCCGGCAGCGGCGACCTCGCACATCTCGCCGGATGGGCGGCCAAGCTCGCCGGCGCCACCTGCCGCCTCGCCGGCCTCCTCCACCTGGCCAGCCACCTCCGTTACAGCTGGGCCCAACCGATCAGCGCCAGCACCTTCACTGGCGCAATCCAACTCGCCGGCTACCTGATCGAACACGCCCGGGCAGCGTTCGACCTCATGGGCGCCGACCACCGGATTGATGACGCCCGCTGGCTCCTTGACTGGATCAACCGCACCAACCGGACCCAATTCAGCCGACGTGACGCTCACCAGGCCGCCCGCGGCCGATTCCCTAAAGCCACCGACCTCGAGCCAGCCCTGCGGCTGTTGGAAGAGCACGGCTACCTCCGCCGCGTCGACCCCGAACCCCCACGGGATCCTCACGGCCGTGGCCGGCCTGCCTCACCGCGGTTCCTGGCCAACCCTCTGCCACGCGCCACAGAAACATCAGAAACCTCAAAAACCCCCGCTGGAGCAGTTTCTGTGGATTCTGAGGTTTCTGAGGGGCGTGGCTGGAGTCCCCGATGAAGGGAGCTCGGCTCACCAGAACAGAAACCGGCGCGGCCATCAGGACCGCTCCTCCCACTCCTCAGCGGCTGTCACGTTATCCAACGAGAACGACCCCAGCCGTACCCGGCCATGTCCACACCCGCCTGCGGCAGCTTCCGGCGGCCAGGAGCATTCCAGGGGCCGCAGGAGCGCCATCAGGCCCTCGGCTGTCTGAGGACCGCGCCTGGCCGAGCGCCGAGCCAGCCGCGCGGCAAGACGTTGGTAGGCGAGCGCGATGGCGTCGGTAGGCATTCGCAAACGTGTCAGCCGCCGCACCGGCCGCGTTACCTACCAGGTCTGGTGGCTTCTGGACGACGGCTCCCAGGGTGCCGAGACCGTCAGGAGCAAGGACGAGGCGCGTGATCTGGTTGCGAAGAAGCGCCTCGGCCTCACCCGCGGTGCCTGGCAGGGACGCCAGCGCGGCCGGCTTCCCTTCAGCTGGTGGGCTCAGCAGTGGTGGGAAGTGTGGGCGGCCGACCCGGATCGCAGTCCCACCACTATGGCGGTGACCGAAAGCCGGCTGCGACTCCATGTGCGGCCGTGGTTTGGCGAGCGGCCCATCAACAAGATCGGCTCGGCCGATATTCGCCGTTGGCAAGCCCACCTCGCCAGTAGCACCGGATACCCCACCCTCATGCAGTGCCGGTCATTGGTGCTCCGGATCCTGCAGTTCGCCGTCGACGAAGGCGCCATCGACGCCAACCCGGTCCGCAAGGTGCCGTCCCCGAGACGCAGGGTCGATCCCGACCAAGTGCTGGACGCGACCAGGCGCCGGGCCCTCACCCCCGAGGAGGCCGGCCAGCTGCTCGCACAGTTCCCACTGTTCTGGTGGGACCACGTGCTGTGCCTGCTCGGCACCGGGCTGCGGTTCGGGGAACTGGCCGGGCTGCGCCGCCGCCGCGTCCACCTGAACCGCCCCATGCCCGTCCTCCAGGTCGTCGACACCCGCTACCAGGCCGGCCGGTTCGGCAGTGGCTTCAAACCGCGACCCAAGAGCGACGCCGGCATCCGCGAACTCCCCTTGGCCCCCCTGGTGGTCGAGGCCATCCGCCGCCAACTACCGCCCGGAAGCGACCCATCGGACCTGGTCTTCACCGGCCCCGGCGGCGGCCCAGGCGGCGCTGGCCACGCCGGTGTCCCAAAGGGCACCCGCACCGTGCTGTCACGACACAACCTCCACCGCACCTACCAGACGGCGCTGGCCAAGCTGGCCGACCCCACCGGCGAGCTGCGGCCCACCGCTGCCCGGGTTCTCAAGGCGCTGCGGGCTGACGGCCCCCAGACCACCGACCAACTCACCGAAACGCTCGCCACGCATGGCCGGGCGATCCGATCAGCCACCATGGGAGCCGCCCTGGCCGAACTTGTGGAGGCCGACCTGGTCGCCAGCGCCGGCGAGGACTCCGAGCAGCGGTGGGCGGTGCTGCCAACTACCCCTGACCCGCTGCTGGACAGCGTGGACCTCCACGGCGCCCACGACTTCCGCCACACCTTCGCGACCTGGCTCGAGGACGCCGGCATCCCAGCCCGGGTCATCGATGAGGTGATGGGCCATGAGGCGACCAGCCGGGTCAGCCAGCAACGTGGCAGTGCCATGGGCGCCCACTACCGCCACACCACTCCGGAGATGGCCGAACGTATCGCGACGGCGATCGAAGATCGCCTCAGGCTGGTGTTGGAGGTCGCTGAGCAGGTTCTGGAAGCGCATCCGAACCGCTCAGCACACAGAGTGTTCTAGCGGCCACGGGTCGCGTTTTCTGGCAAATCTCTGGCAAATGGCGCTCAGAGGGAGGGTGGATGTTGCGTTGTGCCTGGTGGAGCTGAGGGGATTTGAACCCCTGACCCCTTGCATGCCATGCAAGTGCTCTGCCAGCTGAGCTACAGCCCCGGAAGGGGTGACTATAGCGGCCGACCCGGGTCGGTCGCAAAGGTCAGCGGATGTGGAGATCGACCCCGAGGAGGACCAGGGGCCAGAGGAGGATGGCGAGCAGGGCCGAGAGGAAAAACTTGACGATGCGGACGGTGATGTAGTCGTAGGCGAAGGCGATGTAGATGCCCACGAGGATGTAGATCAGGCCGAGGAGGCTGAATCTGCGGCGGAACACGGCGCGCGCTCCTTTGTCCCCCCACCAAAGACGTTGGCAGGGTAGTGTGCGCCGCCAGGGACCGGCTGGGCAAACTGGGTGAAATCAGGCGGTGACCAGGCTGCCGACCTCGTTGCTGCGAGCGACCACGGGGGCGTCGCGCCAGAGGCGTTCGAGGTCGTAGTAGGCGCGCTCCTCCTCGAGGAAGACGTGGACGACGAAGTCGACGAAGTCCAGGAGGATCCAGCGGGCCTCGCGCTCTCCCTCGCGGCGCAGGGGGCGGGTGCCGTCCACGCGACAGGCGCGCTCGACCTCTTCGGCGATGGCGCGGACCTGGCGGTCGCTGTTGCCTGAGCAGATGACGAAGTAGTCGGAGATGACCAGCGGCTCCGAGACGTCGAGGACGATGACGTCGCGGGCCTGTTTGGAGGATGCCGCCTCGGCGGCGGTGAGGGCGAAATCGAGGCTGGTCGGCAGGGGCGAGCTCCTGGGGTCGGCGCCTTCGGACCCTACTACGGTACCGAGCCGGGGAGCGGTGCGCACCTGGGAAATCTCACTGGGTATCTGCCCCGAGGTCCCGGTAGAGACCGTGCTTGTGGATGTAGCGGGCCACGCCGTCGGGAACCAGGTATTGGATGGGGGCGCCCCGGACGACCCGGCCTCGGATGTCGCTGGAGGAGATGGCCAGGGCGGGGATCTCCATGCGGTGGACCCGGCCGGCCGCCCCCGGGATCTGGCTGACGAGGCGGTCGAGGTCGAAGCCGGGCCGGGTGGCGGCGATGAACTCGGCCTGGGCGAGCACCTGGTCGGGCTCTTTCCAGGTGAGGATCTGCAGGACCGCATCGGCCCCGGTGATGAAGTACAGGTGGGTCCCGTCCGCCTGGTCGGCCCGAAGCCGGCGCAGGGTGTCGATCGTGTAGGTCGGGCCCGGATGGTCGATCTCGAGCCGGCTGACCGTGAAGACCGGGTTGGAGGCGGTGGCGATCACCGTCATCAGGTAGCGGTCCTCGGCCGGGGTCACCCCCACCGGCTTCTGCCAGGGCCGGCCGGTGGGGACGAACACCACCCTGTCCAGGTCGAACTGCCAGCGAGCCTCCTCGGCGGCGACGAGGTGGCCGTGGTGGATGGGGTCGAAGGTGCCGCCCATGACCCCGATGCGCCGGCTCATCAGCGCGGAGTGTAGCGCCCTCCCCCGCCGTTCCTCGCTCTGCCGCTGGTGTCGAACACCGCCTCCGGCTACGCTACTGCCAAGGTCGGCAGGGACGTCCCTGGACGGCGTTTCTGCTTGGATTCGTCGGGTAAGGTCTGCGCAGGTCAGCAGGGCTTCCCGAGCGGCCCTGCCGATAGGCCGGCCCGACCCGGGTGGAGGGAGCGACGCATGGCGCGGATTGAGTTGCAGGATGTGTCCAAGGTCTATGCCGGTGGGGTCCGGGCGGTGAACGCCTTGAGCCTGGACATCCCCGACGGCGACTTCATGGTCTTTGTCGGCCCCTCCGGGTGTGGCAAGAGCACCGCGTTGCGGATGGTGGCGGGGTTGGAGGACATCAGCGAGGGCGAGATCCGCATCGGCGACCGGGTGGTCAACGACATGCCCCCCAAGGACCGCGACATCGCCATGGTGTTCCAGAACTACGCCCTGTACCCCCACATGACCGTCGAAGACAACCTCGCCTTCGGCCTCCAGCTCCGCAAGACCCCCAAAGACGAGCAGCAACGCCGGGTCGCGGAGGCGGCCAAGATGCTGGCCCTGGAGCCGTTCCTAAAGCGCAAGCCGGCGGCCCTCAGTGGCGGGCAGCGTCAGCGGGTGGCGATGGGCCGGGCGATCGTGCGCAACCCCCAGGCCTATCTGATGGACGAGCCGCTGTCGAACTTGGACGCCAAGCTGCGGGTCAGCATGCGGGCCCAGCTGTCCAGTCTGCATGAGCGGCTGGGGGTGACGACCATCTATGTGACCCATGACCAGATCGAGGCCATGACCCTGGGGACGCGGGTGGCGGTCCTCAAAGACGGGGAGTTGATGCAGGTCAACACCCCCCAGGCGCTGTTCGACGCCCCCACCAACCTGTTTGTGGCCACCTTCATCGGCTCCCCCTCGATGAACCTGGCCGGGGCCAAGCTGGTCCGCGATGGCGGGCCGATGCTGGTGTTCGCCGAGCACAAGGTCCCCATCGGCGAGCAGCTGGTCGCCAGCCGCGAGGGCCTGGATGGCTATTTCGACCGCGAGCTGATCGTGGGCCTGCGGCCCTCCTCGATGGAGGATGGGGCCTTCGCCCCGGCCGAGTGGCCGCGGATCAAGGGCGAGGTGGCGGTGACCGAGGAACTGGGGTCAGAGGTGAACCTGATCTTCCACATGGCCACCCCGCCGGTCCACCACGACATCATGATCGCCCGCTTCGACAAGGCGGCCAAGGACGAGGTCGAGGCCGAGGACCTGGCCGGGGAGGGCCATGGGCTGTGGACCGCACGGGTCAATCCCAAGACCCAGGCCCGGATCGGGCGGACCATCGACCTGGCCGTCGACACCAGCGGGTTCCACTTCTTCGACAAGGACACCGGCCTGGCCATCGGCCACCCCACCACCACCGACACCACCACCGAACCCAGCGCATCCGAGGCGCAGCCGGACACCGCGTGACCCGCGTCGCTGTTCTCGGGCTCGGTCGGATGGGCGCCCCCATGGCGGGGCGCCTTTCCGCTGCTGGGCACGACCTGGTCGTCTGGTCGCGCACCCCGGCCCACGCCGAGGCGCTGGCCGGGCAGGCACAGGTGGCGGACTCGCCGGCCGAGGCCGGGTCCAAGGCCGACGTGGCCGTGACCATGCTGACCGACGGCGGAGCGGTCGAGGAGGTCGTGCTCGGCCGCAACGGGCTGGCCGAGGGCCTCTCCCCGGGAACGCTCCTGATCGACATGTCGACCATCGGGCCGGCCCCGGCCCGCAAGGTCGCCAAGGCGCTCGAGGAGCGGGGGGTCGGGTTCGTCGACGCCCCAGTGGCGGGGTCGGTCGGCCCGGCCGCCGAAGGCACCCTGGCCATCATGGTCGGCGGATCGGACGAGGCGGTCGCGCGGGCCTGGCCCCTGCTGGAGGTCCTCGGCGCCCCCGAGCGGACCTGGCACGTCGGCCCGGTCGGGGCTGGGCAGGCCGCCAAGCTGATGGTCAACCTGGTCCTTGGCGGGGTGACGACCGCGGTCGCCGAGGGGTTCATCCTCGGGCGGGTGCTGGGGCTGTCGGCCGACATCGCCCTCGACGTGCTGGAAGGCGCATCGGTAGCCGCCCAGACGGTCAAGTCCAAGCGCGACAAGCTGCGCAGCGGCGACTACGGCGACCCTGGGTTCCGGCTGGCCCTGATGCACAAGGACCTCCGCCTGGCCCTGGAGGCGGCTCGGGCGGCCCGGGCGAACCTGCCTGGGACCGAGCGGGTTGCCGAGCTGTTCGCCGGGGCCAAGGGCCGTAGCCTGGCCGACCAGGACTACGCGGCCGTCGCCGCCTACCTCGAGGGCATGGCCCCGCTGCTCGAGCAACCGCCGGAGGGTCAGCCTGGGCCGGGATAGGCTGGCGAGGCTGTGGACAACCACAGGCACCCACTCCCCGGACCGGTTACCCTCCCAGAAGGGGGCCCCAATGGCGGCGGGTTCGGGTGCGGCGCGCCCAGGGACGGTGAACGCACCGTGAGTGAACCCGGTGAACAAGCCCTGAGCGAACCCGGTGAAGGCGCCGTGAGCGAACCCGGTGAAGGCGCCGTGAGCGAACCCCGGCCGCCGGCGCTGATGCACCTGGTCCCCCACACCCACTGGGACCGCGAGTGGTACGAGCCGTTCCAGCGCTTCCGCCTGCGGCTCGTCGACCTGGTCGACGACGTGCTGGAACGGGCCGAGGCCGACCCGCGCTTCTGCTTCACCTTCGACGGCCAGACGGCCATGCTCGAGGACTACCTGGAGATCCGGCCCGAGGCCGAGGCGCGGATCGCCGCGCTGGTCGCCACCGGCCAGCTGGCCGTGGGGCCGTGGCGGATCCTGTCGGACGAGTTCCTCGTGTCGGGTGAGACCCTGGTCCGCAACCTGGAGGCCGGCGTGGCCCGGGCGACCCGCTTCGGGCACGTCATGGCCGTCGGCTACCTGCCCGACGAGTTCGGGCACGCCGCCCAGGTCCCCCAGCTCCTGCGTCGGGCCGGGTTCGAGCATGCCGCCGTCTGGCGCGGGGTGCCGGCGGCGATCGACCGCCACGCGTTCGCCTGGAGCGCCCCCGACGGCTCCACCGTGCGCACCGAGTACCTGATCGACGGGTACGGCAACGCGGCCGGGCTGTTCACCTATCCGGATGTGGCCCTGGCCGCCCGGCGGCTGCTGGAGCGCCTCGCCCCCGTCTTCGGCGACGACCCGGTGCTGGCCATGTACGGCACCGACCATTCCGCACCCCTGCCCGACCTGCTCGACGTGGTCGAGGAGATCAACCGGAGCCAGGACGGCTACCAGGTCGTGCTGGGCACGCTGGCCGGCTACATCCTGGAGCGGGCGGCCGCCGGCGACGGCGACCTGCCCCGCTGGCAGGGCGAGCTACGCTCCAGCGCCCGGGCCAACATCCTCATGGGGGTGCTCTCGGCCCGGGTCGGCCTCAAGGCGGCCTGCGCCCGGGCCGAGCGGCTGCTGGCCCGCTACGCCGAGCCGCTCCAGGCGCTCCATGGCCGGGGCTGGCCGGCACCGTTCCTGGACCTGGGGTGGCGGCGGCTGGTCGAGTCCTCCGGGCACGACTCGATCACCGGCTGCGGCGCCGACGCGGTGGCCGAGCATGTGGCCGTGCGGCTGGGCGAGGCCGCCCAGCTCGGGTCCGGGCTGGCCGAGCGGGTCGCGGCAGAGGTCGCCGCCCGGGTCCCGCGGGGGGCGGTGGCCCTGCTCAACCCGTCGCCGTTCCCCCGGGCCGTGCTGGTCGACCTGGACCTGGCCGTCCCCGGCGACTGGGGCGAGGTCGCCTTGGAGCTGGCCGACGGCCGGCTGGCGGCCACCCAGGAGACGGGCCGTTCCCCCGCCGCCGTCCACACCGAGACCCTGCCCGGCGGCCGCCTGGACGAGCTGTTCCGCCGGATCCACGGCCGCAACCTCTACGACCGGATCGTCAACGGGATCCGGGTCGAGGCCACCGGCGGCGCCCACCGGCTGGTGGTGGAGGTCGACGACCACCCCGACCCGCCGCATCTGGACATGGACGAGCTGCGGACGGCGGTGGCCACGGCCGCCGCGGCCGCCCCCGGCACCGCATGGGAGGTGCAGGTGGTCGCGCCGCAGCGGCGGCGGCTGCTGGCCGCTGTGCCCGTGCCGCCGCTCGGGTGGACGGCGGTGACGGCCGCTGCAGGTCGAGGGGCGCTGTTCTCGCCGGTCGCCCCCCGGGATGCGGCGGGCGCGGGGGACGCCGAGGCCGACCCGGTGACCACCGGGGCGGGGTGGCTGGACAACGGGCTGGTCCGGGCCGAGGTGGCCGGCGACGGGACCCTGCGGGTCGAGGCCGGCGGGGTCGTGCTGGAGGGCGTGGGGCGGGTGGTCGACGGCGGGGACGCGGGCGACCTCTACAACTACGCCCCGCCCGAGCGAGACCTGCTGGTCACCGAGCCGGACCGGGTCGAGGTGGAAGCGGTCGCTGGCGGGCCGGTCCTTGGAGCCCTGACCGTCCACCGGACCTACCGCTGGCCGGTGGGGCTCGATGCCGCCGGGATGGCCCGCTCGGCGGGGCGGGCGGTCGCGCGCACGGTCCTGCGGGCCGAGCTGCGGGCCGGGGAGCCGTTCCTCCGGCTGCGGGTCGAGGTCGACAACCCCTGCCGCGACCACCGGCTCCGGCTGCACGTCCCGCTGGCCCGCCGGGCGGCCGGGTCGTCGGCCGAGGGCCAGTTCGCGGTGGTCGAGCGGGGCCCCACCGCCGAGGGCGGCCACGGCGAGGTGCCGCTGCCCACCTTCCCGGCCGGTGGGTTCGTCGACGCCGGCGGGGTCGCGGTCCTGCTCGGCCACGCCACCGAGTACGAGCTGGTCACCGACCCGCCCGAGCTGGCGCTGACCCTGCTGCGGGCGGTCGGGCGGATCAGCCGGGACGTCCACCGCTACCGGGCCGAGCCGGCCGGCCCCCAGACCCCCACCCCGGACGCCCAGTGCCTGGGCACCCAGGCCGCCGACCTGGCCGTCCTCCCCCACCCAGGCACCTGGCACGAGGACGGCGTGCTCACCGCCGTGGAGTGCTTCCGCCACGACCCGCTGGCCGCCCCGGGCAGCGCCCGGCATGGGCCGGTACGGGGGCTGGAGGCCACCGGGCTGTCGGTCCGGGGCGATGGGGTCGTGCTGTCGTCGCTGCGGCGGCGGGACGACTGGCTCGAGCTGCGGCTGGTCTGCCAGCGGCCTGGCCCGTCGACCGCGACCGTCAGCGGGGGCGTGGTCGGGGCCCGCGCGGCCGACCTGCTCGGCCGGCCCGGGCCGGAGCTGCCGGTGGCCGGCGGGAGCCTGCGACTGGACCTGGGCGCCTGGGAGATCTGCACCGTCCAGCTCCGGCTCGGCCCGGTTGCCCCGCCGGCCAGCGAGGCCGGCGGCTGACCGGCGACCCCCGACCCGATTGCGGAGGTCCATGACCGACCCTCCCGGCGCGGGGCCGCCGGGTTTGCGTGTGGTCGGTCAGCGGCTCGGGCGGCGGGGGCGTTCGCGGCCGCGGGTGCCGGCCAGGGGGTCGGCGAGCGGGTCGGGGGTGAACTCGAAGGCGGCGTCGCCGACCAGGACCTCGTCGCCCGGGTTGGCCCCGGCCTCGGTCAGCAGGTCGTCGACCCCGGCCCGGCGCATGCGCCGCTGCAGGTAGGCGACGGCCTGGGGGTTGTCCAGGTCGGTCATGGCCACCCAGCGCTCGGGCCGGTCGCCGAGGACCCGGAACCCCGAACCCTGCCTGGCCACCGAGATCGGCACCTCGGGGTCGGCGGCGGCCGTCGCCGGCGGGGCGGCGGTGGCGACGGGACGGGCCGCCCTGGCCTGGGCGACCTCGGCCCCGAGGGCGTACAGGAACTCGCGCACCCCAGCGCCGGTGGCGGCCGAGACGGCGAAGAACGCCAGACCGCGCCGCTTGGCCGCCGCGTCGGCCTCGGGCAGCTGGGCCCGGCCCTCGGGCAGGTCGGCCTTGTTGCCCACGACCATGGCCGGGCGGTCGGCCAGCTCAGGGTCGTAGGCGGCCAGCTCGGCCTCGAGCGCGGCCAGGTCGGCCTCGGGGTCGCGGCCCGGCTCCAGGGGGACCAGGTCGAGCACATGGACGAGCACGGCCGAGCGGGTCACGTGGCGCAGGAAGCGGTGGCCGAGGCCCTTGCCGGCGGCCGCGCCGGGGATCAGGCCGGGCACATCGGCCAGGACGAAGTCATGGTCGCCGGCCCGGACCACCCCGAGGACGGGCTCCAGGGTGGTGAAGGGGTAGTCGGCCACCTTGGGCCGGGCCGCCGAGGCCCGGGCGACGATGCTCGACTTGCCGGCGTTGGGGAAGCCGACCAGGGCGGCGTCGGCCAGGGACCGCAGC
>Ga0081539_10001511_pt1 | contig 39181 bp, 39 predicted proteins | sample TabmetS4T2R2_FD_71023 | JGI IMG/M metagenome (GOLD analysis project Ga0081539, IMG submission 71023) | Tabebuia heterophylla rhizosphere microbial communities from the University of Puerto Rico - S4T2R2 | ecosystem: Host-associated > Plants > Roots > Rhizosphere ... | reverse complement strand
CCCCGCCCCCGGGGCGCGGCGGGGCCCCCCCCCGCCGTGAAGCCGGGGGCGGCGTGCGCGAGTGGGACGCGCGTATCGCCGCCGATCCGGCACTCGCCGAGAGCGTTCGCCGCGCCGACGACGAGCAGAGAGAGCTCAGGCCCGAGCTCGATTCCGGCGTCGGCGGGCGCCGGAACAGCGGGCTCAAGTGCCTGCACGCGCATGCGGCGTTTGCGTTGGCACGCCCGGGCTACGAGCTCGGAGCGCGCGTCCTCGCCGAGGCCGGCGAGCTCTGGTGCTCGGATTCGCGCTGCGCCGAAGCGGTTACGTAGCTCACGTGCTCGAAGTCGCGCGGCACCAGTGGGAAGAGGGTCGACGTCGCCTGGCTGCCGAAGGGGAGGATACGGCCCGGTCCCGGCATCTGGCCCTCCTCGTCGACGCGGTCGAGGAGGAGCTCGCGCGCCGTGTCGGGCGCACCTTCACCCTCGCCGAGCTCGCGGACGCGTATCGCGGCGCCGAGGACTGGGTCCGTGACGTGGTCCTCCGCTCCGCCACCCCGCGCCTGCGTGCGGGCGTGCGCGACACGGCCCTCGTCCAGGACGCCGCCTTCGCGCAGTACGCACGCGGCGCCAGCGACTACCGGCCGTGACGGCGACCGCGGATCCGGCTGCGCGGCGTCGCGAACGCGAGGCGGCCCGCCGCCGGCGCCGGCTCAGGACCGCCTTCGGCTGGCTCTTTCGGGTCGCCGCCGTGGCGTTCGCCTTCCTCGCCGGCGTGGCGGTCGGCCACGTGGTGACGGAGGAGCCCGAGCCCGGCGGAACCCACACAGTGGTCCGCACGTTGGAACCGCAGTCCGTGTCGCCACCCGCGCGGACGGTTACGGTTACCAGTTCGGCGCCTTAGGGCAGAAAGACGGAGGAATCGACAAGTTCGGATGGTGGAATGAGTCGAAGTCGAAACCAGGCGAGAGACCGGAGCGGTGACCAGCTCGACTGGCTGACGCTCGGCGAGGCGGCGCGGTACCTGGGCGTCGCGCAGAGCACGATCCGGAAGTGGTCGGACGGGGGGCGGTTGCGCGCCTTCTACACTCCGGGCGGCCACCGCCGCTTTCGCCGCGGAGACCTCGACGCCTTCGTCGGCGGCTCGCGAGGGGGCGTCGGCTCGGCCGGCGTGGCCGGCGGCCGCATCCTCATCGTCGACGACGACGAGCGGCTGCGCGAGTATGTCCGCGTCAACCTAGAGATGGCGGGGTACGAGGTCCGCGAGGCCGGGAGCGCCGAGGAAGGGTTGTCCGCTCTCGAAGACGAGCCGCCCGATCTGATCCTCCTCGATGTCGAGATGCCGCGCATGAACGGCTGGGAGATGCTGAAGCGCGTGCAGGAGCGCCACGGAGTCGGCGCCGTCCCCGTGATCATGTTCAGCGGAAAGAGCGACGAGACGAGCGACGCCGCGAACGAGCGAGGGGCCCAGGCGTTCATCGGCAAGCCGTTCGACCCGCAAGAGCTGATCGAGTCGACGAAGCAGTTCCTACGGGCCTGACAGGGCTCGACAGAGACGCCTTTCTCTGGGTCGTAGAACACCGGGTCGGCTGGCTCGACCCCGTGTTCGTCGCGCTCTCGGTCATCGGCTACGCGGGGCTCGTCTGGATCGCCCTTGCGCCGGCGCTGGCGCTTCGCGCCCGGGCGAACGTCGTCTTCGTGACTGCGTGCACCGCCGCGTGCGTGTGGACGGCGGATCTCTCGGCCACCGGAATGAAGGCGCTCGCCCAGCGCCCACGCCCCTTCGAGACGCTCGACCAGGCCGACCCGCTGATGCGAGGCACGATCGGCACGTCGTTCCCCTCGGGTCATGCCGCGACGAGCTTCGCGGGCGCCGTCTGCCTCGCGGTGCTCACTCGGCGAGCGGTACCGGGGCTGGCTCTCCTCGCGCTCGCCGTCGCGTTCTCGCGCGTCTACGTCGGCGTGCACTACCCGTTCGACGCGGCCGGGGGCGCGCTGCTCGGGACGGCGGTCGCGCTCGCCTTCCTCGTGCTCGCGGCTAGAGCTCCTCGCTGGCCTGGAGCCAGCCGGCCACGATCAGCGCGAGCGCGGCCGCCAGGCTGATCCAGATCCCGATGCTGCGGCCGGTCTCGGGATAATCGTCCGGAGGGCTGATCACCGGGATCAGGACGAGGATCATCGCGAGCGCGCCGAGGATCATGAGGACGACGCCGACGGTCAGGGGTCGGGGTGGCTCGAATCCCGTCGCGCGGGCGACGAGGAAGCCGAGCGTGGCGAGGCCGACGACGAAGACGAGCTTGCCGAGGATGCCCGAGTGCCAGCCCGTGACGGCGTAGCTCAGGCCCTCGATCGACGTCGAGTACCAGCCCATGAACGACGAGAGGGTGAAGACGATCGCCGCGGGCCACGCGAGCAGCTCGCCCGGTGTCCAGAGGGACGCCGACGGCCGCGGGCCGGGTTCGCGCTGGGCGACCACTACAGGCCGAAGAGATTCTGGATCTGGCCCCAGATCGTCACGCCGAGGAACACGGCGAGGACGACGAGGGTGAGAAGGAGCATGTAGAAGCGCCGGCGGGCGCGCTTGAGCTCTTGTTGGCGCTCGATCTTCGCGCGTCTACGCGCCCGTTCGCGGAGGAGAGAGTGCTCGACGGCCGAGGCGTCGATCGGCGGCTCGTCCGCGTGGGCGCGTCGCTGGGCGGAGGCTCCCATCGCCCGCGGATTCTGTCCGCTCGGGGCCGGAACCGCAACCTCGGTCGGGTTCGCCCATAATCGGATTGGTGAGGGGTTCGCTCGAGACGCTCGAGGGTCACGCCGGCGTCGCGCTCGTGGAGGGAGCGGGGGCGATCGACGCCCTCGGGCTCGCGCTCCGCCACGTCGCTTCCGGGGGTGACGGAGAGCAGTCGCTCGCGGCGGTCGCTCGTGCCGCGGCCGCCGGATGCGGTGCGGAGCTCGCCGTCGTCCGGCTCGCGCCCGTGGGAGGCCGCGAGCTCGTCGCGAGGGCGGTCTGGGCCGGTTCCGCGGCCCTTGCGGCGCAGGTCGAGGCGACCCGGCTCCCAATGGGAGAGGTGACGACGCCGGAGGCAACGGCGGCCGACCTCTCGCAGGACGAGGCCGACCTTCCGGCCGCCGTCCTGGACGCGGCGGCGAAGGCCGGCGCGGAGTTCGCCTACGTCGTTCCCGTCGCGCCCGAGGGACCCGTGGTGGGCACCCTCGAGCTGTACCGGTCCGGTGCAGCCTTCGGCGAGGACGAGCTGGCGCTCGCCCGGCTCGCCGCGGCGCTCGTCGCCGTCGCCGCACGCCTGTCCCGGACGCTCGTCGATCCGGACGCGCATCCTGGGGAGGCGCGGGCGTCCCTCGATCTGCTCGGGGACGCGCTCGCGGCCGGCTCGGACGAGCGCGAGACCGCGGAGTACGTCGTCCGCCTCGCCGTCGAGGCGACGGGCGCGCGAGCAGCGATCCTCTGGCGCCTCGATCCCGAGGGCCCGCCCGTCTTCCTCGCGGAGTACGGCTCCGACGAGAAACTTCCGGATCTGCGCTCGGCGGCGGAACAGGTCGAGCAGGCGATCGGCGGCCGCCACGCTGCGAACGGGGCCGCTTCCACGCCCGGCGATTCTCTCACGTCGACGATCGCCCTCGGCGAGCCGCCGGCCGGCGCGCTTCAGCTCCGGTTCGACGCTCCCCCGGCGGTCGACGTCGAGAGCCTCGGCGTGTTCGCGGCTCGCGCCGGAGTCGCGCTCCGGCGCACGCGGCGGGCCCAGCTCCTGGCGGTTGCGCTGAAGCGCTCGCAGACGCTCGTCGCCGTGGTGAGCCAGGCGATCGCGCAGCTGTCGCTCACCCACACGCTCGAGACGGCCGTCGAACGGATCTCCGAGCTGACGGGAAGCGGCCAGGTCGCCGTCTACCTGCGCGAAGGCGAGCGCCTCTCGGCCGCGGCGGCCCGCGGGCTGGACGGCCGGCACGCCGAGCTGGCGGAGCGCCTGCTCGAGCTCGCCCTCGGCCCGTACCGAAGCCGCGGGTTCCTCTTCGTGGAGGACATGCGCGCGGAGCCGCGGTTAGGCGGGCTGGAGCCGATCCTCGAGGAGACGGGCCTGCGCCGCGCGCTGGTCATCCCGTTGCTCGTGCGAGACGAGGTGATCGGCGTGCTCGCCGTCTTCAAGTCGCGGCCACGAGGCTACCGCGAGGGGGAGGAAGGGCTTCTGCTCGCCCTCTCGAGCCAGCTCGCGGTCGCCGTGCAGAACGCGCGTCTGCACGAGCGCACGAAGGAGCTCGGGAGCGTCCTCGAGCGCACGCTCGCTTCCGAGCGCCAGGCGGCGCGCCAGCTTCGCGGCCTCTTCGAGATCACCCATTCCTTCGCCAGGAGCCTTTCGCTGGCGGAGACGATCGACGCCGTGGCGAAGACGATGGTCGAACTCTTCGACCTCGACGCCGCGGCGATCAGGATGCCCGACGAGCGCCAGGACTTCCTCGAGACGCGCTCGATCCACGTGGCCGAGCCGAACCTCGAGCCGGCCGCCCGCACGATCCTCGGGCAGCCGCAGCCCATGTCGGCGCCGCTCGCCCGCCGCCTGCTCCGCGCGCGGGCCCCCGTGCTCCTCCGGCCGGGCTCGGCTCGGTCCGGCGACGCACACGTGCTCCTCGAGCCGTTCCTCGCGAAGGGCTCGACTGCGGCGGTGCTTCCGATGGCGACGAGCGCCGGCGAGGTGCTCGGAACGATCACGCTGCTCTCGCTCGACCCGACCCGGCCTCTCGACGAGGCCGCCGTCGAGGTTGCGATGACGGTGACCTCGCAGGCCGCTCTGGCGATCGACAACGCGCGCCTCTCGCAGCAGCAGAAGGACTTCTCCGAGATGATGCAGCGCTCTCTCCTCCCACAGGAGCTGCCGGACGTCCCGGGACTCGAGGTCGGACACGTCTACGAGTCGTCCGCCCGCGTCGACGTTGGCGGTGACCTCTACGACTTCCTTCCGCTCGACGACGGCCGGCTCGCCGTCGTCCTGGGCGACGTGACGGGGAAGGGCATCCAGGCTGCCGCCGACATGGCCATGGCCAAGTTCGTCTTCCGCTCGCTCGCGCGCGGCGCAGGCCGTCCCGGGAGCTTCCTCGCCGGCGCGAACGACGTCGTCGTCGAGGAGATCGCGACGGGGAAGTTCATCACGATGCTCTGCGTCCTCGTCGACCCCGCCCGGCGGGAGGCGATCTGCGCGAGCGCCGGGCACCCGTCGCTCCGGGTGCTCGCTCCGGACGGGACCGTCTCCGAGGTGGCCGCACGCGGGCTCGCGCTCGGCATCGAGGGCGGCCAGTCCTACGACGAGGAGCACCTGGCGCTCGAGCCCGGGACGACGCTCGTCCTCTATACCGACGGCGTGATCGAGGTGCGGCGGGATGGCGAGCTCTACGGCGAGGGCCGCCTCGACGCCGTGCTGACGGCGAACGCGGGCCGGTCGGCGCAGGAGCTTGCGGAGACGATCGCCGCCGACTGCCGCTCATTTGCGGGCGGCGAGCTCGGCGACGACTGCGCGATCGTCTGCATCCAGCTCGTGTCCTGACGCGTGCCGGTGGACGACGGAGCGGCGCCGGCCGCCGTCACGGAGCCGACTCGGCGCAGGCTCGGCGCGCTCGTCTTCACCGCCGGGGCGGGGACGCTTGCCACGGAGATCGCGGCCTCCCGCTTGCTGGCGCCCTACTTCGGGAGCTCGACGGTCGTCTGGGCGAACATCATCGGACTGATCCTCGCGTACCTGTCGCTCGGCTACTGGCTGGGCGGCCGGCTCGCCGACCGCCGGCCGGACCCGCGCCTGCTCGGAACGCTGATGCTCGTCGCTTCGGCCTTCGTCGCGGCCACCCCGTTCGGCGCGCGGCCGATCCTCGACGCCGCCGTGCGGGGTCTCGACGCGGTGTCGCTCGGCGCCGTCGTCGGCTCGTTCTTCGCGGCGCTCGCACTCTTCGCCGTTCCGGTCACGCTCCTCGGAGCGGTGTCGCCGTTCGCGATCCGGCTCGCGCTCGCCGACGTGGCGGAGGCCGGGTCGGTGGCGGGCCGTCTCTACGCGCTCTCGACGGCCGGCAGCATCGCCGGTACGTTCGTCTCGGCGATCGTCGCGATCCCGCTCGTCGGGACGCAGCGGACGATGCTCGGCTCCGCCGCTCTCCTCGCGGGCGGCGCGGCGCTTCTCCTCGGAGCCCGGTTTCTGGTGGTCGCGCTCGCGCTCGCGACGCTGGTCGCAATCCCGCCCGGAACGGTGAAGGCCGCCGCGGGCCTGCTTTGGGAGGGCGAGTCCGCCTACCAGTACATCCAGGTCGTGCGGCGTGCGGACGGCTCGCGCGCCCTCTTCCTGAACGAGGGCGTGGCGATGCACTCGCTTTGGTATCGCGACTCGGTTCTGACGGGCGGCGAGTGGGACATGTTCCTGGTCGTGCCGCCGCTTCCCGACCGGCCGGTCCGGAACGTGCTCGTGATCGGGAATGCGGCCGGGACGACAGCTCGCGCCTACCGCGCGCTCTACCCGAGCGTGGCGGTCGACGCCGTCGAGATCGACCCGAAGGTGACCGCAGTCGGGCGGCGGTTCTTCGGTCTGCGAGAGACGCCGAGGCTGCACGTCGTGACGGCGGACGGCCGGCCGTTTCTCGCGGGAACGAGCCGGCGCTGGGACGCGATCCTCGTCGACGCCTACCGGCAGCCGTACATCCCGTTCTACCTCGCCACGGAGGAGTTCTTCCGGCTCGCGCGCGCCCATCTGCGGCCCGGCGGCGCGATCGCGCTGAACGTTGCCGCGCTTCCTGGCGACGACCGGCTCGCGGAGCGGATCGCGGGCACCGTCGCCTCGGTGTTTCCACAGGCCTGGGCCTGGCGCCCCTTGCGCTTCAACGAGCTCGTCCTGGGGCTCGACCGGGCGGTGTCCGGTCGGCAGCTCGAAGCCCGGGTCGCGGGCGCCAGCCCCGAGGTTGCGTCCCTCGTTCCACTCTTTCGCGCCGAGCTCCGAAGCGTCCGTCCGGCCGAGGATCCGTTGACCGACGACCGGGCGCCCGTCGAGCTCGTGACCGATCGCATGCTCGTGCGATACGTCGCCGAGGGCGGTTCGCTCGACGAGCAGCCGCTACCCACCGCGCCGTAGCAGCGGGCCGGCGACGACCGCGGCGAGGAGCACGCCGGCGAGGACGAGCTGGGCACGCGGGCCGATGCCGCCGCTCCGGTGCCACGAGGGCCACCGGTGGCTCGGGAAGAGCTGCCGGCCCCGGAGCCTCGGGAAGGGAACGCCGTGCTCGAGGTCCGGAAGCGAGCAGGCCGCGGCGCCGATCGTTGCCGGGTCGAACGGCCCCCGTGTCGCCGCGACGAGACCGAGCGCGGCAGCGCCGCTGACGAACTCGAACCGCCTGGAGTAGACGTCGGTGTGCGGCGTGGCATCGCCCGCGACGTGGAGCAGCGGGCCGGCCAGCGCGGCCGCCTTCCGCGACCGGAGCAATGCCCCGGCCGCGGCTCCCGAGGCGACGTGGAACGACACGAGCACCCCGGCGATCGTACCGCTACCCCTCGGTAGACTCGGACGCAGGTCATGAAGTACGTCCTCCGGGCCACGGCCCTCGCCGTCGTCGCCCTCCTCATCGCGCTCCTCGGCTGGCGCGTCACCCAGCGTGACGCGGGCGCCGGCCTGTCGGACAAGATCGCCGCGGGCGACCGTCCGGCGGCGCCCGGCTTCACGCTCGAGCGCCTCGACAGCGGCGGCCGGCTGGCGCTCGCCGAGCTGCGCGGAAAGGCGGTGGTCGTCAACTTCTGGGCCTCGTGGTGCGAGCCGTGCAAGGAGGAATCCCCGCGCCTGGAGCGTGCCTGGAAGCAATACCGGGACCGCGGGCTGGTGGTCGTCGGCGTCGACGCGCAGGATTTTCGCTCGGACGCCCGCAGGTTCGTCTCGCGCTACGGTCTCTCCTATCCGGTCGTCCACGACGGCGCCGGCTCGACCCTCGGCCATTGGGGCGTGACGGGCTTCCCCGAGACGTTCTTCGTCGACCGGAGCGGACGGCTCGTCGGCGAGCGGATCGAAGGGCCGGTCACGGCGACCGACCTCGACCGGTACATCGGCCAGGCGCTTCGGACGTCGTGACGCGGATCGCCGCTCTCGCCGTACTCGCGATCCTCGCCGTCGCCGCGCCGGCGCTCGCGAGCGAGGCGCATCCGACGCTCGCGGAGCTCGAGAACGAGCTCTACTGCCCGACCTGTCACGAGCCGCTCGCGCTCTCGAGCTCGCCGATCGCCGACCGGATGCGTGCTTTCATCCGCGAGCGCATCCGGGCCGGGGACACGAAGAGCGAGATCGAGGCGAAGCTGGTCGACGAGTTCGGGCCGGCCGTGCTCGCGGCGCCGCCGAAGCGCGGCTTCAACCTCCTCGCGTGGCTGCTCCCGCTCGTCGGAGCGGCCGTCGCCGCGGCCGTCGTCTTCCGGCTCGCGCTTCGCTGGCGCAGAGGGCGCGACGAGCCCGAGGCCGTCGCCGGACGGGAGGACGGTCCCGCCGAGACCGACCCCGAGCTCGAGCGCCGGCTCGACGAAGAGCTCGCTCGCTTCGAGGCGTAGCGGTGTCGGCGAAGATCGCGCTCGCATTCGCGGCCGGGTTGCTTTCCTTCGTCACCCCGTGCGTGCTGCCGCTCGTCCCGGCGTACCTCTCGGCCGTCTCCGGCTCGGAGCCGGGCGCGGGCGGGAGACGCGTCGCCGCCGCGAGCGTGCCCTTCGTCGCGGGCTTCACGGCCGTCTTCGTCGGGCTCGGCGCCCTCGCCGCAGCCGCGGGCGGCCTCCTCGACGAGAACCGGACGCTTCTCCTCGAGGTCGCCGGAATCGTCGTCGTCGTCCTCGGCTTCGCGTTCATGGGCCTCCTCCCGTTTCCGTACCTCGAGCGTCTTGCCGCCCCCGAGCTCGTGGAACGCGCCCGCGCCCGCGGGTCGAGCGTGCTCCTCGGGGGCGCATTCGGCCTCTGTGCCGCGCCCTGCGTCGGCCCCGTCCTCGCGTCGATCCTCGCGCTCGCGAGCGACACGAGCACTGTTGCCGAGGGATCGCTGCTCCTCCTCGTGTACTCGGCCGGGCTCGCGCTCCCGTTCGTCGCCGTGGGAATCGGCTTCGCCCGCGTCCTCGCCGCGTCGCGCTGGCTGCGCGACCGCTACGGCGTCCTGCGCGCGATCAGCGGTGTCGTGCTCGTCGCGATCGGGCTCCTGCTCTTCTTCGACCGCTTCTGGTGGCTCAACGTGGCCGTGAACCGGGCGCTCGAGTTCGTGGGAGTCGGAGTGTAGGAAGCTCGGGATAGCGCGCGGTTTCGAGGAGCGCCACGAGCGAGGCGACGTCGAGGCCGCGATGCTCCGGTCGGTACGGGCTCAGGCGCCGGACCGCCTTTGCGAGCTGGCGCTCGCAGCCGATCCTCCTGCCCCGGCCGGCCTGGTACCAGGCGACGGCCACGTGCACGAGGCCCTGGAAGAAGTCGCGCTCGGATGCATCCGCGGCTCGCCAGGCAAGCTCGAGCTCCTCGTGCGCGGCGAAGTACTCCCCGCGGTCGATCAGGTCGAGGCCGGCCGCGTAGGGGTCAGACGCGGACGCGGACCTCGCCGTCCTCGACGACGACCTCGTAGGTCTCGAGCACGATCGCGCGATCGAACTCGTTCTCACCCGTGCGCACGTCGTACTGCCACCCGTGCCAGGGGCACGTGATCACGCATCCGTCGAGGCGGCCGTCGGCGAGCGGGCCCTTCAGGTGCAGGCAGTGGTGTTGCGTGGCGTAGAACGTGCCCTCGACGTTGAAGACGGCGATCTCGGTATCGCCTGCCTCGACTCTGCGGGCTGCGCCGGGCGGGATCTCGTCTGCCCGCCCGACCGCGACGAACTGACCGACCGCCACGGTCCTACGCTACCACCGGCGCCTGTTTTCCAGGCGCTTTCTGTTGTACGCTCCCGGGGATGGCGACGATCCTGCTGGCTGGGGTCGATGTCTTCTTCCGCGGAAAGCTGGACGCGCTTCTCGGCGGAAAGCACAGGCTGACCACGACCGACAGCGTCGATCCTCCCGACCTGGTCATCGTCGACATCGCGCGCGTCGACCCGGAGGTTGTGGCGGACGAGTATCCGGAGATCCCGATCCTCGGCTTCACGAACCACACCGACACGGCAGGACTACGTGCGGCGAAAGCGGCCGGATTCGACCAGGTCGTCGTCCGCTCCGCGCTCTCCGAACGGGCGCCGCAGCTCGTCGACGAACTCGTCGGCTAGTCCGCTCAGCCAAACCCCCTAGACTCAACGCCGTGACGTACATCATCGGCGAGCCGTGCATCGACATCAAAGACCTCTCCTGCGTGGACGTCTGTCCCGTCGACTGCATCCACCAGGGCGAGCGGATGCTCGTCATCGATCCCGAGGAGTGCATCGACTGCGGTGCCTGCGAACCGGAATGCCCCGTCGAGGCGATCTTCCCCGAGGACGCGCTCCCCGAGAAATGGGAGCCGTTCATCCGGATCAACTACGCCTACGGCGAGGGGATGGACGTGGTGAACAAGCTCATCCAGGAGTACGCGGACGAGAACGACGTCCACAATCCGCCCCTCGACGAGCGCTAGGAATCCCTCCTAGCTCGACTCGTCGCCGAGCGTCGACACACGTCGAGCTTCGTGCGGACGCGGCCGATCACCTCGTCGGTGAACTCGGTCGTCGAGGCGTGGCCGCCGAGGTCGGCCGTCCGCGTTCCGGCCGAGACCGTCTCGAGCGAAGCCTCGCGAACTGCGCGCCCCGCCGTCCGGGCCTCGGAGTCGTCCATGTGCGTCAGCAGTGCTCCGCCGGCGAGGATCATCGCCATCGGGTTCGCGACATGCTTTCCGTACAGCGCCGGTGCGGTTCCGTGCGCGGCCTCGGCCATCAGCGCGCGCGGCGAGTAATCCTCGTCGAACGCGACGAGAAGCGACTCCGATCCGGCAATCGATCCGAACAACGGGAGGACGAGGTCGCTCAAAATGTCGCCGTCGCGATTCAATGCGGGAATCACGAGGGGATCTCCCGCTGTTGACAAAAGGAGAGCGAACGTCGCGTCGATGAGTTGCGGCTCGTACGGAACGTCGGGGTGTCGCTCCGCAGCGGCATCCATCTCCTCCTTCAGCATCCCCTCGTATACCGGGCTCACCGTGTACTTCGGACCGCCGAAGACCTTCGCGCGCATTCGCTCGGCATGCCGAAACGAGAACTCGGCGACCGCATGGCAAAGGCGCCGGTCGATCCGAGTCGTGCGAAAGGCGGCCTCGTCGTCGCCCTCGCCTGAACGCCACTCTTCCGCGCCATACGCGTCGCCGACGGCCATGCGCACCACCGAGATCGGGAAATGCGCTCCTGCGATCGGGACGACTCCCGGGATCCGCCGGCCCGTGCGGACGATCACGTGGCCGCCGATCTCCTCCCGCAGGATGCGGTTCGGGCTCCCGACGTCGTTCGTCTTCTCGGGCGTGATCGTGGCGGCTTTCAGGCCGAGACCGGCCTTCCGGATCGCCGCTGCCGCCTCGTGCACGACGGCGTTGTCCGTCGCTCGGCGGCGTCCCAGCGAGAGGTCGTAGCGCGGAAACTCGAGCTCGAAGCCGATCACGTCCGCCGCAAGAACCCTGAGCGCTTCCTCGAGCAGCTCCTGCCCCGTCTCGTCACCCTCGAGCACGACGATCGTCCGCCTCTGCATCGCGGCGGAGTGTACTTGCGACGTCGCCGTCGAAATCGTGATTTGACATTTCAATCGCCGTTTCGGTTACGATCGCCGAATTCCGTCTCCGTACAGGAGGATGCATTGGCTCGCAAGACCGTGCTCGTGTGCGACAACTGCGGTAAGGAAGTCGGCGAAGGAAAGGGCGCCGCGATGCGTGTCACATTTAGCGACGCGCGACGTGGAGCGAAGGCGGCAGATCTCTGCGACGATTGCGCGGGAAAGATGCCGGGCGTGCCGGCGGCTCGACGCGGTCGCCGACCGAAGGCCGCGGCCTAGAGACCGCGCGGCGCAAAGACCGACTTTTTCTCTCGCATAACGCGTGGCCCCGGCCGGACTCGGCCGGGCCGCGCTCTACAATCGGCTGAATGCCGCTGACGCTTCTCGTCGGCCCGGCGAATGCGGGCAAGGTCGCGGCCCTCCTCGATCGGTACATCGCCGCGATCGAGCGGGAGCCTCTGCTCATCGTGCCGACCGGGGCGGACGTCGAGCGGGTGGAACGCGACCTCCTCGTCCGCTCGCCCGCGCTCCTGGGCGGTTTCGTCGGGACGTTCGACGACCTCTTCTTCCGGCGCGTGCTCGTGCGTGCAAACGGAAGCGCGCGACCCGTTGTCGGCGACGTCCAGCGCTCGCTTCTCGTCGCGCGCGTCGTGGAGCAGGCCAAGCTCGACGGCCTCGGGCCCTCGGCACGCTTCCCGGGCTTTGCCGACGCCCTGGCGACGGCGATCGCCGAGCTCGAGGACGCCCTCGTCGACCCGGATGCCCTCGAGGGCGACCTCGGCCGGCTCTTTCGTGCCTACCGAGCCGAGCTCGACCGCCTGGCACGGTGGGATCGCGGCCGGGCCCGTGGCCACGCCGCCTCGCTCGTCGGAACCGAGCTGGCGGCGTGGGAAGGCAACCCCGTCTTCGCATACGGATTCGAGGACCTGACGGGCGCGCAGTGGGCGCTCCTCGAGGCGCTTGCGGGCCGAACGGACGTCACGCTGTCGCTGCCCTACGAACCCGGCCGGGCCGTCTTCGGGTCGCTCGAGTCGACCGCCGCGGGCCTGGCGCGCCTGGCTGACGGGCAGATCGAGGAGCTTCCGCCGCGCGAGTGGTACGGATCCCCGGCGCTCGCCTACGTGGAGCGGGCACTCTTCGACGAACGGGCCGGCCCGGGCCCGGCCCTCGACGGCTCGATCCGGTTCCTCGAGGCGGCCGGCTCCCGCGCTGCCCTCGAGCTCGTCGCGGAGGACGTGCTCGCGCTCGTGAGAGCCGGGACGCCGGCCGAGCAGATCGCGATCGTGTGCCCGAGCCTGGAGCGCTGGCGCGGTCCCGTCGAGACCGCGTTCACGACGCTCGGCGTTCCGTATGCGCTCGCCGGGACGCTGCCGGCCGGCCGAACGCCGTTCGGGCACGCGTTGCTCGCCCTCCTTCGCTTCGCCTGGCTCGGAGGCTCGCGCCGTGACCTCTTCGCCTTCCTTCGGTCGCCCTACTCGGGCCTGCCTCGCTCGCGGGCGGACTTCGTCGAGGGCCGGCTCCGCGGCCGCGCGGTGACCGAGCCCGTGCGCGTCGAGGAGGAGACCGTGCGCCTCCTCGGCCACGGCGTCCCCGCGCTCGAGGCGGTTCGGGCGGAGACTCCTGCGCCCGAGGCGGCCCGCACCCTGGCTCGGATGATGCTGCGCGCGGCGTACGGGCTCGACGCGCCCCCCTCGAGCGAGCGGGCCAGGGTCGACCTCCGCGCGCAGGAGGCCGTTCTCGAGGCTGCCGCCGAGCTCGTCGCCTGGGAGGAGCTCGGCGGCTCGCTCGGCCGCGACCAGGTCGTCGCCGCCCTCGAGCGCGCGCCGGTCCGGCTCGGGCGCGCCGACGAGCCCGGGCGCGTCGCGGTCCTCGACCTGCTGCGCGCGCGGACGCGCCGGTACGACGCCGTGTTCGTCCTCGGACTGGAAGAGGGCGTCTTCCCGCGCGGGGCCGTCGAGACCCCGTTCCTCCCGGACGAGCGGCGGCGGGAGCTCGGGGAACGGCTCGTTCGACCTGATTCGACGGAGCGCGACCGGTACCTCTTCTACGCGGCCTGCACACGCGCGTGGAACCGTCTGACGCTCGTCCGCGAGGCTGCCGACGACGAGGGCCGACCACGAGCTGCGAGCCCGTTCTACGAGGAGGTCCGGGGCCGCTTCCGGCCCGAGGAGGTCTCGCGCTGGACGCGCAGGCGGGCGCTCTCGCGGCTCGCGTGGGACCTCGAACGCGCGCCGACAGAACGCGAGAGGCTTCGCTCGACGGCGGCGATCGCGTCGGGAGACCAAGCGGAGGCGCGCGCGCTCGCGCGCGCGAACGGCTGGGAGCGGCGAATCGAGCGCGCGCTCGCCGCCTTCGAGCGCGACACGCGCCTCACCCATCCGCTCGTCCTCGGCGACCTCGAGGAGCGTCGGCGCTTCTCGGTCACCGAGCTGGAGCGCTTCGGCGACTGCTCCTCGATGTGGCTCTTCGAGCGGGTCGTGTCGCCGAAGGAGGTCGACGCCGCGCTCGACGCCCGGATCCGGGGCGCGGTGGCCCACCAGGCCCTTTACCGGTTCTACACGGGCCTGCCGAAGCGGCTCGGCGTCGAATCGGTGGACGGAGAACGGCTGGACGAGGCCCTGGCCTTCCTGCGCGAATGCCTCGCCGAGGCCGTTGCGGGCGGCGTCGGCATCGAGCTCTCCGAGCTCGAAAAGCTCGAGCTCGAGACCACGCTCGCGCACAACCTCGAGGAGTTCGTCCGGCAGGAGGTCGAGCTCGGGCTGCCGCTCGCACCGCGCCGGTTCGAGGTCTCGTTCGGGACGAGCGGAGCGCCGGTCGAGCTGCAGCGTGGGCTCGAGGTCGGCGACTTCACCGTGTCGGGAAAGATCGACCGGGTCGACCTCGACCCGTTCAGCGCGCGCGGGATCGTCCAGGACTACAAGCTCGGCCGCGCGCACGGCGCGCGGGACATCGACTCCGACCGGCGGCTCCAGCTTCCGCTGTACGTCCTCGCCCTGCGCGACCTGGTCGGAATCGAGCCGTTGGGCGGTCTCTATCGCGGTCTCACGGGCACGCGCGAGGCGCGCGGCCTCGTCCACGCGGACGCGCGTGCCGACGTTCCCGGCCTGAAGAACGCGGACTATCTCGACGGCGAGGCATTCTGGGCGCAGGTCGAGCTCGCTCAGAAGCGTGCGGCGGAGGCCGTGGCGCGGATGCGGGCGGGTGACGTGCGGCACGACCCGCGCGGCGGCGCGTGCCCGTCGTGGTGCTCGTACTGGACGATGTGCAGGGTGGCTCGGCAGTGAACCGGCAGCAGGTCGCCGCGATCGAGGAAGCCGGCGTCGTCTTCGTCTCGGCGGGGGCCGGAACGGGCAAGACCACTGTGCTGGTCGAGCGCTTCGTGCGAGCCGTGTGCGACCGCGGACTTCCGATCGACGGCGTGCTCGTCGTCACGTACACCGAACGGGCGGCGGCCGAGCTCAAAGCGCGCATCCGCGAGCGCCTCGTTCAGCGCGGGCGCCACGATCTCGCCCGGGACGTCGACCGCGCCTGGATCTCGACCATTCACGGCTTCTGTCGCCGGCTGCTCGCGACGTATCCCTTCGAGGCGGGCCTCGACCCGCGCTTTCGCGTCCTCGACGAGAGCCAGTCGGCCGTCCTCCGCGCCGAGGCGTTCGCAGCGGGCCTTGCCGCCTTCGTCCGCTCCGGAGAGGGCGAACGGTTGCGCCTGCTCGCCGTCTACGGGTCCGACGGGCTCGCGACGATCGTCGCCGGCGTGTACGACCGGCTTCGCTCCGCGGGCCAGCCTCTCCGACTTGTCGCCGCGGGCGGGTCACCGCTTCCGCAGGCGCTCGCGGATGCTCGCGAGACCGCCGAGCTGACCCGGAAGCTCACGGCGCATCTCCCCGAGGGCGGTCGGCTCGTCCAGGACGCGCTCGAGCTTTTCGGAGACGAGCCGTCGCCCGAGCGGCTTCTCGACCTCTCGGAGCTCCGCTACCGCGGACCCGAGGCCGAGCGCTTCGAGTCGTTCCACGAGGCGCTCGCGTCGGTCGAGCGCGGGGCGTTCGACGAGGTCGCCGCACGGGACCGTAGGCTGCTCGAGGAGGTCTTGCACGCGTTCGACGCCGCCTACGCCGAGGCGAAGGCCCGCGAGTCCGCCCTCGACTTCGAGGATCTCCAGCTCGTGGCACGCGACCTGCTCCGCCGGGAAGAGGCGGTGCGCAACCGCACTCGGTGGCGCTTGCGCTCGATCCTCGTGGACGAGTTCCAGGACACGAACCGTCTGCAGTGCGAGCTGATCGACCTCCTGGCGGAGCCCGCCTCGCCGGCCGCCGGAGCGGCCGAGCTGCCGGCGCCCGAGGTCTTCTTCGTCGGGGACGAGTTCCAGTCGATCTATCGCTTCCGGCACGCGGAAGTCGAGGTTTTCCGGGAGCGGCGAGCGGCGAGCTCGGCCGTTCTGCCGCTCACCGAGAACTACCGTTCACGGCCCGAGGTGCTCTCGGTCGTGAACCAGCTCTTCGGCGGCGAGTTCGGCGAGACGTTCGAGCCGCTCGTCGCAGCCGGCCGGTTCGACGAACCGCTCTTCGGAACCGCCGTCGAGGTCCTCGTCACCGACAAAGCGAGCTACCGCGAGGGCGACGTGCACTGGCGGACCGCCGAGGCCCGCCACGTCGCCCGCCGGGTGCGCGCCCTCGTCGACTCCGGCGAGTGCGCCCCGGGCGACGTCGTCCTCCTCTTCCAGGCCTTCACCGACGCCGAGCGCTACGAGCGCGCGCTGCGGGAGGAGGGGCTGCCCACGCATCGCGCCGCGGGCAGCGGGTACTTCGCCCAGCAGCAGGTCGGAGACCTCGTCATGTACCTGCGCCTGCTGCTGAACCGCTACGACGACGAGGCGCTCGTCAGCGTGCTCGCCTCGCCCTTCGTCGGCGTCTCGAACGACTCCCTCGTCCTGCTCCGGCGGAGCGCGGGCCGGCGTCCCCTCTTCCTCGGGCTCGAGCGCGAGCTGCCCGAGGGGCTCGGGGCACGCGACACGCGTCTCTTCGAGGCCTTCAGGCAGCGCTACGAGAGGCTCGCCCAGCTCGGGACGACGCTCGGCCTCGAGCGGCTGTGCGAGCGCATCGTCGCCGAGCACGACTACGACCTCGCCGTGCTCGCGCAGTGGGACGGCCGGCGCCGGTACGCGAACCTGCGCAAGCTGGGACGGCTTGCGCGCTCGTACGAGGAGCTGCGCGGGCCGGACATCGAGGGCTTCGTCCGCTTTCTCGCCGAGCAGGAGTCGATTGGCGTGCGCGAAGGCGACGCCGTCGCCGAGGAGGAGGGCGGCGACGCCGTGCGCCTGCTCACGATTCACGCGGCGAAAGGGCTCGAGTTCAAGGTCGTGGTCGTGGCGGACGCCGGACGCTCGCTCGAGCGGGCGAGCAGGGAGGAGGTGCTCTGCCTTCCGGACGGCAGGGTCGGCCTCCGCGTCGCGGACCCGCGGACCGGGAAGCGCCGCGGCGCGCTGGGCTTCGACGACCTGCGCGCCGCCGAGCAGATCGCCGAGGAGGCGGAGAGCAGGCGCCTGTACTACGTCGCGATGACGCGGGCCGTCGACCGGCTGATCGTCTCGGGGGCGGTCGATCCGGCGAGCCGGCGCGACGCGCGAACGCCGATCCGCTGGATCCTCGAGCGGCTGGAAGTCGACCCGGCGGCGCTCGCCGATGGGTCGTTCGGCTCGGAGCCGGTCGAGCTCGAGCGCGACGGCGCGAGCGTCCTCCTTCGCGTCGACCGGCGCAAGGAGGGCGGTGCAGAGGCCGTGCCGATCCCGGAGCCGCAGCTCGAGCTGTTCTCCGTCGAGGGGCAAGCGGCGGCGCGGACGGCCCCCGTCTTGCCCGAGCTTGCGCCGGTCCCGCAGCCTCCGGCAGCGGTCATTCGCCGCTTGTCGTACAGCGCGCTTGCCCTCTTCGAGCTCTGCTCGTACCGGTTCTACGCGGAGCGGATCGCAGGATTGCGGCCCGTGGATGCCGTCCCGGCAGGCGGAGTCGCGGAGAGCGGCGGGCTGGCGGCGACCGAGATCGGCGATGCCGTCCACGTTCTGCTCGAGCTCGAGGTGCCCGCGGCGGAGATCCGCGGACGCGTGCTCGCCCGCTACGCGGCGGCGGGCGAGGACGACCTCGTCCGGATCGAAGAGCTCGTCGCCGCGTGGCGCCGCTCCGCTTTCGCAGGCCGGCTGGCCGGACTCCACGGCCTGCGCTCGGAGCTCGCCTTCGCGTTCGAGCACGACGGTGTGTTGCTCCACGGGCGCTTCGACCTTTTCCGCCTCGCGGCCGGCGAGGCGTTGATCGTCGACTACAAGACGAATCGCCTCGGGGACGCGAGCCCGGCCGAGGTGGCCGACGCGGAGTACGCGCTCCAGCGGCTCGTGTACGCGCTCGCGGCGTTCCGCGCGGGCGCCGACGCCGTCGAGGTCGCATACGTGTTCCTCGAGCGGCCGGAGGAGCCGGCCGTGCGGATCTTCTCCCGCGCGGAGGTAGCGGAGCTCGAGGCGGAGCTGTCGGCCGCCATCGCGGCGATTCAAGCCGGGGACTTCCGCCCCGAGCCGAGCGAGACCGCGTGCGCGGGCTGTCCGGCGCTGGACGTCGTGTGCGCCGGCCCTCGGCTTCCGTCCGTCGTACCCGCAGCCGCGGTTGGCGCGTAGCTACGTCCACGAGGCGCGGCGACGGGTCGGGCCGAAGAGGGATCGCATCCGCCCCGTCATCGAACGGCTGGCTGCTGCGCACCCGGATGCCGTGATCGCCCTGCGCTTCAGGAGCGACCTCGAGCTTCTCGTCTCGGTCCTGCTCTCGGCCCAGACGACGGACGTCACGGTCAACCGCGTGACCGAATCCCTCTTCGAGAAATACCGGCGGCCGGAGGACTTCCTCGCCGTGCCGCAGGCCGAGCTCGAGGCCGACATCCGGCCGACGGGGACGTTTCGGCAGAAGGCGAGATCGCTGCGCGGCGCGATGACCGTCCTGCTCGAGCGCTTCGGCGGCGAGATCCCGACGAAGATCGAAGACCTCGTGCAGCTGCCCGGCGTCGGCCGGAAGACGGCGAACGTCGTCGCGGCCGAGCGTGGGGCGACGCAGGGGATCGTCGTCGACACACACGTGCGGCGGTTGTCCCAGCGGCTCGCGTTCACGCGCCAGGAGGATCCGGTCAAGATCGAGCGGGACCTGATGCGCCTCGTGCCGCGCGCGGACTGGGCGCGCTTCCCGCATCTCCTGATCTGGCACGGCCGGCGGGTGTGCGTCGCCCGGGCGCCGCGGTGCGGCGAGTGCGTGATCAGCGCTCTCTGTCCTTCGAGCCGCGTGTGATCTTCGACAGTGCGCGTGCCACGCGCGCGCTTTCGAAGGCTACGCTCGAAGCGGAGGGAGGCACGCGGCCGGCCCCGGGGCGGCAGGCTTCTACGCCGGGCTCAGGGCCACGAGGAGCCCGCCGTCTTCGTCGTACGCGGGAAAGAAATCAGCCTTGAGCGCCTTGGCGATTCCGGATCTCGTTCGGACGGAAACACGCTGATCCATCCGACGCACCCCCCACTCGACGGCGAGCGCGGCCGGGTCCTGCTCGCCCTCGCTCTCCAGACCGAGCGCGTCGTTCAGGTCCCGGCCGAGTAGATCGGCCTCGTTGTACCCGGTCAGCTCGAAGATGCCGCGGCCGGCGGCCAACACACGCCGGCCCTGGTCGCAGACGACGAAACCGGTGGCCGGGCCCGGATAGTAGTCGTCCATGAGCTCGAACAGGAAGCCGAAGCCGCAGTGGTGGCACCCGACCGCCTCGTTGGTCAGGTCCTCGAGCCCGTCGTGGTCGACGGACCGCTGGCGGCAGTTGGGGCAGATGAAGTACGGCATCGAATCGGGCGCCCTCGGCGCACCGTCTCACTTATAGCCGCCGTTACCAGTTCCGCGGAGTGGCGAGCGCTTCCTCTCCGGACGGCTCACGCGCCGCAAGGAAACGCTCGACGTCGATCGCCGCCTGGCAGCCCATCCCGGCCGCCGTCACCGCCTGCCTGTAGACGTGGTCGACGACGTCGCCCGCGGCGAACACGCCCGGGATCTTCGTCTCGGTCGAGCGTCCCTCGACCAGGAGATACCCACCCTCGTCCACTTCGAGCTGATCCGCGAAGAGCTTCGTGTTCGGGTCGTGGCCGATCGCGACGAAGAGGCCGTCGGCGGCGAGGTCGGTCACCTCGTCGCTCTTCACGTTCCGGATCCGGACGCCTGTCACCCTCCCGTCCTCGCCGAGAACTTCCTCGACGACGCTGTCGAGGACGAAGTCGATCTTCTCGTTCGCGCGGGCCCGGTCGAGCATGATCTGCGACGCGCGGAAGCCGTCGCGCCGGTGGACGATCGTCACTTTGCGAGCAAACTTGGCCAGGAACGTCGCCTCCTCCATCGCGGAGTCGCCGCCGCCCACGACGATCACGTCCTTCTCTCGGAAGAACGCTCCGTCGCAGGTCGCGCAGTACGACACCCCGGCACCCTGGAGCTGCCTCTCGGACTCGAGCCCGAGCTGACGTGCGTTCGCGCCGGTCGCGACGATGACCGCCTCGGCCCGGTACTCGTCGTCGCCGACCCAGACGCGGAACGGCCGCTCCGAAAAGTCCACCCGTGTGACGTCGTCCGTCAGAAACTCCGCGCCGAAGCGCTCCGACTGGCGCCGGAAGTCCTGCATCATCTCGGGCCCGAGGATCCCGTCCGCGTAGCCCGGATAGTTCTCGACGTCGCTCGTGATCATCAGCTGCCCGCCCCACGCGAAGCCCTCGATCACGAGCGGCTCGAGATTCGCACGCGCCGTGTAGAGCGCAGCCGTGTACCCGGCGGGCCCCCCGCCGATGATGATGACCTGCCGAACGTCGCTTTCGTTCACCGTCGTCCTTCCACCTTCCGTGTCGCGACCTTTGCCTACTTAAACGTCGAAGCCGCCCGCGTTGTTTCCCCCGTTAGGCTTCGAAACCCGGCGGCAACGTACAGTCTGGCTCATGGCGCGGACGATCGGATGGGACGAGCTCCGAAGCCTCGCGGCGTTCGAGGCGGAGAAGGGCTGCGCCATCAGCCTCTACCTCGACCTCGACCCGAGCGCGTCGCCGACGGCTGGTGACGCAGCGACACGTCTGCGCTCACTGCTCGACGAGGCGGCGAAGGCGGAGGAGGCGAATCGGCGCGACCTCTCACACGAGCAGCGGCAAGCGGTCAAGTCGGATTTCGACCGGATCCGTTCCTACTACGAGCAGGACTTCAACCGAAACGGCGCCCGCGGACTCGCCGTCTTCTCGGCGGGGCTCGACAATCTCTGGCGCACGCTTCCCCTGACGGAGGCGGTCGCCGACAGCGTGAAGGTCGCGCGGATGCTCTACCTCGCGCCGCTCGTCCCGCTCGTCGGCCGCGGCGAAGGCGCGATCGTCGTCGTCGTCGGGAAGGAGCAGGGACGCTTCTACCGCCTGCGCGCGGGCCGCCTCGAGGAGATCGCCGACCTCTTCGACGAGCAGCCCGGACGTCACGACCAGGGTGGATGGTCGCAGGCCCGCTACCAACGCCATATCGACGAGCTCGTACACGACCACATGCGCGAGGTCGCCGAGACCCTCGACCGCCTGGTGCGGCGGCTCCGCGGCCCCCAGGTCGTCATCGTCGGAAGCGACGAGAATCGCGCCGAGCTCGACGACCTACTCTCGCCGGAGGCGAAGAGCGCGGTGGCAGGCTCGGCGCACGCCGAGGCGCACGCGGGCGCAGCCGAGCTGCTCGCCGCCGCCGAGCCCGTGCTCGAGGGATGGCGTGCGGCCAAGGAGCAGGAGATCGTCGAGCGGTGGCGTGAGGAAGCCGGTCGCAGTGGACGCGCGGCGTCCGGCTGGGTCGCGACCCTCGAGGCTGCCTCGGACGGACGCGTCGACCTCCTCCTCTTCGAGGACGGCGCCGCACGGTCGGCTTGGCGCTGCCCGGCGTGTGGGCGACTCGCTGCGGGCGCGGGCGATTGTCCGCTCGACGGAACGCGCATGGAGTCGAGCAGCGACGGCCTCGACCTCGCCGTCCACCAGACGCTCGCCCACGGCGGCTCCGTGTGGGCGCTTCGCCACGCCGACGACCTCGGTCCGGTCGAGGGCATCGGCGCGCTCCTTCGCTACTGACCCGGCCCGTAAACTGGGTCCGTGGCCTCCCTCGCGCGCGCGATCCTCGACGAGCACCTCGTTCGGGGTGAGCTGACGCCGGGGAGCGAGATCGCCCTCCGCGTCGACCAGACGCTCGCGCAGGACGCGACGGGGACGATGGCGATGATGCAGTTCGAGGGCTTCGGCGTCGAACGCGTGCAGGTCGAGACGGCCGTCGTCTACGTCGACCACAACATCCTGCAGATCGACTTCAAGAATCCGGACGACCACAGGTTTCTGCAAGCGATGGCGGCGAAGTACGGCGCCTGGTTCTCGCGCCCCGGGAACGGGATCTGCCACTACGTGCACTGCGAGCGGTTCGCCGCGCCGGGCAAGACGCTCGTCGGCGCGGACAGCCACACCACGCAGTCGGGCTCGTGCGCGATGGTCGCGATCGGTGCCGGCGGGCTCGACGTCGCCGTCTGCATGGCCGGCCACCCGTTCGAGCTTCCGTGTCCCAAGATCGTCGGCGTCTACCTCGAGAACGAGCTTCCGCGGCCGTCGATCCAGGCGAAGGACCTGATCCTCGAGCTCCTCCGCCGGCGTGGCGTGCGCGGCGGCCGCGGGGCGATCTTCGAGTTCTGGGGTCCGGGCGTCACCACGCTCTCGTACACGGAGCGGGGGACGATCGCGAACATGATCGCCGAGCTCGGCGCGACCGGCGCCGTCTTCCCGTCGGACGAGCAGACGCGCGCATGGCTCGAGGAGCAGGGTCGCGGGGGCGACTTCGCACGCCTCGAGAGCGGCGGCGACGGCGATTTCGACGAAGAGGAGGAGGTCGACCTCGCCGCGCTCGTCCCGCTCGTCGCGAAGCCGCACAGTCCGGGAAGCGTCGTGCCCGTCGACGAGCTCGTCGGTACCGAGCTTTCGCAGGTGTGCATCGGCTCCTCCGTCAACTCGTCCTACGAGGACCTGGCCGTCGTCGGTGCGGCGCTTCGCGGCGAACGGATTTCCGAGCGCCTCGTGTCGGCGACGGCGACGCCCGGCTCGCGCCAGATCCTCGACCAGATCACTCGGAGCGGCACGTACTCCGATCTTCTGGCGGCAGGCGTCCGCATGCTCGAGCCTGCGTGCGGTCCCTGCGTCGGCATGGGTCAGGCACCGCCCTCAGGCGCCGCGTCGCTTCGGACCTTCAACCGAAACTTCCCGGGCCGGAGCGGGACGGCCGACGACCGCGTCTTCCTCTGCTCGCCGGCCGTCGCGGCGGCTTCGATGCTGGCCGGCTCGATCGCCGACCCGCGTGAGCTCGGCGCCCTCGAGCTACCGGAGCGGCCGCCCGCCCGGCCGGAAGTCGTCCAGAAGCACATCCTCGCGCCCGCGCCCGAGCAGGAGGCGGCGTCGATCGAGATCCCACGTGGCCCGAACATCAAGCCGCCCCCGGAGCAGCGACCTCTTCCGGACGAGCTCAAGATGCGGGTCCTCATCGTCGCCCCGGACGACATCTCGACCGGCGACCTTTCGCCGGACGGGGCGACCGTGATGGCGTACCGGTCGAACGTGCCCGCGATCGCCGAGTTCACCTTCCAGCACCGGGACAAGGAGTTCCCGCGCCGTGCCAGGGAGTGGGGCGGAGGCTTCATCGTCGCCGGGCACAACTACGGGCAGGGCTCGAGTCGCGAGCACGCCGCGCTCGCGCCGGCGCAGCTCGGAGTGCGCGCGGTGATCGCGAAGAGCTTCGCGCGCATCCACCGCCGAAACCTGATCGCTCAGGGCATCGTCCCCCTCCTCTTCCGGGACGAGAGCGACTACGACAAGGCCGAGCTCGGCCAGACCTGGACGATCTCGGCTCTGCACGACATCGCCCAGGGAGCCGACGAGCTGACGTGTGAGGGCGAAGGCATCGGTGCGATCACTCTGACCCACGACCTGCTTCCCCGTGAGCGGGAGATCGTCGTGGCCGGCGGTCTCATCCGCTACCTGCGCGCCGAGGAGCCGGTCGCAGCCTAGGAGCCCTCACGGGCGAGGGCGTTACGCGGCATCGAGCGCGCGAGGAAGCTCGGCAGCGGTCGAGGGCGGGCCGACTTCGGCGGGCTCGTTGTCGGCTGCCCGCTCGAGCTTCGATTCGAAACGATCGAGCCGCCGCTCGGCCTCGGCGAACTTCGACTGAGCGTTTCCAATGTGCTTTCCGACGACGTCGAAGTCGTCGCGGAAGCGCGCGAAATCGCGATTCAACTGGCCGCAGTAGGCCATGACCTCTCGCGCGTGCTCCTCGATCTGCATGCCCTTGAAGCCGAGCACGATCACGAGCAGGTACGCGTGTAGCGTCGAAGGCGACACCGGGATGACGCGCCGCTCGAGCGCGTATGCGAGGGGGCTCGAATCGCCGGCCAGACGTCCGCAGACGAGCTCGTAGTACACCGCCTCGGCGGGCAGGTACATCAGCGCGAACTCGTAGGTGCCCTCGTCCGGCCGGATGTACTTCTGCGCGATCGCGTCGACGTGGCCCTTCACGTCGCGGGCGAATTGCCGCGTGAAGAGCTCGCGGTCGGAGTCGGCCTCCGCCTCGACGAGCCGCTGGAAGTTGTCGAGCGGGAACTTCGCATCGACGGGGACGAGCGCCCGGTCGATGCGGATCACCGCGTCGACGCGCTCGCCCGTCTTGAACCCGTACTGGAGCTCGTACTTGTCGGCCGGAAACGTGTCGGCAAGGAGGTTCGCGAGCAGGTGCTCGCCGAAGCCGCCGCGGGCCTTCGGCGGGCGGAGCGCCTGCTCGAGGCGGGCAAGATCGGCCGCGCGGGAGAGCATCTGCTTCGTTGCCTCGTCGACCTTCCCGAGCTTCTCGTGGATCTCGGAGGTCGTGCGGGAGGCGGTCTCGAGACGCCGGTCGACCTTGGTGTCGAGCTCCGAGAGCCGCCGGTCCATCGTCTCCACGAGGCCGGCGAGGCGGCGGTCGACCTCGACGTTCCGCGCGGTCAGCTGCGTCGTGCTGTCGACGCGAAGCGCGGCGAGCTCGCCGCGAACGAACCGCGCGAGGTAGACGCCGGCGGCGGCGAGGCCGACTGTCGCGGCGAGAATGACGAGTGCTTCGACCATGGCCTGCAAACGATAGGAGGGCCATCGGACGGAGCTCCTTAAACGCCAAATCCCGCGAAGCCCGAAGGCCCTACGGGATCTGGCGAACGGCAGCCTACGGCGTGTGCGACCGAATGTCAAGAACGGATTCGATCTGTCACGAAAGCGAACATGTGTTCTATGCTGACGTACCACTCCTTTACCCTCGAATGGATGCACGAGCACTTCTCCGAAACGGGCAGCCTGGCGCGGACGCTGCCCGGCTTCGAGCCGCGCGACGAGCAGCGTGCGCTCGCCGACGCGGTCGCCGCCGCGCTCGCCGACGGGGAGCATCTTCTTGCCGAGGCCGGAACGGGAACCGGGAAGAGCCTCGCATACCTCCTGCCGGCGCTCGAGTCCGGTCAGCGGGTCGTGGTCGCGACCGCGACGAAGGCGTTGCAGGACCAGCTGCTCACGAAGGACATCCCGGCCGCGGCGGCTGCGCTCGGGCGAGACGTCCGTTGCGCGGTCTTGAAAGGCCGCCAGAACTACGTCTGCCGTCGGAGTCTTCAAGGCCTTCAGCTCCTCGGCGCGTCGGGGGCGCTCTTCGCCACGGCCGAGGACGAGCGCGCCTTCGAACACCTGCGCGGCTGGCTCGAGACGACGGAGAGCGGCGATCGCGCCGAGCTTCCCTTCGAGCCGACGGCGAGCCTCTGGAACGAGCTCTCGGTCGGTCCGGATCGCTGTCATGGGCGGCGCTGCGCCTTCGCCGCCACCTGCTTCGCGGAGCGCGCGCGCGAGCGGGCAGGTGAGGCCGAGCTCGTGATCGCGAACCACGCGCTCTATTTCGCCGACCTCGCACTGCGCGACCGGACGGACGGAACGGGCGTCCTGCCCGACCACGACGCGGTCGTCTTCGACGAGGCGCACCGCCTCGAGGAGGCGGCCGCGGCGTGGTTCGGCGGCCGCGTCTCGCTCTCGTCGCTGCGGCAGCTCGGGCGCGACGTCGAGCGGACGGCGCGGGAGGAGGCTTTCGCGCCGCCCGCGCGCGGGCTCGCCGAGCTCGAGCTCCTGGGCGTGCGCTTGATCTCGGAGCTGGCCCCGGACGGTGGGCGGAAGCGCCTGCGCACGCATGACCTCGAGCCGATGCTCGACGTCGCCGACGGCCTCTGCCAAACCCTCGCGGTGCTCGCCCGGGAGCTGACGGGAAGCGGTGAGGGGGCCGATGCTCTCGCGCGCCGGGCGCTGGCGATCGCGACCGACGTCGACGCGTGCTTCGAGAGCACGGAAAGCGGTCAGGTCGCCTGGGCCGAGCCCGGTGCGCTCGCGTGGGCGCCGGTCGACGTCTCCGAGCGCCTTCGCGAATCGCTGTGGGAGAGCGAAACGACCGCGATTCTCGTCTCGGCGACGCTCGAGCCGACTTTCCTGCGGGAGCGGCTCGGCCTCGACGGCGCCCGCGACCTCCGTGTCGCCTCGCCGTTCGACTACGGCGAGCAGGCGCGCCTGTACGTCCCGGCTCACTTGCCGGAGCCGCGCGCTCCCGGCTATTACGCACGGCTGGCCGACGAGGTCGCGGGGCTTCTGCGCCTCTCGGGGGGTCGCGCGCTCGTCCTCACCTCGTCGTACCGCGCGCTCGACGAGCTCGCCGAACGACTCGAAGGGCGCGTTCCCTACCCGATGCTGTGCCAGGGTCAAGAGCCGCGCGAGCGTCTGCTCGAGCGGTTTCGCACCGAGGTCGACTCGGTCCTGCTCGCGACGTCGACGTTCTGGCAGGGCGTCGACGTCCGCGGCGAATCGCTCTCCCTCCTCGTCATCGACAAGCTCCCGTTCGCGGCCCCGGGCGACCCCCTCGTCGAGGCTCGCTGCGAGCGGATCGCCGAGCTCGGCGGCGACTGGTTCTCGCAGTACGCGCTTCCGGCCGCCGTGCTCCAGCTCCGCCAGGGCTTCGGGCGCCTCATCCGAAGCCGTGACGACCGTGGCGTCGTCGCGATCCTCGACACGCGGCTCCGGACGCGGTCATACGGACGCGGGTTTCTCGCCGCCTTGCCGCCCTGCCGCGTGGTCGACTCGCTCGAGGACGTGGCCGACTTCTTCCAAGACGAGGTGGCCGGTAGAGCTTGCTACGTTTGATCGATGGCCAAGAAGAGCCGTACGCCGCGGCCGCCCAGGCCCGTCCAGTCGCCTAAGCGGCGTTCGGACGCAGGTGGCGGATTCCCGACGAAGCTCGTCGCGATCGTCGCGGGCGCGGCCGTGCTCGTCGCCGCGATCATCGCCGGAGTCGTCCTCGCGAGCCAGGGCGGGAGCGAAGCCGCGAGCGGCGTCTGCGGCGAGGTGAAGACGTTCCCTCAGCAAGAGCGCACGCACGTGCAGAAGCTGCCTTCCGGGTTCGAGTACAACTCGTTCCCGCCGACCAGCGGGCCCCACAACCCGACGCCCGCGATCTTCAACCTCTACACGGAGCCCGTGCCCGAGATCAACCTCGTGCACAACCTCGAGCACGGTGCGGTCATCCTCCAGTACGGGAGCGCGGTCGGCCCGGGCACCGTCGACAAGATCACGGCGTGGTACCGCGAGAGCCCGAACGCTGTGATCGTCGCGCCCCTTCCGAAGCTCGGGAGCAAGATCGTCCTGACCTCGTGGCAGCACATGATGACCTGCTCGGCGTTCGACCAGAACGCATTCCGCGACTTCCGCACGTCGCAGCGCTACAACGCGCCCGAGAAGTTCCCGCCGTCCGCGTTACAGCCGGGTAAGTAAGAGACCCAAGGTCGTAGACTCGCTTCGCCGCCGGGGTGGCGGAATGGTAGACGCGGGGGACTTAAAATCCTCTGCCCGCGAGGGCGTGTGGGTTCGACTCCCACCCCCGGCACTCGAGCGTCGCTAGAGGGATTGGCGGGATGGTGCTCGCCGCCTCGTCGGCACAGCGGCTATTTCGCCAAGCCCTCCGACTAGCCGCTGCCGGGCGCGACCTCGCTGCCGCAGCTCGGGCACTCGATCTCGCCCTCGGGGACGCGAGCGCCGCAGTTCGGGCAGGGCGTCTCGCCTGCCGGCGGCGTGCTCACGGAGCGCAGCCTGGCCGTCAGTAGACTGGCCCTCCCGATGGCGCAGACAGCGGAACCGCGCGGAACGCGTCGGGGCGAGCTCCCGCCCGAGCTCGACGACCCGCTCTTCGCCACAGCGCAGGGGCAGCTCGACCAGGCGCTCGAGCGCGCCGGTGTCGACGAGAAGATCGCGGAGGTTCTGCGGTACCCCGAGCGTGCCCTTGCCGTCGCCATCCCGGTCCGGCTCGACGACGGCTCGCTCGGCGTCTACCCCGGTTACCGCGTCCAGCACTCCAGCGTCCTCGGGCCGACGAAGGGGGGCGTGCGCTACGACCGGGGCGTGACCCTCGGCGAGTGCGCTGCGCTCGCGATGTGGATGACGTGGAAGTGCGCCCTGCTCGGGCTTCCGTACGGAGGAGCGAAGGGCGGCGTCCGCTGCAACCCGCGCGCGCTGTCGGCCGGCGAGCGTGAGCGCCTGACCCGGCGGTTCACGACCGAGCTCCTTCCCCTGATCGGCCCGGAGCGCGACATCCCGGCCCCGGACATGGCGACCGACGAGCAGACGATGGCGTGGATGATGGACACCTACTCGATGCAGGTCGGCTACGCGGTCCCGGAGATCGTCACGGGCAAGCCGTTGTCCGTCGGCGGATCCGTCCTGCGTCCCGAGGCGACCGGCATCGGCGTCGTCATGGTGGTCGAGGAGGCGGTCGCCCGGCTCGGCGGCGCGCTCGCCGGCTCGTCCTGCGTCGTGCAGGGCTACGGCAAGGTGGGCGCCGTGGCCGCGCACGAGCTCGACCGGCGCGGCGCGCGCGTCGTCGCGGTCTCGGACATCTCCGGCGGCGTCTACGACGAGCGCGGTCTCGACCTCCGAGCCCTCGATCGCTGGCGCGCCGAGCACGGGGAGCTTGCGGGCCACGACGGTGCATTGACGAACGAGCAGCTCCTCGAGCTCCCCTGCGACGTGCTCGTCCTCGCCGCCGCCGAGGATCAGGTCACTGCGGAGAACGCGCCGCGCCTCGAGGCCCGCCTCGTCGCGGAGGGCGCGAACGGGCCGACGTCGCTGGCCGCGGACGAGATCCTGGCCGAGCGCGGAATCCCGGTCCTGCCGGACATCCTCACGAACGCGGGGGGCGTGGCGGTCTCGTATTTCGAGTGGGTGCAGGACATCCAGCGGCTGTTCTGGGGGCCGGACGAGATCAGGGGTCGGCTCGCCGACCTGATGGGCGGCGCGCTCGGCCGCGTGTGGGAGCTTGCCGAGGCGGAAAGCCTGTCCCTGCGGCGCGCGGCGCTCGTGACGAGCATCCGTGAGGTCGCCGCGGCCCTCGAGTCCCGGGGAATCCACCCGTGATCGTCCGCGAGGCGCTCGTCAGCGATCCGCGTGTCCTCGAGGCCGATGCTTCGGCGCGCGAGGCGGCCGAGCTGCTGACCCATCCGCACGTGCTCAGCGTGCTCGTAGTCGACGAGGGTCGTCTCGTGGGCTGCGTGACGAAGGAGTCGTTCATCGCTGCCGCGGCACGGGATGCCGACCTGCGCCGGCTGACCGCGGCCGACCTCGCCGACGGCGAGGTGACGACGATCCGCCCGGATGCCGAGGTCGAGCGGGCGCTCCAGGTCATGGTCGACCACGATCTCGAGCGGCTTCCAGTCACCGAGGACGGGCGCCTCGTGGGCGTCGTCTCTCGCGAGCCCCTGCTTCGCCGCCTCGCCGAGGACGAGCCGCCGCCGAGCGGCCCCGGCGAGGATCAGCAGCAGGTGTAGGCGCCGGGCGGCGCGTCGCCTTCGACCGGCTCGGGGAGCTCAGCGGCAGCGAGTGCCGCGCCGTGCATGATGTCGCGCTCGCTCACCTCGAGCTGCGGTAGCCGAAAGTGGCGAAGGACCTCGAGCGCCACGATGGCGCCCGCGACGATGACGGGCGCGCGCTCGGGGTGGATGCCCGGGCGTGCCCGGATCTCCTCGATGTTCTGCTGCGACAGGCGTTCGACCCCGGCTGCGACCACGTCGGTCGGCATCCGGTGTCCGTGCACGAGGGCCGGGTCCTCGGCCTCGAGGCCGAGATCGAGCGTCGCAAGGGTCGTCACGGTCCCCGCCACGCCGATCGCGGCCGCCGGATGCTGATCCGTAGGGAGCTGCTCGCGGACGTAGTAGGCGCATCGTTCGAGCTCCTCTCTCGTCGGCGGGTCGGTATGCAGGAATCGCTCGGTCAGCCTGACGCAGCCGAGGTCGAGGCTCGTCCTGTAGACGACGTCGTCCGGGCCCCCGACGACCAGCTCGGTCGAACCGCCGCCGATGTCCACGACGAGAGTCTCCTCTTCCAGCGGGCGGCCGTTCGCCACGCCGCGGAACATCCAGCTCGCTTCCTCCTCGCCCGAGAGCAGCCGCGTCGAGAAGCCGTAGCTCCACTCGACCTCTCCGAGGAACGCCTCGCCGTTCTCGGCGTCGCGGACCGCGCTCGTCGCGACAGCCAGGGTCCGGGTCGCTCCGAGGCGCTCGAGCTCGCGGCGGTAGTCCGCGAGCACGTTCCGGACACGCGCGATCGCGGTCGGCAAGAGGAGCCGGCGCCGGTCGACTCCTTCGCCCAGACGCGTTATCTGGAGCCGCCGCTCGACCTCTTCGACACGCCCGTCGTCCACGTCCGCGACGAGGAGCCGGGTCGAGTTTGTTCCGAGATCGACGACCCCGACGCGCGTCACTTGCGCGGAACGGCGCCGCGCGCGCGTGTAAAGACGGTGCGGACGTCGCGCAGGGCCCAGAGGAGGACGTCCACCTTTCGCTGCGACCGCTCGAGCGCGTCGACGCTCCGCTCGAGACGACTGCGGCGTTCCTGCACGCGCGCGAGACGTTCCTGCATCTCTTCGAGGTCGACCATCAGCCCGGTGGTTGCGCCTGCGAGCAGCCGGCGCGCATCCGCCGCCGTACGGGCGGTGCGGACCGCGACGAGCAACAGGACGACGCCCGAAGAGAGCGCGACGCCGCCGAAGACGGCTAATGCGACGATCGTCCACCAGGGCACGGAATCATCGTAACGATGCGCCTTTGGTACACTGGCCGCCGCGACGCGGGGTGGAGCAGTCAGGTAGCTCGCCGGGCTCATAACCCGGAGGTCGCAGGTTCAAATCCTGCCCCCGCTACCTCCAAAGGCCCTGGAAACAGGGCCTTTTTAGTTGCGCGAGCGCTCCGGCGGGCGCCGAACTTCTCCCACGATGCGGTCGACTCGTCCGTCGGCGCAGGGCGCGGCTACTTCCCTGAGGGTTTGCCTGTCCAGCGACCGTCGCGACGACGGCCGGCTTAAACGTGTCGCTCTGAATACTCATCGAGCGCGATGTCGCGAATTGGAGCGCCAAAGGCGAGAGCTCGGGCGCGAGAAAAGCACTGGGCAAGAAGCGACCCACTCGGTGGGTTCGGTTCGCACCTTCGCCCTCCCTCTTCACTAAGGAGGGGTCAGACGCGAACCGACCGGCTGCCGGCGCCAGTGCGACCTCCGTTGCTCGACGGCTTAGTCCTGGCGAAGAGCCTGCGCGGAGAAGACGCAGTTGCTTCCGACGACCCGCTGCATTGCCGTGAATGTCACCGCTCGCGAAGCGTCGTTGCTCGTTTGAAGGAGGACGAGATACGGTGCGGAGGTGAACGGAGTCAGCGTCGCGACATCCCCTGGGGACATCGTTGCTTCGCCAACCCCGTCCTTGTTGGACCACACTGCATCGGTCGCCACATCATCCAGGCTCTGGTATCGGAGCGATCCCTGAGTTGGCCCGCTGTTGCAAAATCCGAAGAGACGCCCAAAGCCGGGAATCTCGAGAAAGACTCCTCCGGTGGTCGAGACCACCCGCCCCCGGTAGACGTTTCCCTTCCCCTGGACAAAGCCGCTTGAGTCGAATCCGTCGAGGAGGTCGGCGTTCAGGTTGTCGACCTTCGTGTTCGAGCCGGTCTGCAGGTGGCCGGTGACGCGCACGTCCCCGTTGAAGTCGCCGGCAAGCCCGCCCGATGCGCCCTCGCCGTAGACGCCGATCCCGCCCGGCTGCGTCGAGCGTCCTGCGAGTCCGTAGCCGCCGCCGTCGTTCTTGCCGTACACGCCGCTCGCGGTCGGCGAGCTCGTCGTTCCCTGCAAGCCGTTTCCGTCGGCCGTGTTCGTGCCGCGGATGACTCCGGTCGTGTCCGAGCCGCTCAGGTTGAGTGGCACGACGTTCCGCAGGAACCCGGTCGAATCGATCCCATCCAGCTTGTCCGCGTTCAGGTTCGTGACCTTCGTGCCCGAGTTGGTCGTGAAGGGGGCCTTCCCGGCCGGCACGTTCAGCCCGAGCGCAGTTGCCCCTGCCCCGGTGCTCTGCTGCGTGATCTGAAGCGCCTTCCCGGCATTGTTCGAGGTGAGGCCGGTCTGCGAGGTGGCCGTGTTTGCCTGGCCGAGGATGAACGTGCCGCCGGTGGCCGAGTAGCCGACTCCTCCGAGCGAGACGAAGAGGGCAAGCGCCCCCATGACCGTGCCGGGCGAAGGACGCCGGCGAGTGAGACGCTTGAGCATGACTGCCTCCCGAAGACGCGTGTAGCGCGAGGCTCAAGCAAAACACTCGATCGCGCGATGTTCAAGACCTTCGGAGGCGAGGACCGGGGGATGCGAACAGACCACTCGAGCTCGGCACCTACACCAAGGGACAGCCCGTCAGTACGCGCGACGGGTCAGGATGGATAGAAGGCGGTTGGATTTCCCACGCGGCGGACTACCTTTCTTTCGGTTTCGAGCGTCCGCGCGGGTTCGCGCTTCCGCCCGAGATCGGCGCCTAACGCCGCGGGTTCTGACTCACGTGCTCGCAAACATGCGCTGCTCCGCGCGCGCAGCAGCATCCGGGAACGCTTGCTGAGCCGATGGAGCATCACGGAGCCATGCGGCATTCCCCGTTGCATAACCTGGCAACGAACGTCTCATAAGCCTGAGGCGACCCGCGTCGGCGGTTGAAGAAAACCCTGAGGTTGAGTGTCGGCGCAGGAGCGCTTATGAGGTGACGGGCAGCTCGTGGACGCACTCGAACGCGCGAAGCTGCCAGCGTTCCGTTTCCGGGTCGCCGAGATCGAGAGGTCCCGTACACAGAGCCTCGAATGGCCTTTGTCGTCGTAGACGAGCTCCCCGTCAAAGAGATGCCGAAGCAGCATCTAGTCCCTCCTCGCCAGCTCGGGCTTGCGAGCGGATCGTACGCCGTCCCGCTGTTCGGCCACGCGCCGGCGCGCGACTTTGGCCGTAACTTTTGCCTAGACTTTCGCCCGTCTGACCTGATTCTCAGCCGATTTTCAGCGAACCGAAACGCAAGTGACCATGCGGGAGAACGAGGTTGCATCACCTGGCAACGAACGTCTCATAACCCGGAGGTCGCAGGTTCAAATCCTGCCCCCGCTACCTCCAAAGGCCCTGGAAACGGGGCCTTTCGCTTCTCCATTCCCCGGTCCCTGAGCAGAGACTTTGCCCAACTTTTGCCCGACGCCCTGCCGCGAACGCTGCGCCCTCCGTGTCTGAGCGCGCAGAGCATCTGACGGCCTCCCAGAAGGCCGCGCTCGAGGCAGAGCTAGCGGACCTCGAGGGTCCGAAGCGGAGCGAAGTCGTCGAGGCGATCAGGGTCGCGCGCGGGTTCGGGGATCTCTCCGAGAACTTCGAGTATCACGCTGCGAAGGACGAACAGGGACTACTGGAACGGCGGATCACGATCCTGCGCGACCGCTTGCAGCGGGCGGTGCTGATCGACGAGCAAGCGGCCGCTTCGAGCGGCGTGGTCTCGGTCGGCTCGCGCGTCGCGATCGACCGAGACGGCGGAGAGAGCCTAGAGGTCGAGATCTCGAGCGTGGGAGGCGTCTCGCCGGAGTCGCCGCTCGGGAAGGCCTTGATCGGAAAAGGGGTTGGCGAGGAGTTCGTCGTCTACGCACCGCAGGGCCCCTGGAACGGCCGCGTGATCTCGATCAACCGTCCGTAGAAATCGGCCTGTCTGCCCCGCCTGGGCGGCGACGGTCGAGAGCTGCCACATCTCGACTCGGTGTCACCGACCTGATGCGCACGCAGCCGTGCGTTAGTTGCGCGAGTAGGCGACCTCGAATCTCGCCACGCGTAGTAGCCGCGCGTGTTCGGGCTCGTCCGCGTGCACGCGTGCGATGAAGCGGAGGGCGTCCTCGCGCGCGCCGAAGAACTCGATCACCTCGTCGGTGTCCGAGCTTACGACCGCGTGGAAGTAGAGGGCGTTAAGCGGCGTCCGAATCACGGTCGCCCTCCTTGCGCGCCCGCGCGAGCGTGACCCGCACTCGCAGGTTCGCCTGCGGAAAGGCGCGAATCCGCTCGTCGAGCGAGCGCTTCTCCTTCCCGCGTCCAAGATCCGCGTGCAGATCCTGCTCCCCGACGCACGCGGTCGCACGCATGGGCATCGATCCTCCCCCCAGCTCGTTCCCCTTTCTCACCGTGGTCGCAAAACGTGCGCGCGTCAAGCGCCGGCGCCTGTTGGCGCTCGTGCCGAGGAGCGAACCGGCGCAGGGCTGTCGAGTTCCGCGACATCCTTGCGCACGCGGCAAGCGACGCTGCGTCGTAGGTCGTCGTAGAACTTGCGGGTCGAGAGACCTCCGCAAGTGAGCACAAGCGGTCCCACTCGCGCGGCTCGCGGCGTCGGTCGGCTCAATCGTACGGCTTTGGGGGCCGATGCTCACCTTGTGCCAGCGCCACCCCGATCGCGCGAGCGCTCGCGCGTGGGCCGTCTCGTTGCGGCCGCGGCGGTCGTTGTCGCCGGGCTCCTCCTCGGGGTGGGCGTCTTCGCCGCGCTGGTGGGGGCGGGCCTGGTCCGAAACCCGCTCGCTCCGCGCCTCGTCGGCGATCTTGCACTCGCCCGCAGCGAGCGACCCGGACTGCGCGTCCTTTTCGTCGGGAACAGCCTCACGTTCGTGAACGAGATGCCCGAGCTCGTGCACGACCTCGCCGCCGCCGACCCGGGCGCACGCCCGCTCTTCACGGTCGAGTACGCAGCCCCGAACTGGACCCTCGCAAAGGCGGCCGGCGATGAGCGTCTGCGCCGCCTGGTTGCGGAGCTCGAGTGGGATGTCGTCGTCCTGCAGGAAAACAGCAACGTCGCCGCCATGCCGGCCGTGCGGCGAACCGAGAGCGAGCCCTACGCAGCCGCGCTCGCGGCCCGGGCGGCAAGCGTCGGGGCCGAGACGGTCTTCTACATGACCGGCGTCGGTACGAGCGCCCAGAGCACGCTCGCGCTCGCGCGCGAGAACCGGGGCACCGTCGCACCGGTTGGGCTTGCCTGGTGGGAGTCGGCCCGCCGTCGCCCCGGGCTCGATCTGCGCGGCTGGGACGGGCTCCATCCGAACCGGGCCGGCTCCTACCTGGCCGCCTGTGTCTTCTACGCTCTCCTCTCCGGGCGGAGCGCGGAGGAGAGTGCGTTCACGGCCGGGCTTCCGTTCGCAGACGCGCGCTACCTCCAACGCCTCGCCGACGAGATCGTCGCGAGCCGGGATTGGGATCCTGCCTAGGAACGTGGGATCCGCCGCGTCGAGCGGCTGACGCCGCGAGCGACGCCGCAATTGGGTCAGCGGTGGGCGAGTGCGAGGCGCAGTCGACCTACACAACGGGCACCTGAAGGCGGGGATCTACCTCGTCGACCCCGAAACCCGTCGGCTCCTTCGTGAACGGCGCCGATTTCGCCGCTTCGTTCGAGCTGCGGCCGGCATGAGTGGTTGCGACAGCTCTGTCGCTGCGTGAGTCAATCCGGAGACGTCACCTTCACTTCGACGATGGAGAACCGCTCGTTGCGCTCTACGACGACGATCTCTTCGGGGCCCACCCGCTCGTGCCCGGGTGCCACTGCGAAGAGATTGCGCTCGTCGTGGTCGACCGCATCCTGCTCGTCCCAGCTCATCTGGATCCAGCTCGTGCAGTCCTCGGCTCCGCACTCGCATCTCACCGCCCGCAGCCGCTCGTTATCCGGCATGACTGGAATGTAGGTGAGGCTTCTCACATCCGGCCGCCGTCCGAGCGACGTGCTTTCCTCCCACCCATGGTCAAGCCGGTGGTCGCGCCTGCCGATCGTCGGAAAGCATGATCGCGGTCTCGCTCCATCCGGACGTCGTGCTCGCCGGGATCGCCGTCCCGGCTCACCGGACGCTCGAGGTCGTCGACGACGTCAGCGCGGACGACGAGGAGCGCTCCGTGCTGAGCGCGGCCGAAGCGCGGGCGCTCGTCGCGGCCGGCTACGCCGAATCAATCGAGCCGGACTTCGACGAGCTCGCGACGCTCATCGACGGCTGGCAACGCGCGTAGGCGCCGCCGCGCCCGACCTCACGAGACGCAGAGAACGACGATGGTCCCGTCGTCTTCGAGCGGCTCGCGCCAGCAGTCGGTCACCCCTTGCTGAATCGCCATCGCGGTGGCGGCGGCCGTCGAGTTCGCCGCGTCACGGACCGCTCGCCGGATCCCCTCCAGGCCGAAGGTGCCGCCGCCTTCGATCTTTCGGCCGGTAATCCCGTCCGTGACGAGGATCAGCCGTTCGTCGGGCTCGAACTGACGTTCGGACAGCTCGAATTCGCGCCCGGGCTTGCCGCTTCCGAGCGGCTCGTGAATCGGGCCGTCGAGCTCGCCCACGTTCCCTTCCACGTCGGCGAGGTAGGCGGGCGGGTGGTCGCAGTTGACCCAGGTGAACGTGCTCGTCGCGGCTCGCCAGCGAGCAAAGAGGCCGGTGACGAGAAATGCGGGGTTGCCGAGCCGCCTGACCGTCTCGTCCATCCATTCGAGCGCCTCTGCGAGGTCGTGCCCGCTCCGGCGGGCAGCCCGAAGCGAGCCGAGGGCTGCCGCGCCCAGCCCGGCCGCCGTGGGCCCGTTCCCCGACGCGCTCGAGATGGCGAGCCACGCGCCGTCGCGGTTCTCGACGAAGTCGAACCAGTCGCCGCCCACTTCGTACGTCGGGAGGAGGACGCCGGCGAGCTGGGCGCCCGCGATGCGCGCGATCCGCGGCGGAAAGAGGTTCTGTTGGATTTCCGCGGCCGGGGTCGTCGGCTTGCGCCGTCGGGCCGCCTCGATCACGTCCGTGTAGTCGTTGGCAAGCTCCAGCGCCGCTGCGCCTTGCTTCGCGACATCGTCGAGCGGCGAGATGGGAGTCCCGACGCAAAGCAAGAGACCTGTGACGCGACCGCGCAGCCAGAGCGGCTCGAGGACGCAGCCGGGTAGCCGCTTCCGGAGGCCCGCCTGGAAGGCAGGGAGTCCCTCCGGGACGATCTCCGGGCCGAGCGCGGGAGGTGCCTCCAACTCCTGGGGGAAATCCTCCGAGCCGGCAAGCCGGATGAGCTGGGAGCCGTCGATGTCGACGACGTAGAGCGCAACCGGGACGCCGCCCGCCCGCCGCGCTTCGGCAACGAGCTGGTCAGGGAGAAGGTGAGGCGGGACCTCGTCGAGGACGTGCGTCACCTCGAGCGGGAGGGGCCGCGCGCGGCCGAGCTGTCCCGGCGGCCGAAACGGCATGGTCGCGATCCGGTCGCTCGGGACCTCGACACGCTCCGTGTCGGGATCGTCCTCGGCGAGCGCTTCCTCGAGCGCGCTCCTGCTCGGAAAATGGCGGTAGAGCGTGGACCGGCCGACGCGCGCGGCGGCGGCCACCTCGACCATGCTGATGCGACGGTCTCCCGCGAGCATCCTCGCCGCCTCGAGGATGCGCTCGCGGCTCGCGAGCGCGTCCGCCCGCGCCGGCCTCGCACCGCTCGCGTCCGGTGTCCCGCTCGCCGCACCCGCCATATGTGCAACGTAGTCGTCCGCGCTCGCTCCAGGGGGAAAATGGGTCAAGTGTCCGTTCTCTGTCTCATTTTGTCCCAGCTCTGGGCGAGTGGTACGGCGGTTTAGGGGCTCGAACGCAGGGTAGACCGTCCCAACTGTCCGTTCTCTCGGGGCAATCGGGGGGACAAATCGAAAACACGTTCGACGGAGGTGATGGGGTGACGACGATTTCGCGCCAGCAGATCAGCGAGCTTCGCGGAGCAACCGTGTACGACGCCAATCGGGAGAAGATCGGCTCGGTCGAGGAGGTCTTCCTCGACGAGCAGACGGGCGAGCCGGAGTGGGTCGGGCTCGGGACGGGTTTCTTCGGAACGAAGCGCGTCCTCGTTCCGCTCGCCGGCGCCACGCCGGCCGAGGACGGCCTCTACGTCCCCTACCCCAAGGATCAGGTGAAGGACACGCCGGACATCGACGCCGACGAGCTCAGCACGGATACCGAGCAGGCTCTCTACTCCCATTACGGGCTCGACTACTCGTTCGCGCCCTCCGAGACGGGCCTTCCCGCCGGCTCGGCGGAGGGCACCGGCGCGGAGGAGCGCTCGGGAACGGTGACGCGCTCGGAGGAGGAGCTCGCCGTCGGAAAGCAGGACGTGACCGCAGGTCGCGCACGTCTGCGCAAGTGGGTCGAGACCGAGCCCGTCGAGGCAGACGTCGAGCTTCGGCACGAGACCGCTCGCGTCACCCGTGAGCCGATCGACGAGCCGGTCTCCGGCGCCGAGATCGGCGAAGACGCCGTCGACGTCGAGTTGCGCCAAGAGCGTCCTGTCGTCGAGAAGAAGGCGGTTGCGAAGGAACGCGTCGGCCTCGAGAAGGACGTCGAGACCGAGAGGCAGACCGTCTCGGACGAGCTGCGCAAGGAACGCGTCGAGGTAGAGGGCGACGAGGCCCGCTAACTCGAATCCTCGAGCGAGGGGGCGGCCGGCCCGCCGGCTCCGCCCCCTCAAAAGACTTCAAGCCATGGAATTCGAACGACACGAAGAAGAAGCGTTCGTCGACAAGTCCACCGAGCTCGCGGGGACGCTCGGGATCCGGAAGATCGTCGAGCGCGAGCGCGTGGAAGACGCTGTCCCTCGCGAGATCGAAGAGGCTCGTTTCGAGCGAGCTCCGGCTCGAGAGGGTGACTCCGGCGAAATCGAGACGCTGCCTGACGGCTCGATCTCGATACCCGTCTTCGAAGAGCGTGTCGTCGTAACGAAGGAGACGGTCGTGCGCGAGCGCGTGATCGTCCAGAAGGACGTCGTCACCCAGCGCGAACGGGTGCAGGCGACGGTACGGAAGGAGCGCGTCGAGCTCGAAACATCCGGAGACGTCGAGCTCGAAGAGGCATGACGGACGTGCTGCTTGCCGAACTGCGGTCTCGAGCTCGTCGCGGCGGACGCCGGTCCGGAGGGCGCCCCGCACATCACCGAGAAAAGGAGTAAGTAATGCTCACTGCAGACATCGGCGCTCGCCTCTCGCACGGCGCGAGCGTGTTCGCGGACTGGCTCCCGCGCCTGGTCGGGGCGCTCGTCGTCCTCCTGATCGCCTGGATCGTCGCCAAGCTGGTC
>Ga0081539_10001510_pt1 | contig 39264 bp, 31 predicted proteins | sample TabmetS4T2R2_FD_71023 | JGI IMG/M metagenome (GOLD analysis project Ga0081539, IMG submission 71023) | Tabebuia heterophylla rhizosphere microbial communities from the University of Puerto Rico - S4T2R2 | ecosystem: Host-associated > Plants > Roots > Rhizosphere ... | reverse complement strand
CTGGTCGGCGGCGCCCACCTTGTAGGGCAGGGTGAAGGGGCCGACATAGGTTGCGCCTGCTTCCAGCACCAGGGTGTCGCCCGGCTGCGCCTCATCCAGCGCCTGCTGTAAATTGCTGCCGGCGGCGATGGAGACAGTCTTTGCCCGCGCTTCGCTGTGGCAGATTAGGGCCAGGCAAATTAACGTGAGTACGGACAGCAGAGAAGGGTTAATTACATATGATAGGGGAGAACACTGTTGCTCTGCGGCAACACGGGGAAACATCTGCACTAGGGAAACCTCAGGTTCAGGGGATAGTAGAACTGATCAAATAGCTGAAGCGAAACCGGACTCGGTGACAGCAGAACTCGACCGGCACACAGGCGTAACGCCTACGGCTCGACGCGACAGAATGTTTGTTTGGATTAGACCCTGTTAGCTGCTGAGAGGTAGAACAAATCTCACGCTAGACACAAACAAGACAACCGGGATGGTTTAACCCATTTTAGGCGTCCGCAGTGTTGTAATTGAGCGATAACTTTGTTGCAGACACGTTGCGCCAGAGCTTGACGCGCGCAAGTAGCACAGCACCGGCCGTGCGCAACGTCTAACCACAAACTCAACCCTCCTTATCTTCCGCTTCCCTGCCCAACTGAAATGCCCCGGCGAAAAAAGTGTGCTCCCTGACGCGCGCTTTTTCCGCGTTAGCTTATGTGCCCGCTATTTAGCTGGCGCGGGGCATTAATTCAACGACCCGATTCATCCTGTAAGAAGGGTAAGGCTTATTATGTGTGTTCGACGTTTTCTTCTGGTCATCCTGACTCTCTGTTTGTTCACTACGCAGGCGCTGGCGCAGACCGAGCCGGCGCAGAATGCGCAGGCGACGACCGTATCCGCTGCCGTCACCGCTTCGGTCACGGACAACGGCGGCGTCCGCTTCGCGGCGGCGGCCCAAGCGTTGCAGTTGCGGCTCGAACTCTACGCCGCGAACGGCGAGCGCGTCTATGATTCCGGCCCGCGGCCAGGCAGCGTGCTCGACTGGCAGGCGGCGGACGCGGCGCAAGGCATGAAGGACGGGGCGTATCTGTGCGTGCTGACCGTCAAAGATTTACAGGGGCGTTCCCGCCAGCGTTTCGCCACGCTCGCGTTGCAGGCGGGGCAGGCGTCCTTGCAGAAAGTTGACGCGCAAGCGTTCACCAACGCGCAGCAGCAGGCGCTGGCGGCGGGCGGACAGAAGGGCGTGGCTGCGCCGGAGGCGGACGACGCGCTGACGATCCTGCGCGCCGGGAAGCAGCGCGCCGCGACCGTCACGGCGCACGACGGCCGCGACGGCCAACTTACCAGCACCACCGGCGCGCTCACCTTCCGCACCGGCGACTTCTTCGCGGGCCGCGAGCGCGAGCAGATGCGCATCACGCCCGAAGGACGCGTCGGCGTCGGCACTGACAAGCCGGAGGCGACGCTCGACGTGGCGGGCACTGTGCGCGCGCGTGACGGCATCGTGCTGGCGGACGGGACGGTGCTCAAGTCCGCGGCCGATGTCAAAGCGCAGTTCAACCTGACGACGGCCGCGGGCGCGACGAACACCGCCGCGACCGGACAGATCACGACAGCGGCCGCCGGCACGGGCACGCAGGGGCGGCTGGCGAAGTGGACGGACAACGCGGGCACGCTCGGCGACTCGCTCCTGGGCGAGACGGCGAACGGCATCGAGCTGCGCTCGACCGCGCCCGGCAGCGGCGTCAACCCGACGCTCGTCAACGCGAACAACGTGGCGGGCTTCGCCCAGTTCCAGTTCTACCCGGCGCAGGGGCCCGACGCCAACATGTCCTTCGCCGTCATCCCCAGGGGCGCGGGCGCGGCCAACAACCGCTCGCAGTTCACCATCTTCGGCACGGACTTCATGGCCGACGCGACCAACTACGAGTTCGCTGGACTGCGCGCGCGCGGCTCCGACTTCGTCCTCGGCACGGGCAAATCGGGCACGGGCGTCGTCCGCCCGATGATGCTGGCGGCCGGCTTCCTCTCCGACAACACGACCAACAACGGGCAGTTGTTCCTGGCCGCCGCGGGTAACGTCGGCGTGGGCACGACCAGCCCCAGGCAGAAGCTCGAAGTGGCGGGCAACATCCAGTTGAGCGGCGCGGGCAACGGCATCATATTCCCCGACGGCTCGACGCTGACCTCGGCCTCGGCGGCCGGCGGCACACCCTCCGGCAGCAGCATCGTGACGGCGATCAACGACCCGGCGACCAGCGCCGTCATCAACGACAACCGGCTCGCCGCCAACGTCGCCCGCCTGAACGGCGCGAACACCTGGACGGGCGCGAACGTCTTCAGCACGGGTCTGTCGGTGAATCGCGCGCAGATCGCCGACGTGGGCAGCCCCGTGGCCGCGGGCGACGCGGCGAACAAGGGTTACGTGGACACGACGACCGTGCGGTTCGTGCCCGGCGCGGCGCAAATCTCCGTGGGCGACGCCAACGGCACAGCGCCCATGATGTGGCTGCGCGGCGGCTCGACCTGCTGCTCCGGCCCCGGCGGCTTCACGCCGGCCGATTTCAAGGTCTTCCAGAACGGCAGCTTCGTCGCCACCGGCAACCTCGGCATCGGCGTCTCGCCGATGCAAGGGAGGGGCTACCGCACCTCCTGGGACAGCTACAAGGGCGCGTTTCGCTCCGGCTACGCCGACGCCGAGTGGGACGACGCCAACGTCGGCTTCTTCTCGTGGGCCGGCGGCTCGAACTCGACCGCCATCGGTCTCTACGCGCTCGCCTTCGGCGACACGAACGCCGCCGAGAGCACTTCGAGCATCGTCTTCGGCAGCGGCAACCAGGTGAAGGGCGCGGCCGGATTTTCGGCCGGCGCGGGCAATCGCGTGTGCGACACCTACGGCGTGGCGTTCGGCAACAAGGCCATTTCCGGCGGCCCGCTCATCAACGGTCGCTGCGACCCTGACAGCTTCAACGTCCACGGCCTCGCCGCGGTCGCCATCGGCTACAACGTGACGGCCGATCAGGATCACACGACGGCGATGGGCAAGTTCGCCTCGAACAACGGCTTCACCGGCACGTTCATCTGGTCGGACGGTTCGGCGACGCAGAGCGCCGACACGTTCCGCAACACGGCGAACAACGAGTTTGCGGCGCGCGCCACGGGCGGCTTCCGCTTCCGCACCAACTTCGCCGGCACGACGGGCTGCAACCTGCCCGCCGGCTCCGGCGTCTTCAACTGCACGTCGAGCCGCACGACCAAGGAGAACTTCCGCCTGATTGACGGTAACGACGTGCTCGCGCGCCTGCGCAAGATTCCCGTCAGCAGTTGGAACTACATCTCCGAGGGGCAGCAGGTGCGCCACATGGGCCCCATGGCCGAGGACTTCTACCAGGCGTTCGGTCTCGGCACGGGCAACACCTCCATCGGCGTGCAAGACCTGGCGGGCGTCAGCCTGGCCGCCGTCAAGGCGCTCGACCAGCGCACCGCCGAACTGCAACAGCGCACCGCCGAGGTCGAACAACTCCGCGCCGAAGTGAACGCCCTGCGCGCGGCCAACGCCTCGCTGGAACAGCGCCTCGCCGCGCTCGAACAGAGCATTAACGGGCGCGCGCAAAAATAACCCACGGCAACTCGCCGTCGCCGCCAAGCGTACACGCGGGGCTGCCGTCATTAAACGCGGGCGGCGCGGTTGAGAGATGACTCTCAACCGCGCCGCCCGCGTCGCCGTAGAGACGAATATAAAGGCAGTAACCACGAAAGCACACGAACAGACACGAAAAGACCGGAAGCAGGACACAAGAACTTTCGTGCCCCTTGTTTCGTGTCTGTTCGTGTGCTTTCGTGGTTATGCCCTTGCCTGCAATCCACTACAGGTCTCGACACCCAACCTTTCAACCCGCCGCCCGCATCTCACGCCTTTACTTTTCGCCTGCCGCGATTGGCCGCCAATCGCGGGCTGAAATTTCGAGCAAAACACGCGCGCCGGAGGCGTCTTTGATAAACGCGCGGCGGATTGCTTATACTTACGCCTGTTCGCTCCCGGTTGTTTGCGTTTGTCGTAGAAGTTCCCCGTGTCAACTGCCTCTCCGAAAGATGTCACCCGGCTGCTCATCCAACTGACGGGCGGCGAGCGCGCCGTGCTGGAAGAGTTGCTGACGCTCATCTACGGCGAGCTGCGGAGTCTGGCGGCTAACTACCTGCGCCGCGAGCGCCCCGACCACACGCTTCAGCCGACCGCGCTCGTGCACGAGGCGTACCTGCGCCTCGTGGATCAGACGCAGGTCAACTGGCAGAACCGCGCGCACTTTTTCGGCGTGGCGGCGCAGATGATGCGGCGCATCCTGGTCGATCACGCGCGCGCACACAACGCCGGCAAGCGCGGGCAGGATTTCCAGAAACTCTCCCTGGACGAAAACATCGATCAGGCGTTCGAGCGCGGGGCGGAACTCGTCGCGCTCGACGACGCGCTGAAACTCCTGGCGGAAGTTGACGAGCAGAAGGCGCGCATCGTCGAGTTGCGCTACTTCGGCGGGCTGTCCGTCGAGGAGACGGCCGAAGTGCTCGGCGTCACCCCCGTTACCGTCAAACGCCACTGGCGCATGACGAAAGCCTGGCTCTACGGGCAGATGCAAAAGCAGTGACAAGTGACGAGTGACAAGATCAGAACTTGTCCTAACTCGTCACTCGTCACTTGTCACTCGTCACTGTTTTTTTATGTCCCCCGAACGTTGGCAACAAGTTGAGGCGGTCTTTCAGACGGCGCTCGATCTCGCCCCGGACGAGCGCGCGCCCTACGTCGCGCAGGCGTGCGCGGACGACGCGGAGTTGCGGCAGCAGGTCGAGCAACTGCTCGCGCAGTACGCGGCCGCGGGCGACTTCCTGACGCAGCCTATCCTCGAATCGAACGGGTTGGAGGCCGTGGCCGCGCTGCTGAGCGGCGACGGCGACCCAATGATCGGGCAGCGCCTCGGCGCGTACCGCATCGAGCGCGAGATCGGACGCGGCGGCATGGGCGCGGTCTACGCGGCCGTGCGCGCCGACAACGCGTTTAGCCGGCGCGTCGCCGTCAAGGTCATCAAGCGCGGGATGGACACGGACTACATCCTGCGCCGCTTCCGCCACGAGCGCCAAATCCTGGCCGCGCTCGATCACCCGAACATCACGCGCCTGCTGGACGGCGGCGCGACCGAGACCGGGCAGCCCTACTTTGTGATGGAGTACATCGAGGGGCAGCCGCTCTACCATTACTGCGACGTGCGGCGGCTGAGCGTGCGCGTGCGGCTTGAGTTGTTCTGCCAGGTCTGCGACGCCGTCGAGTACGCGCACCAGAGTCAGGTCATACACCGCGACATCAAGCCGTCGAACGTCCTCGTCACCACGAGCGGCATCCCTAAGCTGTTCGACTTCGGCATCGCGAAGCTCCTGAACCCGGAGCTTGCGCCCGACACTTCGCCGCAGACGGCCACGTCCATGCGCATGATGACCGTCGAGTACGCCAGCCCCGAACAGGTGCAGGGTCTGCCGGTCACGTTCTTAAGCGACGTTTACAGCTTGGGCGTGCTGCTCTACGAGTTGCTGACGGGCCACCGCCCGTACCGCTTCCGCAGCCGCGTGCTGCACGAGATGGCGCGCGTCATCGCGGAGGAGGAGCCGGAGTTGCCGAGCGTCGCCGTGGGCCGGCCCGACACGATGCTGTCGGTCGCGCACGTCGATCAGGAAGCGCCGACCATCGGCCACCTGTGCGAGTTGCGCGGCGACACGCCGGAGAACCTGCGCCGGACGCTCGCCGGCAGCCTCGACAACATCACGCGCAAGGCGCTTCGGAAAGACCCGGCCGAACGCTACCAGTCGGCGGCGGCCCTGCGCGAAGACATCGCGCACTACCTCGCCGGCCGCCACGTCTCCGCGCCGCTCTACTTCCCACAGGCGGCGAAGCCGATGCGCGACGCCGCCGAACAGGCCAGCGCGGACGAGCAGTCAATCGCTGTTCTGCCGTTCAAGCTGATCGGCGCGCGGCCGGAAGACGGGACGGGCGACGAGTACCTCGGCATGGGCCTCGCCGACGCGCTCATCACGCGCTTCAGCAACGTGCGCCGCTTCGTCGTGCGCCCGACCAGTTCTGTCCTGCGCTACGAGGGCGGCGACACAGACCCGCTCGCGGCGGGGCGCGCGCTCGGCGTGGACTCCATCGTGACCGGCACGATCCGGCGCGCGGGCGCGCGCATCCGCGTCAGCGCGCAACTGCTCTCCGTCAGCACGGGCGTGATGAGTTGGGCCGGCAAGTTCGACGAAGAGATCGCCGACGTGCTGCAACTCGAAGACACGATCTCGGGCCAGGTCGCGCAGGCGCTCGTGCCGCAATTGACGGGCGACGAGCGGCTGCGGCTGCAAAAGCGCGGCACGGACAACGCAGAGGCTTACGAGGCGTACCAGCGCGGGCGCTACTACTGGAACACGCTCACGGAAGAGGGCTTCGCCAAGTCCGTCACCTGCTACTACCGGGCGATTGCGCTCGATCCGCAGTACGCCGCCGCCTACGCCGCCATCGCCGAGTATCACAGTTGGCTCGCCATCTTCGGCGTCCTGCCGCCGGCCGAGTGCCTGGCGGCTGCGCGCGAGGCGGCCGAGCGCGCCGTGGCTCTCGATGACACGCTCGCGGAGGCGCACGCCGCGCTTGGCTTTGCGCTCCTCGCGCACGAGACGCAGTGGACTTCGGCCACGGCGCACTACCAGCGCGCCCTGGAATTGAACCCGCACTACGCGACGGCGCACCTCTGGTACGGCGGGCAGATGGCGATGGAAGGGCGCTTCGCCGAGGCGGCCGCGGCCGCGGAGCGCGCGTGCGAACTCGACCCGCTCAGCCCGTTCAACGCTTACAACCGCGCCTGGTATCTCTACCAGGCCCGCCGCTACGAGAAGAGCATTGAACAGGTGCGCGCCGTCATCCGCCAAGACCCGCACTACGGGCCGGCCTACTTCGCGCTCAGCACGGCGCTGCGCCGCACGGGCGCTTACGAGGAGGCGCTCGAAGTGGCGCGCAAGGCCGCCGAGCTTGGCGGCAACACCACTTTGAATGCCGGCGCGCTCGGCGCGGCTTTGGCCGAAGCGGGGCGCGAGCCGGAGGCCCGCCGCCTGCTCGCGGAGTTGGACGAGATGGCCACGAAGCGTTACGTCGCGGCTTATCATCGCGCGCTCATCCGCCTGCACCTCGGCGAGCACGACGAGGCGCTCGCCCTGCTTGAGCAGAGCGTCGCGGCCGAAGAACCGTGGATCGTCTGGCTCGGCGTCGAGCCGCAACTCGACCCGCTGCGTGATAAGCCGGCGTTCGCGGCTCTCCTGCGCCGCGTGCGCAACCCCGTCGAGACGCAGGTCATCCCCGTCGCGCGCGACACCGAGCCTGTGCCGGTCGAGCCGGAGAAGCCCGCGCACGTCCCGCACGCGAGCAAGACGACGGGCGACGCGGCCGCAGCCGAGAGTCCGCGCCCGACCGCGGACGAAGAGGCGCACCAGCTTTACGTGGCGGGGCGCTACTACGCGGCGAAGCGCACGGCCGAAGGACTCAGGCAAGCGATTGAAAGGTTCGAGCGCGCGGTCGAGCGTGACCCGCAGTTCGCGCTCGCTTACGCGGAGATGGCGGACTGCTATGCCTTATTGAACTGGTATGTCGAGCCGCCGCCGCCGGACGCCTGGGCGCGCGCGAAGGAGGCGGCGCTCAAGGCGGTCGCCGCCGACGAACAGTTGGCCGAAGGGCACGCCTCGCTCGGCTTCACCATGTGCCACTACGACCGCGACGGCGCGGCGGCCGAACGCGAGTTGCGCCGCGCCGTAGAGTTGCGCCCGGAGAACGCGGTGGCGCGGCGCTGGCACGCCTTCAACCTGGCGGCGATGGGGCGGCACGACGAGGCCGTCGCGGAGATCAAGCGGGCGCAGGAGTTCGCGCCGCGCTCGCCCGTCACCGCGACCGCGGTCGCCAACGTCCTCTTTCTCGCGCGCCGCTTTGACGAGGCCATCGCGCAGTGTCGCAAGGCGTTGGAGCTTGACCCCGGCGCGGTCGCGGCTTATGTCGTGCTGCGCTGGGCTTATGAAAAGCAGGGCTTGCACGAGGAGGCGCTCGCCGCCTTCGAGCAGGAGCGCGTCTTCGCGGGCGACACGCCGACGACGCGTGCCAAACGCGCGCACGTGCTGGCGGCGACGGGGCGCGGTGCGGAAGCGCGTCCGATTCTCGCCGAACTGCTGGCGCAGCGCGCCGAGCAGTGGGTGACGGCCTACGAGGTCGCCGTTATCTACACGCTGCTCGGCGACCTGGACGAAGCCTTCGACTGGCTCGCACAGGCCCGCCGCGAGCGCGCCGTCGGCTTCACCTTCGTGCGCGTTGACCCGCACCTGGACGCGCTGCGCGCCGACCCGCGCTTCGCGGAACTGCTGCACTCGACCGTCGGCGCGACCGTCTCGTAAAACCATCACCAAATCCTGACTACGCCGCGCAGGTCGTCCGCGCCCAGCGCACGATTGTTGCTGCCGTTGTTGTCCGCGCGGCGGCGCGACTGTCTGAGCGCCGACTTATACTCGATGAAGTCGAACGCCCCCTCGACGACGCGCGATAGCTCGTAAGCGAATGCGTCGGACACGAGCGCCAACAGATAACAGCCTGCCACCAGTGCGATGATGATCGGGATTATGAATAGCATCTCTAACCTCTCTCGCTGCACGTTTCATGGGAGTCCTGCGCTCCTTAAATCTGGCGAGGTTCGCTGCCGGCGTGACCGCCGCAGCTTTGTAAATGCCCGCTTGCCAACCGGGGCCGAACTAACTGCCTCCACTAGCTAACGCGCAAAAATAGCCGGGCAGGTATCACGCGCGGGCGCTGATACTTTTTCGCGGCCGATTCCGCGTTAGCTGGTGGAGGACGATTTTTATGCGCCAGCAGCAGACAGTGCGTGTCATCAAACGTGACCAGCGAGCTTTGTGCGCCGAGAGCGCGGCGAAGGCGGCGGGCGCGGGCGAAGGGCGCTCGGCGGAGCGCGATCTGCGGGCGGTCGTGTCCGGCTGGATACGCGAGCACCGGCAGCAGGCGGAAAGTTTGCGGCGTGCGCGCCTCCCCTGGTAGAGTGCGGTTAACTTAGAGAGCGGGCGCTCAGGCGAAAAGGGGCGCGGTCATTGCCTCTGTGACCGCGCCCCTTTAAGCTTTAGTCTGCCGAGGCAGACCGAATTACTGCCGCTTGTTCTTGTCCACCACCGCCTTCAGAGCCTGGAAGGTCGGCGGCCACAAGCCCACAAAAATACCCGCCTGTTTATTGCCGCTGAAGAAGAGCGCGAGCGACGCGCCGATGCTGCCGATGGTCAGGATGTGAAACAGGCTCACGCCCGTCGCCTCCTTGGTTGACTCGTCAATCGTCTTGAGCACAGACTCCGCCGCGTCGCGCTCAGCCAATGCGCCGCCGCCCGTGCCCGTCCCCGTGTTCGTCTCCGTCTGCCGACCTAATGCTTGTGCTGACATCCTCTGCTATCCCCTTTTCACTGGTTGATCTTTAACTCGGCCTTTCAACGCGGCCAGCCCGAACAGCGCGGCCAGCGCCGCGCCCGCGATGACGAAGCCTGCCAGCCGGCGCGCACGCTCGACCGGCGGCGGCCCTTGCGCCTCTGGCCTCGGTCGTTGCTCCTCGTCTGGCTGCATACGTCACCTCGATTCGTAGCCGAACCGCAACACGAAATCTTCTACGCGAATTTCGTCGCGCAGTTGTGCGCAACCTCGTGCAATTGTGTCCGGGTCAGACTGGCCGGGCGGTGGTGGTTTAGTCTAGCTTGAGTAGATATGAAGCCGGCAGTTCACCACAGAGGCACAGAGGGCACTGAGATGGCACGGAGGCCGGCCACCATTCAACCCTTCGTGCTCCCTCTGTGCCCTCTGTGTCTCTGTGGTGAACCTTACCGGCCCACTCAACCCTAGCTCACCTCGAACCACTATCGGCAGGCCGGCTTTGACTGTCCGTGACGAATATGAGATAGATTCTTCTTCTCAAACCAAAACCCATGTGCTGGAGTGTGCTCGCGAAAAGATCATGAGCCTGATTGAATCAATCCACGCGCGCGAGATACTGGACTCGCGCGGCAACCCGACGGTCGAGGCGGAAGTCGTCCTGATCAGCGGCGAAGTAGGGCGCGCGGCCGTCCCCTCCGGCGCTTCGACCGGCGAGCACGAGGCGGTCGAGTTGCGCGACGGCGACAAGCGGCGCTACGGCGGCAAGGGCGTGCAGAAGGCCGTCCAGAACGTCAACGACGTGATCGCGCCCGCGCTGGCCGACTATGACGCGCTCGACCAGGCGGAGGTGGACGCCGCGCTCGTCGCGCTCGACGGCACGCCGACCAGGTCGAAGCTCGGCGCGAACGCCCTGCTCTCGGTCTCGCTCGCCACGGCGCGCGCCGCGGCCGCCTACCTTGAGTTGCCGCTCTACCGCTACCTCGGCGGCGCGAACGCGCGCACGCTGCCCGTCCCGATGATGAACATCCTGAACGGCGGCGCGCACGCCGACAACAACGTGGACTTCCAGGAGTTCATGGTCATGCCCGTCGGCGCTGATAGCTTCACCGAGGCGCTGCGCACGGGCGCGGAAATCTTCCACGCCTTGAAGGCCGTGCTGAAGAAGCGCGGCTACGCGACCGGCGTCGGCGATGAAGGTGGCTTTGCGCCGAACTTGAAGTCGAACGAGGAGGCGGTCGAGACGATCCTCGAAGCGATCACGCAGGCCGGCTACCGGGCGGGCGGCGATGTCATGCTCGCGCTCGACCCGGCGGCGAGCGAGTTCTATGACGGCCGGCAGTACGTCTTCAAAAAATCCGACGGGCGCAAGCTTGCGAGCGAAGAGATGGCCGCCTACTGGCAAGCGTGGGCCGCGCAGTACCCGATCATCTCCATCGAGGATGGCATGGCCGAGAACGACTGGGCCGGCTGGAAGACGCTGACGGACGCCATCGGCGACCGCGTGCAACTCGTCGGCGACGACCTGTTCGTCACCAACACAGAGTTCCTGCGCCGCGGCATCGAGCAGGGCGTCGCCAACTCGATCCTGATCAAGGTCAACCAGATCGGCACGCTCACCGAGACGCTCGACTGCATCGAACTGGCGCGCACCCACGGCCGCACCGCCGTCATCTCGCACCGCTCCGGCGAGACCGAAGACACCTTCATCGCCGACCTCGCCGTCGCCACCAACGCCGGCCAGATCAAGACCGGCTCGCTCTCGCGCACCGACCGCATCGCCAAGTACAACCAGCTCCTCCGCATCGAAGCCGACCTGCGCACCGCCGCGCGCTTCCCCGGCCGCGCCGCGTTCTATCAGCTAGCACAGGCGGCGGACAAAACAGCGCCGACGAGAGCGGCCGGCAACAAGCACAACGCAACGAAGAAAGCGCGCGCCGCGAAACGTTAGATCCGCGCGCCAGAGAGAGGGTTAACCATGTTCTTCATCTTCATCATCGGCATGCGCTTCATCACGTGGGGTGGGGCGCAGACCGCGCAAGCCGTCCGCTGCGGGCGGTGCGGCACGGTCGCGCCGTTCACGATCAAGAAGGGGATGCGCTTCATCACGCTCTTCTTCGTCATCCCGGTCATCCCTTTGAGTGGCGTCACGAACCTCGTGCAGTGCCCCAACTGCAAGACGCGCTACCAGGCCACGCCCGCGATGCTTGAGCCGCCGCCACCGCCGGCCGGCGGCCCGCTCTTCGGCGCGTGAGGAGGGTTATAACTTTGAGCAACCAACGCGGGCCGCTCGCGCTCATCGTCCTCGACGGCTTCGGCTACCGCGCCGAGCGCGAGGGCAACGCCGTCGCGCTGGCCGCGATGCCGTTCTACAACGAGTTGCTGGAAAAATACCCGCACACTTTGATCGAGGCGTCGGGCGAGTGTGTGGGTTTGCCGGCGAGCGTGATGGGCAACTCGAACGTGGGCCACCTGTGCATGGGCGCGGGGCGCGTCGTGCGCACGGACATCGAGCGCATCAACCACGAGATCAAGACCGGCGACTTCTTCCAGAACCTCGCGCTCAACTCGGCGGTTGACAGCGCGCTCAAGCACGACCGCGCGCTGCACGTCATGGGGCTGACTTCGGACGGTCTCGTCCACTCGTCGCAGGAGCACGCCTACGCGCTGCTCCGGCTGGCGCACGACCGCGGGCTGCGCAGGGTCTTCGTCCACTGCTTCCTCGACGGGCGCGACACACCGCCCTCGTCGGCTGACCACTACGTCGCGGCGATGCGGGCGAAGTGTGCAGAGATCGGCACGGGCGTGGTCGCGTCCGTCTGCGGGCGCTACTACGCGATGGATCGCGACAAGCGCTGGGAGCGCACGGAGCGCGCCTATAAGATGCTGGTTGCTGGCGAAGGCGAGCGCAACGTTGATCCGGTCGCGGCGATCAGGGCGTCTTACGAGCGCGGCGTGACGGACGAGTTCGTCGAGCCGGTCGTCGTCGTGGGTGCGGGCGGCGAGCCGTTGGCGACGATCAGGGACGGCGACTCGATCATCTTCTTCAACTTCCGCGCCGACCGCGCGCGCCAGATCACTTCGGCGCTCGCCGTGCCCGGCTTTGACGCCTTCCCCGCACCGCACCGCCCGCACACGCACTTCGTCTGCTTCGCCGTCTACGACAAGACGTACCCGCTGCCCGTCGCCTTCCCGCCGACGCAGCCGCGCAACGTCGTCGGCGAAGTCTTCGGCGCGTTGGGCGTGCGCAACTACCGCATGGCCGAGACCGAGAAGTATGCCCACGTCACGTACTTCTTCAACGGCGGGCAGGAGATCGAGTTCCCGCACGAGAAGCGCCTGCTCGTCCCCTCGCCGAAGGTGGCGACCTACGACCTGCTGCCGGAGATGTCCGCCTTCAAGTTGACGGACAAAATCCTCCGCGCGATTGACGAAGGCGAGACCGACGCCTTCATCATCAACTTCGCCAACCCCGACATGGTCGGGCACACGGGCAACTTAGAGAAGACCATCGAGGCCGTGCAGTACGTGGACACCTGCCTCGGCTGGATCACCAAGCGCCTGAAGACTGCGCGCGGGCGTTGCCTGATCACGGCCGATCACGGCAACTGCGAACAGATGCTCGACCCGCAGACTGGTCAGCCCCACACCGCCCACACCACCAACCCCGTCCCCTTCCTCCTCATTGACGACGACTCGCGCGGCGTGAAGTTACGCGACGGCGGCGCGCTCGAAGACGTAGCGCCGACCATGCTCGGCCTGCTCGGCATCAAGCAGCCCGCCGAGATGACCGGGCGCGACCTGCGCGAAGTCTGACGATCAAGCCACGAGCAAAGGGGCGCGGGCCATCGTTCAGCGTCGCCGCGTCGTCCGCGTCCTGCCCTTCCTCGTCTGTTTGATTTGCGCCGTGCCGCGCTGGATCGCCGCGTTGATGAGTCGTAGCGGTTCGTCTTCCGGCTTCAGTTGCCCGGTGAGCGACAAAAGGTACAGGTTGAGCGCGGCCCTGTGAACGTCAGTATGCAGGTAGGCCGTCTCGATGCTAGCTAAGAGGGCATCGCTCGCCGTCTGCGCCCCGTCCGGGCCGCTGTCAATCGTCGTCTTGAGCACGAACAGCGAGCGCGCTAGATCGTCAGCCGTGGCGGGATCGTTGATCGCCTGCCAGGTCTGGTCATCAATGAGCAGGTCGTGAGGCTGTGCCAACTGCTTCTCCTTACACGGCGCGCCGAGTCCGCGGGGTGACGGCAGCGGGCCGGTTTTGTTATCTTTGCGTCGCGCTCTTTAGACTACAAGGCAACGGCCACATGCGTAGCTCACCCCTCACGCCTGAGTGATGAGCATCGCCGTTGAGCAGCACAGGGTCAGGCTCACGGCGACTATCGGATACAGTTATATAGTAACCACAATTGTGGTTGCTGGCAAGCTTCAGGCAATTGTCATCCCGTTAGGAGGCAACTCCTAATGGGTGGAAAACCGCGACAAAAGCCCAAGCGAATGGCCGAAAAACTTGTTCGGATTAGGGCAGCTTTGGGTCTCTCGCAGAACGAGATGATCAAGCGTTTAGGGATGGAAGGAAGGTTGAAGCAAAATAGAATCTCAGGTTACGAGTTAGGAACAAACGAGCCGTCTGTGATAACTCTACTGCGATACGCGCGAGCGGCGGGCGTAAACATGGAAGTTCTCGCCGATGACGAGTTAGACCTGCCGGAGATACTACCCGGCCCGACAGACCACGCCGAGATTAAGCGCACGTTTGCCGCGCGCCGCAAAGCAAAACGGTAGCGTTGGGGTGCGATAATGCACGCCCGCGAGCTTATAGAGCGGCTTGCTGCCGAGTTTACCAAAGCTGCCTGCTGCTGGGAGCGCGGGCGTCCCGCCCGCCAAGCGTGCGCGAGCACGCTCAACGGACTCGTTATCTCTCAAGTTAGACTTTAGCGCAGCCTTTATTCGCGCTAGCGCGCTCACGGCGGGCGGGACGCCCGCGCTCCCAGCATAAGCGCACATAGGTAAACCCAAATGAAAGCTGCTCTAATTACCCTGTTTGGAGGTGCTTTATGAGTGTAGCCAAAGAACAGTTTGTCGTGGATGAAAGCGGCAAGCGGACGGCCGTGTTGGTCGCCATTGAGCGTTATTTTGAACTGCTCGACGCGCAGGAAGAACTTGAATCCATCCGCGCTTATGATGCGCCCAAGACTGATAATGATGAGGCCATCCCTTTTGCTCAAGCCGCGAAAGAGATTGAGGGCGCGGGCGAGTGAGCTATGAGATTCTCATCTTAAGGCAACAAAAGATGAAGAAAGCAGCTACTTCAAAGAAATCGCGGACTAATTGGAAGCGTGTTGACGCGCTGAAAGATGACGACATTGACCGCTCTGATATTCCCGAAGTGCCGCCGCAAATGTTCGCGCAGGCGATAGTCCGGCGGGGATTGAAGCCAGCGCCGCGCAAAGAAGTTAAAACAGCACGCCGGGCGTAAGGACTTGCCTGTCGCTTACGCCCGGCGCACGTTATTTACTTCTTGATGTAGCTGCGGTGCAGCCACGACTGCTTCGGGTTAGTGCGATCCTGCGTCTCGAAGAGGAGGTGCGACTCGGTCTCGCGGGTGACGAGGTTAATGCGGGAGGTGACGGCGCGCTGCTCGGCGGTGCGCCCCCGGTCGGCGCTGGCGAGGAAGTCGCGCACCTCGCTGGCGTCAACCTGCGTGAACTTGCGCCCGCGTTGTAGCTCGGCGATGGCTTCGATGGCGCTCGCCTTGAGCAACGAGGGCCAGAGCTTGCGGAAAAGGGCGGACGAGGCGTAGATGTCGGCGCTGTTGATCTGGCCGTTGATGGCGAAGGCGTAGCCGACCACGTCCGGCTCGCCGTCGGCGATGCGCTGGAGCGCCTTCAGGTAGTTGGCGGCCGTCTCCTGCACCTTGTTGTTTTCGAGCGCGAGCTGGAAGCTCGACTCGGAGGCTTGCGCGTTGACGCGCGCGCCCACGTTCGCGCTCAGCTTGTCCTGCGCGACCGAGACCTGATTCCAGACCTCACTCTGCGAGCGCGCCCGGTTGGCCGCGACCTTCAAATCCTTCGTCGCCACGCGCTCGGTTGAGGACTCGAAGCGGGCCGAGGATTCCGCGCCGCGCTTCGTCCAGCGCCCGTGCTCGACGCAGAAGGCGTCCACGGGGATGCGCCCCGACTTCGGCGGCACGATCATGTCCACGCCGAGCATGCGATCCTGCTGCCCGCCCTTGACGATGTCGCCCGACTGCACATAGACCTCTTCGTCCGAGACGTTCTCGATGGCGAGTTGGTTCACCTCGCGTGTCTCGTAGACGATCACCTTGCGCTGTTTGAGCGCCTCCGAGAGCGTCAGGATGTTTTTGCCCGGCAGCTTGTCGGGGCCGTGGATGAGGAAGACCGCGAGGTTCTGGTAGGCATAGGGGCCGGTGACGCGGTAGCTGCCGGCCGGCGTCTGTGCGGGCGCGCGGCCCCGTTGGGTTTGAGCGAACGGCACGAGCGGGAGACACACGGCCACTAGGGCGATCACGCGGATCGCCGAGAACGTCTGCGCTTTCATTTTCCTTACTCCTCTCGAACAGCTAAGAGCTAAAGATCATCCAGGTGCTCTTCCCGTTGAACGAGGCAGCGGAAGGTTCTTGCGTATGACGGCGGAAGGCGGGATTGAAGTTGCCCGACCGGGGGAGGGCGTGCGGGGCGAAATTAAGATTGCGGGTGACGGCGGATCAGTTCAACACAGAGACACAGAGGTCACACAGAGAACGCGGAGTAGAGCGATCTCTGGTTTGAGATTTCAAACCGGCGGCGCTCTTTTTTGTCTCTGTGTTTAGCTCAGCCGTCCTTAATCGGCTGCTTCCGTGACGTAGCGCGTGGGGGCGTCGGCGTGGGGGACGAAGCAGCGGCGGCAGCGCGCCTCGTAGGCGTCGGACGCGCCGACGACGACTTGGCCTTCCACGTCCACGATGCGCTGCGAGTAGTTGGCGGGCTGGCCGCAGCGGACGCAGATGGCGTGCGTCTTGGTGATGTACTCGGCGATGGCCAAGAGTTGCGGCATCGGTTCGAAGGGCTTGCCCGTGTAGTCCTGATCGAGGCCGGCGATGATGACGCGCACGCCGCGCTCGGCGAGCGTGTTGGCTACCTCCACCAGCCGGTTGTCGAAGAACTGCCCCTCGTCTATGCCGACCACGTCCGTCTGCGGCTCGACGAGCGCGAGAATCTCGTCCGCCGTCTCGACCACGCCCGACTCGTGCCGCATCTCCGAGTGCGAGACGATGTGATCGTGCGAGTATCGGTTATCAATCGCGGGCTTGAAGACCTGCACGCGCTGGCGCGCGATCTTGGCGCGGCGCAGGCGGCGGATCAACTCTTCCGACTTGCCGGAAAACATCGAGCCGGCGATCACCTCCACCCAGCCCGGCATGTTGCGGTGCAGGACGCTTAGGTGCTCGTCGTTGCCCTGTGCGATGAACTCGTCCATCAAACCAAGGATTCCTGTCTGCACGATTTCAGGCGTCTGAAGCGGGAGGCAGCAGGCGCAGGCGAACAACTACGGCCGTTGCGCCGCGCGCAAACTGTTGGGACGCAAGCGAAGGCTATAACAGACTCGCACGGGCTAAGTCAAAAGCTTACAAATTTAATTGATTGCTTCGCTCATAGCGCCGTGTTACTATCCGCCTCCGAGCACAATTGTCTAGCGCGGCCGACCAAGCAACCGCGAACACCTTAACCTCATCCCCAGATACATAGAAACAGTATTGGGCGCGCGTATTCAGGAGGCAAGATATGAATCACTCGCTGCACCCCGTCCGGCGCTCCTTCTCACCAGTCCGTGTCGCTCTAATCCTACTAATGGTCGGGCTACTCGCCGGCCTGTTCACCTGGCACGGTCGCCCGACACAGTCCGCCTACGCCTCTGCGGGGAACGTCTCAACCCTCTCTAGCGATGGTGCGCGCACACAACTCGTCAGCGTCAACGCCGCCGGGACGAATAGCGGCAATAACCTGTCCGAACTGCCGACGCTCAGCGCCGATGGCCGCTACGTCGTCTTTCAGAGCAAGGCCAGTGATCTGACCGCGACGAGTGATCTCAACAACACCTTCGACGTATTCGTCCGCGACACGCAGACCGGCGTGACCACGCTCGTCAGCGTCAACAACGCCGGCACGGCCGCCGGCAACGGGGCTGCCTTCAATGCGTCCATCAGCGCCGACGGGCGCTACGTCGCCTTCGAGAGTTACGACTCCGATCTCGTCAGCGTAGCCGACACGAATAATCTCGAAGACATCTTCGTGCGCGACATGCAGACGGGGACAACTAAACTTGTCAGCATCAACAACGCGGGCATAGGCGCGGGGAATTCCGCCTCGGTCTATCCGTGCATCAGCGCCAACGGCCGCGTCGTCGTCTTCATCAGTTATGCCCGCGATCTTGCGGCGCCCAATCTAACAATTGACTATGAGCAAGTTTACGCACGCGATCTACAAACGAATGAGACCAAGTTGGTGAGCATCAACAGTGCCGGCACGGGCGGTGCCAACGCTCATGCCTCTATGGGCACGCTGCCTGCGCTCAGCGACGACGGCCGTTTTGTCGCCTTCGACAGCCAGGCGAGCAATCTCGTGACCAACGTCTTAGCCTTCGGAGGCAACGTGTTCGTGCGCGACCTGCAAACAAACAGCACGACGCTCGTCAGCATTAACAGCACTGGCACAGAAGGCGCTAACCGCGACTCGACCCCCAGCAACCTCCGCATCAGCGGCAACGGTCGTTTCGTCGCCTTCGAGTCGCCCGCGACAAATCTGGTCGCGGGCATCACCTATCAGAACGGCTTCGGCTTCCGCCTAACAAACGTCTTCGTGCGCGATCTGCAAGCGGGCACAACCAGGATTCTTACCGTCAACAGCGCAGGCACAGCCGCGACTAGCGGGCGTGCCCCGGCCATCAGTGCTGACGGGCGATTCGTCGCCTACGTGACCGGCTTCGACCCCCATGAGGGCGGGCAGGTTTTCGTCCGTGACCGGCAAACCGGCGTCACAACCCCGGTGAGCGTCAACACCACAGGCACGGGCAGCGGCGACTCTAATTCTGGTTTTGGCTCCATCGAGATCAGCGCCGACGGGCGTTACGTGCTCTTTCGCAGCGCGGCGCATAATTTGACGCTAGTGCCGGACACCAATACCGAAGTGGAACTGTTCGTCCGCGACCTACAGGCGGGCGTGACCAACATCATCACGACGAACCGGGCCGGCTCCGCCCAGGGGATCGCTTTCGACGCTTTCGACACTTTCACTATCAGCGCAGACGGCCGCGCCGTCGCGTTCACTGACATCCTAGACCTCGGCGGGCCGCATGACACCAACGGGCTACAGGATGTTTACCTCTTTGACAACTCGGCCCCGGTTAGCATCTTCGTCGGCGATGTGACCGTTACGGAGGAGGACACCGCCACGACTGACGCCGCTTTCAATGTCTTTCTCTCCAACGCCAGCACGCAACCCGTCACGGTCAACTACGCGACCGCCGACGGCACAGCCGTCGCGCCGGGCGATTACACGCCGGCCGTCGGCACGCTGACGTTCAACCCCGGTGAGACCAGCAAGACCGTCCACGTAGCGGTGAGCGGCGACTTGCAGGTTGAGCCAATCGAGACCTTTTTCGTCAACCTCACGCAGCCCGCCGGCGCGACGCTCGGCCGGACGCAAGGCGTCGGCCTCATCGTCAAGGCCGATACGCCCTCCACGCTGCAATTCAGCGCCGCAATTTTCAGTGTCTACGAGGGCGGCCTCCCCCCCGTCACCATCACCGTCCAGCGCGCGGTCAACATCGACCGGCAGGTCACAGTTGGCTACATGACCGTGGACGACCCGGCCGCCGTGCGTTGCGACGATAACGTGAACAATCATGGCGCGGCCTATGCGCGCTGCGACTACGCGACCACCATTGATACGCTGACGTTCGCGCCGGGCGAGACCTCAAAGACCTTCACCGTGCCCATCATCGATGACGCGCACGTCGAAGGCAATGAGACCGTCGGGCTGCGCCTGTTCAATCCCGTCGGCGGCGTCCTCGGTAGCCAGAGCACAGCGGTCTTACTGATTATCGACAACGACAGGGCGGGCACGCCGAACCCGATCTTCAATTCGTACTTCTTTGTCCGCCAGCACTATCTCGACTTCCTTTCGCGCGAGCCGGACACGCCCGGCTTAATTGCATGGCTGAACGTCTTGACCAACTGCCCCGACGTGAACAACCTTGATCCTAATTCACCTTCGGCCGGTTGTGATCGCGTCCTCGTCTCGTCGTCCTTCTTCGGCTCGCAGGAGTTTCAGTTGAAAGGCTATTACGTCTTCCGCTTCTACCGCGTCGCGTTTGACCGCTTGCCGCAGTACACAGAGATAGTCGCGGATATGCGCAGCGTGACTGGCGCGACCGGGGCGGAGGTGTTCGCCAAGAAAGCTAACTTCGCCAACTCGTTCACGCAGCGGCAGGAGTTCACGAACGCCTACGGCGGCCTGACGAACGCGCAGTACGTGGCGGCCCTGCTGGGTCGTTACAGCCTGGGCCAGATCACCGCCCCCGACCCGGCGCAGCCCGACGGCACGGGCAAAGTCACGCTGACGCAGACAGACCTGACGAACATGCTCAACGCCAACGCGCTCACCCGCGCCCAGGTTTTGCGCGCCCTGGCCGACTCCGACCAGGTGTTCAGCGCCGAGCTCAACAAGGCGTTCGTCGGCATGCAGTACTACGGCTATCTGAGAAGGACGCCGGACACGCCCGGCTTCAATGCCTGGCTCAACTACCTGACGGCGCACCCGTCAGACTTCCGCACCATGGTCAACGGGTTCATGAACTCGCAGGAGTACCGGCTCAGGTTCGGCCCGGTACAGTAGTCAGGCCGGAGCGCGGGCAAGGGCAAGGTCGCCGGGCGTGGGCTGCCCGGCGACCTTTTCTGTACCTTCCTTGACATCCCTCGGGCCGCTTGTTGTAATCGTCTCAACCATCGAGCACGCCGACCAGTGAGTAAACGTCCCTTGAGTAGCGGAGGTTTGACGAGTGCCCGCGAGTGAGTTGATTTACGATTGGAACAAGGTCGCGCCCGCGACGCGCGCGCCCGGCCGCCCGATCAGTTTCGACGACGAGACCCTGCGCGACGGCTTGCAGTCGCCCTCGGTCTGCGAGCCGCCGGTCGAGCGCAAGATCGAGTTGCTGCACCTGATGAACGATCTCGGCATTGACACGGCCGACATCGGACTGCCGGGCGCAGGCGGCACACACGCGGCGGGTGTCGAGCGGCTGGCGCGCGAGATCGTCGAACATAAACTGCGGATTCGCCCGAACTGCGCCGCGCGCACGCACGAGCACGACATCCGCCCCATCGCCGAAATCTCGCAGCGCGCCGGCATTCCCATTGAAGCCTGCACCTTCATCGGCTCTTCGCCCGTCCGCTTCTACGCCGAAGACTGGACGCTCGACAAGCTATTAAAGCTGACCGAGTCGGCCGTCACCTTCGCCGTCAAACAGAACTTGCCCGTCATGTACGTGACCGAGGACACGACGCGCGCCGACCCACAGACGATCCGCGCGCTCTACACGACGGCGATCCGCGCCGGGGCAAAGGCGGTCTGCGTCTGCGACACCGTCGGGCACGCGACGCCGGACGGCGCGCGCGCCGTCGTCTCGTTCGTCAAACAGATCATCGCGGACGAAGGCGGCGGCGTGCGGCTCGACTGGCACGGGCATCAGGATCGGGGGTTGGGCGTCATCAACTCCATCGCCGCGATTGAGGGCGGCGCGGATCAGGTGCACGGCTCGGCCCTCGGCATCGGCGAGCGCGTCGGCAACACGCCGATGGATCAACTGCTCGTCAATCTGAAGCTGATGGGTTGGATTGATAACGACCTGTCGCGCCTCGGCCAGTACTGTGAGGCGGCGGCGCGCTCGTGCCACTGGACGATCCCGCTCAACTATCCCGTCTTCGGCCGCGACGCCTTCCGCACCGCGACCGGCGTGCACGCGGCGGCCGTCATCAAGAGCTACCGCAAAGGCGACACGGAACTGGCCGACCTCGTCTATTCCGGCGTGCCCGCCGGGCTGTTCGGCCTCCGCCAGCAGATCGAAGTCGGCCCCATGAGCGGCAAGTCCAACGTCATCTACTGGCTCGAATCGCGCGGCATCGAGGCCAGCGACGAGCGCGTCGCCCGCATCTACGAGCACGCCAAGCAGGCGCACGGCGTGCTGAGCGAAGACGAAGTGATGCAGTTGGTTTAAAGGCAGGGACAAGTGACGAGTGGCAAGTGACAAGTTAAAGACTTGTTCCTGCTTGTCACTCGGCACTTGTCACTCGTCACTGTTCTTATATGTCCAGCCTTGCCATCGCCCGCGCGCCGGAACAGGTCGTGCGCGATCTGCTCGCGGACGAGCGCGTCGCGCGCGCCTGCCGTTTCTTCACGGAGCACGCCGACGAGATCACCGAGGAGCAGGCGGCCATCTGCGCGATCCCCGCGCCGCCGTTCGGCGAGGCGGCGCGCGCCGAATACCTGGCGGCGCGCTTCAGACAGTGCGGGCTGACGGAGACGGAGATTGACGCGGAGGGTAACTGCGTCGCGCTCCGGCGCGGGCGCGCGCCGCACCCGCTCGTCGTCGTCAGCGCGCACCTCGACACGGTCTTCCCCGCCGGCACGAACTTCACCGTGCGCCGCGCGGGCGCGCACCTGCTCGCGCCCGGCATCGCCGACGACGGCTGCGGGCTGGTCGCGCTCGTCGCCCTCCTGCGCGCGCTGGCAGCGAATAAGCTTGAGACCGAAGGCTCGCTCCTGTTTGTCGGCACGGTCGGCGAAGAGGGCGAGGGGAACTTGCGCGGCGCGCGTTACCTGCTGACGGAAGGTCGCTGGGCGCGGGAGATTGACGCGTTCCTCAGTCTCGACGGCCCCGGCGTCGAGCGCATCACGAACACGGCGCTCGGCTCGCGCCGCTACCGCGTGCGCTTCGCGGGCACGGGCGGGCACTCGTGGGGCGACTTCGGCGCGGCGAACCCCGTGCACGCCCTGGGGCGCACCATCGCGCGCCTCGCCGCCTACCCCGCGCCGAGTGATCCGCGCACCACCTTCAACGTCGGGCGCGTCGCGGGCGGCACGGGCGTCAACGTCATCCCGCAGGAGGCGACGATGGACGTTGACCTGCGCTCCGAATCCGAGACGGAGTTGCAACGCCTCGACGCCTTCTTCCGCCGCGCCGCCCGCGAAGCCGCCGCGGACGAGAACGCCGCGCGCCGCGCCGACGCGCCCCCGCTCGAACTCGACATCAAACTCATCGGCGACCGTCCCGGCGGCGCGACCCCTGCGGACGCCCCGCTCGTGCAGTTAGCACTTGCCGCCACCCGCGCCTGCGGTCACGAGCCGCACCTCGACTGTTCCTCCACCGACTCCAACATCGCCATCGCAGCGGGCCTCCCCGCCCTCACCATCGGCGCGGGCGGCACGTCCGGCAACTCTCACACCCTCGAAGAATGGTACGACCCGCGTGGGCGCGACGTAGGTCTCCGCCGCGCACTACTTCTGTTGCTTGCCACGTGTGGTTTCGTCAGGCAGGCTTAACCGGCCGTCTATCGGCGGCAGCGAATACGACTTAAACTTCTTTTTCGTTTTAGGATCGCTGCCTTCCGGGTCTTCTAAATACTTGCGGAGTTCAGCACAGAGCAAAGCAAATCGCCGGTCGTACCCGCGATATTGGGTCAACTGAAATATTTCATCTTTCCACACCAGCGGGGGAAGCAACTGCTCAAAGTTCCGATCTGCGTAGCTGGCGCTCATGACACCGTCCATCATTCCGTGGAATGCCGCCTGGATCGCATTTATTGACATGAACGCGAGATACCTGCGCTGCATCGCAGACGACGCAGCGGGCGGTTTCTCATTCCATGAGAATAGCCATTCGGCGACTTCAAGATTTTCCTTGCTGGCGAGAGCAGCTTGATTATATACGTTCCAAGCTGCTTGCATTGACTGGTGATACTGCGCGCGGGCCGTCCGGGCCGAAGAGTGCCAGACGACATACGAGATGATCAGACCCACACCCGCCAACATCAGTTGAAACACTTGTTCCATACCATCTCCTGTCGTCCGCTGGGCGAACCTGTCTGTCTAACTCAGGGACATCTTTATAGTGATCAAACGATAAGCACGAGGAGAGGGTTCACGGACTGTTTATGTTTTAGCTTGACGAAACTCCTTGGGCGTGACGCCCGTCCAGCGGCGGAAGGCGCGGTGGAAGGCGCTGGGGCCGGAGAAGCCGAGCAGGTAGGCGACTTCGCAGACGGCCATCTCGCGCTCGTGCAGGTAGCGGCGTGAGAGATCGCGGCGCATCTCGTCGAGCACGTCCTGGTAGGACGTGCCTTCGGCGTGGAGCTTGCGCTGGAGCGTGCGCGCGCTCAGTCCCAGTTGGCGGGCGATGGCGGCGACGTTCGGGTCGCCGCCGGAGAGCGCGTCGCCGAGCAGACGGCGCACCTGCGCGGTCGTGTCGTCGCGTTGCGGGAGACGCGCGAGCAGTTCCTGCGCGTGGCGGTCGAGGACGGCGCAGAGGCCGGCGTCGGCGCGCGCGAGTGGGAGGGCGAGCAGGGCGCGGTCGAGCAGGAGTTCGTTGCGCGGCTGCGAGAAGGTGACGGGCGCGCGGAAGATGCGTTGGTGCTCGACGGTGTCGGCGGGGCGCGGGTGTTGGAACGAGACGGCGCGCGGCTGCCAGTCCACGCCGGTCATGCGGCGCGTGAAGGTGACGGCGATGGAGAGCGTCATCTCGCAGTCGTGGCGGCGCGGCGTGGGGATGCCGGCGACGTAGTTGTAACTGAGGCGGACGTGCGGCCCTTGGTCGGTCAACTCGAAGACCGCGCCGTCCGTCCAGATGGCGTGGTAGCGGACGAGGCGCGCGAGCGCCGCGCCGAGCGTGGGGCTGTTGATGACGACGTAGCCGAGCACGTCGAAGAGCGTGGGGCTGGTGCGCTCGCCGATGTGCAGGCCGAAGGCGTCATCGCCCGTGAGCCGCGCCGCGTGTTCGTAGAGCGCGACGAACTGCGCGAAGGGGATGCGGTTGTCGGCGTCGTCAATCAGCTTAGGATCGAGTCCGACCGTGCCGCAGAGCGCGGCCGGCTCTACGCCCGCGGCCTCTGCGGCGGCGAGAATCTTGACGACGGCTCTGACTTGAATCGTGGGCGGGCGGGGCATCGTCGCGCGTGAACCTCTGGCGAGAAATCTAGCCGAACGACGCGGCGGCGCACAAGCCGCGCGTGGGTAATGCGCCCTTATGCTGGGAGCGCGGGCGCGCGCGCCCGCCTGGCGTGCTACCAGCACGCTCACAGGATTCATCATCGTGCAAGCTTGAGAACAGTCCATCGTTTATTCGCGCTGGCGCGCTCACGGCGGGCGCGCGCGCCCGCGCTCCCAGCGGCGCGGCGGCTATTTGTCGTCTTGGGCCAATGGCGTGGCGCGCGCGGGCATCATTCGTGGTGACTCGATCCCGGCGGCGCGTTATAAACTTCTGCCTGAAGCCCAACGCCTCAGTCCGAGGCGATCTCATACCGCGAGGAGTTGTCATCATGCGAAAGCCGTTCGTGCCCGCGCTGTGCGGGTTGCTCTTGTGCTGTGCCGCGCTCGCCGCCAAAGCGCAGCAGCCGAGTCCCACGCCGCCAACGCCGCCGCGTTACAAAGGCTTCACCGATCCGCAATACAAGGACGCGGCCGCGCGCTCGCTCTACCTGAAGATGCGCGATGGTGTGCGCCTGGCTGTCACGCTCTACCTGCCGCAGGGTCTGCCGGCGGACGCGCGCGTCCCCGCGCTCATGAACCTGACGCGCTACTGGCGCGGGCAGGCGGGGCAAGGCGCGGGCGGGATTGAGAAGTTGTACGTCACCTACGGCTACGCGGTCGTGGTCGTGGACGCGCGCGGCACGGGCGCGTCGTTCGGCGTGTGGGCGACGCCTTGGTCTGAGGCCGAGATCGCGGACGCAGGCGAGGTGGTGGACTGGATCGTGGCGCAGCCCTGGTCGAACGGGCGCGTCGGCGCTTACGGCAACTCGTACAGCGGCAACTCCGCGCTCCTGCTCGCCGTGCCGAACCGCCCGGCGGTGAAAGCCGTCATCGCGCGCCACTACGAGTTCGACGAGTTCACGGACGTGCCCTTCCCCGGCGGCATCTTCAACGAGTGGATGGTCAAGACGTGGAACGAAGGCAACCGGCAGTTGGACTCGACGCCCGGCGTGCGGCCGGTGGACGAAGACGCGGAGCAGAAATTATTGCAGGCGGCGCAGCGCGAGCACGCCGCGAATATGGACGTGTACAAGGCGGCGCAGTCCGTCACCTTCCGCGACGACAAAGGTTTCGGCGTCTCGATTGACGACTTCAGCGTGCTGGCGCACCGCAAAGAGATCGAGCGCGCCGGCACGGTGCTCAACACGTGGGGCGGTTGGTTCGACGCGGGCACGGCCGACGCCGTGATCAAAACCTTCCTCACCTTCAGCAACCCGCAGCGCGCCGTCATCGGCCCGTGGAATCACGGCGCGACGCAGAACGCCAACCCGTTCTTCGGGCCTACGTCGCAGCGTTTGTTTCTGACGCAGGAGTGGCTGCGCTTCTTCGAGCAATATCTAAAGGGCGTCGAGACCGACATCAGCCGCGAGAAGGTGCTCTACTACATCACGATGAGCGAGGAGCGCTGGCACGCGACGAAGCAGTGGCCCGTCGCCGGCACGACGCCGATCAAGTTCTACATGGCGGCCGACAACCTGCTCGCAACCGCAGCGCCGAAGGACACGACCGGCGCGGACACTTACAAAGTTGATTTTGAAGCGACGACCGGCGAACAGAACCGCTGGCGCACGCAACTCGGCGGCCCCGTCAAATACCCCGACCGTGCCGCCGAAGATCGCCGCCTGCTCACTTACACCACGCAACCCTTAGCCGCCGACACGGAGATCACCGGCTACCCCGTCGTCGATCTCTTCGTCACCTCGACGCATACGGACGGCGCATTCTACGTCTACCTCGAAGACGTGGAGGAGACCGGCAAGGTAACTTACCTGACCGAAGGCCAACTGCGCGCGCTCCACCGCAAAATCTCGCCGGACGCGCCGCCCTACAACTCGCCCGTGCCTTACCACTCTTTCCGGCGCGCGGACGCGCAACCGCTCGTGCCGGGCGAAGTGGCCGAGTTGAAGTTCGGCCTGCTCCCGACCTCCGTGCTGATCAAAAAGGGCCACCGCCTGCGCGTCGCCATCGCCGGGCACGACAAGAGCGTCTTCGCGCGCATCCCCGCCGCCGGCACGCCCGTCATCACCGTGGCCCGCAACAACCGTTATGCTTCGGCCATCGAGCTGCCCGTCGTGCGCCGCGCGCCGCCGGACGACGCCCCCGTGAACCTGATGCTCTACGTGCCAACGACAAATTAGAGCATGCTATTGCTGGGAGCGCGGGCGTCCCGCCCGCCTAGCGTGCTGAAGCACGCTCAAACGTTTCACCTCTCTCAAGCTTGCGCTTCAGCGCATCCTTTGTTCGCGCTGGCGCGCTCAAGGCGGGCGGGACGGCCGCGCTCCCGGCAGGACGCCGTGTGTTGCTGCGTAAACTGTAAGCCGCCTTAGGATAAAAAGAGGGGCGCTGAGCTTTAGCCTCAGCGCCCCTCTTTTGCGGAAGGTGAAATGCTTTTTAGTTGATCGGGATGGTGACGACGGTTGAGCCGGCTTGCCCGGCGGGGAAGCGGCGACCGCGGGCGATGCGCACGGCCGTGGCGGCGTAGGCTTCAGCGCCTGCGCTGAAGCCTACGGCCGAGGCGGAGGTGACGTGCCCGCTCTCGTCGTAGGAGATGCTGACGCGCACCGTCTTCGGCCCGACGGGCGCGGGCGTCGGCGCGGCGAGCGCCTGTTCCTGCTCGGCGGCCTTCCTAGCCTCTTCCTGCCGGCGCTGCTCGCGCTCGCGCTGGAGGCGCAACTCGCGTTCGCGTGCCTCGCGGCGGGCGGCGACGACGGCATCTTCGGCCGCGGCGTCGGTCGTCGGTGCGGACGCCTCTGGCGCGGGCGTCGTGCTGTTTGTCGCGTTCGTGTCGGCGGGCGCGGGCTGGGCGGCGACGGGCGCGGGCGCGGGCGCGCTCGTGTTGCCGCGACTGAAGCGGCGCGCGAGCGGCACACCGGCGACGACGCACGCGAGCAGGACGGCTGCGGCGATGCCGGCCACCAGGAACTTGCGCCCGCCCTTCGCCTCCGCGCCGGTCGTCTCGACCATCATGGAGAGCGGCAGGCTGTCGGGCGCAGCGGTCGCTTCCGGCGCGGTCGCCGCCGTTTGCTGCTCCTCCTCCGCGGCCTTGGCCTCGGCGGCCTCGACCGTGTTGAGGTACTGCGAGATCGCGCTGTCCAGTTCTTCGCTCTTGAGACCGGCGAACGGGTCTTGCTCGCTCGGCGGGATGCCCTCGTCTATGCGGCGCAAGCCTTCGAGCACGACGCGCGTCCAAGGCTCGTTGATCGTGCGGCGCGAGGACTGCACGCCCGCGCTGAAGTCGAAGGCGGCCGAAGGCAGCGTGAGCGAGAAGTAGATGGCCTCCGCGCCGTCGAGCGAGCCGATCTTGGCGTCCACCAGTTCGCCCTCTTTGATGAAGAAGACGCCGGGCGCGAGCGCGTAGTCCACCTTCAGGCGGCCCGTCTTGCGCTGGTTGCAGAAGAACTCGATCAGTTCGCTCAGGGAAAGATCGTTGAGTTGTCCGGTCAGAGCCATAAGTGTTCTCTCGTCTGTGAAGTGAGTGTTTGAAGGTGTCTGCGGCGTGCGCGGCAGCGCGGTGAGTTTAGTCTGCGCTTAGCCGCCCGTGCGCCGCGTGACCAAAATGATCACGCGGCGCACGGACGAGCTTCAGAAGGCGAAGTTGTAGTTGATGATGCCGGCCACTTTGACGGGCTGCCCCGACAGGAGCGTCGGCGAGAAGCGGGCGCGCATCGCGGCGCGCTCGGCCGCCTCGCGCAGCGTCGTGTGCCCGCTGGTAGCTTTGGCCGAGATCACGCGGCCCGTTACATCCACGACCACTTCGACCGCAACCAGCCCCGAAGCGCGCATGCGCTTGGCCGGCTCAGGATATTCGGGCGCGGGCAGGATCACCGCCCGCCCGTTGAGTACGCCGCCCGACACGGGCTTGACCGGCGCGCGATAGACGTTCGCCGGTGGCGGCGGCGGGCTGTCGTCCGTCTTCACGACGGCGGCGACAGTGCCGCTCGCGCTATTGTTAGCCGCGCTCGTGGGCGCGCTCAGGGTCACGTTCGCGCCGGCCTTGAGCGATGTGCCGGGCGGCACGGGCGCGTTGTTGAGTTTGACGGCGGGCGCGGGCGCAGGCACGGCGGCGCTCGTCTTCACGACCGCCGGGGCCTGCGGCTGAGTGGGCGAAGGCGCGGGCGAAGACTCGGCCGCCGCCGCCTGCGCCGGCGCGGTGGTAGTGCCGGGCTGGAGTTTCTTGGCGACGCTCTCGCCGAGGTAGTAGCTGATGGCGCGATAGGTCACTTCGGTCGGCTCGTAGGTGAGTTTGCCGCCGTCCAGGATGGCGACCGACGTGACCATCTTCGTCCAGTTGCCCATCGCGTCGAACTCGTACTGATAGACCTCTTTGCTCATGACCGAGCCGTCGGCGTTAAAGAGCGTCATCTCGATGATATTGCCCTTGTCGTCGTACTTGTAGACCTCTTTGCCGGTCAGCGCGCCGCCCGCCGCGAGGAAGTAGGCGTTGTCGATCTTCGCGCCCTTCATGTCGTAGGTCGCGGTCTCAAGCACGACGCGCGGGCCTTCGACGATCTTGCCCTCTTTGACGAGCACCTTGGCCGTCTCGGTGCGGACGCGGCGCACGGGGCCGTTCAGCCCGTCGCGGTCACGATCCGTCTCGGTCGAGTCGGCGTCAGCGGCGCGCGCGAGCATCAGGCGCAGGGCGCTCGGCGTGCGCGCGGCGGTGATAGTGCAGGTCGCGGTCAGCAGCAGGAGGAGCAGGGGGAGGCGGGTTCGTGTCAACATAGTCGGTCACTCCAATTTTGATGGGCACGAAGAGTAGGGCGACGGGCGGGGAGCGTGCGCGGGCGGCAGGGGCGAGGCCGGTTTGGCGACCGGCCCGTAAGCCTCGCCGCGCTTGCTACGCGGGCGCGTTGTTCAAATTTGGACTTGCAGCGCGGTGGCCCTATCGGACGGGGGCACGTCGTGGGTTGCGGGCTAGAGTTGAGGCACGGGCTGCTTACCGAGTTGCGACCGGCCGCCGCCGCACGTCGCACACTTGACTGTCTGGCCGCCGGTTCGGGCGGCAGGACAAGTATCACACAATAAACCATGTTTGTCTATTCAAAACATCGGCGGGCGCGGATTTTCTGAGCATTTATGGTCAGTTCTTCGCTTCGGGGGCGAAATCGGGGTAGGCGGCGAGCAGGGCGGCGATGGCGTCCACGGTGTTCGTGGCGGGGCGGCGGTCGGTCTCTTCGTTGCAGATGATGGCGAAGGCGAGCGGTTCGCCCTGTGCGGTCTCGGCGTAGCCGGCAAGTGCCTGGACATAGGTGATCGTGCCGGTCTTGGCGCTGATGTGCTCGGCCGTGCGCGCGCCGCGCAGGCGACCGGCGAGCGTGCCGTCGCGCCCGGCGACGGGGAGCGAGGCGCGGAAAGCGGCCGCCGCCGGGCTGCGCGTCATGCGCGCGAGCAGCTTGACGGTCGCTTCCGGCGTGACGAGGTCGAGGCGCGACAGCCCGCTGCCGTCGTGGAGCGCCAGGTGTTCCGTGTCCGCGCCCGCGCTCTCGCCGAGCCAGCGCCGGACGACGGCCGTGCCGGCCTCATCGTCGTTGCGCGTGCGCGTCTCGTCCGCGTCCGCGGCGGGCGCGTAAGCCGCGCCGCGCTCGCGGCCCAGCGTGCGCAGGATCAACTCGGCGTTCAGGTTGATGCTCTCCTTGTTCGTCGCGCGCGCGATCTCCGCGAGCGTGCCGCTCGTGACCGCGGCCAACTCGACCGCACGGGCGGGATCGAAACTTTCGGCCGCACGCACGCGCGCGTCACGCGCCGCCGCTTCGCCCTCGACCGCGATGCCGCGCGCTTGCAGTTCGCGCTTGAAGAGTTGCGCGGCCCACAGCGCGGGCGCGTGTACGGCCAGGCGCACGCTGTAACCCGCAGCCCCAACCGGCAACTCGCCCCAGACGCGCACCTCGTTGTCCGACAGCCCACGAGTGATGCCGAGCGTCGGGCGCGCGCCGCGCGCCGCCGTGCCCGCATCGTTCGTCACGCGCACGTAATCGGTCTCCGGCGCGAGCGCGACGCGCGCCTGCTCGCCGACCTTCGCGCCGGGCGCGACGTTGACCGTCACCTCGTTGCCGTCCAGCGTGAGCGCGCTCGGCTCCGCGCCGAAGTACCACTGCACGTCCGTCCACAGCCAGCCGTCGCCGAGCGCCTCGCCGCGCAGAAAACTCTCGTCGCCGACGACGCGCCCGCGCACGCGCCGCACGCCGCGCGCGTAGAGTTGATCGGCAAGCTGCCGCAACTGGTCGGCCGGCGTGTGGCGCGTCACGCGCGCCGCCAGATCGGGTGCGCCGCGCCCGTAGAGCGTGAGGTCGCCGGCAACCGTGCCTCCGGCGGCGGGCGGCGCGGGCGCATAGACAGACGTGCGCCAGCGATAGTCCGCGCCGAGCAGATCGAGCGCGACGGCCGTCGTGTAGAGCTTCATGGTCGAGGCGGGCAGGAACAGGCGTGCGGCGTCGCGCTGATAGACGACGCGCCCGTCGCGCAACGACACGACCAACACGCCCCAGCGCGCCGCCGCGAACGCGCCCTCGTCAATCTCCCGCGCGACGCGGCGCGCAAGCTCGGCGTCGGCCGCGCGCGTCCGCCCGTCCGTCGCGGGCATCGCCGCCGACGTGCCGCCCGACTGTGCGCCAGCTTGAACCGTGCGCGCCGCGTCCTCGCGTCCCGTCTGCTGCTGCCCGCCGCACTGCGCCAGGAACAGCAGCGACAGCACGGCGAGCACGCGCGCGGCGACGAAGGGCGGGCGCGGCTTTCTGCTCCGGGTCGTCATGCTTCGTTTAGCTGGCGAAGAGCGAGGCGGTGCGCTCGGAGGTGAGGACGGAGCGCGCGGTGATGTAGGCTTCGTCCACGGAGATGTCGGTGATCGTGCGGCCGTGGATGACGCGGTGTCGGGCTTCGGTCGGCATGTAGGCCTTGTTCGTCGGGTGGCCGAGCAGCACGACGACGGGCGTGCCGACCGCGGTGGCGATGTGCAGCGGCCCCGTGTCGTTCGTGACGAAGACGCTCAGGCGCACGAGCGCGGCGGCCAGTTGCGGGATGGTGAGTTGGTCTATGAACTTGGTCGTGCGCGAGAACGCGGCGCGCAACTCGCGCAGCCGCCCGCGCTCTTCCGGGCCGACGAAGACGACGACGCGCACGTCGTCGTTGCGCTCCAACCGCCCGGCCAAGTCCACGAACCTGTCGAGCGGCCACTGCCGGCTCGGATGCCCCGCGCCGGGGAACAGCCCGACGAGCGGCGCGTCGCCGACGAGTTTCTCTTTGCGGAAAAGCTGTTCGACCGCGGCCTGCGCGTCCGCGCGCAAGGGCAAGCGCGGCACGCGCGAGACGGCGGGCACGTTGAGCGGCGCGAGCACGTCGAGGTAGCGTTCGACGGCGTGCTTAGCGGTGTCTTCGACGGGCGGGCGCGGGCGGAAGTTCGACAGCGCGTCGAGCGAGCGCGTGGGTCGCCGCGCGTAGAGGCGATGCGGCGCGCCCGACAGGTAGCCGAGCAGGTTCGTCTCCGACAGACTGTGCAGGTCTATGACGAAGTCGAAGCGGCGCGCGCGCACGTCTTTGACGATGCGCGCCACCTGCCAGAGCGAGAACGGGATGAAGCCGTCGCGCAGCGCCACGCGATCAACCACCAACACCTCGTCGGCGCAGCCGGCCAACTCGACCACCTGCCGGCCGGGCTTGCCAACCGCGACCGTGATGCGCGCCGCCGGAAAGCGTGCGCGGACGGCGTTGAGCGCGGGCAGACTCAAGACCACGTCGCCGAGCTGGCCGAAGTCAATCACGAGGATGTTGCGCGGGTCGAAACTCATCGCTGAGAGACTAACGTCAAAACGTGCGCGCGGGTTCGCCCGCGCCCGCCGTCATTCATACAACGCCCGCAGCCGCCGCCCGAAAGGCACGATTGAGACGCGGTTGTCCGAATCTACCCACTGGTTGATCGAGCCTTTGCCGAATCGCACGTCGCGCAGGCGCTCGTCCGCGATGGCCGGCAGCGTCGCCGCGGCGAAGCGTTCGGCGTGGAGGACGCGGAACGGGCGCTCATAGTAGCTCCGCGTCTCCGGCGCGAGCGGCGGCGCGACGCCGAGCGCGTTGAAGCGGCGCGCGACCGCCTCGTAAGCCGCCGCCATGTGCCGCTCGCGCTCCGCCCAGGTCTCCGCGTGCAGCGCCGCGCGGAGCGCTGGACTCAACTCGGCGGCGCAGTCGAGTTGCGCGAAGGCCGTGCCGAACCACTTGCTGTAGGGCGCGTAGCGCCGCTCGACGAGGAAGCAGAGCCGCATCAGGTTCTTCAACTGCCGCGCGGCGATGACGGCCGAGCCGAGTTCGTCGCCCAACTGGCCGCAGCGGCCGACGAACGCCTCCTCCTCGCTCAGCTTCAGCCACTGCGCCGCCAGCAGGCAGAGCCACACGTCGCGCGGGTAGTAGGCGAACTTGCGTCGCGCTTCCCTCAACTCGCCCAAGTCGTCGTGAAAGACGCGGCCCGAGGTGACGCCGAGCAGCTTGTGTTCGGCGAAGGTCAGCCACTCCGCGGGCCCCGTCTCCGCGAACGGATCGCAGCCGAGATACCAGTCGAAGAAGTGCCGGACGCTCTCGCAATAGACTTGGTGCGCGACGGGGCGCGTCGTGCGCGGCTTCATGCGCCGCACGTCGCCCTCGTACTCGCCCTCGAAGTTGGTCGAATAGCCGCGAAACGTGTACGGCAGGCGCGCGCTGAGCATCTGCCCGATCTCTTCGGCGTAACGCACGCGATCAGGCTCGGACAGGAAGACGTAGCAGCGCGGGCCCCAGAAGTGATCGGTGGACTGCGCGTCGTCATAACCGAGCACGTCCGAACCCCAGCCGACGAGTGCCGCCGCGTGCGGCAGACCGGGAAAGTGCTCGTCGAGCAGCGGGCGCACGGCCTCGCGGTAAAAAGCTTCGCTGAGCGTCAGCCCCGGAGTGAACTGCGGCATGTGGACTATTTTAACGGACAACGCCCGCGCCGGCTAAGCGGCGCAGGCGGACGATAGTGGTTCAATGTGAGTTAGCTTGAATGGCTGGTAAGGTTCACCACAGAGGCACAGAAGACACAGAGGAAGCACAGAGGCTTGAGCGATCCTCTGTGTCTTCTGTGCCTCTGTGGTGAACCACCGCCCTGCTATCCCTCAAGTCAAGCTCAACCACTATCAACCGGGCACACGTGCCATGTCGAGCCGGACGTACTCGGCGAGCGCCGCCCGCCAGTCGCGTAGCGGTGGCAGCCCCAACCCTTCGGAGACCAGACAGCGCAGCGGCGTGTGGCGCGGGCGCGGGGCGCGACCCGCCGCGTCTGTCTCTTCGCCAAGCATGATTAGCCGCGTCGCTTCCGCCTGCGTCAGCCCGACGCAGCGCGCCGCCGCCAGCGCAAACTCGTAACGCGAGCAGCCGCCGCCGTTCACGACGTGGTAAGTCGCGTAACGCCCGCGCCGCACGATCTCCCACACGCGCGCGACGAGATCGAAGACGTAGGTCGTGCTGGCCGTAGCGTCCGCGCTCGCATGAACCGGCGTGCCCGCGCGCAGGCGGCGGTGGGCCGCGCTGAAAAAGTTCTCCTTGCCGGGGCCGAATACCCAGGACGTGCGCACGATAAAACTGCGCGGCGCGGCCGTGCGCGCGACTCGCTCGCCCGCGAGCTTCGTGCGCCCATAGACGTTGACGGGTGCGGGCGCGTCCGCCGTCGTGTAGGCCGCGCCGTCGTCGCGCCGGCCGTCGAAGACGTAGTTTGTGCTGAAGTGCAGGAACTCCGCGCCCAACCCGGCGGCGGTCGCGGCGAGTTGGGCGACGGCCCGCTCGTTGACGGCCTGCGCCAGCGCGGGGTCGCGCTCGCATGTGTCCACGCCGACGACGGCGCAGTTGATGATCAAATCCGGCCGCTCGGCGCGCAGCCGCCGGCCGACGGCCGCGCCGTCCGTCACATCAAGCTCGCCGCGCTTGAGCGCCAGCAGTTCATGCTCAGACGCAAGCCGCGTGGCGAGCGCGCCGCCCACCAGCCCGCCCGCGCCCGTGACGACGATCTTCACGATGCCTTGTCCGCGCCCGCGTCCTCGTCTTCCTCGTCGCTGTCTTCGCCGATCTCTTTGACCGTGACTTTGAGCGCGGGCTGTGACGGCTGCCCGCGCTGCCCGTCTGCGAGCAGGTCGCGAACGGCCTTCGTGGCCAGCGCCTCGAAATCGGCGGCCGGCTCGGCCTCGCCTTCGACCTTGAGCTTCGCCTTCAGGCGGATTGATTTGCGCATCCCCAGTCGCCGCCTCCCGTCGCACGTCGCTCAGCCGCCGAGCTTGTCGAGCGGTATCCACTGCCCCTGTTGCTGCACCTCAATCTGCATGATCGGGTGTATCTCCCAGATCGTCGCGCGCGTCTTGCCGACCTGATCCGGGTGCTCCGGGTCGAGCAGCAGCCAGCCGCTGATGCGCACGCGCTGATCCTTCTTCACGATCTGACCTAACAGGTCTGTGCGCCAGTTCGGGTGGTTGGCGCGCACGCGCGGCGTGACCTCGACGACGATTGACTTGCTGCGATCCTCGTTCGGGTTCGCGGTCAGCCAGATGTGAAAGTCGCGGTACTTCGCGTCGTCGCCGTGACAGTTCGGCGACTCCGTCCCCTCCTGCTTCGCGCCCGCCAGATAACCTTCGACCGCGACCGCCAGACCCTGATAGCGATCAATCAGCGCCACGTCGGCCGCCGCCCAGTTCTCGCGCCGCTGCCGCTCCACGCCCTGCGGCCACGTCAAGCCCGCGATGGCGTCGAACGTCACGGGCGCGTACTCGCCCTCGTCCACCCGATTCTTCAAACGGTTCAACCCCGCCTGCCGCTGGTTGTCGCCTTCGGGCGGGCAGCCGTCGAACGTGATCTCGACCGGCTCCGGCTTCACGCTCACCACCGGCAGAGGCCCCGGCGACATAGGCAGCACGCGCCCCGGCACGCGCGCCGCCGTCGCGGGCGTCGCGGCCGGCGGCGCGACCGCTTCTTTCCCCGCCCGCCGCCGCCCGACGAAGCGCAGCAACACGATCAACGCGACAATCACGAGACACGCGACGACGACGGTGACGAGCGTGCGGTTAGAACGATTGGGCATAGGAGCAAGCCTTCAATGTTGTAGTCAGAATTATTGACACGAGACTGAGGAGTCCGCCCACGTGCCGCTTGAGTTGTGCTGCGGAGGCCAGCTCTCGCGTGGCTGTGTCTGTGTCCGCCTGAATTTATAGGAGCGGTTTGAGGAACACAAGCCTGGCTGTTGTTATTCGGTCACAGACCAAAGCGTGAATCTACGCTTGAATCCTTTCAGCTTCAGGTTCTTGTGCTCGACCCATTTGAGCTGTTGATGCCGTGCGGCACGCTGGCTATCCACATCCTCTTTGACTTTCGCGCTGACCCAAATGCCACCAGTCCTCGCCTTAGCCTCTACTCTGGCCGCCATATTGACGTGCTGCCCGTAAGCATCGCCATCGCTGACCTCGACCTGCCCGATGTGGATGCCGGCGCGAATCCGCACCTGTTCGTGACCGGGGTTCCGGTGCAAGGCGAGCGCGAAATCGAGCGCGTCACCGGCGTTATGAAACGCCGCCATGACGGAATCGCCAATGGTCTTGATGAAATAGCCGCGCCCCTGTTTGATGAGTCCCTTGGCGCGTGCAAAGTGCGCTTCACGCATCTGCCGCCACGGCTCGTCGCCAAACTGCTGGTTCAGCCCGGTGCTGTTCAGCACGTCCGTGAATACGATAGCGACCGTGGCGATGTCTGCGCCGCCGGCCCAAGTCTTAAAGTTCTCAGTGCGCAACTCCGCCGACGCCGCGACGAGTTCGCCGCCGCGTTCCATGCTCGCCTCGGCGCGAGTCTCCATCGCCGTAATCTGTGAGCGGAATTTAGGGTCGTCGTGATAAAGCACTTCCATCGCGTCAATCAAAGGAATAGGGCTAAAGCAATACTGACACGGTATCGCGTCCAGCCCGCGCTTCTGAGCTTGATGTACCGCGTTCCGGTCACGCACCACTTGGCGGCAGTTGAGCTTGGGGCAACGGTAAACTCGTTGCCGCTCGACTTCCGTGCGCTTCTCGCTGAAATGGTCGGCGATGATTTTGAGGAACAGCGCTTTGTCACCGTCGCGCACGCCTTCGGCGTAGAAAACTCTAAGCGTGCCCTGCCCGTCGCCTTTGCTTTGCAGTTGAAAGCCGCAGACCAGTTCGCGCGCGTTGACGAATTCTGCGGCGTTCTTCCAGAGTTTCTTTAACTTGAAGACGCCGCCGTAGCAGAGCTTCACGACCAGCGTCGTATAGAGATTCTCAACCGGCCCCTCGAACGTGAACTCGACCTCGACCACCGGGTCTTCCTGAAGCGGCGGCATCTTGCGGTTGAACTTGGAAGGGAAGACGAGATTGCCGTCCTGCTCGAGCGCGAGTCCCAAGCGCAGGAACAACTCGACGGTCGCGTGTAGCAGGAAAATCTTGTCCGCCGCGCTCAGCCCGCCTTCGTCCTTGGGCTTGATGTGCCCGTCGAGCACGTCCGCTTTGCACACCGCCCCAAGCCCGTCGGGATGACGCCGCGCCGCGTCCACGATGTCAGCGGCATAGCCATTCAGCAATTCCGGTTTAAGTAGGATGAAATCGCCAAAGGAGAGACGCTTGATGAGGCCGGCGGTCTCGACGTGCCCGATGACCGTGCGAAACTCAGCTTCGGTCGGCTGAGCATTAGTGCTCGTCTCTCTGTTGAATTCTGCGCGCAGGTCTGTCTCGCGCATAAGGACACGGTTGCCCTGCCGGACGACGGCGAGAAAATCCTTGATGCGCTTGAAGACTTCAGGGCTACTCGTACGCGGCAGACGATCCCACGGAATCGCTGCCATGATCGCCTTGCGTAATTCATCGCAACCTTCGTTCGTCTCGGCGCTCGTCGCGTAGTGCGCGAGGTAGCCGTGTGTCTGACAATGGGTTGCAATGTCGCTCGCGGTCATACGCACACCGCCCACGTCCACGCGCGCAGCGACGAGAATCTTCTGCACTTCTCCCGGCACGGCGTTCCTGAGCGCCTTCTCCCAGTAGTCAACGCCGAAGAACGTGTCGTTTGATTTCGTCGGGTCGTAGAGCAGCAGCGCGACGTTCGTCTCGTTTAGGAAAAGCTGATGCACCAGCCGGTACTCGTCCTGCCCCGCGAAGTCCCACAACATCACCTCGCGCTCCGACTCGCTGTGCAGTGTCCACACGTTCATCCCGTGCGTTGATTCTGTCGGTCGCCATAGGCCCTCGGTCAGACGCACGCCCAATCCTGTCTTCCCCACACCTGTATCGCCTAAGAGCATGACCTTGGCGTTGGTGTAACTGACACTGCGAGCACCCGCACGAGTACTAAGCAGGACATCAAAATCTAAATCCCAAATGCGGATGCCCCGATCTTTTCCACCAAGCATCGCTAGAACGGGGGCTGTCGGATGGAAGGCGATACTTAACTGCCAAAGGCTGTCAGTCGGCTCATTGATGATTGCAACAATACCTCCAGTATCGCAACGCCATAGTCGGACAGTTCCGTCACTTGACATTGAGGCGAGTAAACGTCCGTCAAAGGAAAAAGAGACACTTTTAACAGCCGCCGTATGGCCTTCAAGGATGGTTGTGGGCCGCCAACTCTCAACGTTCCAAAGTGGGATGGTTCTGTCGCCGCCCCCAGAGGCGAGCATCCGCCCGTCCGGTGACCACCCTAAACTTAAAACTGAATCAGAATGCTGTTCTAGGCTATTGCGTACTTGCCCGGTCTCGGCGTCCCATAACCGGATCATGTTGTCGATGCCCCCAGAGGCGAGCATCTGCCCATCCGGCGACCACGCCACATCCATGACCCAGCCGGAGTGCCCTTTGAGTGTGCGGCATATCTGCCCAGTCTCGGCGTCCCACAGCCGAATTATTCCATGCCAATCCCCAGAGGCGAGTATCAGCCCACCCGGTGACCACGCTATATTTTTGGTGGACTCAGAGTGTCCCTTAAATGTGCGGCGTACTTGCCCGGTCTCGGCGTCCCATAACCGGATCATGTTGTCTTTATCCCTAGAGGCGAGCATCTGCCCATCCGGCGACCACGCCACATCCATGACCCAGCCGGAGTGCCCTTTGAGTGTGCGGCATATCTGCCCAGTCTCGGCGTCCCACAACTGGATAGTACTGTCGTTACCTGCAGCGGCAAGCGTCTGTCCACTCGGTGACCACGCAATGCGAAGGATAGTAGCTTCATGTCCCCAGAGTGTGTGCCGGAGTTTGAAGCCGGGTGGGATTTTGTTGGGCGCGATTTCGTTAGGCATCGGCGTTGGCTCTTCGGCTCACCCGGTGGGTGGCGGTTGGTGTGAGTTAGCCGGTTACTTGGCCGGCGGGACAACTGGGTATAAGTTGGATTACTCAGCGCCAGGCTTTGCGGCGTGAGGTGTATTGGCGTTTGATGGCTTCGTGCTCGGTCGTGCCCGGCAGCCCGGCGGGCAGGTCTAGTTCGTCGTCAACTAGGGCCTCCATGTGCACGCCCGCCACGCGCGCATAGCGCAAGAGAATAGGCAAGGGC